>Ga0070698_100000828_pt1 | contig 33866 bp, 26 predicted proteins | sample KBSK1502metaG_FD_65477 | JGI IMG/M metagenome (GOLD analysis project Ga0070698, IMG submission 65477) | Corn, switchgrass and miscanthus rhizosphere microbial communities from Kellogg Biological Station, Michigan, USA - KBS K1-50-2 metaG | ecosystem: Host-associated > Plants > Roots >... | reverse complement strand
GACCGGTTGAGGAAAGCCGCGGCAATATCGGAGTGATTTTTCACCGCGCCATTGCAGCGCAACCGCTCCTGCCGCGCCATTTTCGCCTTTATTTCATCCTCGGAAGCAACGAGCTGACCCCGGAATCGGTGATCGCCTACCGCGGCGTGTTCGACGACATCAAGAAACGCCCGGTGTACGAGATCGCAGTAATCGGCCATACCGACACTCTCGGTGATCTCCGCACCAATCAAGCATTGTCGCTCGCCCGTTCGGCAGCGATCCGCGACCGCCTCGTGCGCGACGGGATTGCAAGCGGTGCGATCTCCATTGCCGGCCGCGGGAAGCGCGATCTCATCGTGTCGACCGCCGATCAGATCGCCGAACCCCTCAACCGATGCGTCGTGATCACGGTCAGATAACACTGCTGTCATCCCGCTGCGCCATTGGCGCGCCGCAAAGCAAGCACCGTGACGTCGTCGGCTTGCTCGGCCTCTCCAACAAAGCGGCGCACGTCATCGATGACTGCGGCGACAAGGTTCCGGGCATCGTTCGTGGGGGCCTTCGCCAGCGCCTTGGCCAGCGATTATGGCCATAGAGCGCATGCTCTGAATTTTCCGCTTCAGTGACGCCGTCGGTGTAAAGCAGCAATACCTCGCCGGGTGCGATGCGGTCTTGATCGACCGGATAGAGAACGTTGTCGGCTGCCCCGAGCGGCGGGCCTCCTTCCGTTGTCAGCTGCCGCAAGCCTCTGTCGCCGCCGAGGATGAAGGGTGAATCGTGCCCGGCGCTGGCATAGCTCATCTCGCCGGTCCCGAGGTCGAGAACTCCGACAAAGGTAGTAACGAACACGCCGCCCTCGGTCTGAAGATCGGTGCTGGCGACCGCGGTCTTGTGGTTTGCTTCCGCAAGGATGGAGCCGAGCGCAACGCCGAATTTGAGGACTGCCTCGCGCATGACCTCCTTGGTCGCCGCCATTAGCAGCGCCGCCGGAGCACCTTTTCCGGAGACGTCGGCGATCGCGAAAAACAGGCGGTGGTCTCGGTCGATCAGCAGATAGTCGTAGAGGTCGCCCCCGACTATTCGCGCCGGCTCGATGCAGGCGCAGATATCGATCTCCGGGTGATCGGGGAAGGCGGGAAAGCGATGCGGCAGAAGGCCCATCTGGATCGCCCGCGCGGCGGCGAGCTCGCCCTCGAACCGCTGCATCGCCTCGCGATGGCGGCGGAGTTCTTGCTCTGCGGTGCGTAGGGTGGCGACCAGCATGACGCCGAATGCGGCGAGCAGGCTCAGAGCCGGATAAGTGCCGTCGAACAGCAGATTTGCAAATCGGAACGACAACAGTTCAAGGCCGATCAAGCCCGCGACCGCTGCCAAGGCAATGGCGATTGCGCTAACTGGCCGGTCGTAGCGCAACAGCCAGATTGCCGCCAACCCGGCCGCAAGGGTCAGGGCCAGCTCGACCCAGTCGAGGTACGGAGGACGTCGAAGCAGCTCATCCAGCAGCACCGACTCGACCAACTGGGCATGAATGTCGACGCCTTCTACGAGACCAAGCGGCGTCTGTTGCAGTTCGGCGATGCCGAGGCCGGCGACGCCGAGCAGCACGATCTGCGAGCGCAGTTCGGAGCGGTCGAAAGCAGGATCGAGGACGTCGGCCGCCGAGATGTAGCGTGCAAGCCGCGGCGCGAAATGCAGCATCGCGCGCCCGCGCTTGTCGGTTGGAATCACGACCCCGCCGACCCTTACGCTTTCGATTCCAAACGGGCCGGTGTCAATGACGACCGAGCGCTCGGACGCGCCGACGCGCAGGACTTCGAGCGCGAAACTCGGGATAATCGTCCCCTCGTGGCTCACGGCGAGAGCGGCGCGCCGCACGATGCCGTCCTCATCTGGCTCAGCTGCAATGGCGCCCACCGCCTGCGCCGCGGCGCCGAGTTCGGGGAGGCTGTGCAGCAGCGACTTGTAGGTCATCAGAAAGGGGGTAGGGTCACCCCCGGCTTGGCGAATCGGGGCGGGATGCATCGGCTCCGAAGGCGGAGCCATGTTCTCGCGGCCGGGGACAAGGGCGAGCACCGTCGGAACCGTGCGCATTGCGTCAGCCAGGTCCCGCTCGCTCGGGGGCAGCTGTGCAAGCCCGTGTACCAGCGGTGCGGGGAGGCCGCGCAGCTGTCGCGCAATTTCCGGCGGCGAGAGCCGATCCTTCTCGGGAAAGACGATGTCGATCCCGAGAACCCGCGGGTGCCCCTCGGCGATGCCGCGCACGAGTTCAGCCACCAGAGCACGCGGCCATGGCCATTGGCCGTATCGCGCGAGGCTTGCTTCGTCGATGTCGATGATCGCGACGCGCGCCGGGTCGCTGACGCGAGGCCAGAGCCGTTCTTCGAGATCAAAAACCAGCAAGCGGGATTCTGGAACGAGGCCAAAGTCGAGGGCTCGCAGCAACACGGCAGCCGCGACGACCGCAAGAGCGATAGCGCGGCCGGGGGCCCGAAACAGGGACATGCCCCAGCGCACGGCGGAGGAGCGGATCAGACAGTCAACTCCAGCCCGTCATGGGCCGAGAGCACCTCGACCTTATCGCCGCGCCGGCTGAGCCACTCGAACCGTACGGTATCGGCGAGGACCACCTCGATCATCTGATCGTTGAGCACCGGCTCATGGTGAAACAGAGCAAGTCGTTTGACCCCCGCCGCCTGTGCCAGCTCCACCGCCACGACATTGCTCGAATGGCCCCAATCCTCTTTAATGGATACCGAGTCGCCGAGCGAATACATCGCATCGAAGATCAGCAAATCGGCATTCCGGTAGAACTCGACGAAAGGATAGGATTGGTCCAGCTGGGAATATTTATGTTCGCAGTCTGTCGAGTAAACGATTGACTTGTCACCCCGGGAGAATCGATAACCATAAGAATCTTCCGAATGAAATTGCTTTAACGAGGTGAGCGAAAGTCCGGCGACCTCGTAACTGCGACCGGGCTCGAGGGTTATGAATTCGATCGTCGCGGCGAGCGTGTCGAATTCGACGGGAAACCAGGGAGCCGAATGCTGGGTACGCAGTGCCTCTCTCAGGCCGCTGTGGCACCCGTATATGCGAATTCGATTGCCGGGAATGTAAGCGGGGGCAAAAAACGGGAACCCCATGATGTGGTCCCAATGGGTGTGTGACAGAAAGATATTGAAGCAGTGTTTGCGGTCGCGGCCGTGCTCTCGCAACACGCGATTGCCGAATTCGCGTACACCGGTGCCGAGATCGCACAGCACATATTCGTCGCCACCGGTGATAACTTCGACGCAGCTCGTATTGCCGCCAAAAGTGCCCCGCACCGAAAAGGGTAGCGCATGGTCGATAAAGGCATCGATCGCCTCTGGCGTGTCGAGTGTCCGGCCGCGCGCCGCGAGCAGCGCGTCGCGGATCTTGGCGCGAACCGCACGCTCCCCCAGTGGCGTTGGCAGCGAACCGCGGGTGCCCCAGAAATGCACGCGCAGTGATGCCGCCGTCTCCGGCTTTGGGTCGGCGCGCGGCCCGCTTGGTTCAGGCTGCGCCGGCGTCTCCCATGCGGCGCTGGCTTCCTCTACCGTTGCGAAGATCGGGACGAGATGTGAGAACCGGCTGATCGTGAAGATCTCGTGCACGACGGCATTGAGACGGGCGGCGGCGAGTCGGCGCTCCCTCGGCTTCTGGCGGGAGGCGGTCATCAGCGCGCGCAAGCCGGCGCTCGAAATATATTCGACCCCGGAAAAGTCGATGACGACATCCGCCGAGCTCGAGGTGACGGCGGCGAGCAGCCGCGTCTGAAATTCCGCGCTGGTGAGGTTGTCGATGCGCCCGACGGGAGCCAATACCAGGATGTTCGCTTGGCGCCTCTCGCCGATATCCATGGCAGCCCCGGTCACATGAGCGCAAGAATTGCATTGTCAGGAGTTTGGCTGCCCGAGGCAAGACGCCTGGTCGGGATACGCGGTCAACTCGTCAACTCCCGAAAGCGGGGTTTGGAGCCACCGGTGGCGGTAATGGCCGCAGCAGATACTGGGACCGGCTTGGGTGGAGTGACGCTGACCCGTTGTTTGAACTAATCTCAATTTGGGACGCGTTCTTAGTCACCAATGACGTCTGATAAATCAGCGGGCGATACGGCAACCGCGATCCGAACCGGAGCAACCGACGATGGTCAGCGTCTGGATCGCGTACTCGCACTGTACCTCCCCGAATTGTCGCGAACGAGACTGAAAGGACTGATTGAAGCCGGACAGGTCACGCAGGGTGGAAACGCCCTGCGCAACCCGTCGCTGCGCGTCAAACGCGACCAGGATTTCGTGGTTATTCTCCCTCAGGCTGAACAATCAGTCCCCGAGCCGCAGCTGATCGCGCTCGATATCCATTTCGAGGACGCACACCTAATCGTCATCGACAAGCCAGCCGGCATGGTCGTCCATCCTGCCCCAGGTAACCCGGACGGGACTTTGGTGAATGCCGTGCTCGGCCATTGCGGCGCCAGTCTGTCCGGCATCGGCGGCGTCCGGCGGCCCGGGATTGTGCACCGCCTCGACAAGGACACGAGCGGGGTGATGGTCGTCGCCAAGACCGAGGCCGCCCACCAGGCGCTGTCGCGCGATTTCGCCGCCCGCCGGATCGATCGCGTCTACACCGCGTTTGTCTGGGGCGTACCGGCCGCCCCTGCCGGCGAAATCGCCGGCAACATCGGTCGCAGCACCATGAACCGCAAGAAAATGGCCGTCGTCAGAGAGGGAAAGGGAAAACCCGCGATCACTCGCTATCGCGTCGAGCGCGCGTTTCAAGCCGCCGCAGCGATTGTTCAGTGCCGCCTTGCCACGGGTCGGACGCATCAGATCCGGGTTCATCTCGCCCATCTCGGGCATCCTCTAATTGGCGATCCGCTTTACGGCACGCGTGCCGGACGATCGGTTGCTCGCGAGGGTGCGATGGGTGCAAGGATCGCCGCCTTTCCTCGGCAAGCCCTCCATGCGAGGCTACTCGGCTTCACGCATCCGATTGAGGAGCGGCGTCTCGAATTTCACAGTCCCCTACCGGCGGACATGCAGGAACTCGTTGAAAGTTTAGAGCGACTTTAAACTGGACAAATTCACACTATTTTAGTAGGGTATGCAGGTCCGGGGGGACGCCTGCGGGATCGCGACCCTCGCTCAGGCGTTTTCCCACGACCGACCCTAAAAGGAGCAACAATCGTCGATGGCAACCCTTTCGGTACCTTCCATCTCCTCGGAAGGAAACCTGACGCGGTATCTTCAGGAGATCCGCAAATTCCCAATGCTCGAGCCGGAGCAGGAATACATGCTCGCCAAGCGTTGGAAAGAGCATGAAGATCCCCAGGCCGCGCACAAACTCGTCACCAGCCACCTGCGCCTCGTCGCCAAAATCGCAATGGGCTATCGCGGGTACGGTCTGCCGCTTTCGGAACTGATCTCCGAGGGCAATGTCGGAATGATGCAGGCCGTCAAGCGTTTCGATCCCGATCGCGGTTTCCGCCTGGCGACCTATGCGATGTGGTGGATCCGCGCTGCCATTCAGGAATACATCCTGCACTCGTGGTCGCTCGTCAAAATGGGCACCACCGCGGCGCAGAAAAAGTTGTTTTTCAACCTCCGCAAGCTGAAGGGTCAGCTGCAGGCTATGGAGGAAGGCGACCTCTCGCCCGAGCATTTGAAAAAGATCGCGACCGAGCTCGATGTTCCCGAAGCGGATGTCATAAGCATGAACCGCAGGCTGGCGAGCCCGGATCATTCACTGAATGCGCCGCTCAGATCCGACAGCGAAGGCGAATGGCAGGACTGGCTGGTCGATGAAAGCGAGAGCCAGGAGACCCGTCTTGGCGAGCGGCAGGAGTTGGGGCTGCGCCGCGATCTTCTCGAAAAGGCGATGACGCATCTGAACGATCGCGAGCGCCACATTCTCACCGAGCGGCGCTTACGCGAAAACCCCACGACGCTCGAGGATCTATCGCAGCAATACGGCATCTCGCGAGAGCGTGTGCGCCAGATCGAGGTGCGTGCCTTCGAGAAGCTGCAAAAGGCGATCAAAGCCGCCGCGGTCGAGCGCCGGCTTGTCAGCCATTAAGGCGAGAAGCCACTCCCCCGCGGTGCGGGAGAGGAGCACTCGCGCGGAACAACCGCCCACCACAGGTCGGCCGGGGAACGCCGGTGGTGGACGGTAGGCTCAGCGGAAGGCCGTCGAGCGAACGAACCGCAAGATAGGCGAAGGCTTGCGCCTCGAGGGCGTCTCCATCCCAGCCGACGGCTTCCACCGGCAGCACAGGGACTGCGAGACGGCGCCTCAGAGCGTCTATCAGAACCGGGTTGTGGCGGCCGCCGCCGGTGATCAACCACTGGGAGGCGGGAGCGGGAAAATGAGCGCTCGCCGCCGCAACTGCGGCCGCAGTCATCTCGGTCAGAGTTGCCGCCCCGTCCTCCAGCGAAAGCACGGCGGGAACGGCATCCGGAAAATCGTCCCGGTCGAGCGATTTTGGCGGAGGGCGATTGAAATAAGCGCCTTCGAGAAATCGTTCGACATGCGCGCTCGAAGCGCGGCCGGCACGAGCCAGCGCACCGTCGATGTCGGCTGCAGCCCCAGTGTGCCGGCGAACCCAATCGTCGATCAGCGCGTTCCCCGGCCCGGTATCGAAGGCGAGAATATCCGAACGCTCCCCAACCCACGTCACATTCGCGACGCCGCCGATATTGAGGAGGGCGAGCGGCCTTGGCAGTTCCGCCGCGAGCGCGGCGTGGAACAGCGGAGCCAAGGGCGCTCCCTCACCGCCTGCCGCGACGTCAGCCGAGCGGAAATCGGCGACGACATCGATGCGGAGCCGGCTCGCCAGCATCGCACCGTTGCCGATCTGCCGGGTGCGATGCTCGGCCGGCCGATGGAGGATCGTATGGCCGTGGAACCCCACCACCTCGACCGCGGTTCCAGCGTGCTTGCGGAGGAAATACTCGACCGCCTCGGCGTGGCGCCGGGTCAGCTCGTCTTCGACCTCGACAACGGGGCCGACGCCGCCGAGAACAGATCGGAGCCTCTCGCGAAAATCGGCGGGATAGGCAATCGTCAGCGTGGGACCCGGGATCACACGGTCATGGCCGTCCGTCTCGACCATCGCGACATCGATCCCGTCCAGTGAGGTGCCGCTCATCAGGCCCAGTGCGTACCGCAGCCTCCGGGAGTGTTGTGGCCCGCTCAGCGTGCCTATGTTAAATGACGAAGCCATGTCGACACCTCGTTCCCCCTTTCTCAACACCGCGCATGAACGCGGCTTTATCCATCAATGCACCGACCTCGATGCGCTCGACGAGCGACTGCGCGGCGAGCGCGTCGTCGCCTATGTCGGCTATGACTGCACCGCCGACAGTCTGCATATCGGCAACCTGATGTCGATCATGCTGCTGCGGCTGTTCCAGCGCTGCGGGCACAAGCCGATCGTGTTGATGGGCGGCGGCACGACGCGCATCGGGGACCCCTCAGGCAAAGATGAGACGCGTCTGCTGCTCGACGATGCCGAGATCGCACGCAACATGGCGGGCATCAAGAAAGTCTTCGCCAACTTCCTGGATTTCGGTGACAGCCTCATCGATGCGCTGATGGTCAATAACGCCGATTGGCTGGACGAACTCCACTACATACCAATGCTGCGCGACATCGGGCGCCACTTCTCGGTCAATCGGATGCTGACCCAGGACAGCGTGCGGCTCCGGCTCGAGCGCGACCAGCCGCTCAGCTTTCTCGAATTCAACTACCCGATCCTACAGGCCTACGATTTTCTGGAATTGGCGCGGCGCTTTGGCTGTGATGTGCAGATGGGCGGCTCCGATCAGTGGGGTAACATCGTCGCTGGCGTCGAGCTGGCGCGTCGCGTCGACGGTCGCACCTTGTTCGGGCTCACGACGCCGCTGGTGACCACCGCCTCCGGCGCCAAGATGGGCAAGAGCGTGGGTGGCGCGGTCTGGCTCAATGCGGACAGGCTGTCGCCATACGAGTACTGGCAGTTCTGGCGGAATACCGAGGATGCCGATGTCGGGCGCTTCCTGCGCCTCTTCACCGAACTCGATCTCACCGAGATTGAACAGCTCGGGCAGGGCGACATCAACGAAGCGAAGAAGATCCTAGCAACCGAGGCGACGTCATTGTGCCACGGCCGGGAAGCGGCCGTGGCGGCCGTCGAGCGCGCGCGAACGTTCTTCAGCGGCGGGAAAATGGTCGAAGCATCAGCGAACTTCGCAGGAAGCGGCGGGGTGGGGGCAGATGCGAAACGCGTGCCCCGCGATCTGCTTGAGCGCGGCATTCCGGCGTTTGAGCTGTTCAGCCGCGCCGGACTGGCCGCCTCCAACGGCGAGGCGCGCCGGCTGATCCGGGGAGGTGGGGCACGCATCAACGACACCGTCGTCGAGAACGAGACGAGACCGGTCTCGCTCGCCGATCTCGACCCGCAAGGAATGTTGAAGCTCAGTGCCGGCCGAAAGCGCCACGCCTTGGTTCGTCCAGTCTGAGTTATTGGACCTCCAGCGATTGCTGAATCGGCGGAGGGATGCCGAAATTTGGTTGGAACAACCGGCGGAGAAAGCCCGGTGCGAGGGCGCTTAAGGGATTGACCGAGACTTCGGGATCGGCGGCGGATCCAGTGACCCTGTAATTCGCGGCAAACAGACCCTGCCCCTCTCCGCCCAGCAGCAATGAGCCGATCAGCGGAATATTTCCGATGATCGAGTTCAGAGCGTAGGCCGGCACAATCGTCCCTTGGAGATCGAGCCGGTCCTGGCTGACATCGAGGGTTCCGTTCGCGGTCACCCCGATCGCGCCCCCATAGGCGCTCAAATTTTCGAGCGCGAGACGATTGTCACTATAGGCAAAGTTGCTGCTCAGCTTGCTGAAAGGGATGCCGGAGCCCGACAGCATGCTGGTGAGCCCACTGAAGGATGGGAGCGAGAGGATCCGAGCAAAAACCGGCGCGCGGACAAGGCTGTAATCCGCACCTTCGATTTGACCCGCAACAACCCGCCTACCGGCCGCGTTCGAGAACTTTCCGGTAACGGTGACGCGCCCGCCGACGATGTTATCGGTGATGTCGAAGAGGCGGAGCGCCGAACCGAAGTCATCGGAGCGGAAGGTGAGGCTGGGCCGACCGGCTTCGTTGCCGGAGTGCAAGCTGATTTGGTGGCCATTCTCGAACCGCGCATCGATGTGCGCGTTATGCCAGTCGGCATTTTCCCGCAAGAGCTGCGCGGAGAAGTCGCGCACTTCACGCCGCGGGCCCAGAACTAAGCGCCCAAAATGCGCATCGATCTGCAACGGCGGATTAGAGGCCGAACCTCGGCGCGGGTCATCTTTGGTAAGATCCTTGGCCCAGTGCGAGAGATCGAGCATCGGGCCGCGAAGATTGGCATGCCAACCGCCTTCCCGGCGACGCATGACGACACCGGTGACATCATCATCGCTTATGAGGAGCCTCTGGATATCGACGCGGTCGATATGCTCGCTATCAGGCGCGAGCGCCACTGCGAACTTGCCGTCGAGCCCCGCAGCCCTCACCTCGATTTCCGGCAGTCGAGTGACTCGCTCGTTGTAGAGATCCAGGACAACCCTGGCCGTAGCGGGGGCGCCGGGCGGCTTTTTCCAGCCGGCCTCCGCAACAGACAGGCTCGTCGAGTGCAGATCTAGGGCTGCTTCCGCCTCCGCATGGGAGGCATCGAAGGCCCAATAGGCGAGATCGACCCCCACGGGTCCGGCGAGCCGTTCGGGGAAGAAGTCGAAATCGAGCCGCCGCCGCTGCTCGTCATTTAACGCCATCGCGACGCGGTAACGCGCTTGCACGCCGTCCTGCGGCTTGAAGAACAGGCTGGCGTCGAGATTGAGCGGGACGCCGTCAAAGCGTGAGCTTCCCTTCAGATGTGCTCCCGGTCGTGTGATTTCGACGGCGAAATTGCCGTCGGTCAGGTTACGGTTCATCGCGACATTCGCGATCCCAGCACCGGTCAAACCCGCCTTCACCGCGAATTCGACCTGATCGAGCTTGATGTCATCGAGCAGCGGCAGTTTGAAATGAAAGTTGGCATCGGTTTTCCCGGCCACCCGTGCCGGATCGATCCCGATGTCGTGAGCGTAGCGCAGCGGCTTGGCGTCGATGGTCTCCAATACGTCCTGGATCGGCCCGGCAAATGTCAGGTTGGCTGTGAGCCACTCGACCGGTGCGCCGAGGTTGGTGATTTCCAGGGAACCGCCGGTTACCTGGACGGATTTGACTGCCCCGCCCGTCGGCATAAAGACCAGCCGCTTGTCTTGCAATGTCGCGGTGCCGCGGACCTTTCGCGCCGGAGTGAGCCCATGAAAGTACGTGATCGTCGCATCGTGGTAACGCATCGTCCCACGCGCCGAGACGACCTCCGCGGACCGCGTCGCAGGGTCGACGTCGAGATCGAGCTGGACAGCGGCCTCGTCGAGAACCCCATCATGGACGTTCCCCAAGACCCAGCGGCGCCCGCCACGACTGAGAGAGGGCGGCCACAGGCTCTCGAATTTCTGCACCGGAACGTCGTGGAGAGCGATCCCAAGTTGGCCCGGGATTAAGGTCTGCGGCGGATCATTGCCGCCGATTATCGCCGGGGTGACCCCGTCGAGGCTCCCTGTAACCGAAAGACCCGAGCCGCCGCCAAGATCGAGATCGAGATTAGCCAGCCTCAACTCGCCCGTCTCCGGTGCGTAAACAGCACGCAGGCTGCCCTCGTGGAGGGCGAGAGAGCCCTCAGGCAGCAGCTCACTTCTGATCGAGCCGCTGCCGAAATGCAGATCGAGGCGCAGGCCCTCAGTCGTCAGTTCCGCAATGTTCAGCCGTGTCGCGAGCGTGCCTGAGACGGGGAAGTTGGCGAGGGCGAGAGGAGCAAATTCGGGAGCGAGCGAAGCCAGCGCCGCCGGCTCCACTGCGCCGATATCGACTCCACAGTCCAGCGTTCTTTCCTCAGAAGAGTAGCGGTAACTGACATGGAACTCGGGCTCGCGTCCGCCGATCGGAAGCGCCAGCGACAAATCACCCGAGAATCCCTCGTGGCTGCGCTCGAGCGCGGCATCGACACGGTCGGCTCGCCAGCGGCGCCCGGTCTGCCGGTCGTCGAGGACAAGGGTAGCGTCGCGGACGACGAACCGGCGCATCAGCCCTAACGGCGCCTCTGGCTTGGGCGGACCGGCTAACTGCTCAAGGACCTGCGGGCCGAGGATCTGCGAGCTAAAGCTGGGTGCGTCGTTGTCTTGGTCACCAAAGTGGAAGCCGATCGCCCCTGCTTCGTCGCGGATGAAACGCAATACCGGCCGCTCGACCACGAAGCGCGTTGGCACCACGCTTCCTTGAATGAGCGATCGGAGGCTGAAATTCGCCGACATCGCCGGAAAAACCGCAAGCGCCTCACCGTCGGGCTGCGCAATCCGGACGCCCTCGAGCCATAAATCGAGCTGACGGCTTTCTCGGTCGATGCCGATGCGCCCCCCCGAAATCGCGATCCGCAACCCGCCGGAAGATCGGTTGAGAGCTTCCTGTATGTATGGGGTCAGCCAGTCCAGATCGATTGGCCCTTGCATCAGCCGCCATAAGCCAACCGCAGACAGCAGCATCACCGCGGCAACAAACGCGCCAAGCCAAACCAGTAGGCGATGCGCCACGCGCCCTGCTGGCCTGCGGGAACGGCTCCGCCGAGGCCGGCAGACAGGGGCGGCTGAATCGTCCCTTACCTGGATCACGGCGCCTTGACCGGAAACTAGCAAGCGCTCAGTTTCTGCACGTTCGGCAGCCTGACGGTATGAAGCTCTTATCTCATCTCTCCCCCGATGGTGATGGGCTGCCAAAGCCGGCCGATCTCCGAAAACTCGCCCTCGGATTTGAGGCTTGGGGCGAGGCCGTCGCGCTCACACCGGACCACCCCGTCGGCTATCGCGCCCGATCCTGGAGCGCGGGGGAACCCGGCCGACATCTGCTCGCGTCGATTTTCGGCAACAGCCCCTTTTTAAGCGGTATCGCCATCAAAGAATGGACTTTTTTGACACGACTTGTCGAGGAGGGTGCCGACCCGCTTTTTTCGGAAATCGCCGCGGGCATCGAAAAGACCGAAGATCTTGGCGAAGACGGGACGGCGTTGATGCGCCGCCTGCGGATAGCCAAGCGGCGGGTTGCGCTTGTCGCTGCAACGGCCGAACTGGCCGGTGCTTGGTCCCTCGATCAGCAAACCACCGCTCTCAGCCGCTTCGCCGAGGCGGCCTTGGGGGCGGGGCTGCGTCATCTGCTACGCGAAGCGGCCCGCAAGGGATTTATCACGCTCGCCGATCCGGACGAGCCGGAGCGGGACAGCGGGTTGATCGTGCTCGGCATGGGAAAGCTCGGCGGTTACGAGCTCAATTATTCGAGCGATATAGATTTGATCCTTCTTTATGACGCGGCACGGGTTCGGGTGACCACACGCGACGGCGTGCAAGCATTTTGCGTCCGCTTGACGCGCGGCCTGGTGCGCATTCTGGAGGAACGCACCGGTGATGGATATGTGTTTCGCACCGATCTCAGGCTTCGTCCGGATCCGGCATCTACCCCGCTTGCAATGTCAATTGCGGCAGCGCTCGCTTATTACGAGAGCGTCGGGCAGAACTGGGAACGCGCTGCGCTGATCAAGGCGCGCCCGGCCGCAGGTGATCGTGTTGCCGGGCAACGCTTCCTGGGCGAGCTGAAGCCCTTCATCTGGCGGAAAAACCTCGACTTCGCGGCGATTCAGGACATCCACTCGATCAAGCGTCAGATCAACGCACATCGGGGAGGTGCGCGAATCGCAATCGAAGGCCACGATATCAAAACCGGCCGCGGCGGGATCCGAGAAATCGAATTTTTCGCTCAGACCCAGCAGCTTATCTGGGGCGGCCGGATACGTGAGTTGCAGGTTGCGCCTACATGCGAGGCACTGCGCCGTCTCGCGGCTGCGGGCCGCATCGACGCAGCGACCGCGGCGGCCCTGATCGACGATTACCGCTTTTTGCGCCGTCTCGAGCACCGGTTGCAGATGGTCGATGACGCGCAAACCCATTCGCTTCCCTCCGACTGTGCCGGGCTCGCGCGCATCGCCGTTTTTCTCGGCTATCCGCAGACCGACGACTTCATCACCGATCTGCGCGCTCATCTCACTTCGGTCGAGCGACATTATGCCGAGCTCTTCGAGCAGGCTCCGACGCTCGCTGGCCCCGGGAACCTCGTTTTCACCGGCTCCGAGGACGACCAGGAAACGCTCAACACCCTTTCGCGGCTCGGCTTTAACGAGCCGGCTGCGGTATCCGCGCTGGTCCGCAGCTGGCATCACGGCAGGATGCGAGCCACCCGAAGTCAACGGGCACGCGAGATCCTGACTGAGCTCATCCCCGAGTTGCTGCGTATCTTCGGCGCCACACCGCACCCCGATGCGGCGCTCCAGCGGTTTGACCAATTTCTGTCGCGCCTTTCCGCCGGCGTCCAGCTCTTCTCCCTATTCCATGCCAATCCCGGGCTTCTGGCGCTCGTCGCTGAGGTGATGGCGGGCGCGCCGCGATTGGCCGAACATCTCGCGCAGCGCCCTGCGCTCCTCGATTCGGTCCTGACCGAGGGCTTCTTTGACCCGCTCCCGGACGAGCGGGCGCTCGCTGCCGATCTCGACCAGGCGCTTGCGAACGCCCGCGAGTTCGAGGAGTTGCTCGATGCGCTGCGCCGCTGGACCGGGGAACGCCGGTTCCAGCTCGGTGTACAGCTTCTGCGCCGCTTACTCGACGACGGACGGGCCGGCCGGGTGCTTGCCGACATCGCCGAGACCGCGCTCGCGGCGCTGCTCCCTGCGGTGGAAGCGGAGCTGGCGCGACGGCACGGCCGGGTGCCCGGGGGCGCTTTTGCCGTGATCGGGATGGGACGGCTCGGCAGCTGCGAAATGACCCTCGCCTCCGATCTGGACCTGATCCTGATCTATGATGCCCCGGTCGATATTGAGACGTCCGACGGTAGCCACCCGCTCCCGGTCGCCAGCTACTACGCGCGCCTAAGCCAGCGGCTGATCGGCGCGATCACCGCTCCGACCGCTGAGGGCCGGCTCTACGAGGTCGATATGCGGTTGCGGCCCTCCGGCGAGTCGGGTCCGATCGCTTCTCATTTCGGCGGTTTTGCGCGCTACCAGCGCGAAGCCGCGTGGACCTGGGAGCACATGGCACTGACCCGGGCGCGTCCGGTCGCGGGTGACGCGGCTCTCTGCAGGAGAATTTCTGAAGTGCTCGAAGCCGCGTTGAGGGCGTACCGAGACCCACGCAGATTGGTCATGGATGTTGCCGACATGCGTCCGCGCATTGCCGATGAGAATCCGCACCCCTCGCCCTGGGATCTCAAAAACCGCCGCGGCGGGCTGATCGACCTCGAATTCATCGTTCAATACCTGATGCTCCGCGAGGCGGCTTCGTCTTCCAAGATTCTGCGCCGTGGCACTGCGCCAGCGCTCGTCGCCCTCGGCGAGGCAGGGATATTGCCGCCCCAGGCGCAGCGCGAGCTGAGCGATGCCGAGGCACTCTTCCGCAATGTGCAATCGGTGCTCGTCCTCGCCAGCGACGGTATGCCCGCGGCCGCCGTGCTCCCCGAGCCAGATGCCGCTACGCTCACGCGCTGCGTGCGCGCAGTTGACTTCGCTCAGCTCGTCGCGGATATCACAAATGCTACCGCGCGCGTCCGCAGCTGGTACGATTGCCTAATCGAGGAACCGGCACGGCGCGCGGCCGAAGAAACAGGAGACAGCGCGCGATGAGTGTCGAGCTCGGCAGCAAGGCCCCGGATTTCACGATGCCCACCGACGGCAATGGCAGCGTCACCTTGTCGAAGCTCAAGGGCAAAAAGGTGGTGCTTTACTTTTATCCGAAGGACGATACCTCCGGCTGCACTGCCGAGGCTTGCGGGTTCCGTGACTCCATTCCAGACTATAGTGGGGCAGGTGCAGTCGTAATCGGCGTCTCGAAAGATTCGGTCGCCTCACACGACAAGTTCAAAAAGAAGCATAACCTTCCTTTCATTCTCGCCTCCGATGCGGGTTCGGATGTCTGCGAAAAATACGGCACCTGGGTTGAGAAGAGCATGTACGGACGCAAATACATGGGCATCGAGCGCTGTACTTTTCTGCTCGATGGAGAAGGCATCGTGCGCGGCGTGTGGCACAAGGTGAAAGTGCCGGGCCATGTCGCCGAGGTCCTCAAGGCAGCGCGCGCCCTCTGACTCTTGACATAAATCCGCCATCGACGCTGACCGCCGGTGCGATTGCTATCCTCGCGACAGCCGATCCGGCGGCAAAGGCTAAATCTAGCCACCGGCTCGCCGATATTTGGCGGGCCGGTGCGCTCGAGATCGGCCGCGCGGATCCGCCGCACCGCCCGGCGCGGCCCGACCGGCCGCTGCTGCGCCCGCCAAAAGAGATGCCGAAACGTCGGGCCTTCGGATCGCGGGCGGGGCGGATCGCCCTCCTCCACGCCCTCGCGCATATCGAACTCAATGCCATCGATCTCGCCTGGGACCTTGTCGTGCGGTTCTCGGGCGAAGCGCTGCCTCGCGCTTTCTTCGACGATTGGATCGCCGTCGCCTCGGAGGAGGCGCTTCATTTCGAGCTGCTGACGCAGCGGCTGGCGGATTTCTCAGCCCGATATGGCGAATTGCCGGCTCACGACGGCCTTTGGGAATCGGCTGAGGCGACATCCGGTGACCTGCTCGCACGCCTTGCCGTGGTCCCGTTAGTGCTCGAAGCGCGTGGGCTTGACGTAACACCCGACATGGCGGCTCAGCTCGAGCGCATCGGCGATCCGCAAAGCGCTGCCGTCCTGCGCCGCATCTATTCCGACGAGATCGGTCACGTCGCCGCCGGGGTGCGCTGGTTCAATGAACTCTGCCGGGCGCGTGGGCTGACCGCCGCGGAAGTATTCCGCGAGCGCATCCGCCGCTATTTCAAGGGTGAGCTGAAGCCGCCGTTCAACCATGAGGCCCGCGCCGCCGCCGGCTTCCCGGCTCATTATTATGAACCGCTCAGTGCCGACGGGCGGTGAGATTCGGGCCCTGGTTGCGTATCATTGGGCGAGGTGCTTGCTTCCTCCCGTAACCCAGTCTGGGCAACCGACAGCTCAGCTGGAATAAAGTCGCCGTTCGCCGGCGTTTCCGGCGCCGGATGATGCTGATATACCGACCTGACCTATCGGGGGATGGTGGCAATTTTTCCCAGCAGCCGGCGAGCCCTCCTCGCCTTCTCGCACGACGTGGCAATGGCGGCCCTGTCGCTCGTTGCTTCGCTGTACTTGCGCATCGGCAACGACATCCTCGACTACGAGCCAAAGCTGACGGCGATCTATGTCGCCGGCTTCACCTTGATCGCCGCGGGCGTGTTCCTGCTGACCGGGCTCTATCGCGGTATCTGGCGTTTCGCCTCACTCCCTGACCTCTTCAACATCACCCGTGCGGTGAGCCTGACCGTGCTCATCTTCCTGCCGATCATGTTTATCCTTACCCGGCTCGAGACATTTCCGCGCTCGATCCTGTTGATCGACTGGTTCGTGCTGATCGCGTTGCTCGGCGGGCCGCGTCTCTCCTATCGGCTATTTAAGGATCGCGGTCTCGACCACATTCTCGAACGGGTCAAGCACCAGAGCGTGCCCGTGCTGCTGATCAGCGCGAAGGAAGGCGCCGACACCTTCATTCGTGAGATGAGGCGCGATCCGCGCGCGGTCTATCATGTCGTCGGCGTTCTCGCCGATACGCCCTCCCGCGTTGGCCGGGAGATCTATCGGGTGCCTATTCTCGGCACGATCGACTCGCTCGAAACCGTCGTCGAACGGCTCGATCGGCGCGGCAAGCGCCCGCAAAAGCTGCTGATCACGGCGCAAAACCTCCCCGGCGGTCAGGTTCGCCGGCTGCTCGACCGCGCCGATGCTCTGGCGATACCGCTGGCGCGATTGCCGAGGCTGACTGATTTTCAGCGCAATCTCGACAATCCCGATCGCGCGCTCGAGCCGATCGCGCTCGAGGATCTACTCGGCCGGCCGCAGGCCGTCCTCGATCGCGACGGGATGGCGCGGCTGATCCAAGGCCGCCGGGTTCTCGTCACCGGCGCCGGCGGGACCATCGGGGCAGAACTCGCCCGACAGATTGCGGCGTTCTCCCCTGGGCAGCTCGTGCTCGTCGACAACAGCGAGTTTGCGCTTTACGGCATTGACATGGAGCTGCGCGAACGTTTCCCGGCGCTGACCATGATTCCTTTGTTGCGCGATGTGCGCCAACGCGCGGAGGTCGACGAGGTCATCGGGGCCGAAAAACCCGAGATCGTGTTCCACGCGGCGGCGCTCAAGCACCTGCCGATGGTCGAAGCCAACCCGCTCGAAGGCGTCTTGACCAATGTCATCGGCAGCCGCAACGTCGCCGAGGCAGCGCGGGCCTTTGGGGCCTCGCTGGTCGTGATGATCTCGACCGACAAGGCGGTCAACCCGACGAGCGTCATGGGCGCCACCAAGCGCGTCGCCGAGAGCTTTTGCCAGGCGCTCGATCTTTACGAAGCGCGGCGGCGAGCACCCCTTGGCCAAGGGACCCGCTATGTCACCGTCCGTTTCGGCAATGTCCTCGGCTCGACCGGCTCGGTGGTGCCGCTATTCCAGCGCCAGCTCGCGGCCGGCGGGCCGCTAACGGTCACCGATCCCGAGGTCTCGCGCTTCTTCATGACGGTGCGCGAGGCGGTCGAGCTGGTGCTGCAGGCTTCCGCTCTCTCGCCCGAGGGCGGCGCCCCGGATACCCGCGGCAAGATCTTCGTCCTCGACATGGGCGAGCCGGTCAAGATCGTCGACCTCGCGCACCAGATGATCCGCCTAGCCGGGCTGCGTCTCGATCGCGACATCGCGATCGAGTTTATCGGGCTGCGGCCCGCCGAAAAACTCTACGAGGAACTCTTCCATCCCGCCGAGCCACTGATGCCGACCGCGAGCCCGGCGATCCGCCTCGCGGCGCCACGGACCGCCGATTACGCGATGCTCGCCCGCTCGATCGATGAGCTCGAGGAGGTTGCCCGGTCCCGCCGCGAAGAGCGGGTATTGCAGCTCCTCAAGCGGCTGGTCCCAGAATACCGTCGCAACACCCCCGGGCCTCGCGCCGCGGCCACAGGGGGCTGACGCGTCTCCCTCCCTGGCCTAGATCAGCGGTTTCAAACCTCGCGGATGTGCGGCAGGACCTTTTTTCCGAACAATTCGAGCGCGCGCATCATCCCGTCGACATCGCCGGTGCCGGGGTCTTGCAGGGACAGGTCGACCACGCCGGCGCCCATCTCCTCGCGGCAACGCCGGAGCTGCTCGACCACTCGGTCCGGGCCACCGCAGAAGCTGATCGGCAACACGCCGCCGACATTCGCGGGCCGCCTTTCACCGGCGATATTGCGCGTCGTATCGGCCGCAAGCAGCGCATCGCGCAGTCCCGCGCGTACCGGGAACGGCGCCTGCTTATCGCGCTGCCGCAGCGCCTCTGCGGCCGCGTCGTCAGTCTCGCCGAGGATCATGTTGGCGCGATAGATGATGTCGTCGGGCCCGGGCTCCCAGCCGTGACGGGCGCATTGCTCGCGGTAATAGCGCGCCGATTTGCCCATCAGCTCGAACGAGCCGTAAGAAAGCCCGATGCCGAGGTGGTGCCGCGCGGCGAATTCGCCGGCTTCGGCACTGGTGCCAAGCGCGTAGGTCGGCATGCGCGTCCGATCTTGCGGGCGCGGCCAGATCGATACGGTGCGATACTGGAAATGCCGCCCCTGCCAGCCGAAAGGCTGCGGCTCGGTCCAGGCCTTGAGGATCAGCTCCATCCCCTCGTCGGTGCGTTCGCGCGATTCCTTCGGGTTGAGGTCATAGCTCAGATATTCGTTGGTCGTCCCGCGTAAGAGCCCGACGACGATGCGCCCCGGCGCCAGTGTGTCGAGCATCGCCAGTTCCTCGGCCACACGGATCGGGTTGCTGACCGGCACGATCGGACCGAGCAGTGCGATCTTGATCTTGTCTACCCGGGCGGCGAGATAGGCGGCCGAGACGGGCGGCGATGGTGTAAGGATGCGCGGCGAGTAATGGTGCTCGGAGACACTGACCCAGTCGAAGCCGAGTTCTTCGACAAAGCGCACCCGCTCGACCATGTTGCGATAGGCCTCGGCCCCGGTCTCGGGGTCGTAGGCGCTGCCAGGCACCGGCCATTCGCGCGGCAGGTTCGGCGGCGAGACATAGCGGCCGGTTTCGAAATACGAGACTTTCATCGCTCGATCCGTGAAGCCCTGTTATAGCGCCATCTTCGGCCCGCGCTCGGTCTTCGCGCAAGGGAGTTTTGGAAAGAGCAAGGAGACGTGATAGAGTTAATAACAACGTCATTCCCGCGAAAGTGGGAACCCAGGGTTGCAGGTACCATCGCACGGCCTGGACCCCCGTGTTCGCGGGGGTGACGATTATTCGAGTCCGCAACACCGAGAGGGCGTGATGAGCAAGCGACCGATGTATCTGCAGCACGTCAACATCTATGTTCGTAACGCCGAACGGTCGAAAGAGTGGTACGAGGACTTGCTCGGCTTGCACACCTATGAGTACCGGCCGGGCTGGGCTGCGTTTATGTCGGCCGATACCGATCAGTCGCACGAGGTTGCCTTGATGCAGCTCGGCGAGGATGCGCCCTTGCAGCAGAAGGGCCAGGTCGGGCTCAACCACATGGCCTGGCGTCTAGAATCGCTCGATGATCTGAAGGACCTCTACCACCGCATCAAGGCCAAGGGCTTGCCGATCGACCACATCGCCGATCACGGCATCTCGCTCGGCATTTATCTGCGCGACCCCGACGGCAACGGGGTCGAAGTCTTTTACGAATTACCGCGCGCCGAATGGCCGGTCGACTACCACGTCTTCTCTCGCGACAAGGTCAGCCGCGGCCGCTTCCCCGGACCGTGGGACGCGGAGATCCACGCTGACGGCGCGCCGGTGCAGCCGCGGCCAGTCGCCGCCGAATAGACCTCATCCGCCCCCCGGCTGCGGCACCCCCTCCAGCAACGCAACCCTGGAGAGGGTGCGCGGGTGAGTTGCCCGCGCGAGCCGGCTATCGGCCTTCTCGCACGACCGGATTGCGCAACGTGCCGATCCCGGAAATTTCGATCTCGACCGTGTCGCCGTGCGCCAAATTCTCGGGTGCGCCTTCGGTGCCCATCCACACCACGTCGCCTGGGTAGAGGGTCAGGTATTGCGACATCCGGCTGATAAAAGTGGCGGGTCCGAAGATCATGCTGTTCGTCTTAAAGCTGATCTTTTCCGACCCGTTGACGCGGATGATCGTCTGAGCCGCGTCTAGATCGAGATCGGTCTCGATCCACGGTCCCATCGGTTTGAAGGTGTCGGTATTCTTGGCGCGCCATAGGGTCCGGTCATTCGCCTGCCAGGTGCGCTCGCTCATGTCATTGCCGATCGTCCACCCCAGGACGCAGGAGAGCGCATCGCTCTCCGATAGATGCTTCGCCTTGCGGCCGATCACGGCAACGAGCTCGCCCTCATACTGCACACGCTCGGTCGCATCGGAAGGGATCACGATCGGTTCGCCATGCGCAATCAGGGCATTGTTGGCGCGATAACCGATATCCGCCGCCTCGGGCAGTTTTGGCTCCTGGCCGCGCTTTTTTGCCGCGTCGATGACATGCTCCGCGTAGTTGAGCCCCGCGCAATAGAAGGTGCGCGGCTCGACCGGCACCAACAGCTTGACCGATGACAGGGGTTGACGGACAGCCGTCCTCTCGTAGCCGGCAAACGGGTCACCGCGCACCTCTGTGACCGTATCGCCTTCGAGGATCCCATAGACCGCCTTGCCGTTCGTCTCGTAGCGTATCCAGCGCATCGTCTTCTCTCCCTTCAAGCAGGCACTTCGCCCTTCAACATCAGGCGGTAGAGATACCGCCGCTCGTTCATGTAGTAGTCGGGATTGGCCTTGTGCAGCACGCTGCGGTTGTCCCAGATCACCATGTCGCCGTAATGCCACTGGTGGCGGTATTCGTATTTCTTCTGCGTGGCGTCGGCCATCAGTTCGGCGACCAGCTCGAGCGCCTCGTCGTCTTCCATCCCCACAATCGTTTCGATCCGGACGGGATTGAGAAAGAGCGCCTTGCGGCCGTTGTCGGGATGTGTGCGCACCAGCGGGTGGACGCCCGGTGGCGGCAATGTCTTCGCGCTGTTTTCGGTGAGTGGGCGCAGCTCGCGCGGACTGTACTTGCTTTGATAGACATGGACCGCCTTGAGGCCGTCGATCCGGCGCTTGGTCGCCTCGGGGAGATCGTGATAGGCGTCATGCATATTGACGTATTGGGTATCGCCGCCGCTCTTCGGCAAGGAAACCGGAAACAAAGTCGTCGCCTTTGGCGGCGCCGGGTGGTTGGAGTGGTCGGCGTGGAAGGTCTCACCCGAGATATAGCGCTTGCCCGGCACAGTCTGCTCGTTGGACACAAAGTACATCTGCGGGTAGCCGGGAACGTGCAGCTCTTTTTTGTCGTGCGGCTGAAGTACTCCGAAGGCCTCGGCGGCGGCAATGAATTGCAGCCGCGTGAATTCCTGGTCGCGGATCGCCAGAACGTGACTTTCCGCAAAAGCGCGGTTCAACGCGTCCCGCGTCTCCGCATCGATCGGCTTTGTCAAGTCAAGGCCGCGAACTTCCGCCCCGGTGTGCTCCGTCAGAGGGGTGATTGTATAGGCCATGAGGCGGCTTCCTGATCGGACATGAAAGTCGGACCATCAGTAGATGATTCGTCATTCCCGCGAAAGCGCGCTTACGCAGGAGCGACGACGTGCATCGCCGATTCACCGAAAGTTCGGAACACATTTCCGATCAGGCGTTAACCGATGCGCGGGCTCAAGATCCTGGTTGCGGTCATGGGCATCATGCTCGTCGTGGGCTTCGCGGTCCTTGTCGGAGCCATCGCCGGAAGGATGTCCCGGAGCGGGTCCGCCCCGACTGCCGCGCGTCCACTCGCCGCCTCGGCCATCGATATTCCCCGCGGCGCCCGCATCGAGGCGATGACGGTCGGGGCCGACCGTCTCGTCCTGGCGCTGGAGCTGCCCGAAGGCCGCCGGCAGCTTGTGATCATTGATCTGGTTACCGGCACTCGTTTTGGCATGATCGAATTGCAGGCCTCCCCGTGATCGCCCGTCGATTCGGCCAGAACCGTTCGTCGCAGTAGCGGCACAGTATCGCAGTTGCCGTATTTCCAGAGTTGGACTGACGTTTCCGTGACGGCACGAAATGTCGTCTTGAAAGCTGTCTTGATTCTTCCGAACTTCTGGCCGACTAGCGCCGTTCGTTCAGGCGGAACCGAATGATGAGCGCCAATGAACCGATCCCAGCCGCAGATTTGGGCTGTCTGTTCTCCGCACCTTTCCGCACTGCCCGCTGATCTCAGTATGACACCTCCCGACCGTGCAGTCGGCCGGCTCCGATGAAATTCGGTATCTCCCCGGGAAATGCGTTTCCTCGGCGGTTCCTCCATCGGGAAGCCGCTTTTTTGATGTCCGAAAGCCCCGAGGTGGATCGAAATGAGTAAGAAAACCAACGGTCCAAGGCTCCCCGCCAAGCCTCACCCGGTCTGCGCCGACGCCAACAGCCCGAGTGGCGAAAGGGTGGAGCAGGGCAGGCCGATCAGCTCCCGCACTTTGGGGCCAGTATCGGACCTCGAGCGTCATCTGCCCTCTGATTGGTGGCGGACCCTGTTCAATTCTCTCTACCTCGAAACCGATGGCGATGTGATCGAGAACGACCGCAACACCGCCGATGAAGTTGACCTGCTGATCCGCAGCGTCGGGCCGGAGCGCAACGACCGCATCCTCGACCTATGCTGCGGACAGGGCCGGCACTCCTTGGAATTGGCGCGGCGCGGCTTTCCCCACGTTACCGGGCTCGATCGCTCCCGCTATCTGATCCGGCTTGCGCGCAAGCGCGCCAAGCAGCGCAACCTTCAGGTTTCGTTCCACGAAGGCGACGCACGGCGCTTTCGTCTCGGCGACGCCGAGTTTCATTGCGTCTGTATCTTGGGCAACTCATTCGGTTATTTCGAGCGTCCGGAGGATGATCTCGCTGTGCTCGAAGCGGTCAAGCGCGCCCTCGCCTCCGGCGGCTCGCTCGTCATGGATTTGATGGACGGCGACTGGATGCGCCGCCATTTCGAGGCGCGCTCCTGGGAGTGGGTCGACCAAAACCATTTCGTATGCCGGGAACGCGACCTCGCCGGCGATGGCGACCGGCTGATCAGTCGGGAAGTCGTTGTCCACGCCGAGCGCGGCGTCATAGCCGACCAATTCTATGCCGAGCGGCTCTATTCACGAGAGCGGCTCGAGGCGCTCTTGAAGCGCGCCGGATTTGCCAATGTCCGTTTTCACTCGCTATTGGCGCCGGATTCATCTCGGAATCAGGATCTAGGCATGGTGGCGCATCGGTTATTCGTGACGTGCGAGGCGCCGCGCCGAGCCCGCCGGATGCCGCGTCGCGCGGCGTTGTTCTCGGAAGTCACCGTTATTCTCGGCGATCCACACCTGCCCGATCCCGTCAAGCGCAACGGCTGCTTTAACGAGGAAGACGCGGAAACCGTCGAGCGCCTGAAAACAGCCCTGCGCGAGCTGCCCGATTACCGCTTTCGTTTTCTCCACAATCACGCCTCGCTATTCGCTGATTTGCGGGCGAACCGCCCGCATTTTGTTCTGAATTTCTGTGACGAGGGCTTCAACAACGACGCCTTCATGGAATTGCACGTGCCGGCGATGCTGGAGATGCTCGACATCCCCTACAGCGGAGCCGGACCTAGTTGCCTCGGCCTCTGCTACAACAAGTCACTGGTTCGCGGCATCGCCCAAGCGATCGATGTACCCGTTCCGGCGGAAACCTATTTCAACTCCGATGATTTGGCAGCCACCATCCCGTCGGTCTTTCCAGCACTGATCAAACCAAACTTTGGCGACTCGTCGATCGGCATCAGCAAGGACGCCGTTGTGCACACCTGGGAGGAGGCAATTACCTGCCTCGGCCGATTGCGCGAGCAGATGCCGGGCTGCCCGATCCTGATCCAGGAGTTCCTCACCGGCCCCGAATATTCGATCGGCATCATCGGCAACCCGGGCCAGGGTTACCGGGTGCTGCCGCCGCTCGAGGTCGATTACGCCAGCCTCGACCCGGCGCTGCCGCGACTTCTTTCGTACGAGTCGAAATGGATCCCGGACTCGCCCTATTGGTCGCAAATCAGTTATCGCGAGGCGCGCCTCGACGAGGACGCGCGCCGCAAGATGATCGACTATTCGAACATCCTGTTCGAGCGACTCGGCTGCCGCGACTACGCCCGCTTCGATTTTCGCGCCGATGGCGAGGGCGAGATCCGACTCCTCGAGGTCAACCCTAACCCCGGCTGGTGCTGGGACGGCAAGCTCAATCTGATGGCCGAGATGGCAGGGCTGCGCTACTCCGACCTCTTAAAGCTGATCATCGAGGCCGCCCAAGAACGGGTCGCTGCGGAACATCCCGGCCGCGTCATCCCGCTCGCCGAGCGACGCGCCCAGCGGGCCGGCACCGGCCGCGGCTGACTAGTTGGCGGCCTTGCGCAGGCAATCAGGATCGACCGCGCTCGGCGCGGTCTGACGGATCGCCCAACCGAGCTGCTCGACGAGGCGCGACAGCCGCGAATTTCGCGAAAGATCGCCCTGCGTATCGGCGATCGTCGCGGCTCGCATCGAGGGGAGCTGCAGCGCAGCAAGGAGTGCGCTGATATCGCCGAAGGATTCGTGGAAGGCAGTCGCTTCTATCGTTCCGGCGTCGAAAAGCTCCGGGCGCAGCGCGTCGAGGGCCGTACGGCCCTGCTCATGGCAGACGAGGTCCGGACTCTCGCCCGAAAAAACTGTCCGCCCGCCAGCCGTACCGTAGAAAAAGTTGAGCGCGCGGGGATCGTAAAAGCGTTGAAGTCTTCGCCCTCGTCAAGCAGCAGGTCAAGCGTCTCACCCGGTTGCCAATTCGTGCCGGCCGGGAGTAGTTGACGCCAAAAGGCCGCTCCGCGAGCCGCCGGCCAATAGCAAAACTCTGCGGTACCAGGCTCGTATCCACGCGGCGGCGCGCTGATGCCGGGAATGGCAGGCTGCAGGGGTCAAGTCCGGGACCGGCCGCAGCTCGGACGGGACGAGTGGCGGCTCTTGATCGCCCGGATCGTCCTCCCAGCCAAAGATCTGCGCGATCGTTGCGTCGCGCGCCGCCACGCCCGGTCAACTGCCGTGGCCGACAGCGACATTGTCCCAGTCGTGCAGAAAGATCGCTTCGAAATATCGCGCGATCGTCGCGTTGTCGATAATGATCCCGGCGTCGCGGTTTTGCAGCACGCCCGCACCGGACCAATTCTGGCTGCTGACGACAACCCGTTGATGGTCAACGACGAAGCCCTTGTTGTGGACGCCCTTCTGGATACGAACGAGCCTGGTGTCGATCCCGGCCGCCTGTAGCCGTTCCATCCATTGGCTGTTCTGCCATTGGCTAAGGATGATGCGGACATCGACGCCGGCGTCGTTGCGTGCGGCCACGGCGTCGAGGAGCGCGGTGAAGGCTGCCTCCTCGGCCTGGTTGGACGGGTGAATATATTGCAGTTGGATATAAAGGCTGTGTTGGGCGCTCGAGACCAGCTCCAGCATCTTTTCGGCGTACATGCCGCCGCCGTCGGGCGCGGGATCCGGTGTCAAGAGCGGCTGAACGGTCATCGGCTCGGTAACGGTGACCGGCGCGAAGAATTTTCGCGGCGGGCGCGCCACCGCCGCCGGATTGACGTCCGCAAGGTCGAAGGTCTGTTCGGCGAACGCCTCCAGTTCGGCGGCCTCCGCCACCCGACCCTGAGCCGGGAGTGCCGTCTCCCGGTCATTGCGGAGGTAGGCCTCGTAGAGCTGCGCGAGCTGCTGATGGGTGATGACGACGTGCCAGTCCCGGTCACTGTTCTTGAAGGTCTCGGCAGCGTGTGCCGGGTCCGGATCGGCGACGGGAGCGTCCTCCGGCTGGTTCGAATTGTTCCAATTGCCGCTCGACAGCCAGAGCTCCGCGCTGTCGCGCACGGCGACCTTGATGTGGTAGGCCGTCGGGAAGATCCACTCGCGCACCTCGGGGCTCGACCGCACCGGCGCCCAGGCGAAAGAAAGCGCGGCGCTGAGCTTGTCGCTGAGGTCCTGCTCCGTCTCCTCGTCGCTCTGGTCGGCGGTTGGGTTGCGTGTCGGATGGTCAAGCACGAGCGACAGATTGCGCGCGCTACCGCCGCCCAAAAGCGCGTTTTCGAGGCCCGCCAGAACGTGGGCCGAGGTGAAGTCGTAGATCCCGACGACCAGCTTTTGCTGCGTCCGCGCGAAAAAGTCCCTAAGCGTCGGCCATCCAGCATCTGGGCTCGTATTGCAGATGATGGTCAGCGTGTCCGTTACCGGATCGAGCGCGGGCGCGGCTGGGCGATAGGGAATTTGCGGTTTTGTCGGCCGGTGTGCCGACGCCGTAACAGCCTGCGGGGGCGCTGCAAACGAATGCTCGAAGGGGAAATCGGGAGTGTGCTGCTCGACGCGGGTGCGCTCCTTCAGGGCCGCGTGGATCCCCGGCTGGGTTGCCTTCAAGCGTTCTAGCGGCGAAGCTTCGCGCACCTCAACCGGGACGCCGCCGATCTGCGAGGGTAGCCCATAGGCCGCAGCCTCGCCCTTCTTCGCGCCGACCAGCGCAACGATCACCGGGTCTCCGACCGGCCAACCCGCTTCGGTGTGGTAACCCGGCCGCACCGCCAAAATACCGGGTTTTCTAAGGGCCTCTAGGTTCCGCTCAATCACCCTTCCCGCATCGGCGAACGTCGGCATGGCTTCCTCCCCGGATGAAGTTCAAGGATTTTGACGCGCGCCCCCAAGCGTATCCCCTTCGCATATCTTCAATTTAAGAGCGCTTCCGTCCCCGGGGCGGCGCGGTGGCACCCTCGAGGCGGAAATAGTTGATCGCGATGTAAATGTTGAATTTGGCGCCGGAGATGAAGGCGTCGAGGCGTCTGGCCGCCGCTTGCGCCTGGTGCGCGCCCTTGTCAGCTGCGATTAGAAACAAACCTTCGATGTTCGTTTCTTGCCACGCCTCAAAAGTGCTCTGCGCCATAGCTGCCTCCCATACGTCTTGGGTTTTGAGGGGTGGATGTTGGCAGAGGGATATTACACGATAATGACGGGTTTGGTTAACGCCGCTTAGGCCGTTCCTCAACGCCGGCGTGTCGTCCTGCCGACGAGGCAGACCACTTCGTCATGAAAGCTTCATTTTTTGGAATTCGCTCTTGCGTTGCCGGCAGATAAGCGTATCTATCGGGCTCTCGACGCACTCGCACGTGCCTATGGCCCATGGTGGTTATGCAACGACGTAACGCGTCCTTTTTGGCAGTCCGGCCGCAAGGCCGGTCCCGAGAGGGAGGACGGTATGGTTGCTTTCCGACTGAGGGGCGTGGTGCCCTGCCCTGACGCCAACCTTCGCGGTACGCGTCAGCGCGGACGGGGTAACCGGGTCATTGATCCGAGCAGTCTGAGCTAAGCAAAAAATCGGCCAAAGCCGGCCTCACCGAGGCCGGACCGGCAATTGTTTCGGTCGCGTACCGGTCGGAACCGCGCGTCCTGTCCACCAGAACCCTGGAGGACATAGCGCCGGCTGCCGTCCGACGCGGTCCATTGCGCTCAGCCGCCTTGTGGAAGGATGGCCCGGATTATGAATGAGAGGATCTCCCGCTTTCTTGCCGAACGCTCACCCGAGACCCCGTGTCTTGTTATCGATCTTGACGTGATTGCCGAAGCCTACGAGGCCTTGTGTTGGTATCTGCCGCTCGCCCGCATTTATTACGCGGTGAAAGCGAACCCGGCCGCCGAGATTGTCGCAATGCTTGAGCGCAAGGGTGCCAATTTCGATGTGGCGAGCCGCGGCGAAATCGAGCTTTGCCTCGCCAGTGGCGTCGGAGCCGACAGGCTGTCCTTTGGCAATACGATCAAGAAAGAAAAGGACATCGCCTTCGCTTATCAGTCGGGATTGCGAATCTTCGCCTTCGACAGTGCGCATGAGCTCGACAAGCTGGCGCGCGCGGCGCCCGGCGCTCGTGTTTTCTGCCGTATCCTCGTTGCCTGCGAGGGCGCGGATTGGCCGTTGTCGCGGAAATTCGGTTGTACTCCGGATATGGCAGTCGATCTCTTGCGCAAAGCGCGTGAACTTGGGCTCGATCCCTATGGGGTCTCGTTTCATGTCGGCTCGCAACAGACCGATCTCGGGCAGTGGGATAGTGCGGTCGGCGCTGCGGCGCGCATGTTTTCGCTGCTTGCAGAGGCCGACATCAATCTGCGGATGATCAATCTCGGTGGAGGTTTTCCGGCGCACTACCGCGGCGAAGTGCCGGAAATCGATCGCTATGCCCAGGCGGTGATGACGGCGATCACCCACCACTTTGGCAATGATCTGCCCGAAATCATCATCGAACCCGGGCGCTCTCTGGTCGGCGACGCCGGAATTATTCAAAGCGAGGTCGTGCTGATCGCCGAAAAAGGCGGCGGTGACCCGAGGCGCTGGGTCTATCTCGATGTCGGCAAGTTCAACGGCCTCGCCGAGACGATGGACGAGAGCATCAAGTACCGGATCGTGACGCCGGGCCGCGGCGGCTCATCCGGTCCGGTCGTGCTAGCCGGACCGACCTGCGACAGCGCGGATATTCTGTATGAACAAACCGAATACCGGCTGCCGCTCGGGCTGGAAGTCGGAGACAAGATCGAGATCCTGTCGACCGGCGCCTATACCGCGAGTTACGCATCGGTAGGGTTCAACGGTTTCTCGCCGATACAAACTTACTGCATCTGAGCGAGGTCGGCCGGCACTGCGCCGGCCACCTCATGCACCAGCTTGCGTAATATGGCGTCGGCGAAGCTGCCGAAGTCCTGTGCGATGACGACAAAGGCCCCCGGGCCGCCGATGACGTTGCTAAGATAATAGGCCTCGAGCCACGGCTCTTCGGTCAGGATCGCGAGCCCGTTGATCGAAATGCCGGCTGCGACGATCCGGTCGCGCGCCGCCGTCGGCGCCAAGCCGAAATTGGCCATTCCGTCGCCGGAGATGTCGATCACCCGCCGCGTCGCCGGGTCCGGCATGCGGTCGAACGCTGCGGCTGCCGCGAGCAATGCCGGGCCGATCGCGGTGAGACCGTTGGAGCTTCGATTGGTGCCGCGGACCGCCGCGGCGAAGGCTCCGGCACTGTGAGACTCGCCGACCGGCTGCCAGTCAACGGTGACTTTGATACTATCGGGATCGGACCATTCCACGACCAGCACTTCGATCCCTCCGGGAACGGCGGATATCGCATCGACGAGCCGCTGGCTTTCGAAGGCGCGTGCAATGCCATCATGCTGCAGCACATAGGAGTCTGCCGTCACGCTCGCGGAGACATCGATCGCAAGAACGAGGGCGAGGCCTGCTCCTAGTGCCGGCAGTGATGCGAGAAGCATTGCCGTAAGCACGGCGATGGAAAGACTGGCAGACCGAAAATCAACCGGTACGGGACGCGCCCGAGCGCCGCAATCCGATCGCGTAAGTGCCGTTAACTCTATTTCGGGGCAGATCAAGGGTTTATAAAACGAGGCTTTCTCCGAGACGAGGAAAACAAGCGATGAGAGGCCCAATTGTGGTGGGGATCGGTTTGGCGCTCGCCTCGCCGGCCTTCTCGGCGTCTGCGGCGACCAAGGTGCCAGGAAAGACGCCACCCGCCTGCGCGGCAATTACCTTCCGGCCGCTACCTCCCGGCATGTCGGACGGCGAGCAACAGGCTGGCATGTATAGGTCGCGCAATGGGCGGCTCGAATTGCGCGCTGAGGTCAAGCAGGGAGCGCCGGTCAATTATTATGTGACCACCGGCGGCAAACACATCGCTGCCGCTCCTTCCAACTTGCCGGAGGCGGCCGCGAACTGCGCCGCCGTAAAGAAAATGCCAAAGCCCGAAGCGCCCGCCTCGTCCTGCGGCGGCCAGCGCTTCACCGTGGTTGTCGCTCACGCCGGCGAACAGCGCCTTGCACTGTTATACGGGCAGGATAGCGGCAGCTGGCATTTTTGCTCGGCCGGGACCTTTTAGCACCCGTCGGTCACGAATGACCGCAGGCTGCGCGAATTCCGCACATATGCTGAGAGGTTGAGCAACAGCCAAAGCTGGTCCGGGAATGAGGTCCGGACGCGATCCGGCGATCCCGGCCCGGATCGGCCTCGCGTCCTCCGCGAAGGCCCGGACCTGGCATAATGGCACACAAGAATCGTGCCAGTCCGGAGGACGCACCGACCGGCGAGCTACGCAGTCGCTTTCTTTCTCCGCGGCGGCGAGCGGCCTTGCGAATTCTCGACGTTCCGTCGAGTAGCCTGCCTCCGGGTGCGCTTCGTGGTCTCGCCCCTGATCTCCTCCGCATTGATCTCGTATGCCGCGCGGCGCCAATGGTCCTCATGCCTTCCGTGCGGGTACCCCTCTGCCTCCCAAAGCGCATAGGCACGCTGCTCGATGCGCTTTTGTCTGTCCAAGTCCATCGACAACTCCCACTCGCCGCGGGCAGCCTAGTCTTGCCCGGCCGCCGCCGCAAAAAACGCTCTGGCCAGCCTGGGCTGACACCTTGTCGGCCGCCGCCGAGCGCTCCTAGGATGGCGAATCGTCCTTAACAAAGGGTGGAACGGCGATGCCACAATTGACCACCGATGACGGCGTCCGCCTCTATTATGAGGAGACGGGTACCGGTACCCCGATCGTGTTTGTCCACGAATTCGCTGACGATTATCGCGGCTATGAAGGGCAGATGCGCTATTTCGGGCGGCGCTACCGCTCTATCGCCTACAACGCTCGCGGCTACCCACCCTCCGACGTGCCGGAGGAACCCGCCCGCTATTCGCAGGACCGAGCCCGCGACGACATTCTTTCGGTGCTCGACGCGCTGACGATCGAAAAGGCCCATATCGTCGGCATTTCGATGGGTGGCTTTGCGACGCTCCATTTCGGCCTGGCCTACCCTGAGCGCGCACTGTCATTGGTCGTCGCGGGTTGCGGCTATGGCGCCCAGCCCGGCAAGCGCCAGCAATTCCACGACGAGACCGCCAAAACCATCGCCCAAATCGAAGGGCAGGGCATGAGTGTCGCCGCCAAGACATATTCGTTGGGTCCGAGCCGGGTGCAGTTCCAGAACAAGGACCCGCGCGGCTGGGGCGAATTCGCGGCAAACCTGGCGGGGCATTCGACCAAGGGCTCGGCCTTGACGATGCGCGGCGTCCAGGCACAGCGCCCGTCCTTGTGGGATTTGACCGAGCAGATGCGGCGCCTCGAAGTCCCAACGCTCGTCATGACGGGCGACGAGGACGACCCGTGCCTCGAACCGGGTCTATTGATGAAGCGGACGATCCCGACCGCAGCGCTCGTCGTCTTCCCGAACACCGGGCACGCACTCAACCTCGAAGAACCCGATTTCTTCAACCGAAGCCTCGATGATTTCTTCCATCAGGTCGCGAGAGGACGCTGGCCGCGGCGCGACCCGCGCGCAGTGACCGGCTCAATCCTCGGAATGCGGTGAGGACCGAACCCGAATTCACCCTCGGCATCGAGGAAGAATATTTCCTCGTCGACCGGGCGACACGCGATGTCGTCACCGATCCGCCCGCTGCGATGTTGGCGGAATACGAGGCGCTGCTCGGCGCGCAAGTAAGCCGCGAATTCCTGCGGTCGCAGATCGAGGTTGGGACGCGAGTGTGCGTGAGCATTGCCGAAGCGCGGGCCGATCTCTGGCGACTGCGCGGGACCATCGGATCGGTGGCGGCTCTTCACGGCATGGCGCCGGTTGCCGCAGCAACGCACCCCTTTGCTCGATGGGACGCGCAAACTACTGAGGCGCGCCGCTACCGGAGCTTGGAGTCCGATCTGCAGGGCGTCGGACGGCGCCTGGTGATCTGCGGCCTGCACGTCCATATCGGCATTCCCGATGACGAGCTGCGCATCGACCTGTTGAACCAGGCGTCGTATTTTCTGCCTCACCTCTTGGTGCTGTCGACCTCGTCGCCGTTCTGGCAAGGCGAAAATACCGGCCTCAAATCCTACCGGCTCGCTGTCTTTGACGAGATGCCGCGCACCGGGACCCCGGAGCGCTTCGCGAGCTGGGGTGAGTACCGCCGGCATGTCGACATTCTGGTCGGTGCCGGGCTGATCGAAGACGCCACCAAATTGTGGTGGGATCTGCGGCCGAGCGAGCGCTTCCCGACCCTTGAGATGCGCATCACCGACTGTTGCACGACACTCGACGACACCTTGTCGATCGCCGCCTTGTTCCGCTGCCTATTGCGCATGCCGTGGCGCCTCAAGCGTGAGAACCAGCGCTGGCGGCTTTATTCCCGTATGTTGATCGACGAAAACCGCTGGCGCGCACAGCGCTACGGGTTCGACCAAGGGCTCGTCGATTTCGGCAAAGGCGCGATCGTCCCGTATACCGAGCTGCTGGAAGAGATCCTCGCACTGATCGACCAGGACGCGCGTCACTTCGGCTGCGTCGAGGAGGTAGCGCACGCCCGCGAGATCTGCGGCCGCGGGACCAGCGCTCATCGCCAACTAGCGGTGTTCGAGCGCGTGCTTTCAGCGGGAGCGAGCCGTTCCGCAGCGCTTGCCGCCGCCGTCGATTGGTTGATCGCAGAAACCGTGCGTGGGGTGTAAGCTCCACCGATCAGTACAAAGATCGCTAGAAAATTTATCGGTGCCCGGCAGCACACTGTGAAAGGGAGGGTTCAACTGTGGTTCGGCTCGATCACGTGTCCTTGCCAGTGCGCGATTGGCAGAGCGCGCGCGATTGGTACAAGCGCCATCTCGGCTTTGAGGTTGAATTCGAAATACCCGACCGGAAAACGGCGGCGATGCGCGATAGTTCGGATTTAACGGTTTTTCTCTATGAGGGCGAGGTAGCTGCCTGCCCCGGCATCTCGTTCACGATCCAGGTGGACGACGTCGAAACGACGCACCGTCAGCTTGCTGGCGCAGGCATCCCCTTCGTTCATCCCCCGAAGAAGGTATTTTGGGGCTATGGTGCGGAGCTTCACGATCCCGACGGCTATACACTGAGGCTCTGGGACGAGAAATCGATGACTGCAAAGGGTGGCGGATAGCGCAGACAAGAACTGGGATACGCCGTCGCTTGTTGCCAGGTGGCGTAACTTGAATATATCGGGCACATAGGAACCATCCCGGCCGATTATCGAGGATCGCATGCCGTCAGCCGATGGAGCCACCGGATATCCGTTAGAGGCCGCCGCCGAGACGAATGGCCGGCGCTGGTCCGACGCCGGATGCTCGCGCATCCCGAACTGGGTCTATACCGATTCTGAAATCTTTGCGCGCGAACGCGAACGCATCTTCGAGGGTCCGGGCTGGCTCTATGTCTGTCTCGAGGTAGAGATCCCGAAACCCGGGGACTTCAAGCGCAGCCGGCTCGGTGCCAAAGAGGTCGTCGCCGTGCGCGATGCCTCCGGCGAGGTCAACGTCCTCGTCAATCGTTGCGCTCACCGCAGCGCCCAGTTCTGCTCGGCGAGCCGCGGTACGGCCAAAGAGTTCATCTGCCCCTATCACCAATGGACCTACGATCTTAGCGGTAACCTGACAGGTGTGCCGTTTCGTCGCGGCTATCGCGGTCAGGGCGGCATGCCGGCCGATTTCCGCGCCGAGGAGCACGGGCTGCAGCGCCTCTCGGTCACCCGCCGCCACGGCGTCGTGTTCGCCAGCTTCTCAAGTGAGACCGAGCCGCTCGAGCTTTATTTCGGCGAAACGATGCTCGGCTATTTCGACCGG
>Ga0070698_100000827_pt1 | contig 33885 bp, 35 predicted proteins | sample KBSK1502metaG_FD_65477 | JGI IMG/M metagenome (GOLD analysis project Ga0070698, IMG submission 65477) | Corn, switchgrass and miscanthus rhizosphere microbial communities from Kellogg Biological Station, Michigan, USA - KBS K1-50-2 metaG | ecosystem: Host-associated > Plants > Roots >... | reverse complement strand
ACTTCGCGCATACCGCTGGACTGAAAGTCGTTACGCCGGCCACGCCCTCCGATGCTTACGCGCTGCTGCGGGCCTCGATCGCCGACCCGGACCCGGTGATCTTCTTCGAGCCCAAGGCCCGCTATTACGTCAAGGAAGAGCTGGATCAATCGGCGAACGTTCCCATCGGAAAGGCGCGGGTCGCGCGCAGTGGGACCACCGTGACCGTAATCGCCTACGGGCCAACCGTCGACCTCGCGTTGAAGGCGGCTGAGGCCGCCGAGAAGGAAGGAAACTCGCTCGAGGTCATCGACCTGCGGAGTCTCTCCCCGCTCGACATCGACACGGTGCTGGCCTCCGTCCGCAAGACGCACCGAGCGGTCGTGGTCCACGAGGCCCCGGTGTTTTGCGGCTTCGGCGCCGAGGTCGCCGCGCGCATCACCCATGACGCCTTTGACGTACTGGAGGCTCCGGTGGCGCGGCTTGGCGGGATGAACGTGCCCTATCCCCCCGCGCGCTACGAGAAGCTCTACCTGCCAGACGTAGACCGTGTACTGCAGGCGGTCGACGCGGCGCTCGCCTATGGCTGATCAGACATTCCGGCTGCCCGACCTGGGCGAGGGTCTGACCGAGGCGCAGCTTGTGGCGTGGAAGGTCGAGGAGGGCGGACGGGTCGACGTCAACACCCCTCTCTGCGAGGTCGAAACCGCCAAAGCCGTGGTCGTGATTCCATCGCCGTGGGCGGGGACGGTTCGAAAACTCCATGCGCGTCCCGGCGAGTCGGTCGCTGTCGGGGAGGCGCTCGTGACGATCACAGCCGCCGAGGCGGCTCGGACGGAAGACGCGCCGGGCACCCTCGTCGGCTACGGACCGGGAGCGCCAGAGGCCGGCATTCGCCGTAAGGCCCGGACGGCCCCCGCGGTCGGGGAGAGCAGCAGCGAGGTACGGGCGGCGCCGTTTGTCCGCCAGCTCGCCAAGGAGATGGGCGTCGACCTGGCGCAGCTGTCCGGCAGCGGTCCGGGCGGTCGGATCACCCGAGCCGACGTCGAGGCCGCGGCGTCATCGCCGGCGGCCGCGGCATCAACATCGACGGCCGTACCACCAACGGATGGCGAGCGTCGCATCAGCGTGGTCGGGATTCGCAAGGCGATTGCGCGGCAGATGGTCCGGTCGGTTTCCACCATCCCGCAGTTCACGGAGTTCGCGGTGTTCGACGCCACCAACCTTATGGCAGCGCGGGAGCAGGGGAAAGCGAGCGGGCGCTCGATGACCCCTCTCCCCTATTTCATCGCCGCGGTGGTGAAGGCGGTTCGCGCCTTTCCCCTGATGAACAGCTCGTGGGACGAGAGCCGCGACGAGATCGTCGTCAAACAGCGCATCAATATCGGCATCGCCGTCAATACCAGCCAGGGCTTGCTTGTGCCGGTACTGCGCGACGCGGACCAGCTGGAACTGACCGCGATCGCCGAGAAGAGCGCCCACCTGATCGAGGGCGCGCGCGCCGGAACGCTGCCACCCGGCGAGATGAGCGGCGGCACCATTACCGTCACCAATGTCGGTGCCAGCGGCCCTGTCGAGACCGGCACCCCGATCATCAATCCGCCGGAGTGCTGCGTCGTCGCCTTCGGCGCCATCAAGCTGCGGCCCATGGTGGTCCAGGGGCAGGTCGTGGCCCGCAGCGGCGCCTGGATCTCGATCTCGGTCGATCACCGGATCGTCGACGGCGCGCTGGCGACGGAATTTCTCACCGCTCTGGTGTCGGAGCTCGAGACGATCAGTGCCTGACGAGGCGCAGCTGATCTACGACTGGAACACGGTGGATGCGCCGCCGAAGCCGGCCCACCCGGTGAGCATTCACGATGAGACGTTGCGCGATGGTATCCAGGGCCCCTCCGTTCGTGACCCCGATATCGAACACAAGCTTCGCTTCCTGCATCTGGCCGATGAGCTCGGTGTCGGCTCGATCGACCTCGGTCTTCCGGGTTCCGGCCCGCGCGCGGTCGCGGACGTGGAACGGCTGGCCCAGGAGATTCGCGACCAACGCCTCCGGATCAAGCCGCTCTGTGCGGCGCGCACGCTCGAAGTCGACATCCGCCCGGTCGTCGAGATCTCGCAACGAGTCGGCATCCCCATTGAGGTGGCTGCGTTTATCGGATCCAGCCCGATTCGCCAATACGCCGAGGGCTGGACGATCGAGCAGATGGTCGACAACACCCGCAAGGCCGTGCGCTTCGCTCGACAGAATCAACTGCCCGTGCTCTACGTCACGGAGGACACGACCCGCGCGCAGCCCGAGACGCTTCGCCGCCTTTTTGGCACGGCGATCGAGGAGGGCGCCGCACGCGTGGCGGTCTGCGATACCGTTGGCCACTCGACGCCGGACGGCGCCCGCGCCGTCGTCCGATACGTCCGCCGCATGCTGGACGAAATGAAGCCCGGCATCGGCCTCGACTGGCACGGCCACAGCGACCGCGGTCTCGGCGTGATCAACGCGATCGAGGCGGCCGTTGCGGGCGCCGACCGGATCCACGGCTGCGCGCTCGGCTTGGGCGAGCGCGTCGGCAACACGCACCTGGACCTGCTTCTTGTGAACTTCCGGCTGCTGGGCTGGATCGATACCGACCTCAGCAAGCTGCGCGAAATGGGCGACGTGATCGCCGAGGGCACCGGGATGGCGATCCCGGCGAATTATCCGGTGCTCGGCAAGGACGCGTTTCGCACGGCCACCGGCGTCCACGCTGCCGCTGTCATCAAGGCGATGCGCATAGGCGACGATTGGCTCGCCAACCGGGTTTATTCCGGCGTTCCGGCAGAACTCTTCGGCTGCGAGCAGGTGATCGAGATCGGCCCAATGAGTGGGGAATCGAACGTCGTCTTCTGGCTCGAGCACCGTGGCATCGAGCCGCGCCCTGATCTCGTCAGCGCGATCATCGAGCGGGCTAAGCGAGGCAATCACTTGCTCGACGAGGCCGAAATCTATGCGGTCGTCAACGAACGCTCGGTGAAAACTGGATCCTGACCACCCCCAACCGGCGCTAGCAGGAATATCGCGCGCGTCCGACAAGAAAGGTGGCCATGGCGAGGGTCTCCTGCGAGTCCGCCAAGGCGATGGACTCTTCGGCTTCAGAGTCAAGCCCGAAGAGAGCGAGAAAGGCCTCTCGTGTCAGTTTGTCGAGCACGAATACGTAACTCGTGGCGCGCCCAGGAGGTTACGCCTGCTGTCAATTCAGCTAAAGACGGAGTGCGCCACCCGAGCGACCAAATCCAGCTTGGCCCGCTGCTCATCCTGGGTGAGCTTGTTTCCCTCCATTGTCGACGCGAAGCCGCACTGCGGGCTGAGTGCGAGCCGCTTCAGAGGAATAATTCGTGCAGCCTCGGCGATGCGCCGCTTGAGGGCATCCTCATCCTCGAGTCGCGGGCGCTTGGTGGTGACGAGCCCCAGGACCACAACCCTATCGTCCGGGACCTCCCGTAGGGGTTCGAAGTCGCCCGAGCGTTCGTCGTCATACTCCAGTAGGTACCGATCGAACCGGGTCCGGCTCAGCACCCTGGCGATCGGGCCGTATCCCCCTTCCGCGTAGTACTTGCTTTGGTTGTTGCCGCGGCAGATATGCATCCCGAAGGTCATCCCACCGTGGCCCGCGATGATCGCGTTGTCCATCTCGATGCACTCATCCAGCAACTGGTCTGGATCACTGCCACGCCGCCGGTATCCTTCCCTCAGGTCGTGGTCGAGCAGGGCGGCGTACTGTGGCGCGTCGATCTGCACATAGGTGCAACCGAGGCGGCGGAGCTCCGCGATCTCGCGGCGGGTGAAGTCGACGATATCGGCCAGATATGCGTCACGCGTTGGATATGCACCGCGTGATTTCTCCGGGTCGTAGTATGCCGCCGCCTGCTGAGCCGAGATGAGGGTGACCTTCGCAGGATGGGGCGTGCGCCCGCGCAGGTAGCTCCATTCCTCAGCACACATATGGCGGCGCCAGGCAAGTTTCTCGACCACCACGGGCCGCCGGAGCCGAGTCTTTTCTCCCTTCTCGTCGCGGAACTCGATGCCCCAACCCCCGAACTTATCGAAGCCGTCGAGCGAATCAATGAGGTGCCCGTAAAACGCGTAGCGCCGCATCTCGCCGTCGGTGATCACGTCGATCCCGGCGAGCGTCTGCAATTCGACCGCGTCGTCGACGGCACGGCCCTCGAGACGTTTGAACTCCGGCGTCGTGATCTCTGCCTGCTCGTGCCGGCGGCGCGCCTCCGCCAGGTAGGGCGGGCGAAGGAGGCTGCCGATGACCTCGCACTTCGCCTGAACGGCTGTAACCGAAGCCCGGTCCTGCACTCTCACCTGCATCGCCTTGATTATCCATGCACGAGACGACACTGCGTGATCCGCGGGTCTGCCGGGACTGGGGCGCTCGCTTCGTCATATCCGTGTGAAGCTGGCGGTTCGAAAGGCTCAACGCGGCGTCGCGCGCGACGTGGGGATCGCCGTTGGTCTTGCGGCATTGGTACTGGGTGGCAGCTTGGCGCTGCTAGGAGTTCCCGGCCCGGTTCCCATCCAGATGGTTAGCACCGGAGGGCCATACTGGATAGCCAGTCAGAACCCCCCAAAGGTCTTAGCCAGCGCGTCTCTAACGGAGTTGGCTTCGTTGGTCCAGGCTGTGCCATCGTGGCCACCGACCGAACAATGCAAGAATCCACGGTTCGCGTGGATGAACAAGCTCGCCTGTTGGGACATCAGCACACTTCCGTCGAACTCATTGCTTCTCGCTGTGATCCTTAGTCCCGGCGGCGGCTGTCTTCCGGGCAAACTCCAAGGAGCGGTGTTGAGCGTACGAACCTTGACCGTGACCGACCAACTCGTTGGTTTTTCAACGGGCACTCCCAACTGCGGAGGCGACGGCGGCTACGCCTTAGCCGCATTGCCACTTTCTCGTCTGCCCACGGGCAACATCACCGTCGTGATTCACTACGTCGGCTTTCCGTCGAATTGTCGGTGTCCGATTCCCGACGCCCGTGCGACCGTGAACGTACCCTGGCATCTTCCGTAGCAGCGACTCACAACGTCGTGACCGGGATGCAGATGTCGCACTGGAACGCCCCGGTCTCCTGGTCCATGGTCATTTCCGGCGCGTAGTACTCGAACAGCGGGCGCGCATCGAGCTGCAAACCGCTGCCGGGCAGCCAGTCGCGCAGCAGCGCCATCCAGGCATCACCAATTTCGCCGGCAGTCCCTCTAAAACTGGCTGCCGCGTATTTCCCGCCGGGGAGCGATGTCTTCAGGTGCTTACCGGCGCCGACGAAGCCCGGCTCGACCTCGACGGCGGCGTCGTAGCGGCATTTCTCCGGCGCCGTGATGCCCGGGTCATCCAAACTGATGCCGAAACGCGGCCGACCCAGCAGGTGGTTGGTTTCCATCCACGGATAGACGGTGTCTTGCCAGAAGCGTGATAGTTCTCGGCCGTACGGGCCGACGTGCCGAAGATAGGCGATCGTCGCTGGTTGCCGGTCGACGAGCTTGACGTTCATAGAAGCCTCCCGTGAGTAGGTCTTTGAGACTTCATCATCATTGCGCCACGCTGCAGCGGCGGCCTGATCGGGCTTGCGATTCAACTGACCGCGATTGCCATATCCGGCCACGCGCCACGAGGATGGCGTTAACCCAAACCTCGTCTTGAACGCGCGCGCAAATGCTTCAGTCGAACCAAAGCCAACCGAGAGAGCCACCTGCAACACCGGTACCGCCGGCTGACTGATCAGTCGTTGGGCGGCGATTTCAAGCCTGCGGCGTCGGACGTACTCGCCGAGGGCCTCCCCCATCCATGCGGAGAACAGCCGGTGAAAGTGGAAGGGCGAGAAATGCGCGACACCAGCGAGCGTCTCGAGGTCAAGCGGTTCATCGAGGTGCCGATCGATGTGCTCGACAACCCCGTGCATCCGCGCCGCGTACTCGGAGCGGCTGTCTTCAGCCGGAGCCAGTAATTCGCTCCGGCACCTTAACGACGACCTTCATCGAGGTCCAACGCGGCGGGGTAACCAGGTTGGACAGAGGGCGGCTCGGATCTCGGCGTCTTACGGGAGCGTTGGCCTCGCACCTCCTTGCTCTTGGTCCTGGGACGTGCTGGTTGCCGCTTGGCGCTGTTTGGTGCTGTTTCCGAGGTGTCGTCGGAACTTTCAGGGAGTTGCCGCGAGCTCTTGCCGCGCATTCTCTATACGGAAACGTCGAATTTCTCGGGATTCCACTCGATCCCGAGCGTGGTCGGTCCGGCCATGTAGCCGAGTAATGCCGACGACGCGACGACAGCCGGGCTCGCAAGGTAGCCCAGGCCACCAACGCCCATCCGGTTCTGCCAGTTGCGGTTGAACGACGTGATCGCGATCTCGCCTTTCTTCAGCGCGTCCGGGCCCTGGCCGAAGCACGGGCCACACCACGACTCGCGGATCTGCGCGCCGACCGATCGCAGCACGTCGGCGATCGACTCGCCGCCAAGGCGCGGCTCCGGGTTTTCGATATCGCGCTTGACACCGCCCGACCCCGGAAAGATCACGAATGTCTTCGGCGCTTTCTCGAAGCCGCGCTCGCGGCCCGCGCGGATCACGAGCGCCGCCTCCAGCAGGTCGTCGTAGCCGCCGTTGGTACAGGAGCCGATGAAGGCCTTATCGAATGTCAGCTTTTCGAGCGCGACCTCGTCCGCCGGGAAGGCATTCCCCGGAGCGAAGGGCTTGGCGATGAAGGGCACGAGCTCGGAGAGGTCCAGCGTCTCATCGATCTCCCATGCCACCTGCTCGCCGGGCTCGAATCGCGGATAGGGCAAATTGCCGATGCCCTTGCGTTTGTACCAGTCGAGCGTGATCTCGTCCGGCATGAAGATGCCGTTCTGTGCCTCGGCCTCGGCCATCATGTTGGCCACGGTATTTCGATACGGGATGGGCAACTGGCGCTCCGCGTCGACGAACTCGACGCTCATGCCTTGCGCTTGGGCTTTCCCCCATCGGCGCAGCAGAGCCAGCACCACGTCCTTGCCGCTGACCCAGGGCCGCAGCTTTCCGGTGAAGACGACCCTCCGGCGCTTGGCCGGCGTGAAGTAGATGTAGCCCGTCGACCAACCGAAGCCGAGTTGGGTGCTGCCCACCCCGGTGCCGACGGCGCCATATGCCCCGTAGGCGCGACTGTGCGAATCGGCCCCGGGGATGAACGACCCGGGCACGACCAATCCCTGCTCCGGAAAGTAGAAATGGAAGATCCCATCGCCGGGCGTGGCGTAGTACGGCTTGCCGATGTCGTGGAGCATCGCGAAGTCGCGACCGATGGAGGTCTGCTTGTCGTCGGCGTTTCGCCCGGAAAAAACGAAGTGATCGTTCGCGATGGCGGCCCGCCGGGGGAAGATTGTGTCGCCGCCGGTGATCTGGTTGAAGGTATGGATCGAAAACGGCGCGGTGCCATCGGAGGCCGGCAGCAGGTCGCACCAGACACGCAGCGTGCCGCCCGGCCGCACCTCGGCCTCTTTGTCAACGCGGTGCGACCAGACGATTTGCTCGGTGCTGGTTAGCGTGCGCGCCGTCTTCGGATCCGGCCACTCCACGCGTGGCACACGTTCCAGCGATTCCGCGAACTCGCGCCGGCCCACCGCGATGATGCCGCCAGAGCGACGGATGTCCTCCTCCTTCGGCGTAAGCGGCACGGGCTCGTAACTCTTGCCGCGCGTTTCGTTCGTCAGGAGGCGGGTTCTCGTGTCGAACGTCAGCACGTCTCCCTCCTGGGCGTCTTCCGATGCGGCCCGGCTCTGGACGACATGCAGCCCGAGGTTGAGCGCGTTGCGGCGGAAGATGTCGCCAACGCCGTCGCCGCAGACGATCACGATCTCGAGGCCGGCCTCTTCCGCGATGGCCTTGAGCCCGGCCGGACTCATCTCGCGCGATGACCCGATGCCGAAGCGCTCGCCCGCGATCACGAACGTCTCCCCTCGATGCACGCGCTGCCGAAAGTCGGGCATCAGGTAGCGGAAGGTGCCGACCTTCCAGCGCTCGTCGAGGCGATCGAGGCTCTCCGAGACGCAGTCATCCGCCGGCGTGATCTGGTCCGTATCGATGGCGTCCAACTTCTTCCCCGGAATCTTCGGGTCCCAGAAGATGAGCGCGCGACCGTGAACCAGGTGGCCGCTGCCCTGCGACCGGTCGACCGGCTTGTCCGCCGGCCTGGCGGGTGCTGCGACGCCCGGCTTACGACGAGGGGGCTGGATCGTGTTCAGGAGGGGCGCGATGACCCAATTCTCTCAAGTCGCTCGAGCACGGCATCGGCCGCGGCGGTTGTGCTCAGGACACCGCCCAGGTCCTTCGTCGTGCGCCGATCCCCCGCCGCCGACATCACTGCGTTCTCGATCGTACTCGCGCCGGCCTCGTCGCCCAGGTGCCGCAGCATCATCGCGCCGGCAAGGATGGCCCCGACCGGATTGGCGATGCCTTTGCCGGCATGCTTGGGTGCCGAGCCGTGCACCGGTTCGAAGAGACCACGCCCGTTGTCCGGGTTGATGTTCGCCGAGGGCGCCTGGCCGAGACCGCCGACCAGCTCAGAGGCCAGGTCGCTGAGAATGTCGCCGAACATGTTGGAGGTGACGATGACATCGAACCGGCCCGGGTCCTTCACGAGTTGCATCGCTGCCGCGTCGACGAACAGATGCTCCGCCTCGACGTCGGGCGCACCCTGCCGCTCCAGGGCAAAGACGCGCTGCCAGAGGTCGTGCGCGTGATAGAGCGCATTGCTCTTGTCGACCATGGTGAGGCGCCCTCGATGGCCGGCCTCTCGGCGCTGCCGCGCCAGCCCGAAGCCGTAACGAATGATGCGCTCGACACCCTTGCGGGTGTTCACGTCCTCCTGGATGGCGATCTCGTCGGGCGTCCCCCGCTTGAACTGGCCGCCGATGCCGACGTAAGCGCCCTCGGTGTTTTCGCGGACGACGACCAGGTCGATGGACCCGGCGTCGCGCAGCGGGGTCAGGCCGGGCGCCAGCAGCCGTGAGGGCCGCAGGTTGACCCAGAGGTCCAGCTCGAACCGCAGGCGGAGCAGCAGCCCGGCGGCGTACTGGGGATTTTGCACCCGCGGGTCCCCGACCGCGCCCAGGTAGATGGCATCGGAGGCCTGGAGCTCGGCAAAGACCGCGTCGGGCAGGATCTCCCCCGTTTGCAGGTAGCGCTCGGCCCCGACGTCGTAGCTGACGAGATCCAGCCGGGTGCCGGTGACGGCGGTGACGGCTTCCAGGACCCTAAGCCCCTGGCCGATGACCTCCGGACCGATCCCGTCGCCGGGGATGACGGCGATCCGAAACGGCATCGGCTACAGCATAATCGGCATCGATTTCGAAAGGTTTTCGTCCCTTTGGCCGATACCACTACATAGTGCTGACGGAAGAGAAGGCCCTGGGCGCGGCGCTGGTCAAGATGCGCCGCCTGCGCCGAGTTCGCCGGCTTTCGGGGTTTACCTACTGGGCGGCCTGGGGATTCGTGGGCCTGGTGTGCCTCCTGTTGCTCGCGGGCGGCATCGCCGGGCTGGCCTCCGGCTAAGAGCGCTTCGACGCCTCGACCAGGCGGTCGAGCACCTGCCGGGCCCGGCCGCTATCGAGCGATTCCCGGGCCACCGTCAGCGCCTGGGGCCAGTCATCCGCGCGGCCGGCCGCCAGCATCGCCGCTGCCGCATTGAGCAGCACGACATCCCGGCGCGGGCCGCTCTCGCCATTGAGAACCTGCCGCAACAGGTTGGCGTTTTCGGGCGGGGTGCCGCCCAGGAGGTCCTCGGGGCGCGATCGGCTGAGCCCGAGCTCCCGCGGGTCGAGCTCGTACTCGCTGATGCGGCCATCTTTCAACTGAAAGACGCGTGAGCGGCCGGTGGTCGTCAGCTCATCAAGCCCATCCTCGCCATAGAAGACGAGCGCCCGCTCGTGACCGAGGTCTTTCAGCACCCGCACCATCAGCGGCGCCAGGGAGGCCGCACCAACGCCCAGCGCCTGCCGGCGCACCCGGCCGGGATTCGCCAGCGGGCCGAGGACATTGAATATCGTCCGGACGCCGAGCTCCTTGCGGGCAGGACCCGCGTGACGCATCGCCGGATGGAACGTGGGCGCGAAGCAGAACCCCATGCCGGCGACGTCGATGCATCGCCGCACCCCGTTGGCGTCGAGCGTGATATCGACGCCGAGCGCCTCGAGCACATCGGCGCTGCCGCATCGGCTGGACGCGGCGCGGTTTCCGTGCTTCGCCACCGGGATACCCGCGCCTGCCGCGACGAGGGCGGCCGCGGTGGAGATATTGAAAGTCCCGGCGCGGTCGCCGCCGGTCCCACAGGTGTCGATCGCCCCGGGAGGAAGGTCGAGCGGCGTCGCGTGCGCCCGCATCGAGTCGACGAAGCCAGTCATCTCTTCGACCGTCTCCCCTCTTGCTCGGATGGCGATCAACAGGCCGGCGAGCTGCCCCGTCGTCACCTCGCCCGCCATCACCTGGTCCATGATGTTGCGCGCCTGGTCACGACGCAGCGCCGTCCCCTGGAGCAGTTGTTCGATCGCCTCGGGCAGCGTCACGGGCGCGGATACTGGTAGGCGGCGGGTGTGGCCATGACCAGGAGTGCCAGCAGCATCCGGTAGCAGGTTTGGAAATCGGCCGTCCGATAGCGGACCGTGCGCCCACCAGCGCGCTCGACCTCCGGAAGCTCGACGCAGAGATCGGCCATGCTGGCATTCATCCAGTCGATTTCGAGCGTGAAGGGTCCCTTGGGTTGGTACAGTGGACGCCCGGCCCGTTCGGCGTAGGCACGATAGGCGCCCGCTTCGATCTGGCGGCAGTCCTCGACCGGGTGCAGCGAGCGGGCCGCCTGGCGGCCGAGGGCCTCCTTGACGACGACGCCTTCGATGCCGGGCAGTTCCGAGACCGCTTCCTCGATGGTGGCCCGGTCGCCCGTGATCAGCGCGGTGCGCACCCCGAAGGTGCCGGCGAGCGCGGCGTTCAGCGTCGCCTCGCTCTGCTCGCGGCCGTTGATGCGCAGTGCGTAGATCGTGCGACCACCGTAGGTGTGATCCATGATGGCGCGCTCACGTCCCACCGATGCGTGGTAGCCGACGAAGAAGGCGACTTCGAACGTTGGGTCGAGCCCGGCCCCCATCGAGTACGGCTTGTCCGCGCCGGTGATCACCTCGACGCCTTCGTCGAGCTCGTCGAGGCGGAAGTTACGCATGTCGCCGTGCGAGTCGTTGACCACGAAGCGCGTGGCGCCGGCACGCCGCGCCCCGGCGACGGCGGCGTTCGTCTCCGCGGTCATCAGTTGGCACGACAACTCGTATTCGGGCATCCCCCGCATCACCTGCTGGAGGTGAACGATGCCCGCTATTCCCTCCATGTCGACGGAGATGAAGACGCCGTTCCGCTCAGACGCGGGCGTCCGCGGCTTGGTAGCCAAAGCGCTCCCATTCTAGGGACGGTCGGCGCGGGCCCCCATCACCCAGCCCCAGAAGGTGCTACGGACTCGTCCACGGACAAACGTTTGGCACAACCCGCGGCGGGCGTCTCAAGGAGTGGGAAGTGGGGTCCTGGTTCCGGGGGGCTTGGAACAAGAACCCCACCGGAAAGTATAGGAGACAGCCGCCCCGTTTTGCATCGGTTTTTTTCTCATCGACTTCTTATGCTGGGCAGGCCTCAGTAGCGGGCGACGCGGCGCAACCCGTCCGCCACCTTGTCCGGATTGAGCATGAACGCGTGTTCGAGCGCAGGGCTGAAGGGCATCGCCGGGACGTCCGGGCTGGCGATCCGGCTGACCGGGGCGTCCAGGCTGGCAAAGCAACGCTCAGCGAGCTCAGACGCGACCTCGGCGCCGAATCCACCGGTCCGGTTGGCCTCGTAGACCACGGCAACCCGACCGGTTTTCTCGATGGAGCGCACGCATGTCACGACATCCCACGGGCGGAGCGTGCGCAGGTCGATGATCTCTATCTCGATCCCGTCGGAGCTCAGCCTGGCGGCCGCGTGCGTCGTGACGGCCCTCATGTAGCCGTACGTTACGGCCGTCACGTGGGCGCCTTGGCGGACGACCCTGGCCGCGCCGAGGGGCAGGAGCGCGGCGTCGCCCTGGGCCAGATCTTGCCGCTCGGCCCGATAGAGCTTTTTCGGTTCGAGGAAGATGACCGGGTCGGGGTCTCGAATGGCTGCCTTGAGCAGGCCCTTGGCATCGGCCGGCGTCGATGGCAGGACAACTTTCAAGCCGGGTACGTGGCAATAAAAGGCTTCGGGGGACTGCGAGTGGTAGAGGGCGCCACGAACGCCGCCTCCGGTTGGGGCGCGGATCACCAGCGGACAGGAAAAGTCGCCGTTCGAGCGATAGCGAACCTTGGCGATCTCGTTGACGATCTGGTTGAACGCGGGATAGCTGTAGTCGGCGAACTGCATCTCGGCCACCGGCTTAAAGCCCTCGAGCGCAAGGCCCTGCGCGACGGCCGCGATGCTCGATTCAGCCAGCGGCATATCCATCACGCGCTGAGCGCCGAAACGGTGCTGAAGGCCCTCGGTCGCTTTGAAGACGCCGCCCTTGAGGCCGACGTCCTGCCCGAGGACGCAGACCCGGTCGTCGCGTTCCATCTCCTCGTAGAGCGCGTCGCGCACGGCCTGGACGAGGGTCCGCTCAGGCATCGGCATACACGTGACGCCCAAGCGAGCCCGGCTCGGGCTCAGGCGCCGCTTCCGCAGCCTCCGTCGCCCTCTCGACCTCGCGATTGACGTCGTCACGCATGACTTGATCCGTCTCAGGCGAAAGCCAACCGCGTGCCATCAGCGCGTCGCGCATGCGTTGAATGGGATCCTTCAAGGCCTCCGCGGCGAGCTCCGCCTGGTCGCGGTAAGCCCGCTGGTCGTCGTCGGTCGAGTGCGATTGCAGGCGCAGGACCTCGGCTTCGATCAGCGTCGGGCCGGCGCCGGACCGTGCCCGCTGCGCGGCCTCGGCCACGGCCGCGTGGACAGCAAAGAAATCATCACCAGGGACCCGCACGCCAGGAATGCCGTAGCCGGCCGCTCGTTCCGCGACGCCGGGTCCCGCGACCTGCAGCGCTTGCGGCACGGAAATCGCCCAGTGGTTGTTCTCGCAGAAGAAGATCACCGGACAGCGATGGATGCCGGCGAAGTTTAAGCCTTCGTGAAAGTCGCCCTGGCTGGTCGCCCCCTCACCAAAACTCACATAGCAGAGAGCCCCCTCCCCCTTCCATTTCAGGGCCAGGCCGATCCCCGCCGCCTTGGGGATCTGCGGGCCGACGGTGCTCGAACCAATGACGATGCCGCGGCGGCGGCTGCCGAAGTTCCCCGGCGTCTGGCGTCCGCCACTCGAGGGATCGGCCGCGCGCGCGAACGCCGAGAGCATCAATTCTTCCGCCGTAAAGCCGCACGCCAGCGCCGCCGCAAAGTTTCGATAGTAGAGGCAGAAACGATCGCGGCCCGGTCGGAGCGCCGCGATGGCCGCCACCTGGGCGACCTCATGGCCACGCGGCGAAATGATGAAGGCCAGCTTGCCCGCGCGATTCAAGACGAAGCGCCGGTCGTCCAACGCGCGGGCCCGAAGCACCGTGCGATAGGCCTCGAGAACGCGCTCCTCAGTCAGTCGCTCAGCGTCGGTCCGCAACCGACAAACTGTAGCGCGCGGGCACCTTCCTAGCCACGCGGCCGGACGACGCCGACGCCGAAGCCGTCGCCGACTGGAAGGATCGTCGCCTCGAGTTGCTCGTGGTGCAAGAACTTTTCGTTGAAGGCGCGCAGCGCGTCGGTGTTCTCGTCGTGCTCGCCGGCGGCGATCCGACCGCTCCAGAGCACGTTATCGACCGTGATCATCCCGCCGGGCGCCATCTTCGGCAGCAGCGCGTCGAGATAGGCTGCGTACTCCGGCTTGATCGCGTCGATGAAGGCAAACTCGATGCCGGGCGCGAGGCGCGGCAGGACGCGCAACGCCGGCTCGTTGATCACTCGGACACGGTCGGTCACACCCGCGCGCAGCCAGTAACGGCGCGCCCGGTCGGTTCTCGCTCGGTCCGGATCGATCGTGTCGATGCGGCCGCCCGGCGGCAGGGCGCTCGCCATCCACAGGGTCGAGAAGCCGATCGCCGTGCCGATCTCGACCACACGCTTGGGCGCGAGTGCCATCACCAGCACCCGCAGCAGGCGGCCCGCCGCCGGGTTAACGATGGGCACGCCGTCGCTCCGGCCGGTATTGAGCATCTCCTCGAGGACCGGCCCAAGCGGCGCATGAACGCCCTCCAGGTACTCGAGATCTCGGTCAGTGGTGAGCATGCGCCACCTGAAATGAGGAGAAATGATTCAGCGGACCGTGCCCGTGGCCCAGCCCGGGGGCGGATGCCAGCGCACGCGAGAGATAGTCGCGAGCCTCCGCGACGGCGTGCGGCAGATCCAGGCCCGCGGCCAGACCCGCGGTGATCGCTGCCGAAAAGGTACAGCCGGTGCCGTGGGTGCTGGTCGTCAGGATCCTGGCGGCACGATACTCGTGGACGCCCTGGCGGTCGACCAACAGGTCGACGATCGGGTCGTCCTCCGAGTGACCGCCTTTGATCACGACCGCGTGCGCTCCCAGCTCGACGATCGCGCGCGCGGCGGCCAGCCGGTCGTCCCGACTCCGGATCGGTCGCCCCGCCAGCACTTCGGCTTCCGGAATGTTTGGTGTGACGACTTCGGCCAGCGGGAGCAATTTCCGGCACAGGGCGTCGACCGCATCTTCCCGAAGCAGGCGGTCGCCGCTCTTGGCGATCATCACCGGGTCGACAACCACCGGACCGAGCCGATGCCGCTGGATACCGGCGGCCACGGTCTCGATGATGGCCGCGCTCGAGAGCATGCCGGTCTTGAGGGCGCCAATGGAGAAATCCTCGGCGACGGCGTCGAGCTGTGCATCGATCACGTCAGCATCGACGTCCTGGACGGCGCGGACACCGACCGTGTTCTGGGCGGTGATCGCGGTGATGACGGTCACGCCATAGACGCCGAAGGCCGCGAACGTCTTCAGATCGGCCTGAATGCCGGCACCGGCCCCGGAGTCTGAGCCGGCGATGGTGAGCGCGACGGGCAGCGTCATGCCATCACTCTACGAAGACCTAGATATGACCCTGCCGCAACCAGGACGCTGGCGACGCCAGAGATGTCCGCGCCATGCAGCGCATCGATCAAGGACTGATTCGGAAAGTGGGCGCCCGGGAACGCGATCGAGAACAGGTTGGGGTAGTTGACGAAGACCAGGCTGACGGCGGTGCCGATTACCCAGGCCAGCACCGCGGGGCGGGCTTTGCCCTGACCGAAAACAAAGAAGCTCAGTAAAACGACCGCCGCCCAGGCTGGCGCCCAAAGGTAGGTCAGGATCAGGAAGTCCTGATAGAAGAGATGAAAGTCCCAGATGACCACGGCCACGGTCGCGATGCCGGCACCCAGGATGCCGGCCGCGAGCGCCGTCTGCCAGCGCTTGAGGCGGATCCCGAGGGTTTGCGTGACCAGGCCGGCCGTGTAGACATCGAGGTAGTTCGCCCAGATTTCGCCCAGGATGACGAAGGCGAAGAACGGCACCGCGACCGCGGCGGGCGCGTGCCGGGTGATCACCGCCAGGACGCCCGAGTCGCTCGCCAACTTCGGATCGATCGTCGGTAAGAGCAAGCCAAAAAGTCCCAGCAACAGCATGGGAAGCGTGACGCCGACGATCGGCCACCAGGTGACCGCCCGCACCGAGCTACTCGCCGGCAGGTAGCGCGAGTAATCGCTGGCGAACGGATACCAGGAGGCGACGAGCGCGAAGCAGCTCATCACGCCGAGTACGAATGCCCCAGGGTAATCGGCCCCTGACGCGGTCGCGCCGGCGGTCCAATGCATCTGGCCGGCCAAGAGGGCGAAGAGCAGCAGTGAAAACCCCGCGAACGCCACGGCCCCGAAGGTCTCGAAGACCTTGATCGTTCGGTGGCCATAGACGGCAACGACGACGCTGACGGCAGCGATCACGAGCACCCAGGGGAACAAGAACTTGCCGGCGACATCGGCACGTACGCCCGCGACCTGAAGCAGCTGGACGCCCGCGAGCGCGGCGATAACGGTGTCGACCGCAAACCATCCGACGCCCAGGAAGAGGGTGAGCACGGCACCGGGAAACGCGCCGCGCTTGCCGAAGATGCGCCGGGTGAAGACGATCTGCGGCTGACCGCTTTTCGGTCCGGTGTTGCTGAGAAGGCCCAGGATCACGGCGCCGGCCAGCGTGCCGATGAGGACCGCAAGTAGGCCGTCCCAAACCCCCAGCCCGTAGTAGGTCGTCAGCAGGCTCGCGGTCAGCAGGCTGGCGTAGTTGACGAAGGCGCCAGCCCAGAGAAAGCCCAGTTCGGTCGGACGGCCGTGGCGCTCCGCATCCGGTATGACGTCGATGCCGTGCGTCTCAACCTTGAGAAACGCATCCGACGGGACCTCGTTGAGGTCGACCTGTGTCGTCATGTTCATCCCTCCGCTGGCATTACCCAGATCAGGTTCGAAGGGTTGGTGGAGCGATCCACCTCTCAGCGTTCCAAACGCACCCCGTTACTCGAGTATAACTACCAGTAACGCTCTTCTTTCCAGGGGTCGGCGGCGTTGTTGTAGCCGTTGCGTTCCCAGAAGCCGAGCCGGTCATGCTCGACCCATTCGAGCCCCTCCAGCCACTTCGCGCTCTTCCACGCGTAGCGCCTGGGCACGACCAGCCGCAGCGGTCCACCATGATCCGGAGTCAGCTCGGCGCCGTCGTGCCGATAGGCAATCAAGACGTCGTCGTCGGCCAGGATCTCGATGGGCAGGCTCGTCGTGTAGTCGGCGTCGCAATGCGCGATCACGTAATGGGCCGTGCTGCGCGGCTTGACCAGCGCCACCAGGTCCTTGAAGGCGACGCCCTCCCAGTTGTTATCCAGCCGGCTCCAGGTCGTCACGCAATGCATGTCAGCAGTGATTGCTGTTGTCTTCAGCTTGCGGACTTCGTCCCAGGTCAGGGTCGCCGGCGCGTCGACCTCGCCATAAAGGCGTAGCCGCCAGCGGGTCATGTCATAGCGCGGTGGGCTGCCGTACGACAGCACTGGCCACTTCAGCGTCAGCACCTGCCCCGGCGGGAGCCGATGAGGATCTTTCAGTACGCGGGGATCCTGTTCGCGGTCCCGTCGAAAGAGCATCAGCCCCCACCCCGCCCTCCCCCAGAGGGGGAGTGGGAGGACGACGTGGGATCTTGCTCGGTTGGCGGGTGCTTCAACTCTTTGCGGAACTGATCGAAGGCGTCAACGACGACGTCGCTGACCCCGTAGACGCTCAGCACCCGCTCGAGCGCACCCTGGACGTCAGCCTCCGGGACAAGGTCCGTCTGCACTTCGTACCACGGAACCACCTCGCCTTCGGCCGTCGTCCAGTTGCCGTCTTTGAAGCTCACGGGCACGAAGCCATGAGGATTCTCCGGTTCGGAACCTGTCACTTGCCTAATCTATATCGGCGCGCATGCCTCTGCTGGATTCCGTTCCCGTCACCAGCTGCCACGAGTGCGTGGCGACGCTGACCCTCCCACTGGCGCTCTTTCTCCTGCTGGCGGAGACCGCGGTCGGCGGCGTCGCCACCGTGGCCTACCTTCGGGTCAGTGGGGGATTGACGCACGGCTTTCTGAAATTCGTCGCGGTCACCTACGCCGCCCTGGCCGCGCTGGCGTTCCTCGTGGTCCTCGCGGCGCCGCCTGCGGCATATCAGCATCTTCTTCGGTCCATCAACCCGGCCGCGGCCGGCACCCTGGTGTTCTTGCAGGGCCTGCTGGTCGTCGCGCTGATCGCGCACGCCATCATCGTCTGGCGGCGTCAGGACGGGTTTGCCGTCAGCTGGGCGCTAACGCTCTCCGCGTCAGTGCTCGTCATCGCTGGCATCGCGGCCACATTCTGGCCGCTGGCCGCGCCGCCGCTCGGCGGCGCCGCGATCGCTCTCGTGGTTGTGCTCTCGGCCGCGGTCCTGGGGGCGGCGACGACGGGCATGCTGCTCGGACACTGGTACCTGGTGACGCCGGCGCTGACCAACCGCCCCCTGCTTCGGGCGATCATCGTGCTGCTGGTCAGCCTGGTGCTGCAAGCCGTCCTCGTCCCCTTGAGCCTCTGGGGCCTCACTCGCGGCTCCGACTCGCCGACATACGGGCTCAGCCTTAGCCCGGTCCTCTCCATTCTCTGGGCGCTGGCCGCGGTCTTCCTGCCCCTGGTCGCCGGCGGTCTCGCGCTGGCGACCTGCCGGCTCCGTTCGTTCATGTCCACCACAGGCCTGCTCTACCTGGCGATGATCGCCATCTTGCCCGGGCAGCTACTTGGCCAGCTGCTGCTCTTCGTGGCGGCCGCTTCCGCCTGACACGCAGGACTGCCGCTTTGGCGATAGCCCGAGAGGCGGTTTTCTCGGGCGCCTGACTGCTTGGTTTAGCGCTTGCCCGGCCCGTAGAATCCACCGAGGTCAACTCAGACCACAAGGGGGATTCTGAATTGTCACGTTCCGTTACAAGACTCGTCCTGATCGTTGGCGTGCCTCTGGTCGCGCTCGCCACCGTCAGTATTGTTGGCACCCGGCCCGTGCATCCCCTCGCGTCCCGCCCACTCGTGGCGACGCACGTGGCCTCTCTGGGGTCATTGCAATTGGGCGTGAACGGCCTCCGCCAGCTCGCCTTGCGGGTTACTCCCGCCCCGATGGCAGCCCCAGCGACGGCCGAGCCTACCAACGCCCCTCTCGCCGCCCGGCCCGCGGTTCATCCGGTCCCGCCACCTCCGGCCCCGGTTTCAGGCGTGGGCAGCGCGGCGGCGGTCCAGTTCAGCCTCGTGAACCAGGACCGGTCGGCCAACGGTGTGGCTCCCCTCGCCTACAGCGCCGCACTGGCGCGAGTCGCCCAGTATCGGGCCCAGGACATGCTGAATCGCAACTACTTCTCGCACTACGACCCATCGACCGGCCAGCTCGCGTTTGTCCAGCTGCTTCACCTGTGGGGCATCCCCTACACCACCGCCGGCGAGAACATCGCCTGGTCAACCGACCCATCGATGGCGGCGATCAACACCATGTTCATGAACTCGCCGGACCACCGGGCGAACATCCTCAAGGCCGGCTACCACCGGGTTGGCATCGGCGTCGCCAGCAATGGCGCCAAAATCATGGTCGTCGAGGTATTTTCGAACTAAAACGGCCTGGGAGCCGCCTCCACCGGCCGTCAGCCTGACCTCGGGAATTTCCGGGGTCGAATCTGAGTTACCCTTGATGCAGTTCGTCCAAGAAAGGGAGATTCATGAGTAAAGCAGTTCAAGTAACGACCGCCACCTTCGAGGACCAGGTCATCCTCTCGGAGCAGCCTGTGATCGTGGACTTTTACGCCGATTGGTGCGGCCCGTGCAAAATGCTGTCGCCGGTGCTGGAGCAGCTCGCGGTCGATCACGCCGAGGTCAAGATCGTCAAGGTGAATGTCGACGAGGAACCGGCCCTGGCTGAGCGCTATCGGGTCCGTGGGATTCCCTACGTCGCCATGTTCCGTAACGGCAAGCTCGCCGAGCAGGTCGTCGGCTACAAGCCCAAGGCCGCGCTCGAGGCCGACCTCGGCCTCAACGGCGCGCCCAAGCCCGTAGGTCCGAGCCCCGCCTGATCGTCAGCGCGCGGCTCGTGCCGCGGCGCATTCGTCGCACGGGCAGATGGCACGCAAGAAGCTGAGCCCGTAGATCCCGGTATTGTGGCCATCCTTCCAGTAGGGGCGCACGCCGAAGAGGCCGACGGGGTCGATCTGGTCCAGGTCGATCTGGTCGTCCGCAAGCTCCTGGGTGGTGGCCAGCTTCCCCGGCACGCCGCCTTCGCCCGCGCACTCGGCGCACGGACAGTTCCAGCGAAGCAGCTCGAAGTCGTAGGCGGATTGGTGGCCGTCCGCCCACTGAATCGTCATCAGCCGGCGGGCTCGGTCGGCCAGGATGTCGAGCGGCCGCTCTCGATCGGCGGCATCGGCCGTGTCGAGGCTCGGGTCAGGCGGCTTCGTCGTCGCCCGGCGCGAGGGTCAAATCCAGATCCTGCCAGTTCGGAACCCGGCGCAGCTGCGCCAGCTCAAGCATGACGCGACCCTGCGCCTCGAAGACGGCGTCGTGGACCGCGTTGAGGTCCTCCGGATCGATCCGCTGAACTCGGTCCGCCAGCTCCGCGTCGTGGCGCCCGGCGTAGGCGACCACCAGATCCCGGATGTCGTCCGGGAGGGCGCGCTCGCCCGCCATCCGGAGCTCCTCCAGCCGGTCGAGTAGGGTGTCCATGGCCGCGATCCGCCAGTAGGCGAGCCGGATCGGCGCGTGCGTCAGCTCCGCCTCGGCGGCGGCCTGAGACATGGCGCGCACCGCCGACTCGTAGTGAGTCGCCGCCCGGGTCGACATTGCCATTTCCTGAATCACTGGTAACTCCTGTGAACGCCCGCCGTCGGGCCCGTCACTCCTACCCTTTCCCAGACCCCAATAAACACAACAAGGGCGGATATTCCGCCCTCCATTTGCCGGAATCCAGACTACAGCAGTATAAGTTCCCGCCAAAAGTCCGTCAATCGGGTCTTCGCCCTAGTCGGATTTGGACTCTCGGGAGAAACCAGGCGTCTGTCCGCGGCGCTTCTCCCGGCGCAGGTAGATGCGATCGGGGCCGCCGTTGGGCCCCGGCGGGAGGATGGTAAAGAGCTCGAAACCGTCCTCAGACAGCTGGTTGGCTTCCTCGACGGAGTTGACCACCTTGTATTCGAACGGCATCTCAGCGCCTAAGCATAGGGCAAGCTCAGGGCAGCTCGCCGAGAATTCGAACGCCCGTCGCCGAGCCGACGATGGCGGCGCGGGCCATCCCGAAGAAGAGTCCGTGCTCGATGACGCCGGGAATCGCGTGGAGGGCCACGCCGAGCGCGGCGTCGACGGCCCCGAAGCCGGTGTCGAGAACCAGGTTGCCATTGTCAGTCCTGAAGGGCTCGCCGGCCGCCATCCGGAGCTCGGGCCTCCCGCCCAGGGACTCGATCGAGCGGCTGGTCGCCTCCCACAGGAAAGGCAGCACCTCGATCGGCACCGGGCCGCGGCCCAGGCGGCCGACCAGCTTGCTCTCGTCCGCGATCAGCACGAAGCGCCGGCTGGCGTGGGCGACGATCTTCTCCCGCAGCAGCGCCCCGCCGCGCCCCTTGACACAGTTTACGGCCGGGTCGATCTCGTCGGCACCGTCGATGGCGAGATCAATCCCCCCGTCGATCCGCTCGATGGTCGGGATCCCGGATGCCTCGGCCTGGGCCTTGCTCTCCAGCGATGTAACGACGGCCTGCACCCTGAGGCCGTCTCGCACTTTCCTGGCCAGCGCGCTGATGAAGTGGCGGGCCGTGCTCCCGGTCCCCAACCCGATAATGGTGCCGGGCCTGATCAGCTCGAGGGCGCGCTCGGCGGCGGCTTGCTTCTGAGCCTCGACTTCGGCTGGCGCGGTTGCCATTTACTTGATAGAACCGATGTCAGGTAGAATCCACGAGATGGGGCGGCTGATCGATACCGTGCCGGGGCGCGTCATGCGCAAGTTCCTCGAGGACCAGGCGCCGAACTGGGCCGCGCTGATCGCCTGGAATGCGCTCTTTGCCATGTTCCCGTTCGTGATCTTTGCCGCTTCACTGCTCGGCTTTGCCCTGCGACTTTTTGGGGAGGCGAACGATGCCGTTTACACGACGATCTTTAGCGTCATCCCCGCCGATAAGGGGCAGCAAGAAGAGCTCATCAAAGCCGTCAGCGGCGTCAAGAGCCAGAGTGGCGTCCTGTTCGTCATTGGCCTGGCCGGCTTGCTCTGGGGCGGGTCGGCACTCTTCGGCGCGATGGAGCAGGCGTTCGCCGTGAACTATCACACCAAGCCCCGGGATTTCGTCCGCCAGAAGCTGATCGGCTTTGGCATGGTTGTCTTGTTCACGGTCCTCGTGGGCATTGCTGTGGCGACCTCGGCCATTCTGCCGGCCCTAAAGCACATCCCCAACATTCCAGAATTTCTGTACTCGGGAGCGGCGGCCTTCATCCTACAGGTGCTGGTTGGGATCACTGCGGGCTTCCTCCTATTCGGCAGTACTTACTATGTCATTCCGAACCGCAAGCAAGAGTTCCGCAAAATCATCCCCGGCGCGCTGGTGGCCGGCGTCCTGTTTGAGGTGATCACGCTGGTCTTCCCACTGTATCTCTCGGTCAACAGGGGCATCAACCAGTACGGGGCGACGTTCGGACTCCTTTTCGTGTTGATGACGTTCTTCTTCTTCCTCGGGCTGGTCACGATGGTCGGCGTCGAGGTCAACAGCGTGGTCTACCCGGTGCCGATCGCAGTCCCCGGCAAGGACGGCCACGCCGTCGCGGCTCCGGCATCCAGACCCGAGGGTCAGCACCCGCCGGCGACGACGAACGGCGACCGATCCAACGGCCGGCGCGGCATTCCGGCACGGGCAGCGCTCGGAATGGCCGTCGTGGCCTCCGTTGTGGGCGTCCTGCTCGGACGGCGCAGCGCGAACTCGGACTGAGCCAGCCCGGCCGTCAACTGACCGCGCAGTAAAATTTTCCGCGTGGCCGTTGAAGCTATCGTCCCTCCGCGGCCGGCGTCGGCCAGGGAGGCATCACGGGGCCGAGCCTGGTGGATCGAGCCGGCCCTTACGGTCGTCAGCTACAGCGCCTTCGTCGTCTATGCCACCTGGTCGGTGTTCGACCAGATCAACGTCGTCTTCTATCCGTACGTCTCGCCCTTCTTTTCGACCTGGCTCGGCTTCGGCTTGATCAAGGTCCCGATCTTCGCGATCCTGATCCCGATCCTGGCGGTTATCCCGCTTGGGCTGCGGGGTAGCTGCTATTACTACCGAAAGTCATACTTTCGATCGTTTTTCTGGGACCCACCGGCCTGCGCCATCCAGGAATTGAAGCGCGGCCGCTACCACGGTGAGACGCGATTTCCGTGGGTGCTGAACAACTACCACCGGTATTTCCTGCTGCTCAGCCTGATCGTGGTGGTCTTCCTGTGGGCGGACGTGGTTCGCGCCTTTACGTTCCATGGTCAATTCTTTATTGGCCTGGGCTCGCTGGTGCTGCTGGTCAACGTGATCCTGCTGAGCCTCTACAGCCTGACCTGTCACTCGTTCCGCTACTTGATGGGCGGCCGGATCGATCGCTTCTCGCGCGCCAGGGCCGGACGGCTCTGGCATCGGATCGTGATGCTGCTGAACCGCGCGAACCCACAACACGGGGCATGGGCCTGGTACAGCATGTTCTCGGTCGCGCTGACGGACGTGTACATCAGGCTCTTGATGGCGGGGGTCATTCACGAACCAAGGGTGATCTTCTGAGCGAGACCTACCAGACACTAACCACCGACGTGCTGGTGGTCGGCGCCGGCGGCGCCGGCATGCGCGCCGCGATCGAGGCAGCGGCCGCGGGCGCCCGAGTCGCCGTGGTCTGCAAGTCACTCCTGGGCAAAGCGCACACGGTCATGGCCGAGGGCGGCATTGCCGCGGCCCTGGGCAACCTCGACCCGGAGGACAACTGGCAGGTTCATTTCCAGGACACGATGCGCGGCGGTCAGATGATCAACAACTGGCGGATGGCAGAGCTTCACGCCCGCGAGTCGCCGGATCGCGTCTACGAGCTGGAGACCTACGGCGCGATCTTCGACCGGACCCCCGACGGCCGCGTGATGCAGCGCCCCTTCGGCGCGCATACGTACCGGCGTCTGTGCCATGTCGGTGATCGCACCGGCCTGGAAATGATTCGCAGCCTCCAGGATCGGATCGTCCAGCTGGGCATCGAAGTGCACATGGAGGTCACGCTCACCAAATTGCTGAAAGCTGGCGACCGCGTCGTCGGCGCGTTCGGCTACAACAGGATCGACGGCGCGTTTATCGCGTTCCGATCCAAGGCCGTGATCATCGCGACCGGCGGCTGGGGCCGTCTCTACAAGGTCACGTCGAATTCCTGGGAGGGCACCGGCGACGGCGTCGCGATGGGCTTCGACGCCGGGGCTGAGGTCCTCGACCCGGAGATGGTCCAGTTCCATCCCACCGGCATGGTCTGGCCGCCGGGAGTCCGGGGCATCCTGGTCACGGAGGCCGTCCGCGGCGAGGGCGGCTACCTGACGAACCGCGAGGGGAAGCGCTTCATGCTCGAGGTCGACCCGAAGAAGAAAGAGCTCTCCTCGCGCGACATCGTGGCGCGGGCCATCTACAAGGAAGTCCAGGCGGGACGCGGCACGGAACACGGCGGCGCGCACCTGGATGTTCGCCACCTCGGCGCGGAAAAAATCAAGAAAAAGCTGCCGTCGATGTACGAGCAATTCCTCAGGCTGGCCGATGTCGACATCACCAGGGAGCCAATGGAAGTCGCGCCGACGATCCATTACGCGATGGGCGGACTGCGCGTCGAGGCCGAGACCGGGGCGACGACGATTCCTGGGCTGTATGCCGCCGGCGAGGCGGCCGCCGGATTGCACGGCGCGAATCGCCTGGGGGGGAACTCACTGTCTGATCTGCTCGTCTTCGGGCGCCGCGCCGGAGCGGCGTCGGCCGCATACCAGCGCGACGTCGGGCTGGGCACGATCGACGAGCGCCAGATCGCGGACGAGACAAAGCTCCTGCTCCTGCCGCTCATCGGCGAAGGCAAAGAGAATCCGTACCTGCTGCAACAGGAGCTGCAGCAGGCGATGCAGGACGGCGCCGGCCTGGCACGGGAAGAGAAATCACTCAAAACCTGTCTCGATCAGGTCCTGGAGCTGCGCCAGCGAGCGGCCCGGATCCATGTCCCGGGGACACGTAAGTACAACCCCGGCTGGCACACGGCCCGGGATCTTCGGTTCATGCTGACCATCGCGGAGGCGATCGTGCGCGCCGCCATCGAGCGCCGGGAGAGCCGGGGAGCGCACTGGAGGCTCGACTACCTGGAGAAAGATCCGGCGCTGGGTCGCGTGAACTTCATCGCCTACAACGACGGCGGGCGGGTCAAGCTCAAGACGCGGCCGGTGCCGGAGATGCCTCCGGAGCTGGCCGTGCTGTTTGCCGACGCCGCTTCGCCCCCACCTGCGTCCCAGCCGCCGGCGCCAAAGCCGCCCAAGCCGCAACCGGTTCGAACATGAGCACCAACTCTCCCTCCCCCATCGTCCTCCAGGTCTTTCGCGGCGAGACCGATGGCGGCCGGGAGCAGCGCTTCGAGGTCCCCTCGATGGAAGGCATGGTCGTGCTCGACGCCGTCCACTACATCCAGGCGCACTTCGCGAACGACCTCGCCTGCCGATGGAATTGCAAGGCCGCCAAATGTGGCTCGTGCAGCGCCGAGATCAACGGCCGGCCGCGCCTCATGTGCAAAACGCGCGTCGACGAGTTCGGGGACCAGGAGATCCATGTCGGGCCGATGCGAGCATTTCCGTTGATCAAGGACCTGGTGACGGACGTCTCGTGGAATTACGAGGTCAACAAGGAGATCCCCGGATTCACGGCGGCGCCCGATGAGCCGGTCCCCTACCGGATGCTGCCCGAGGACACGGAGCGCGTCTATGAGTACCGGAAGTGCATCGAGTGCTTCCTCTGCCAGGACGTCTGCCACGTCCTGCGTAACCACGACGATAAGTCGGCCTACTACGGACCGCGCTACATGGTGCGGATCGCCGCGCTCGAGATGCATCCCCTGGACGCGCAAAAGCGCACCGGCCTGCTGCACGGCAAGGCAGGCATCGGCATGTGCAACATCACCAAGTGCTGCCAGGAGGTCTGCCCCGAGCACATCAAGATCACTGACAACGCGATCATCCCGCTGAAAGAGCGCACGGCAACGGAGGTCTATGACCCGCTGGCACGAATCGCGCGCAAGATAAATCCGTTTTCGGGTGCTGCGGCGACGACTGACCTGCCGGAGGCCAGGCAGAGTCAGTCGGTCGGGCCGCAGCGATTCAGCGTCAAGGACGTGGTACGGCTGAAAACCCGCGGTCGCCGAATGGCGCGGGTCGGCAGCGTCCTCCCCGACGGCAAGCTTGAGGTCTGGGTCCTCCACATGAATGGCAAGGTCCAACATTGGGACGGGCCCAAGGTCGTGCGCGTGTCCGACGTCACGAACAATTACGGCCCGCTGGACGACGTCGGCATCGGCAGCAAGCTGTTCGAGCAAACCCTGACGGAGCACAAACACTAACCTCAGGCAGGGCAACGGCGACGGCCCAGGCCCACGGGCAAGGTTCGGGGCCGTCAGCCAAAGACGCGGCTGTGCTCCCCGGTCTGTTCTATCAGGCCAAGGGCGGTAACAATCGCCCGAGCGATCTTTTCGCCGCCGCTGACCGATGGCTCGATGGTGTTGGCGTAATCCGCCGGCTGGTTGCAAACGAGCCGCAGCTCGATTACCCGAAGCTTGGCCTCGAACGCGACCCGGAGGATAGCGTCATTGAAGGTTGTCAGGACGACGAGCGCGGCGCCCGCTTCCTCGGTGCTGAACCCCAGGGCCGCCGCCCCAGTATCGTTATCCAGGTTTGCGTTGTAGATGGTGCAAACCGCCATTTCCCGACCCAAACGGAGAACCCGATTGATCGCCTTTCGATAGGCGCGTTCGAACACGGCGACCCGTTGCCCAAGCTTCATCAGCGCCTCGGGCTCTGAGCGCACGCGGAGCCTCAGAATGTCGAGGTTCATCAGGACGTTGTTTCCGCCTACGGAGACGACGACATGAGTGGTATCCGGAGGTAGGTCGGATAGCTGCCCGTCGAGGTCCGCAATCAGGCTTCCGTCGAGCGCCAGGAGTGTGGCCCGCCATCCGGCCGGCAGCATGCCGCGCACATGGGTAACCACGTCCGGACCGCCTGAAGTGTAGGCGCCGTTGTCCAGGATGGAGTCCCCAAGCAGCGCAACATGGCCGTTCTTTCCCAACTGACTTTTTCGAATCATGACGCATTACGACAGACAGCTGTCGCAGTCATGACGCAGGCTAAGAGCATGGCCGTGGTGGATCTCCGCACAACCCCCCGAGGTCGTCGGTTCGAAGCCGCCGTGGCGTCCCTCCGGGCCGGTGTCCAGGCGATGGCGGCCTGCGTCCATGAGGCCGATGGCGACGGACTGGGCGAGGCTCTGATCCAGATTCGCGAAACCGGGATCGACCCGCTCGAGGCGGTGTTCGCTAGCGGCGTGCGCCGCTTCGACAAGTCGGGCGACTACAAGGCCGACGGGTCCCTCTCGCTGACGGAGTGGTTGCGCTGGCGGTGCAAGCTCTCGGGCGGTGCCGCGGCCGAGCGGGTGGAGGTCGCGCGCCAGCTCGAGAAGCTGCCCCTGACCGAGGCGGCCTTCGCCAACGGCGACGTCGGCTACCAGCATGTCGCCGTTCTGGCTCGGACCGCGGAGCATGTGGGCGCCGCCGCGGTGCGCAAAGAAGAGGCCAACCTGCTCCAGACGGCTCAGACGATGGATTCGGGGAAGTTCACCGGCGTCGCCAAGAGTTTCGAGCACCGGGTCGACGCCGGCGGCGCGCTGGCCGAGGCCAACCACGCCTACCAGCGACGCTACCTGCACATCGGCGAGCCCGTCGACGGCCTGGTCCGGCTCGACGGCGTGCTCGATGCCGAGGGTGGCGCGACCTTGCGGACGGCGCTGCAGCCGTTCATGAAGCCCGTCAAGGATGACGCCCGCAGCTACGGCCAGCGCAACGTTGACGCGCTGATGGAACTCTGCCGTCGGGGCTCAGGGAGCAAGCGCGACGGGGCGGGCCCGCGGCCGCAGCTGGTCATCCGCGCCAGCCTCGACACGCTGGCCGGGACGCCGGGCGCGCCGGCGGGCGAGCTCGAGGGCGGCGGCACCATCCCGGCCGAGACCGTCCAGCGCTACGCGTGCGACAGCGCGATCAGTCGTATCACGGGCCACAGCGAGCTGGACCACGAGCTCAACCACGCCAGCCGGACCATCCCGGCCTCGACCCGGCGGGCGCTCGAAGCGCGGGATCGGCACTGTGTCTTTCCGGGCTGTACGCGGCCAGCGATCTGGTGCGACGGGCATCATCTGGTCTGGTGGACCCGGGGCGGCGCGACGACGCTGCCCAACCTGGGGCTGTTGTGCCGCCCTCATCATCGGATGGTCCACGAAGAGGGCTGGCGGCTGGTCCGCCACAAGGACGGACGGTTCGCTGCGACCCCGCCGCCGCGACCGATGATGCCAAGCTCGCGGTCGGCCTGAGTGCAAGCCTGGCGCGCGTTCCACGCCAGATACGCGACAGAACTCAGACTTCTCGCCGTTGTATCCAGGACGGTTCGGCCTGACCTCGTTTCCTAGGGCTCGCGGCGAACCTCATGACCCCGCGTAACAGCCGCGGGGTCTTTCTTTTCCCAGACGAGCGCATGCGCGTAGCCAAGATTCTGAAATCGCGCACCCGGAAAAACGGACCCGTACTCGAGCTCGAACGCCTGGCGCGAGAGATAACGATCGCTCGCCAGGTGATCCAGCCAGGATGCGCTGGTCCTAAATTTGAATAGCCATCTAGCCTGGCGCGCACTCAGGCGCGCGATGTCATGGGGAACTTGCCGCACGGCCCCAATGACGTGAACCCAGCGCGGCGGCGTCGGCCGCGAGGCAACGTTGTCAATCAAGATCGCGAGGCCGCCCGGCCTGACCAGGTCTCGTAAATGCATCAGGGCCGCGTCCAGCTCCTGGACATGATGCAGGGTGGTCGAGCTGAAGACCAGATCGAAGCCCGTCGCATCGCTGAAAGACACCAGGTCGCCGACGACGTAGCGTACGTTCGGACCCGCGTGGTGCCTGGCAATGTCGATCAGGGGCGCGCTGGTGTCGATGCCAATAACGTCGTCATATCGCTCGGCGAGCGCCCGCGTGTGGCGCCCCGACCCACAGCCGGCATCGAGAGCCCGTTCTCCACGCGCAGGTAGCTGCTTTATTAACCAATCGCGTACGCTTGCTGGCTCGAGGCTTGCGAATCGATCGTAGTCAGCGGCGAATCTGTCGAAAGACTGGCCACTGCGCACAAGCCGACGATAGCCGAGCCTTTATGCTGGTGGCCGTGTTTGGCAAGAAACGCACGGATTCGCGAAGCTCTGCTCCTGACCCGGATCCACCGGCCCCTGGATTTGACGCTCAACCGGAATGAAGGCGAGCTCGACGGCCGCGGTCCTCGAGTAGATGACCAACCTGGTCACTGATCCCGGTCGTGCCCCAGCATGAACGTCTCGCCGTGAACCTGTCCATCACGGCTGAACCGTTCGAGTCCCAGGATGCACAACGATTGGTCAGGGCGCTGGACGCCGGCCTGGCCGAGATCTATCCGCCACAGCAGCGCTTCGGCCCGAATCTCAAGGCAGAGCATCTCGCCGGCGGCCGCGGGATATTCCTCGTGGCCCGCGACGATGGTCGACCCGTCGGCTGTGGCGCCATCCGGATGAATGACGGGACAACGGCTGAAGTCAAGCGCATGTACGTGGAGCCCGATCAGCGCGGCCGGGGCGTCGGGCGGGCCGTGCTGGCCAACCTCGAGGAGACGGCAAGGCAGCTGGGTGCGCGGCGCCTCGTGCTCGAGACTGGCATCCACTCGCCAGATGCGCTCGGACTCTACCGCCGCGCTGGTTTCAAGCAGATCGAGTGTTGGGGGGAGTACACGACCTCGCCCAGCAGCGTATGCCTCGAAAAAAAGCTGACGTAATGGGCCGTGAAGGACTCGAACCTTCGACCAACCGGTTATGAGCCGGCCGCTCTAACCACCTGAGCTAACGGCCCTCAGGACACACGTATTTTGCCTGCCGGCCGAACCGGCAGGTCGAACGGCACCACGGCCGGCCTGAAAATATCTTCGGGCATTCGCGCGACTGGCTCCTGAACTCGCACTTGGAAAGGGATCTGATCGAGTATTTCTTTGATCTCGAGGCCAGGTGCAAGCTCGATCATTGCAAGGCCCTGTGGCTCGAGCCGGAAGACGGCGCGCTCCGTCACGTACAGGACTGTTTGATTATTTTTTCGCGCCTGCTCGGCACTGAACGTCAAATGCTCGACCTGATGGACAAATTTTTCGCGGCGCCCTTCGAGCGTAAAGCAAAAGCAGACGAGCCTTGCGCTCTGGGTTATATCGATAAAGCCGCCGGCGCCGATCACGCGCCCTCCCAGACGACTCACGTTCACGTTGCCCTGTTGATCGACCTGGCCAGCCCCCATGAACGTTGCATCCAGTCCCCCACCGTTGTAAAAATCAAACTGGCTGGCATGCGGGATGATCGCGGTGGGATGTGCGGTGATGCCGAAGTCGACACCGCCGGCCGGCACGCCGCCATAGACCCCGGATTCGACAGTGAGCGTAATCGCGTTGGACAAACCAGCTTCGGCCAGCGCAGGGCCAACGCTATCGCCCGGAATGCCGGTGCCGATGTTCACGATATCGCCCTGGCGCAAAAATCGAATGGCCCGGCGGCCGATCGCCAGGCGCGTGGAAAATTCAGTGCGCGGCAATTCGGCGCCCAAAGCCGACGAGATATATCTCGCGTCGAAGAACACGCCGTCTGACTGTCGATGCTGGCGTTGCGGATCAGGCGCCTCAACGACCAGATCGACGAGACAACCAGGAACAGCGACTTGTCGTGGCGGGATCGCCCCGTGGGCGACGAGCGTCTTCGCCTGGCAAATGACGACGCCCCCAGAGTTATGCGCCGCCTGGGCGATCGCCAGCGCATCCAGGGTAACTGCCTCTTCGGCCAGGGAACAATTGCCATCTTGATCGACGGCGCTTGCCCGAAAGATGCCGACGTCAATCTTGAAGCTTCGATAGAACATGAACTCTTGACCGTCCAGCGTCTCGATCGCGACGTAGTCGGGCGCGTGGTCACGAGCGGGCTGGTTGACTTTCCCGGCTTCGAGCCTGGGATCGACGAATGTGCCGAGGCCAATGCGCGTCAGGTTTCCAGGCCGGCCCGCTGCGATCGATCGATATAGCGTCGATATTTGACCCTGGGGCAGGCAAACGGCCTCGGCCAAGCCCTGGCCCAGGAACGCTGACATTTTGGGCATCAGGCCCCAGTGCGAGCCGACGATGCGCTTCGCCAGCCCCTCGACCGCGAAGTGCTCGAAGCCGATTTTGCGATTGGATTGTCCTGCGGCATGGACGATGACGAGATCCCGCGGATGACCGGTCTTGCGGAAGATCTCTTCGATGCCCTCGTAGAGGGCCTCAGCAACGCCCATCATGGTGAACCCATCGACGGCGACAGTCGCGCCGTCGGGGATCGCCGCTACGACCTCGTGAACCGAGGTTATTCTCACCCCCCACCCTGACCCTCCCCCCCAGGGGGGGAGGGAAAATGGCGACTCATAGCACGTAGCCGCCGCCGACGTTGACCACTTCGCCAGTTATGTAACCCGCTTCGTCGGAGGCCAGGAAGGCGACCAAGGCCGCGACGTCGGCAGGTTGGCCGGCGCGGCCCAATGGAATCTTCGCGACCTGCTGCTCGCGGATCGTGTCCGGAATGCTCCTGGTCATGACTGTGTCAATAAAGCCGGGGCAGATGGCATTGACGGTCACCTGGGAGCGCGCGAGCTCTTTCGCTGCCGTCCGGCTCAGCCCGACGACGCCGGCCTTAGCGGCCGCGTAGTTCGCCTGGCCGATGTTGCCCATCCAACTTGCAGACGAGATATTCACGATCCGGCCGGAGCCGGCCGCGCGCATGATGCGGCTCGCCGCCCGGGTCATAAAGAAAACGCCAGTTAAATCAACGGCGAGGACCTGGTGCCACTGCTCGTCCGTCATCTTGTGCAGCATGGCGTCGCGATTGATCCCCGCGTTGTTCACCAGGATGTCCAGACGGCCGTAGCGCTCGTGCGCGTTATTGACAACCGCATCGCATTCCGCGGCGTTCGATACGTCCAGGCGAACGCCAACGCCGGCCGGACTGAGACTCGATGCGACGCTCATCGCGTCGTCGTGGTTCACATCGGCGCAAACGACGGTAGCCCCATGTTGGGCCAGCTTGCGGGCGATCCCTTCGCCGATGCCGCGGCCCGCTCCCGTAACAATCGCGACTTTGCCTGTCAGCAAGTCTCCAGATAGTAACGCCACGGGGCCACAGAGAAACGCCGGCGTCACGCCTCTTAGACGATTCCACCGGCGAAATCGGCACCGCAACGGAGCGCCGTTAGGTTGAACGAAACAAACGAGACGTTCATGAAGTTGCAAACATTGGCGTCAGTTACGATCCTGGGCACCACCATGGCCGGCAGTCTGATGCTGAGCCCGGTCCGGCCGCAACCAGCGGCGCCGGCGACACCGGTGGCCCAGGCGCTGCCGTTCACGGGATCACAGGTGGCCATCGGTCGGATCAGGCACGCGACGGATCTCGAGGCGCCACTGACGCCGAGTGAAATCTACGAACAGTACGTCCCGCCGCCGCCGGATCCAGCACCAGCTCCACCAGCTCCGGTGCTCGCCGCCGCCTCACGCGTCTGGACGCCGCCAGCCGGCTACGTGACGATCGGCGTGCCGATCTACCAGCAGGCGATGACGCTCGACTGCGAAACCAGCGCCTTGCGCATGGGCCTGGCGACGTTCGGGCATTACTACAGTGATTCGTCGCTGTTCGCCTACGAGAACCCGGATACACGAGCGCCAATCATGGGCCCGAACCACACGGTCGTCCAGTGGGGCGATCCCTACACGAACTTCGTGGGGAACGTCTGGGGTAACGACTACACGCCGACGGGATACGGCGTCTACTACCCGGTGATCGTGTCGATTGCGCGCTCGCACGGGATGCCGAACGCCTACGGTGGCGAGGGGTTTGCCCCGGCGACGGTCTACAGCGCGCTATCCACTGGGCATCCCGTTGAGGTCTGGATCGAGACGAACTGGACGCGCCCCTGGATGGGTACCTGGACGGCATGGGACGGGCGGAGGATTCGCTACTCGTACGTCGAGCACGCCGTCACGCTCAGCGGCGTGTCAGCGACCCAGGTCCGGGTGAATGATCCACTTCATGGCACCCGGTACTGGATCAGCAAGTCGCTCTTCGAGACCGTCTGGCGCGACTTCGACAACATGGCGGTAATCTTCCAGTAGCCGGCTTTGCGCCCGGCGCACTAGGCTGGGGGCGCAGGGGCCAGGTATCGCAAGGCAAGCCGGACGGGCGCGTGCCGGCTCTGGTGCAGCAACGGGACCTCGCGCTCCGACAGCAAGCCCAGTCGCCGAATCAGGGACATCCAGCCCACCGTCGTCAGCGCTGTCGCCAGAACGGCAATTAAGACAATAAGGCGCGTCGGAAGGCGCGTGAACGCCAATGGCAGTAATAGCAAATACGGCGACGCGGCCAGGAGACACCGCGTGGCGTACGCCCAGGGGATCGCCAGCGTCGCTCGATCAACCGCCCGCCACGCAACAAACGTCAGCACGAGAGTCAGTCCCGTGGTCAATCCAACGGCGGCGACCGCGCCCCACAGCCCGTAGCGCTGAATAAGCCAGAAGTCCGCGACCGCCGCGAAGCCCAACTGGGCGATCGTTATCAGCCCGTTCAACCAGGCCAGCTCTCGCACGCGGACGACCAGGCCCCACGGTGTCGCCAGCAACGCTGCAACGAAAAATATCAGCATCACCGGGGCGATTCGCTCGGCCGGTGGCAGACGGCCCGACGTGTAGATCTTGATTACTGGCGCGAGCAGTGCAGCTCCCGCGAAGGCCAGCGGAAATGCCACGAGAAAAATGCCTTTGTAGAAGGCCGTGACTGCCGCGCGGACCCGGTCCGACTCGCGACGCCAGCCCTCCAGCGTGCCCACGACCCAGGCACCCGTCAGCAAGCTGGGAATCAAGGCAACGAGTCGTTGCGGAATGTTGTACCCCGTGTCGTAGTAGGCGACGGCCGTTGGGCCGGCGAAACGCAGAAGAAAAATATTCTCGAACTGAAGGC
>Ga0070698_100000826_pt1 | contig 33892 bp, 31 predicted proteins | sample KBSK1502metaG_FD_65477 | JGI IMG/M metagenome (GOLD analysis project Ga0070698, IMG submission 65477) | Corn, switchgrass and miscanthus rhizosphere microbial communities from Kellogg Biological Station, Michigan, USA - KBS K1-50-2 metaG | ecosystem: Host-associated > Plants > Roots >... | reverse complement strand
TTTCAAACTGATCGCCTTCGTGGGGAAGTTGGATCAGAATTCGAGAGCTACATAGCTACACTCTTCGAGTAAAGGTCATAACCACAGCAAGGGTTTAGATTTGAGGCCAAACCCAAACGGCTGAAAGGAGATTTCTATGCCTAAAAAGAAGGCAAAAAACCGGCCGGAAATCGAAAAGGAAACTGAAGGCACTATCAGTAGAAGAAGTGTCCTCAAGATAGGAGCAGCTGCGGGGGCCGTCGGTGTTTTGGCGCCATCCATGCTGACTTCTAAAGAGGCACTTGGCTTTCAGACGATTGCCGAACCGGTGATTTGCGTTACACCACCTACCAGTCCACCACATCATCCTTTCGTGGATGAATTCACAGCTCCGTTTCCTGCGGATGACCATCCTTTGAGTCCGCAGCCTACTGAGTTTCCTAATCTCGGAGCAGGTGAAGCGGATCGAGCGCCTCATCCGCGCTGGACTCAGTTCTCGCCGGCACATTTTACATATGACATGTCAGCTCAGGCTGGCCTGCACACGTTTCATTCGGATTTCTCGCCAACCTACATTTGGGGATTCAACGGTAAGTTTCCAGCCCCAACGCTCTTCGGAAAATACGGCAAATCCGGGGTCGTCCGCTTCCGTAATAACTTACCGACGACCACCACGACGTTTGGCAGGAATGAGATCACGGTCCACCTGCACAACGGGCATCACGGTTCAGAGAGCGATGGTTTCGCGGGCGACTTCTTTGGTACTGGTTTCTGGAAAGACAATCTCTACCCGAATGTCTACGCCGGTATCGACGCTTTTGGCGGGAGCCCGGGTGGTGACGGGGTCGGTGATCCAAGGGAGAAGATGGGATCCTTCTGGTTCCACGATCACCGTGCAGAGTTCACGCTCAATAACAACGTGTTGGGCCTGAACGGCATGTACATCGTCTATGACTCGACCGATCCGGGCCATGAGCACCCGAGCGCTGGTTCGCTCCAGTTGCCGGGCTACTACGGTATCACCGACTTTCCTTTGGAGCTCGTCGACCATAGGTTCTGTCCGACCGCAAACGGGCGCACTGAATTGGTCAATGCGGCCGGCGGCGACAAGTTCATCGTCAATGGAAAAATTCAGCCGAAGATGACCGTCAGGAAGCGAAAGTATCGATTCCGCATCCTCAACACGGGACCGACACAGACTTACGATCTTACCCTGATCAAACCGGATGGTTCAGTCGGAACGATAGCGGTGATCGCCACCGATGCCAACTTCCTCGAGCATCCGATTCTACTGGACGCGGGCGCCAATGCCGGCAACAGCAACAGCAACACCGCTCCAATCGTTCCGGGCGGGCTCCGAGTGAGTGTGGCTGAGCGCTGGGACATCATCATTGATTTCGCACAATTCAACGCGGGCGACAAGCTCTACCTCAAAGAGAATAGAACGATGTTTGTCGGCAATCCGTCGCCGGATCCACTGCCACCAGGATTGAACATCGGAAACGTTCTGATGCAGTTCAACGTGGTAAACAGAGAGCCATGGTTCCCGGCCGATACACCACCGATTCCAGCCACCCTCTGCACGTATCCAACATTGCCTCCGACCGACAATACCTGGGAGTGGCAGTTTGTGCTCGTGGGTGGCCGGTTCAGAGTCAAGAGACCATTCGATACGGTTGGCTGCACCTTCGATCCGGATCACTCGGCTCACTGTATGCTTCAGGGCACCACTGAAGAGTGGCTCCTGAATAACAACATCGCTTCAGGCTGGACTCACCCGGTACACATTCACTTCGAAGAGTTCCGTACTTTGAAGCGATTTGTAAACGGAGTCCTGGTCGCCGAGCTTGGCAACCCCAGCCTTCCTATGTTCCCGCTGTTCTCGGGCAGAAAAGACGTGAGTCGACTCGAGGCCGGCCAGGGTGCATTGATCAAGATGCAGTTCAGAGACTACAGCGGCAGGTATCTAATCCACTGCCACAACATGGCCCACGAGGATAATTTCATGATGGTGCGTTGGGACATCGTTCCCGATCAGGCTGCCCTGGATGCCTGCATCGCGAATCAGCAAGTCTGTGAAAACGAAATGAAGGCCAAAGAAAGTTACCGTGAGGAGGTGGCGTAATGGATAGAAGAGATGTGTTAATGAGACCATTTGAACCGCATCCGTCATCACCCGGCGCTACGCGGTACACAAACGCCGTGCTCCGAAACCAAAACAACGAAACGGTCAAGTTTTACGATGATCTAATCCGGGGAAAACAGTGCGTGGTGAATTTCTTCTACGCCGAATGTCACGGCTCATGTCCGGCAGTGACTCAAACCCTGAAGTCGATCTATCGCGAGCTCAAACCGCGCATGGGTAAAGATCTATTCTTTTACTCAATCACGACCAAGCCCGAGGATGATACGACAGCCGCATTGAAACACTATGCGGAACTGCGTAACGCCGACCTGCCTGGCTGGCAATTCCTTACGGGCGATCCCTACGACATCGAGACGATCCGCTTCCGGCTGTTTGGGATGGACCATCCGGGGTTCGACAATGATCTGACCCTGCACAGCAGCTACCTGCGTATCATCAACGATGCCAGAAATTCCTGGGGCATGGCCCAGGCATTTGCCACCAACAAGAACATCCTGCGACGTATTGCATGGCAAGATCCGCCGAAGTCTTATGCGGAACGCGTCATTGAAAGTCGCGCTCGCCAGGTGATTATCGAGCAGGAAGTTAAGAAGTATGGCTATCGTCGGGACAGCATGTCGTAGAAATATTCTGCGACATGTCTAACTTCGCGGCCTCGGCCGTCGCAAATTAAATCGCATTTCGGCGGCCGTATTACAAACCGGGAATAGGAGCGGGTCGCGCCGCTGCTATTCCCGGCCCAACTCAAACGGCGCGTAGTGCTGAATCCACACGGCCACGGGGTAAATGCAATGAAACGAACTGCCATAATCTCGCTAGTGGCTCTGATGTTTCTGGGGATAACTGCGACCGCTTTCGCGCAGCAGGAATACCCGGCATCACAAGCGAAACCATCACCCAGACCGGCGCCACTGCCCACACCAGCGGGTCCACCGGCTTTTGGCCTGGACAAGAAGAAGTGCCCCTGCGACATCCTGGGAACCTGGAAGGCGCAACTCTCGAAAACTGAAGCGCGTCTTTATGAGTTCAACGCTGAGGGCGTAGTCAAAGTGCTGACAGTGTCTCACGATGCTAAACCTCGTGAGATCGCGACTGCGAACTACGAATTCGTCGAGGAACCGTTGCCTATGGATGCGGCTCCGCAGATGAAAGCACCCGACAAAAAGATCGCATTCACGGCAACCGGCAAGAACCGAATTTTCGGCCGGACTAACGCGACGATGAAAATTGTCAGTTATGACGACTCTTCCCTCTCCTGTGAAATACCCGGCGTCGCCGGCACAGTCAGATGGACCAGAGTCGATCCGGATCGTTACTTCATCATTCTTGTCGCACGTCAGAATGAGTTCTACGACACGAGCGGGTCAGCATTTCCGATGGTTGTTAAGTTAGCCGGAGGCGTTACGAAAATTGACGCTGCCGGAATGTATTCCGACCGTGGGACTGCCGCTTTTGGCACAGTTCCACCCGACACCTACAAGAACTATCTCCGAGAAGCACGCGGCGACTCAGAAATAATACTGCGGCTTGAAATCAATTCTCGGCAGTATGAACGGGCTGCGAAAGTTGTACAGGAGTGGCAGCGACGCGCACGCGAAGGTGCTCTCTTGTACAGGAGTCCGGACAGCAATGTTTCTCTCAATAACGTCTTGCTGGTGAAGGCGGTTACAGAGACGCTGAACCTTTGCCAGAATAATTTCGATCTATACAAGCTCGACTACAGTTACCCGAACGACTGGATCACTGACCACTACAGTCCCGAATTCGTTCCGTTTTTCTTCTTCAAGGAATTAAGGAAGCGGAATGAAGCGCGACATATCGAGTACAGCAAGTTTCAAACGCTGGTGCCGCTGGGTAACCTGGCTAGCCGGTAGGTTCCAGATTCAAGGGGAGCAACTGTTATGAAGAGTCTTCTGATTTCAATCGTTTTGCTGTTGGCTGGATTTGGTGGCCCACAGTTGCTGCGTGCACAGACGCCCACGACGCCCGACGACAAATCGGCGTCGCAGCCAAAGAAACGTACTGGAATTTTCACCCTGTACGCCGTGGATCCTTTGGCCCGTACACTCTGCTTTACCGACGGCAAAGAAGGAATGGCGTTTGTGAGTAACAAGTGGGAAAACCGTTGCAGCGATCTGAGTTACACACTAGCCGGTGGTGGCAGTCTTGTTGCCGGTATTGAACTCAATCGAACTGCAGCGATTGTCGATCTCGGCACCGCCAACGATCTGCGCGGGCGATACAACTTCGAGGATGCAGAGAATGGGGGCGTAGGCTTCGCTTCACTGCGGCTCGAGGGCGACAAAGTCACGGTCCTGCAGGACGACAACGGCAAGTTCAAGGCATCGTGGCAAACGTTGCAGGAGGGTTCCAAACTCTCCGACGTTAAGTCATCCGCAAATGCGCCGATTCAGTTGGGCCATATCTACCTGGTGCGGATTGTTGATACGAAAGACAAGAGCTTCCAGCTGACAGTAAAGCTCATGGTTATTGGGTATCGTCCTGAAGAAGCGGTGACGGTGCGATGGGAGTTGCTCTAATCAGCACGTCCATGCGCAACGCCTGCCGCCGGCAGAAATTGAACTAGCGCTTCCAGTTAAGGAAGCACGACCCACGAACTTCCATTCCTGAAGGAGAACAGGTATGAACCAAGAAGCAACACAGGAAGCATTAGCCGGCGGAAACGGCGGCTTCAATACAACTACCGGCTTTGCAACGGGCACGGTCTGTACGGCAAGTGGCACTTTCCGAGCGAGCAACAAGTACATGGACATCGTTCAAGCCTATGCGGCGGGCGAGATTTTTCTTGCGGGTGCCGATAACAAGAAGACCACCTGGTACGCTCTGAGTCCCAGTCTTTCAACCAACCAGGACGGCGGATTCGAGTCTGTTAAGGTCGCCCCCGGCACGGCTTAACTGATTATTCCGGAGCTTTGTCTCAAGAGTAGAAATCATTCTTGGATCGGGTCAGTACAGGGAGCGGTAGCGACCTGGTTAACCATGAGATTCAAGAATCACTTGAGATCACCAGACCAGGTCGCTATCGCTCCCTGTACTGACCCGATCCAAGTGCGATTCCAACTGCTTGAGGCAAAGCTCCAGGTCAAGGGGGTAACGATGAAATTTCTACGGTTTCTAACCAGTCTGTTGCTCGCCTGCGCGTTGCTTCTTTCAGCAAGCAGCGTGTATTCTTTGAGCGTATTAATCGCAGCACAGAAGGAACGTTCGGCCCACTCTAAACAACCTGCCAAGTTCCACTATGTATGCCCCATGCACGAGGACGTGACCTTCAAGAAAAGCGGTCTCTGTCCGAAGTGCAAGATGAAACTGGTTAAGAAGCCCGTAGTTCAGGAGCCCACTACCAGTTCCAGCTAGCGTTTGCTCCAATAGGATCCGCATGTTTGTAGCGCGCTATAAACAAAAACTAGCTCGTCCTTTCGTCGCGATAACGATTGCTTTGTCGTTTGTCGCGACGTTGATTCCCGTTGCAAGCGCTTCTCTGACAAAATCGAGCACGATGGCCTGCTGCGTTGGCAAAGCGGGCCATTGTGATTCCGGCATTGCCGCGAAAAAGGTTCCGCCCCCCAAGTCGGAACCGATGTGCGGACTGCATGGCGCCGAGATGGAAGCGGATGGAATCACCATCGTCGCGCAGCCCGTCGCCGAACCTACTCACGCTGAATCTCAACACTCACAAAGCCACACTGCTGAAACAAACTCTTCACAACAAGCTGCTGAATCAGCTTCGTTGAGCCAGCCCTGTCACATGGATTGCGCGTCCTGTGCAACGGCCGCGACTCGACAACAAAAACGCGAACGCAACCTTTTCCAACACATCACCACTGACAATGCCTCGCTAACGACCCTGTTGTTTACTGAGGATCAACCGCTCCTGTTCTCATCGAACGAAGACTGGGAGCACGTGATTCCCAGGGGCCCACCCGTCAGTCTCCGCTAATCCCCCGATCGCGAAACCACTCATTCCGCACTGGAACTTTGATAGTTCCGGGGGGCTCGTATCTAATTCGCGGAGAAGTTCGATGAAAATACCCATCTATCTATCTTTAGTCCTTATGTTTCTGTGCGCCAGCCTCTGTGTAGCCCAACAGAACGTAACCTCTGCCACGCTCAGCGGACGCATTGATGATGCGCGCGGCGCCGTTGTGAGCGGCGCAAATGTGACCACCACAAATCTCGAAACTGACCAACGACAAACAACCACAAGCGACCACGAAGGCCGCTATCGATTCCCTTATCTGCGAACCGGCGATTACGACGTCACAATCGATGCGCCAGGTTTTGCAACCATCACTAAGCGACTAACGCTCTCGATTGGCCAGGCTGTCGATCTGCCAATCAAACTCGATGTAGCCGGCGTGTCTGAGCAAGTCAACGTCGGCGGAACAGAAGTTCCGATAGTCGAGACAGTGAGAACGCAGCTCACCGAAACAATCAAGCCAAAAGAAATCAACGAGCTGCCGTTGAACGGGCGCAATTACCTCGACCTGGCGCTGTTAATTCCGGGAGTGTCGCCAACCAACACAGGCAGTAATCAGCGCTTCGCTGAAACCTCAGCAGTTCCCGGCCAGGGGATCTCAGTTGCGGGCCAACGCAACCTCAACAACAGTTTTATTGTCGATGGCGTTTCGGCAAATGACGACGCCGCGGATCTAACCGGCACCTATTACAGCGAAGAAGTTATCGATCAGTTTCAAGTGGTAACTTCAGGCGGCATAGCCGAGTTCGGCCGTGCTTCGGGTGGTGTGGTTAATATCCTGACTAGATCGGGTACGAACGAGTGGCGCGGAAGTCTTTATGGTTTTGCACGCAACCAGCGCTTCGATGCGCGTAATCCGATTGCGCCGACAAAGGATTTCCTGACGCAGGCGCAATATGGCGGAACGATGGCCGGCCCACTGCGGCGCGAACGAACGTTCTTTTTTGCAAACTTCGAACAGACCCGCAGAAACTACTCGGCGGTTTTGACAATCGATCCGGGGAACGTCACTACGATCAACAATCGTCTACGGGCCATCAACTACGCCGGTCCGCTCATTAGCACGGGCGTGGTTCCAGCAAGTTTTGACACCACCAATTTCTTCACGCGCGTCGACCACTCGATCAATCAGCGCAACCAGCTCAGCGGGCGATACAGCCTGTATCACATCAACGCAGGCAATTCGCGCTCGGTTGGCGGGCTTAACGCAGTCAGCCGCGGCACAGGCCTGGGCGACACCGATCAGACTGTCGTCGTAAGCAACGTCACGACTATCAGCAGCCGCACGCTGAACGAAGCTCGCGTGCAATTTACGAACAGCAAGCTCGATGCGCCTGTAAACGACGAAGTTGGACCAGCAGTCAATATCTCGGGGGTGGCGAGTTTTGGTACGGCGACGTCGTCGCCGCTCGCGCGCGACATCAATCTGTTCGAGGCCGTCGATAACGTCTCCACTCAACGTGGAGATCACTCGATCAAGTTTGGCGGCGATTTTCTCTACAACCGCGTCAACATTCTCTTCCCTGGCGCGCTCCAGGGTGTTTACACGTTCAGCTCCCTGAACAGCTTTTTGGCGGGCAATTACCAGAATTACCAGCAGGCTTTCGGTGTTCCGAACCAACTTCAATCGAATCCGAACTTCGGCGTGTTTGTTCAGGATGAGTGGCGCGTGCGGCGGGATCTTACCATAAATGCCGGTTTGCGCTATGACGTTCAGTATCTACCTGATCCGATCCAAACCGACACGAACAACTTCGGGCCGCGGCTTGGGTTCGCCTATGCTCCCGGTGATCGCAAGACAGTATTTCGTGCCAGCTACGGGCTCTATTACGATCGCATTCCACTGCGTGCGACTTCGAATGCCTTGCAACGTGACGGTTCGAAGTATCTGGTCGTGCAACTATCACCGACACAACCCGGTGCCCCTGTATTTCCAGGAACCTTAAACCTTCAGCCTGCATCACTGCCGACGAAACCAAACATCACGCGCATCGATCCAAACATCGAAGCGAGCTACAGCCAGCAGGCCAACGTACAAATCGAGCGCGAGCTCCCGGCCAACGCTGTCTTGTCAGTTGGTTACCTGCACTTGCGAGGTCTCCATCTAATTCTTTCGCGAAATGTGAACGTGCCGACTGTCCCTGCATCGGCGGGCATACCAAATCTTGGGCGGCCCGATCCGAACTGGGGCAACATCGGCCGGTTTGAGAGTTCCGGGGATTCCTACTACAACGGCCTGGTTGTTTCGTACAACCAGCGCGCTGCGCGGTGGGCCAGCCTGCGAGTCTCATACACGTTTTCGAAAACGATCGACGACTCCGGCAACTTCTTCTTCTCGACTCCGCAGAACAATTTCAACGTCCGTGACGATCGTGGACTCTCCGACAACGATCAGCGGCACCGGTTGGTAGTTAGTGGTTCACTCGAAGTGCCGCCACACGACAAAGCCACCGGATTCCAGCGGTTCCTGTGCGGCTTTCAGTTGGGTTACATCTTCACCTACGCTTCGCGTTTGCCGTTCAACGTGCTGCTGGGAACCGATCGTAACTTCGATACGAATACCAACGATCGTCCGGTCGGTGTGGGAAGAAACACCGGACGTGGTTTTGACTTCGCGTCTCTCGATTTGCGTGTGAGTCGAAGGTTCAAACTTACGGAGCGAGTCGACTTGCAGGTCCTTGCGGAAGGTTTCAATGTTTTGAATCGAGCAAACCTGGGAGTGCCGATCAATACGCTCACTGCCGGTGCACGCTTTGGACAGCCGACGCAGGCTTTCGATCCACGCCAGTTTCAATTTGGTCTCAAGGTAGGGTTTTAAGAACATGGGCCACAAGAAAGCACAGATAGTTTGGGTATTGCTGATGGGTGTTCTCGTCTCTGCGGGTTGCAAGCATCTTGCCACCCGCGGAGCGTCGATCGAGAAGAGTGCGCCGCAGCCGGTGCAGATCTCTTCTGCCGGTATCGATGCTGCAGAGCCAGCCATCGTGTCCGTCGGTGACGGTACGTTTTATGTCGCGTGGGTAAATCACGACGCTAAACAGGCCGACATCATGCTCGCGCGTTTCAATGACGCCGGCGAGATCCAGGGCTCGGCCGTCAGAGTTAACCGGCAACCAGGTACGGCGACGGCGTGGCGCGGCGATCAGCCGAGTCTCGCAGTCTCGCCGAACGGCGAGGTCCACGTTTTGTGGACGGCACGTGTGGATGCCGGCGAGAAACATGGCACCGACGTTTATCTTTCGAGTTCCACGGATCGCGGGCAGAGTTTTGCGACGGAAGTAAAAGTTAACGACGACCAGGCTCCCGGGCCACATGGCATGCATTCGCTTGCCGTTGCCGCGGACGGAAAGATCTATGCCGCCTGGCTGGACGAGCGAAACGTGCATGCTCCCAAACCTTCGACGAAGGGCGAAGGCCATCACATGGAAAGCAACCGCGATGTGTATCTCGCGTACTCGACCGATAACGGTCGCAGCTTCTCTGCGAATAAGAAGGTCGCGTCGGATGCGTGTCCGTGTTGTAAAACTGCGCTCACCGTTTCGCCGGACGGAACGTTGTACGCCGGATGGCGTCAGGTGTTGCCGGGAAGTTTTCGTCACATCGCAGTGGCGGGCTCGACTGATGGTGGCAAAAACTTTTCTGCTCCGGTGATCGTGAGTGACGATCATTGGGTGCTGCAGGGCTGTCCAGTCTCCGGACCATCGTTGTCAGTAGATCGTGCTTCTGGAAATCTGAAGGTCGTCTGGTATGCAGCCGGTGAAGGAACGGCTGCCGGAGTTTACTTCGCTGAGTCGAAAGACAAAGGGCATAGCTTCTCGCCACGACAGTTGTTGTCGCAGGAAACGGTTCGCGGTACGCCTGTGCTAACCGGCGCTGTCGCTCTCTGGCAGACATCCGAGACTGGAGAGACTAAAATGCGTTCGCTCGTTAATGCCGGATCGGCGCTCAGCGTGGCAGCAAATGCTGAGCTCCCGGCGGGCACGTATGTAAACGACAAGCTCTTTGTTGCCTACATTGGGAAGGAAAAGGAGAAGCGAAGTATATGGCTCATACGAGCCGGATCGTAATCATCTGCGCTGCGCTTATCGTCGCGGCAGCGTGTAATAAACAACCTGTTAAGCCTGTCGGCCCAGCAGCCGCAGTAGCTACGAACACTTATAAAGGCGTTGGGGTTGTCAAAAGCATCAACACCAAAGTGCCTGCGATCGAGATCGATCACCAGGACATCGACGGCCTGATGCCGGCCATGCAGATGGAATTTCCCGTCAGCGACGCGAGCCTCTTGAACGGCATCGCCGTCAACGATCACATCGACTTCACCATCGAAGCCACAAAAGGCGAGATGAAAGTCATCGCTATCAAGAAAGAGTAGCCACAAAAAGGCACAAAAAGCACAAAACAGGAATTTCCATTTTGTGCCTTTTGTGCCTTTTTGTGGCCTAAATTTACGGTTTTTGGAGGGTGGCTAGTGCGGCTAACACTTCCTCACTGTGCGCCATGACTTTCACTTTCTCAAACACTTTCACGACCTTGCCTTGAGGATCGATGATGAAGGTGTTGCGTGCGGAAAGCTTCGCGCCGTTGTATTCCATGATCGAACCGTACTGCTCAGACACTTTCGCCTCCGTGTCGGCCAGCAGTTTGAAGTTCAAACCTTCCTTGGCGCAGAAATCCTTGTGCGATTGCTCGTTGTCGACGCTCACACCAAGAATCACAGCGTTCACTGCTTCGTACTTGGCGAGGTCGCGCTGAAAGTTGCGCGCTTCGATCGTGCAACCCTGCGTGAAGTCTTTCGGGTAGAAATAAAGCACCACCCACTTGCCTTTGAAGTCGTTGAGACTTACCTGCTTGCCTTCGTTCGTCGTGAGATTGAAAGCCGGCGCCGCCGCTCCCACTGCCGGTAGCTCGTTGACTGCACCGACACGGTTGCAAGCCAACACGGCTACGACAGCGAACGCCAGAAGAAAAACGTACTTACTCATTTCCAGACCTCCTAGTGTGAATATTGCGCCACAATGGTATCGCGTATTTGTGCCGGCGTCATCTTCTGCTCCTTCTCGAGCTTCAACGCCATTAGTGCTTCCCTGACGCATACATCGCAGTGCGACGCATGTTCGTCTTCAAAACAACTGTAGAGACTCTTGTGCCCGAAGCCCTGGTCACAGTGACAGTAACAAGGCAACTGCGCGAGCGTGACCGGAATTTCCCGCGCGGCCCGATAAGCGTCGCGCGTGATGCCGCTGAACTGCCCGGGATCCAGTGTTGGTCCAAGACTCGACTTGCTTGGCGCCACCTCAAAGTGTGCCGGGATTGTCTTTGCTGCCGGATTCGCGGAATGCTCGTGCTGAGCCGGCATATTGCTTGCAGTTTGCACTGGCGCGGGTTGCGGTTTCTGGTTTGCTGAATTCACCATCAACACCGCCGCAACGAGTAACAACACCACACCAGCAATTAATAACCAGTTCTTCCTCATTAAGACTTACTCCTTATTACTAGTGCATCGCACTCAGATTCATCTGATTCGGTCGCAATCGGAAAAAGAGTTTCCACGAAACTGGATTTGATCCGTAGATCGAATCCAGCAGCGACGGCTTCGAATAGAACGTCAAATCACTGCCGATCGCAAACGAAGTCTTCTCTGTATTCCAAATATCACGCGCGCCGCCGAACGTGAAAGCGCCGATGCGAAACGACGGATGATCGTCAGTAATACCGAGACTGATGCGGTCAGCCGCGCGCAGTAGCGAATTCTTGTCCGTCAATTCGAGGCGCGTGTAGAAGTAATTCCGGTCCAGAAACTTCAATGTGGATTCTGCCACATATCCATTCAAGTTGAAAATTTCGCCGTTGTGACTCTCGTGATTTCGACCCCAGATCAAGCTCGAGGCCCAGTTGCCACGTTCGAACTTCCGGTTATAACTGATCGACGCGGTCGTGCGGCGCACATCACCGGGCTCGAAAGCTTCCGGATTTCTCAAAAACCCGTGACTCACCTGGATGGACCAGTTGCTGTTCGGCGCAATCCACAGCCTCGCCGAGCGTGAGTTCCACGGATGTGCTTCGAAGTTGTAGCGGTTCTCACCCGGCTCACGGCCATTAAATACCGAGCCTTCGAGCTTGAACCAGCGATACTGGAAGCCGGTGGTCACCACGCCGAAACTGATGTGACTCGAGTCTTGCAGGTGGTGCGACAACGGCGCCGATGTATTTTCCGAAGCTGACGCCCGATGCATGAACGCATTTGGTCCGAGTGCCGGCTCACCCGGATAGCCCGCGTAGACAAACCAGCTCGCACGTTCACCAACCGGAACTGTGTAAGTAGCACTCAGCTCCATAAACAAATCGTGCGGATGTTGTCGATCGATAATTGGCTGACCTTTGTAAGTCTCACCGGTCTGGAACAAGAGCGGCGAGCCACCGGGAGGAAATGTGAACGGCTCGGCGCTGAGCATGCCGCGCAGTTCGAGTGTTCCCGGTCCAACGCGGCGCGCTGCCGAAGACATGAACCAGTTTGCCGATTCAAATTTCGTCACGCCTCTTGGTCCACCCTGACGGTTCACGCCTGCGACGAAGTTGTAATGAAACATCAACAACCACTCGCCCGATTGTTTGTGCAACATCGGCATCGGGCTGGAGTCAGGCTGCCAGGATGTTCCCGAGCCCATCCGGCCCATCGGCACTAAATTCGATTCCTTCTGACCGATGCGAAGAAACATCTGATCGTCGTGCATGACAAATATGCCGTGGTCCATGTGACCCGACGACATATCCATCTCCGTCTGCTCGGCAGGTTTTTGCGGACTTGGAGTTTCTATTGGCGACGCCGCCGGTTTCGGCTGCGGCATCTGGTGGCCTTCGTGTTGTGCGAAAGCAGTTTGAATAAAGGCGGCAAGCATCAATGCCGCGCAAAGTAATGAATACTTCATTGTGTTCCCCTGATAGTTTAGCCACAGATTTACACGGATCGGTTACGGATAAATCCGTTTCCAATCCGTGTAATCCGCGGCCCTGCCTTACGCAGCTTTCTTGTCCTTGACTTTCTGCTTCATCTTGCAGCAGTCACCCTTGTGACCTTTCATATCGTGGTTCATCTTGGTGTCATGCTTCATCTTCATGTCGCATGAATCGCCACCACAGCAACAACACGATTCCGTCGAGCAACAACTCTCGCTCGCTTTCTTTTGGTCACCTTGCGAGGGGGTTTGGGCTGAGGTTGCTGCAAACACAGTCAGCAATAATCCCAGCAGAAGGATCAGGGCAAAGTTCTTACGGAGTTTCATTGTAATTCTCCTGTTTCGAGAGATCAGTACATAGCATGCCGGCCAAAACACACACCAACACGCGAGTTGAGGAGCAATTGTTTGGCAGGCAGATCTCTAAATCAGGAAAACACAACACTGGAGGTGGGTAGATCCACGATTGTGGGGGAACGGATCGACGCGTGGAAGTTCCGTTTGTACGGACTGTTTCTCAAAGCTCGGCAACGCCGCAACTGGGCCACGTGCAGGTTCCGGCATCTGAGCACTACTCTTCGAGGTTACAGCCGTTGCATTCACACCCAGCGGACAATCTCTCATCATGTCGTGCGGCCCGGGGATAAACGACGGCACACCCTGGAGTAGGTTCAGCGTGGTCTTGATTTTCTTCTTATGCGGTTGTGTTACATGACAGCTTGCTGCGTTCTCAACCACACTTTCCGGAGCAGACTCGGCGCCCATCACGCCAGTCGCGCATCCGAACAGACAACCGCCGGCCATCCAGATCGATACGCTGACGGAGAGAAGCAATCGCACTGCCTTGTTCGAGAAAAACAGATTCATTTCTAGCTTGGAGTCTAACGTTACCGAGGAAAATTGTCGAGAAAGTAAGGCTTTAGGTTGCCCACGATTATATTTCAGGGTAAGAAGAGTGCCAGGAGCACAGGAACTGGAAAATCATTCACAATATTTTCTTGTCCGTCGGTGACCAGGAAAAACAGGAGTTTCGCAGAGCGGGGTTTGAGCTGGAGAGCGGGTTTACAGCGTTCCAGATCCAAGAGGATGATGTTCGCTGGCCGTCAGTCACCTGTTTGTCGATAAATATAGAGCGGTCGATACGGTAAAGACCGTTTTCACTAGTTCGGAATGTAAGCAGGCGAAATATCTCGGGATGCTGCCCTCTTGGCTATCCTATGCCTGATGACGACTTCGGTTATCTTCAAGGCTTTGATCTTAGCGAATACTGCGCCCGTTGCGGGATAGGCTTGAAGCAACTCGCTCCATGTCGGTTGACAGGAGTTATGACTTCAAAAAGCACTAGCTATGCAAAAACTGATCTGCTACTTTATCTGCGGTAGCCGATTCTCACTCTTCAATGGAGTTACTCAATGAAGCTTTACACACTCGGTTATCAGAGCCTCTCTGTACCGTTGTATCTTCAGAGTCTTGTGAACGCTGGCGTCGGCGTCGTAATCGACGTTCGAGAGAATGCATGGAGTCAGCGGCCAGAGTTTGTTAAATCCAACCTTAGACGCGCGTTGACGACAGTCGGTATCGATTATCATCACCTCAGATCTGCTGGTAATCCGTCAAGCAATCGAAAAAATGCTCGTAGTGCCAAGGAGTGTTTGAGGCGTTATCGCCACTACCTAAGAGCGCATTCCGATTGTCTTTCTGAACTATTAGCCCTAGTGCGCGAAGCAGATAGTCAAGGGCGCCCAGCGTGCTTGATGTGTTATGAGCGAGACATCGCGAACTGTCATCGATCGGTTCTGGTCGAGGAGCTGCTCGTGGTAGTTCCGACGCTCAGCCCATACCATTTGCAACCTACTTTGCACGTTCCCACGAAGACGTTTAAGGAGGTTCGCTCATTGATGAGTGACGCATTTCTTTCGCCGGCGTTATTGCCTTTCACCTGAACAAGCTCAGATTGTTTTTACTCACAACCGGTGCAGAATAGGAATCCATTAAGCCAAAGTTGTAAAGGATACCGCGGAAATTACCTAAGAACATAAATACGTCACGTTCCCACTGGTCCAATTGCTTCTGCATTGCATCTAGCACCTTTTCTTCACATTTTGGATCATGTCTCAGTTTGCGATAAAGCTCGTGAATTCCCCACTGAAGAATACCCATATTGTGTGTCTCACAAGTAGGATCGTCACACCTCCATTGGACCATAAACCTTGCTTCTGGAAAGTCGATTGGTTTAACCGTTTCGCCAAATAGGTTCTGCTGCGCTAGTCGCGCATCTTCATGCCTTTTCCACTCGTCACGTTCTGTGGGAGATCTGAATTCTAACGAGCAATCAAGAATGTCCTTTGGAATGATAATGCCCAAAGATGTTCCGTCTGAGAGTTGCTTTGCTTTTAAGCCTTCGACCGACTGTATCAAGTGTGGCGAGTTTTCCAGGTAATACCGGCGCACTTCGTGGCTATGTACTTCGTCACCTAAAACTATTGACTGCGGATCGATCCGATAGCTTTCCGGTCGTGGATCTGAATCGTGCTGCCGTACCTTAGCTTCAATCCACTGAAACTTCCTGAACCGATGCTCTGTTTCAAGGTAGCGCATGGGAACCGGATGAAGTCTCACCATTCTGTAAGTTTCATCTTCAATTCCACCTGTGCATACAATTTCGGTGTAGGTCTTTGAATGACTCGGATAAGTCGTACCTAGAATCAAAATGCGCTTCTTTTGCCATTTGTCCATGAGTAGAGGAACTCCTTGCAAATGTGAGAGAAAAGTCTGCAAAGACTATCATAAAAACGCAATCATAAGCGGTAATGAAACTGAGGCTGTCAACTCGCGTGGCAACTAATCATCGATTGAACCATTGACCGGTCGCAGCAGAATCGTCATGAAAACCCAGCACTTCCGTAACCAGTCACTTGTTAGCCTAAATCATCGGGAGAACAGATAAAAATGAGTATCGACAAAAACAAAATTAAAACCCAGGACGAGCTGAATGAACCGGCGCCAATGGATAAGGCAGAACAAAAAGTTGAAGCGGAGATGAAAAAACTGGAAGACGAGACGAAGAAAGAAGTCGCAGAGGGTTTGAAACAGCAGACCACAGATCAGACGGATGGATAAACCGATCTGCGCAGATCGGACAAAAATCCGTGTAATCCGTGGCTCAGCTTTTTAGTGCTTCTTCGAGGGCCTGTTTGATTTGTTGCGGAGTGGCGTCAGGTCTGAAACCGATAAAACGTTTCACGATGCGGCCGTCGCGGCCGATGATGAAGCTCTGCGGAATGTTTGTGCGTCCCTGCATTAACGCAATCGCAACGTCACGCGTCGCCCAACCGATGTGATACTTAACGTTGTATTCCTTCACAAACTCGGCGACGCTCTCGGCAGATGCATCCGGATCTTCAGTCGAGAGCCCGATCATCTCCACGCCGCGACTCTGATACTCGGTATGAAGCTTAACCAACTCCGGCGTCTCGATCCGACATGGACCACACCATGTCGCCCACAAATTAACCAACATCACTTTGCCTGAATAATCTGCAAGCTTGATTGGACCACCGTTTGCAGATTTGTTTTCCGCGTCGAGAATCGGTCGCGGCAAGCTGGTCAGTCCTGCGTTCGGTCGAGTCGGCGCCGCTGCATTTCGATTCGCGTTATAGGGCGGATCGTTCGAATTGCAACTCGAGACGCCAAAGGCGGCGAGGAGCCCGAGCGAGATCACCGTGATCACTAAGCGCAACGGCGTCCAAAACTTCATTTTGTTAACTTCTTTTCTTTCTGACATTACTACTTTTTACCAAATCTAAATGAGTCGAGTATCACGGGAGCTTCGCCGTGCTGACCAACATCTTCCACCGACGACAGCTCCGGCGCAAGTGAGGTCGTAAACATACTCAGGATCGCGCCCGTCGAGTCACCCGCTTTTCCGGTCGGCAGAAAAATGACACGACCCCAGAGTTGAAGGTCGCCCTTTTCAGTCCCCTTCGACAACCCTTTCCACCTAAATTCGTAGGCATCCAGGTTGTTTACTTTAGTTGGGCCGTCCGACACCTTCTGGTACTCCGGAAACGACTTCGCCAACGAATTGCTGAACTCTTCGACCTTCTCCGGAAAACTCTTCAGGTCGCCCAAAAACGTGCCAGAGCTCGGATACCAGCGCACCACGAAATTCTCCTGCGTGAAGTCCGGTGGTATCCGTCGTTCAACTTTCACGAAGTTAGTCGCACCGGCGACACCGGCTTTCGGATCGCTCTGCCAGCTCTTTGGATAGTAGAAGCTGAAGTCGAAATAATGTTCGGCCAGCGAACCGTCGAGCTTGTCTTTGGAGTTTACAAACTGGACCGCTCCCGGCGGCGGCACATAATTATCTTCGACCGTCGGTGCGGGCGTGGCCGCCTCGACTGTGCTGGCCGGAGTTGGGGTGCTCACCACTGGGCTTGCGGTCGGCCCGGTTGGATTTCGCTGTGCAGCCATCTCGTCCAATCGCGGTTTGACCACAAAGATAAACGCAACGGCCAGAGCACCACCGCCGAGGAGTAGAAACACAAGCACTCCAGCGATGATCCATGGCATCTTCGACTTCTTCTTTGCCACTGCCGGCGGCAACGGCGCCGACGGAGCCTGAGCCACCAATGGTTGAGATGGCGCTGCGATCTCGCCGGTCGTCGATCTCGGTGGTTCCGCCGCAGGCGTCGGTGGCGCCGGGGGCGGTGTAACCGGTGGCGGAGGTGGCGGCGGCGGCGCAACCCACTGTGGTGGCGAAGCTGGTGGCGGCGGAGTTGCGGGTCGGGAAATATCTGAAGTGTTTGGATTCGACCCGGTTGGGCCAGTTGTTGGACCAGTGTTGCGTGGGAGTGCAACCGTTGCCGGATAGTTCTCGATGATCGTAGCGTTCGGATCGGGCAGGTCGCGACTGGTTGGTCGCTCCGAAGCAGCATTCAAGTCGATTGACGTGGCGCGAATCGTCGCATTCGGATCGAACGTTTGCGGCGCGATCAGCAGACCACCGTCAAACGTGCAGAACTTCTGGCCCTCATCCGGAAACGTACGATTACACTTGGGACAACTCTTCATACACACGGACCTCGTAAGCGTGAATCAGGTTCGAGCTCAGGCACTTTAGTTCGCTCGCGCTCGAGCGAGTTTCTGGGCAGCGCCATTGTTATTCGGATCCAGTTCGAGCGCTCGCTGGTACGCGCGAATGGCTTTGTCTTTCTGGTTGGACTTCAGGTAACCGTCGCCGACACCTTCAAACCCGAAGATCCCGGCAAGCTGTTTCTTCTCGCCTGTTCCGGCTATTGCCGAGGCGCGCTCGTAAGTCGCTTCAGCATCACTGTACCGATCCATTCCCAGATACGCACGTCCGAGCAGGTTGAATGGTTGAAACGCGTGGGAGCTAACTTCAGTTGCAGACTTCAAATAAGGCTCAGCTTCCTGGTAGCGCCTGTAAACAACCAGCAGGCGTCCCATCAAGAGCAACGAAGTCGGATTGTTTGCCTCGAGTTCGAGCGCACGTTTGATGACGGGCTCTGACTGTTGCCACAACTGTTCGCCCTGAAGGGAGTCGGCGATAAGATTCAGTGTGGCAGGATCTTTGGCCAGCTCGCTGGCCTTTTCATATAGCGGCGTGGCTTCCGAAGCACGATTCGCACGATTCAGCATGCGAGCAAGGTGCGCGTAAGCCACTGCAAACTGCGGATCGAGTTCGATTGCGCGACGGTAAGAATGTTCTGTTTCACTGTTGGCAAGTCCACGCGCTTGCAGTGCGACGCCTAGACGATCCCAGCCGACCGGGTTCTTCGGATCGAGTTGAACGGAACGCCGTGCGAACGACTCAGCATCGGAAAATCGCTTTGCGTTGTCAGCACCCGTGCTCGGTTGTACAAGCACCACACTCAAAGCCACGTATGCATCAGCGTCATTCGGAGCCCACGCGACTGAGTTTCGATAAGCACTCTCAGCTTCGTCCCAACGTTGCTGATCGGAGTAGACATTGCCTAAACCGTAAGCGGCGCGCGCATCGCGTGGCTTGAGTTTCAGGACCTCTTTGTAAGCCGTCTCAGCATCCGCAAACTTCTTCGCGTCGCGGGCCTCATTACCCTTGTCTAACAATTCTTCTACACGCTCTGCAACAGCCGATGGCCGCGGACGTGTTGGTCCGGTGGTGCGACCGGTTGTTGGTTTTGCTCCGGTCGTCGCCGGTTTGGGCGCCTTCTTCGTCTCGGGATTCCTGGGCCGGAAGATGCCTGCGCCGCCGCCGATATCTGAGCCGGGATCCTGGCCGAGTGCGACCGACACCATGCACAGGCTCAAGCAGAGTGCGGCCAAAGTCACAACCGCGCCGCGCAGAATTGCGTTAGTGCTCATCATTACTCTCCCTGGTGCTTGCAAAAAGAACTTATGGATCGCTGAAGAAGTACGGCGTTGGATTGTAGATCAGCAATTGAAGCACAGCAAAGGCCACCGATTTTCGCAATTTCATAAACGCCAAAGGCGTTCGCTAATTTCAGCCCAGGGTTGGAGCGCCGCGACAACCCTGGGGAAAAAATAACTGGTACCGTAGAACCCTGTAAGGGTTCGCCTCGGGATAAACCCTTACAGGGTTTTGTCGACTTCTATTTCTAACCCAGGGTTGGAGCGCCGCGACAACCCTGGGAAAAAATAACTGGTACCGTAGAACCCTGTAAGGGTTCGCCTCGGGATAAACCCTTACAGGGTTTTTGTCGACTTCTATTTCTAACCCAGGGTTGTCGCTGCGCTCCAACCTGGGCTGAAATTAGCGAACGCCTTCGGCGTGACAGTCAAGAAAGCCTTATACTAAATGCTCGGGGCTAAGATCCGCTCCTTACCAATCGGAAACCTAATAGCGTTGTCTTGGTTGTCGGTGGTACGAAGTCACGAAAACACGACGATATCGGCGTGTCCGGGCTTGTTGGATCGGTTACATAGCAACCACCTCGGATGGTAATCCACTCCACCATGCTTCTGGGCACCTCGGCTTTATTCCCCGGATAAACGGAAGCCTTTGACGACGTCCACTCCCAAACGTTTCCGATCAGATCGAAGACTCCCCATCGGTTCTTTCCTTCGGCACGAGATCCGACCGCAGACGGCGTAGCATCCTTGAGCACGGCAGCACCCTCTTTCCAATCAGGGCCCCACGGATACAAATCAGCTTGCTGTCCGTTTCGTGCTGCGTATTCCCATTCCTCTTCGGTCGGCAGCCGGTAGCTCACGTTATCGCGCTTGGAGCGCCAGGCCGCAAAAGTTGTCGCATCCGTGAACGTTACGTTCACGACCGGCCAGTTCTCCTGACCGAATGGCGGCTTGTTTCCGATCCAATGAGATGGAGCCGGATGATTGGTCTCTCTGACGAAGTCGGCGTACTCAGTGTTACTGACTTCGGTTCGGTCCATCTGGAAGGTCTGGACGGTAACAGGATGCGCCGGAGTTTCCTGAGGTGGACCTGCCTTGCGTCCCATCATGAATGTGCCTCCGTCGATCGCGATCAGATCAGCTTTTGCCGTCGGCGACACAACCGGCGTCGGAGATGGTTTTGGATCCGGCGTGCCGGTCCGCTGTCGCAACATCAGGTAAGCACTGAGCCCGCCACCTCCGAGCACGAGCACCAAAACGACAGCACCGATGATCAATAACGCGGACGACTTTCGCTTCGGCTGCGAGAAGTCCACGATCATCTGTTGCTTTGCCGCTGCAACCGGAGTGACTTGAGCGGAGTTGGCAGCCCAGTTGGGATTAGTCGGACTTCCCGCAACGTGAGTGGTTTCCGGATCCATGTTTGGCGGCATGCTTCCCGACAATCGTTCGAGCCGGTCTTCAAGCTCTTTCGCTTGCAGCGCCATTCGGTCGTATTTTTCCTGGTGCTCTTTGTCCTTGCGGTCGCGCTCCTGTTGTTCTTTGGCTACACGCTCCTGCTGTTCACGCTGTTTTCGTTGTGACTCTTCTTCGAGGACCTTATCGAGTTGCGCGCCACTAACTGTGCCGGCCATCGAATCGAACGAAGTACCAAACTGTGTGTCAGGAGCAATCGGAGGTTGTGACGACGTCGCCGACAGATCCGGTCCCTGTTTGACAGGAGGCGGCGGCACCGAAGCCATGGTCTTGTTTGGATCCATGACGACTGTTGTCTTCAGCGCCGCCGCGATGACTGGCGACGAATTCAACGCCGCATGCAGATCTCTCAGAAACGTCGGCACGGAATCGATGCGCGCTTCGACTTCTTTCTCGAGCGCATGACGAACTACGGCTTCGATTGCCGGCGGTACCGAAGCTCCCATCGACTGAAAACTCGGCGGCGGCAGCGTGAGATGCTTCTTCATGATCGACGGAATCGACGATCCTTTGAACGGCACTTCGCCCGCCAGCATTTGATAAAGGATCACACCGAGACTGTAGATGTCGGCACGCGCATCAGGTTCTTCGTCGGACCATTGTTCCGGCGCCATGTAGAAAGGCGATCCCATCAATCCGCTTGTTTGCGCCTGCACGAACGAGCCCAACAACTCACCTGATTTGATCTTCGCCAAACCGAAATCGAGAATCTTCAGACCCTCGGCGATCGGCACATCATCCTGGATCATGATGTTGAGCGGCTTCAGATCGCGATGAACGATATTTTGTTTGTGAGCGGCGCCAACACCGGAAGCGATCGCGCTGATGTATTCCCAGGCGCGTTGCGGCGGCATCGCACCCTCCTTGGCGAGAATGTCCTGAAGCGATCGTCCTCTGACAAACTCCATCACGAGGAACGGCATCGTTCCGCGCACTACGCCAAAATCGGTCACGGCGATGATGTTCTGATGACGGATCGCAGCGGCGGCGAGTGCTTCCTGACGAAAGCGCGTGGTGAGCATCGGATCGTTTCCGACCAGATCCGGAAGAATGACTTTGATAGCGTGCGCGGTTTTGAGAAAGATGTGACGCGCCTGGAACACGACACCCATACCGCCTTGCCCGAGACGGCGTTCGAGCAAGTAGCGGGCATCTAGTGTGGGATCACCCAAAAGGGACGGCGCAGTAGCATCACCGTCCTGGGGACAGTGATTGATCTCATCGGGGTAACAGCGCCTACAGGACGGACACTCTTTCATCTATTCCGTAACCACAGATTACACAGATTAACACGAATCTATGGCTTTGCGGACGATCGGACGCGTTTGCCGTAACTGTAGGGGCGGCCCTCTGTGGTCGCCCCTGCGTGGAATTAACCGAGGGGCGGCCACGGAGGGCCGCCCCTACAGTACGTTCACCGGATGACGATATTCACGAGGCGGCGAGGAACTACAATCACCTTCATGACTTCGTGACCATCAATCTGCGCCTTCACGCGTTCGTCGGCGAGCGCGGCAGTGCGAAGCTCCTCCTCAGACACGTCCGGCGCCGCAATCACGCGTGAACGCAGCTTACCGTTTACCTGAATCGGAATCTCCAACTCCTCACGCCGTGCGAGCTCAGGATCCGCAACCGGCCAGCGCGGACTGGCGCTGACCAAACCGCCGGCATGACCCAGACCTTCCCACATCTCCTCCGCAACGTGCGGCGCAAACGGCGCGAGCATGATGACGAGCGATTCCAGCGCCTCACGCATCGCAAAGACGTCTTCCTCCGAAGCCTTCGCCGGATCGGCGTTGAAGTCGACGATCTGATTGAACAACTCCATCAACGCAGCCACACTCGTGTTCAAGTGCAACCCTGCGAAGTCGCTAGTGATCTTCGCGATTGTCTGGTGCGTCTTGCGACGTAAAGTTCTCGCCTCCGGACTAAACTCCATTGCGCCCGTCTGGATTGGATTCGACAGTCTCTCCTGCCACTTCCAAATCATCGTGTAGACGCGTCTCAAAAATCGGACCGCGCCTTCGATCCCACTTTCAGACCAGCGCAACTCGTTTTCAGCCGGCGCCGCAAACAACACGAACATACGCGTGGCGTCGGCGCCGAATGCCTCAATCATCTCGTCCGGATCGACTCCGTTGCCGAGACTCTTCGACATCGCCTTCCATTCGTCAGTTCCTTCGACGCGATTCGTGACCATGCCCTGCGTCAGCAATCGCGTGACGGGTTCGTCGAAGTTAACGAGACCGATGTCACGCATGAACTTCGTCCAGAAGCGCGTGTAGATCAAATGCATCACTGCATGTGAATCACCACCAATGTACTGATCCACCGGAGTCCATTGACTCGCGATACTGGTGTCGAACGGCATGCCTTCATTCCGCGGATCGCAGTAGCGGAAGAAGTACCACGATGAATCGACAAACGTATCCATCGTGTCGGTATCGCGACGCGCAGGTCCTTTGCATTCCGGACATGACGTATTCACAAACTCCGGCACACCCGCCAACGGCGATTCACCGGTTCCGGTGAAGTCCGCAGTTTGCGGCAGCATCACCGGCAACTGATCGTACGGAACCGGCACCATCCCGTCTTTGTCGCAATAAACGACAGGCACTGGCGCGCCCCAGAATCGCTGCCGGGAAACGCCCCAATCGCGAATGCGATAAGTGACCGCGGCTTCGCCGAAGCCATGCTCCTTCGCGTAAGCCGACATCTCAGCTATCGCCACTGGAGACAGCTTGCCGCCCCACTCGCCGCTGTTAATCAAAACACCGTAATCAGTGAACGAATGCTTGATCTCTGCGGATGCATCGCCCCCGGTCGTCGGCGAAGGTTCGGCGTCAGTGTGTTGATGATCGATCGGAGCGATCACCTGGCGAATCGGTAACGAATACTTCTGCGCAAACTCAAAGTCACGTTCGTCGTGAGCCGGAACACTCATGACGGCGCCCGTGCCGTACTCCATCAACACGTAGTTCGCCACCCAGACCGGAATGCTCTCGCCGCTGAACGGATTGATAGCGAGCACACCAGTGTTGAGTCCTTCCTTCTCTTCCTCGCCAACCTCGCGACCGGCTGCTCGTTGCGTTCTTAACTTTTGCGCAAACGCGTCGATGTCCTGCTTCAACGCCGAACCTTCGAGCAACTCGGCGAGCAACGGATGCTCCGCAGACAAAACCACGGCTGTTGCGCCGTAGATGGTGTCGATGCGCGTGGTGAACACACGAATCTTCCTGTCGCTGTCCTTCACTGCGAAGTCGATGTACGCGCCTTCGCTGCGGCCAACCCAGTCGCTCTGACGTTTCAGAACCTTGTCGGGCCAGCCCGCTTCAATCTGCTTGATGTCGTCAACCAGTTGTTCGGCGTAGCTCGTGATCCGCAAGAACCACTGCTCGAGATCTCGCTTCTCGACCGGAGTGCCGCAACGCCAACAGATTCCGCCCGACGATTGTTCGTTCGAGAGCACCGTCTCTTCTTTGGGACACCAGTTGACCTGCGAAGTCTTCTTATAGGCCAACCCCTTTTCCAGCATCTTCAGGAAGAACCACTGATCCCATTTGTAATAATCAGGCCGGTGCGCAGCGATCTCGCGCGACCAGTCGTAACTGATGCCGAGACGCTTCAACTGCCCGCGCATGTGCGCGATGTTGTCCTCGGTCCAGTCGCGCGGATTCACGCCACGCTTGATTGCGGCCTGCTCGGCAGGCTGTCCGAAACTGTCCCAACCGATGGGATGCAAAACGTTGAAGCCCTGCAAGCGCTTGAACCACGAGAGCGCGTCGCCGATTGAATAGTTGCGCACATGTCCCATGTGCAGGAAACCCGAAGGGTACGGCAACATCTCGAGACAGTAGAATTTCTCGCGCGAATCGTCGCTCTTTGCCTCAAAAGTGCCCGCATCATTCCAGTGTTGCTGCCACTTACTTTCGATCTGTTCAGGAAAGTATTTTTCGTCCATAACGTTACCCAATCATAAACGTCTCCAAAATAAATCTTGCCTTGTCTTGAGTGTAGGAATCGCCGCCCCGCCGAACACGCGCTTACGCGCGGCGCAGAAGCGGCACCGCTAGGAGGAGGTTAGTTGAAGGGTACTTCGAAAACATTAGATTGGCATTTTACACATATCAGTGAAGATCGGCAAAAGATCCGTTTAATCCGTGGCCACAAACGATCTGAGCATCTCAAGATTCTTAAGGTCTGCGCGCGGATCGTCGTAGGGAGTTTCGAGAATGAAGGCGGCATGTTTGAGTTTTGGATGACGAGCGACGCGGCGCAGAGCGTCGGCGCCGATGTGTCCTTCGCCGATGTGCCAGTGACGATCGACGCGCGAGTTGTATCCGGCACGTGAGTCGTTGAAGTGAATCGCGCGCACGTTCTTTGTCTTCACTGTTTTCTGCACGCGTTCGATCAAAGCCTCGAGGCCGTCTTCTTCACGGATGTCATAACCGGCAGTGAAGGCATGCGCCGTGTCGAGACAGACACCGAGCGGAAGCTTCGCACAGACTCGCATTAGCTCTTCAAGATGCTCGAAACGATGTCCGATGCAGTCGCCTTGTCCAGCAGTGTTCTCCAACAGAATGCGGAGTGAGCCGAAACGCAATCCTTTGCACGCAAGCTTCAGGCTTGCAGCACACAAAGCAATGCCATCGGTTTCGCAGGCGCCGCGCGCACTGCCGGGATGGACCACGAGATAGTCAACGCCCAACAACAGCGCTCGCCCTACTTCCTCACGAAACGAGGCACGCGACTTCTCAAGGAACACGTCGTCCACCGCCGCGAGGTTAACCAGATAGTTGCAGTGAATCAGAACCGGCGAGATCTTTGTTTGCTTGCGTGTCTTTCGAAACAACTGCACGTCTTCACGCGTCAGCGGTTTTGCCATCCAGCCACGCGGGTTACGCGAGAAGAGCTGCACGGTATCGCAGCCCGTGTCTTTCGCGACGATCAACGCATTGTGAACACCGCCCTTGATTGGAGCATGAAACCCGATCTTCGGCATTTTATTAGCCACGGATTAACGCGGATTTTTTACGGGTTGATCCATGACGCGCAACATGTTTCCGCCGAGGATCTTGTCAATGTCAGCCTCGCTGTAACCACGGCGTAAGAGTTCCTTCGTCAGGTTCGGAAGATCGGCTACGGTTCCGAGATCCGATGTTGTGGCCTGGACGCCGTCGAAATCGGATCCAATGCCGACGTGGTTCACACCGACGAGTTTCACGATGTGATCGATGTGATCGACGATACGCGATACAGTCACCGGTGGCAGCCGGCGTGAATACTCAAGCTGCCGCACGAGATCGCGCGCGATCTTCTTGTGCACCGCGTCGCCCGGTTCGGCGGCAGACGCTGCCTGAACCGCACTCGCGATCTCCGCATCGACCTGTTTCTTCTTCTGACTCCAACCAGGCTCAAGATGCTCAGGATAGAAGATCACGTTGACCACACCGCCGGTCTTGGCCAGCGCGCGAATCATGTCGTCAGTCAGATTTCGTGGCACGTCCGCGATCGCTCTGCACGCCGAGTGGGTGGCAATGACGGGCGCTGTCGACGTGTTTACGATGTCCCAGAACGTTGGATCCGAAACGTGCGAAACGTCAACCATCATTCCCAAACGATTCATCTCGCGCACGACGTTCTTGCCAAACTCATTCAAACCGCGCTTGGCGCCGACATCATCACCAGACGAGCCCGCCCAACTGGTGCTAACACTCCACGCGGGCGACATATATCTCACACCGAGATCGTAATAGCGCTGCACATTCTCCAACCGCTCATCGATCGCATAACCACCTTCGAGACCGAGCAGCGCCGCTATCTTCCCTTCATTCGCAGCGCGGCGGATATCTCCGGCGTTGGTTGCAAACACCCACGTCTCGGGATGTTGATCCGCTAACTTACGAATCGCCGCGATCTGGTCGTCCGCACGCTTCACCGCTCGCGCGCCGCCGCCGCCAAACAGTTGTGGCTCCACCCAAATCGAAAAGAATTGCGCGTCGAGATTGCCAGACTTCGCACGCACGGCGTCGAAATGTCCATCGCTGAGCTGCTGTTGAATATCGACGTGCTCGTCCAGCATTCGCTGCACCGTATCAACGTGCATATCGATCGCGATCGCGCGTTGATGAATTGAAAGCGGGTCGGCGGCAGCAGTTTCCGCAACCGAATTCGTTTGGTTATTTTGGTTCATCTTTTTCTCACGACAGCCGGCAGAAAACGCTGAAAGCAAAAGTAACACGATCACAATGCGCATGGTGTGTTTGCGGCCTGCAAGCCGTCTTGCCAAGCGACTCAAAACTACTGTATTGTGCCCTGTTTGATAACCCACTCAGTACATTTTACGAGTACCGGTAGCCCCCGATGTGGAAGTGTTTCTAACCGATGAAGATGAGGGCCTTTCCCCTGCATCTAAGTAATTCCTGAAGGAGTAAACAACATGTTCTCAAAAGACGGCAACACCAAAGATGTTAAGACACCACGAATCTGCGACGTTGTTTGGCATGACGGCGAGTTTATCCAATGGAACGATGCGCGGGTTCACGTGATGTCGCACGTCTTGCATTATGGTTCGAGCGTCTTCGAGGGAATCCGTTGTTACTCCACCAAACAGGGACCAGCCGTCTTCCGCCTGCGCGAACATATGCAGCGATTTCTAAACTCGGCCAAGATTTATCGCATGGACCACGAGTGGACGCTCGATCAGTTGTGTACTGCTTCGACCGACCTCGTGAAACGCAGCGGCATGGACCAGTGCTACATCCGGCCCATCCTGTTTCGCAGTCTCGATGAAGAGCATCCGGCATTCGGCGTCAATCCATTTCCGAATCCACTCGCTTGCTACATCGGCGCGTGGGACTGGGGCAAGTATCTCGGCGACGAAGCGATCGAACGCGGCGTGGACGTTTGTGTCTCAACCTGGCAGCGACTCCACGCGAACGCGATGCCCGCGATGGCCAAGAGCGGTGCGAACTACATGAACTCGCAGTTGATCAAGATGGAAGCACTGCTGAATGGCTTCGCTGAAGGCATTGCGCTCGACGATCGTGGTTACGTTTCGGAAGGTTCAGGTGAAAATATCTTCATGGTGGCGGGCGACGTTGTATTGACTCCGCCGCTTTCGTCTTCAATTCTGCCGGGCATAACGCGCGACAGCGTGATTCAGATCTGTCAGGAGCTCGGTCTGACGGTAAAAGAGCGGACGATTCAGCGTGCGGCGCTTTACGTGGCTGACGAGCTTTTCTTCTCCGGTACGGCCGCCGAAATCACTCCGATTCGCTCAGTCGACCGCATCACGGTGGGTAACGGCGCGCGTGGTCCAGTTACCGAGAGGATTCAGAAGGCGTTCTTCGAAATCACGAAGGGTGAGCGTCCCGCTCCGGGTGATTGGCTCACCTATGTCAATGAATCCAAGTCGGCGCCGTCTGACAATAACGGCTTCTCGCGGGCCGCAATCGAAACCCCAGCCGGCACCATAAACTAAGCACTATCCACAGATTACGCAGATTTGCTTTCTTAATCTGCGTAATCTGCGGATGAAGTTATTGACGCTTCTCTCCGCCTCAAGCTATATTCGAAATGCCCGAGCGCTCCTCACGGTGCTGATACTCGCCAGCAATCCTCTCGTAATCCCACAAGGTTTTCAGTAGTTCAGGATATTTCATGGCCCTAAAAATCGACGATTTACTCCGAGTTGCCACCGGTCACAATGCATCCGATCTCCACCTCAAGGTGGGAGCGTTCCCCGTGATGCGTATCGGCGGCGAACTCCACCCAGTCGCTGACGCCCCGCGGCTGAAGCCCGAAGACACCCTCGACATGGCTTTCTCGATGATGTCCAACCGGCAGAAGCAACGCTTCAAAGAGGTTTCGGAAGTCGACATCGGCTATGGCGTGTCCGGTTTGGGACGATTCAGGGCAAACATCTTTCAGCAGCGCGGCACGGTCAGCATCGTGCTTCGCGTCATTCCAGACCACACGAAGACCGCCGCGCAGCTCGGTCTGCCGCACGTAATCGACAAGATTGCCGAAGAACGTCGCGGACTGATACTGGTGACCGGCGCCACCGGTTCCGGTAAATCGACGACGCTCGCGGCGATGATTGATTGCATCAACTCGACGCGCAGCGGACACATCGTCACCATCGAAGATCCGATCGAGTTTCTGCATCGCGACAAGCAATCGTTTGTGACGCAGCGCGAAGTCGACGTCGATACACGCTCTTTCGCCGAGGCACTCCGAGGCGCGTTGCGCCAGGATCCCGACGTCATACTCGTCGGCGAAATGCGCGATCACGAAACGATCGAAACCGCGTTGACGGCCGCGGAAACAGGACACCTGGTGCTCTCAACTCTGCACACGCTCGACGCGACCGAAACCATCACGCGTATCGTTTCCTCGTTTCCGTCGCACCAGCAGAAGTCCGTGCGTATTCAGTTGTCGGGAATTTTGAAAGCTGTGATCTCGATGCGCCTGGTCCGAGCCGCAAAAGGCGCGGGACGGGTGCCGGCGATCGAAGTGCTCGTTTCCACGGCGACTATTCGCGATCACATCATCAATGAAGAGAAGACCTACTTGATCCGCGAAGCGATTGCGGCGGGCACGTCGCAGTACGGGATGCAGACATTCGATCAGTCGCTCTTCCACTTACTCCAGTCACGGCTCATCACGCAGGAAGAGGCACTGCACAACGCCACCAATCCCGATGAGTTCCGCATGCGCGTCTCCGGCATCTACTCAAAAGACGACACGCTAAATAGCATCACCACCCCCACGAGCACCACCGTCGCGCCCCCACCACTCGCCAGCGAACCCGACAGCATCTTCGTAAAGCATTAGCCACAAAAAGGCACAAGAAGCACAAAAAGATTTCTTAAAACTCGGCTCTTCTTTTTATGTGCTCTATGTGCCTTTTTGTGGCTAGTTCACTTTCTTCCGGCGCATGACGCGGACGCCTGATCGCCAATCTTCGTTGATGTCGAAGCGATAGATTTCGATGTCGGAGGAGATGCACTGGGCCAGGGTTTGGAAAGCCGGGTGGACGCGCAGTGTCGGAGCAACGAGATAGACCAGTGGCGGCTCGTCACTGATTGTTCGCGAGCCGAAGAGTTTCGCTTTCGCGATGTGGCCGCGGCGGCGGTGAGCCTCGACGCGCCGCCAGTAATCAGCACCCTGCAACACGTGCTCACGATCTTCCGAGACTTTCAATTCGATCACCACTAAACGACCGTCCTGTCGCAATGCGAGAAGATCGATTGGTCTGATTCCAAGCTTCGCACCGCGCGCAGTTCGGAATTGCGCATGCAGTGGCGCAATAATTAATCCCGGATCGAGTCGAGTGATATCTCGACGCAGCAACGATTCCAGCCACGCTTCAGGTGCGCCACGATAAAACGCGTGACGATGATCGAACGCCGACGACGCCCGGTGCTCGCGCAAGTCGCTCAGCAGGTTGTCCCAGTCGTTCAATGTTGACTCGTCGAGCAGCCGACGATGCGCGCGGTTGATACCGAACCAGACTCTTTCGTGTTCCAGCAACGAACGCACACGTGCGAATGGTAATCCGAAGTAACGAAGTGTTTGGCCGTGGCGCGCATGGACCACGTCGATCGCGTCCGGCGCTTCCGCGACTATCGCCGTAGTGAGCTCACTCGATCGTGCTGCGGCAACGGGTGGGAAGCGTGCGAGCTTCTTTTTCCATAACTCGTCTTTGTCAGGACACGAAACTTGGGTTAACTCGGTCAGTTGTTCATCAACCGTAAATACTTTGATGATGCTCCTCAAACCACCGCGCAGGAGCGCGAGGCGGTAAATCATCGGCTTGAGCAGATCGGGGGAAACAATCAACCAGAGTTGCTCAGCGGATTTTCTTCCAAACCACAAGAGTGCCGAGGAAAGAAACGCATCAACCGCCGACGGTTGACTCGAAACAACCGGACCAGTAACAGCAATTCCCTCGCGCCTTCCGCGCAAGATAATCTGCGCATAACGACCAGGCTGTCCCGGCCTTGTTCCGCGACTCAACGACAATCGCTCGACGGCAATCCCCTTTTCCAACGACGACGCCAATTGGGCCAAACGCTCACAACGCATTTCGCGCGCTGCCCGAATCGTGGCCGTAACGACCTTCGCCGTCGTCCGCGGAATCAACTCAATCAGCAAGACCTCCGCGCCCATTCGCCGCGAAACCTTCAACTCAAGCAGTTGTCCATTCCAATCCCATCCAAGCACACGCCAAACGCGAGTTCCCGTCTCAGTCCAACACGAGAGCACGAGCCTATGCTGCACGATCGCGAGCTCGATCTCCTCTCGTCGCAGCGAATGCACCACTCCATCGGAGACAAACAACCACTCCGCATGCTCATGAAACAACGATGTAATTTGCTCGTGCGCAGATTTCCGCAGGTTTGGCGTCGTGAGGTCTTGAAGCATGTGAGGTACACCTTCTTTGTGCTTTTGTGCCTTTTTGTGGCCTACTTCTACCCTGTGCTACATTTTTGGTCAACTTATGAAGAACGTTTTTCTTGCGGGAGCAGTACGAACACCGATCGGCAAATTCGGCGGCACGCTCGCCTCATGGACTGCCGCAGATCTCGGCGTAGCAGTCGCGAAAGAGAGCCTGCGTCGCGCGGGACTGGCGACAGACCAGGTCACTGATTCGATCTGGGGATGCGCGCGCCAGGCCGGTGGTGGACCAAACGTCGCCCGACAAATCACGTTTCGCGCCGGCGTTCCGGAAACAGTGCCCGCGGCTACAATCAATCAAGCCTGTGGCTCGGGACTGAAAGCAATCATCCTTGCGGCACAGGAGATCATGCTCGGTCGTGCCGATGCAGTTTTGGCCGGCGGCACCGAAAGCATGTCGCGCGTACCGTACTTCGCCGAAGGCGCTCGCTGGGGCGCGCGCATGGGCAATATGCAACTTGTCGACGGCATGTATCGCGACGGCTTCAGCGACCCGCTTTCCGGACTGCTGATGGGCCAAACAGCTGAGAAGCTCGCGCGCCAATATGAAATCTCCCGCACGGAGCAAGACGAGTTTGCCTTGCGATCGCAGCAAAAAGCTGAAGCTGCAATTGAGTCGGGACGATTTAAAGACGAAATGATGTCTCTCGAAATTAGCGATAAGAAAGGCGAGACGACGAGCTTTGCGCAGGACGAGCACTGTCGTGCCGGAACCACCCTCCAGGATCTCGCGAAACTGCCTCCCGTGTTCTACAAAGACGGCACCGTCACTGCGGGCAACTCATCCGGTATCACCGACGGTGCAGCCGCACTCGTGGTGTTGAGTGAAGAAGGGATAAAACGATTCGGAACAACGCCACAGGTTCGCATTGTCGACTATGAGATTTGCGGCGTTGCTCCAGAGATCATGGGTATTGGTCCAGTGCCTGCGGTGCGCGCGCTACTCGAGCGGCAGCACGTGGCTCTTTCCGAGATCGATCTGGTCGAGCTGAACGAAGCGTTCGCGGCGCAGGTCATTGCATGCGATCGTGAGCTCAGATTCGACGCCGAACGTTTGAATGTCAACGGCGGCTCGATCGCGTTGGGCCATCCGATCGGCTGCACGGGAGTACGCATTACGACCACGCTCATCCACGAGATGCAAAAGCGACAAGCGAAGCTCGGTCTCGCTACCCTCTGCGTCAGCGGCGGCATGGGACTCGCACTCCTGCTGGAACGCGTATGACTTCGCGCCCGAGACGTGAGTTTGCACTACTGATTTCGGTGGTCGTGCTCACGATCTCCTGTCGTTCGCAGAGTAACAGCGTCGTAAACAACAACTCGTCTAACGACACCGTAATCTCTTCGACTCCTCCGTTTCAGACCCGCGAGCCCGATCGCTATCAGGCGTTCCGAACCGTCACGATCGTCGCGGCCAACGGCCAAACCATCACAACTAAAAACCTGATCGCGCGTGACGGCGACTTACGCCGGAACGAGTCTCAAGTGGGCTCGAAACAGATCGCTTATCTTGAAGCGCCCGAAGGAAAGTTCGTGCTGCTGCCGCAGGAGAAGATCTACGCTGAAGTTACTCCCGACACGGATCTTCCCACCGAAAAAGCTGACGATGCGCTCGAGCGTTCTCCCGAAGGCCTGCTGCACGCCGAAACGGGCAACTCGAGTTATCAGAAACTCGGCGACGAAGCTATTGGAGAACGCCGGACGGCCAAATATCGTGTGACTGTTAACGCTGTGAGTGCGCCGAACGTCAGCGTAAGTGAAACGTTGATCTGGATCGACGACGCCCTGAAGATGCCTGTCAAATCCGAGACTAAATCAGCCGACGGCACGCGCGTTTCGATGGAGTTGTCGGAGATTGCACTTGAAGTTGACAAGAATTTGTTTAATGTTCCTGGCGACTATAAAAAGCTTGCGTTTGCTGACTTTCTTAAGCGCGTGAAGAATTGACGCCACTTTGGAGTGCGGCGGCCTGGCGCCGCTTTGGTCTCGATCGATACTGTTCGATAACAAAGCGGCGCCAGGCCGCCGCACTCCAAAAACAACCCCGGACTCTGGTCGAGGCATCAACTAGACTCTCATATTTCCTTTGGTAGAAAGGCAATTTGTAGTGAAAAGAATACTTTTGACGTTGGCGATTGTTTTCATCGCACTTACTTCACAGCTCGAGGCAAAAGCACAGACTCGCGGCCGGAACACCCCTGCGGCGCCGCCGAGCCTGATGTCCTCGTTGCCGGAGTCGGACGGCGTGGCCCAGATCAAAGTGAAACAACTTTTGGACGAAGCGATGCCACGCATCTTTGCCGGCAATCCGGCGAAGCTGAGCGAAGTAAACGCCAGCATCGATCGCTTTAAGGATCGCACGGGCCTCGACCCGCGCATGTTTCAGCAGGTCGCACTTGGAGTTCGTTTCACTTATCCGGCTGAAGGCGTGACAAAGGTTCAAACCGTCGCGCTCGCGAACGGAAGCTTCAGCGCTGCAGCGATGGTTGCGGCCGGTCGCGT
>Ga0070698_100000825_pt1 | contig 33892 bp, 32 predicted proteins | sample KBSK1502metaG_FD_65477 | JGI IMG/M metagenome (GOLD analysis project Ga0070698, IMG submission 65477) | Corn, switchgrass and miscanthus rhizosphere microbial communities from Kellogg Biological Station, Michigan, USA - KBS K1-50-2 metaG | ecosystem: Host-associated > Plants > Roots >... | reverse complement strand
CTTCCTGCTGGCGGTGAAGCTGGGCGGCGGCAAGCTCGGCGGCCTGCCCGCCGAAGTCGACGTGGTCGACGACCAACAGAAGCCGGATGTCGCCCGCCAGGCGGTCGAGCGCTTCACCAAGCGCGACCATGTCGACCTCATCACCGGCATGGTGTTCTCGAACGTGCTGTTGCCGGTCATGCCGGCGATCCTCGAGAGCGGCACGATCTATCTCAGCACCAACACCGGCCCCGAAGACTATGCGGGCGAGAAGTGCAACCCGAACTTCTTCGCCGTGGCCTGGCAGAACGAGGACATCCCCGGCGCCATGGGCGAGGTGATGAACCAGAGGGGTTTGAAGAACGTCTACCTGATCGCGCCCAACTATCCGGGCGGGCGCGAGACGCTCGCTGGCTTCAAGCGATTCTACAAGGGCAAGATCGCCGACGAAGTCTACGTCAAGCTCGGCCAGCTCGACTACGCGGCGGAGATCGCCAACATGCGCGCCGCCAAGCCCGACGCCGTGTTCTTCTTCCTGCCGGGCGGCATGGGCATCAACTTCGTCAAGCAGTACGTCGCCGCCGGCGCCGACAAGGACGCCAAGCTCTACACGCCCGGCTTCTCGGCCGACGAGGACACGATCAAGGCGGTCGGCGAGCCGATGATCGGCATCCTCAACACCTCGCAGTGGGCCTTCGACCTCGACAACGCGGCCAACAAGAAGTTCGTCCAGGAGTTCCAGAAGGAATACGGCCGCATGCCGACCATGTACGCCTCGCAGGCCTACGACGTGGCGCTGCTGGTCGACGCCGCGCTCAAGCAGATCGGCGGCAAGGTCGAGGACAAGGACGCGCTGCGCAAGGCGCTCAGCGCGGCGAAGTTCGACGCCACGCGCGGCAAGTTCCGCTTCAACAAGAACAACTTTCCGATCCAGGACTACTACCTGCGCGAGGTCTACCGGGATGCCAGCGGTCGCATCACCAACAAGACGGTCGGCAAGGTGTTCAGCGATTTCCAGGACGTCCACGCCGCCAAGTGCAAGATGAAGTAGAGTCTTTGCTGGGAGCGCGCCACTCCGTGGCGCGTCTTCCTCCTCTCCCCGCCTCATATTCCTCTCCTCCGATTGGGGGAGAGGCTAGGAGAGGGGGCAACGACGTGCGTATCCCCCTCACCCCACCTCTCCCCCAATCGGGGGAGAGGAGCATGAAGGGAGAGGAACATGAGCGCCACTGGAGTGGCGCGCGCCCAGCAATGAGGGGAACAGGTTGCCTCTCTCCCTGATCGCCGAGCAGCTGCTGAACGGGCTGCAGCTCGGGTTGATGCTGTTCCTGCTGGCCGCCGGGCTGACGCTCGTCTTCGGCATCATGGACATGATCAACCTGGCGCACGGCTCGCTCTACATGATCGGCGCCTACATCGCCGCTTCGGTGGTCGAGGCGTCAGGCTCGTTCCTTCTCGGGATCGCGGGCGCCATCGCCGGCACGGCGTTGGTCGGCGCGGCGCTCGAAATGACCCTGCTGCGCCGGCTCTATCGGCGCTCGCACCTGTCGCAGGTCCTGGCGACCTTCGCCCTGATCCTGATCGCCAACGAGATCGTGCGCATGATCTGGGGCAGTCAGCCGATCCTGCTCAACATGCCGCCGGCGCTGTCGGGCCCGGCCGAGCTTTTGGGCTTTCGCTATCCCGCCTATCGCCTGGTGGTGATCGGCGTCGGACTGGCGATGGCCCTCTTCCTCTGGCTGCTGGTGACGCGGACGCGCGCCGGCATGTGGGTGCGCGCCGGTGCTTCGGACCGCGAGATGGCGGAGGTCATGGGCGTCGACACGCGCACGCTCTTCACGCTCGTCTTCGCGATCGGCGCGGCGCTCTGCGCGGTGGCGGGCGCGCTGCTCGGGCCCTTGCTCGCCGTTCAGGTCGGCATGGGCGAGAACATCCTCATCCTCGCCTTTGTCGTCATCAGCATCGGCGGCATCGGCTCGATCCGCGGCGCGCTCGTGGGCTCCCTGCTGGTCGGACTGGTCGACACCGCCGGCCGCGCCTTCCTGCCGTTCCTGTTCCGCAAGCTGTTTCCCGCGGCGGTCGCGTCGGAGGCGGGCCCGGCCGTGGCCTCGGTGCTGATCTATATGCTGATGGCGGCAGTGCTCTATTTCCGGCCCTCCGGCCTGTTCCCGGCGCGCGGCTGATGCGGGACACGCTGAGAATCCCGCTGCGACCTTGGCCGACGCTCGCCGCTGTCGCGGCGCTGGCGCTGCTGCCGCTCGCGGCGCTCGCAATCGGCCAGCCGTTCTACGTGGTGTTCGCAACGCGCGTGCTGATCTACGCCCTGATCGCCACCAGCCTCAATCTGCTGATCGGCTATGGCGGCATGGTGAGCTTCGGCCACGCCGCCTTCGTCGGCGCCGGCGCCTACACGGTCGCGGTGCTGATGCCGGCGGGGATCGCCTCGGCCTGGCTGCTGTGGCCGGCGTCGCTGCTCGCCGGCGCGCTGCTGGCGTTCCTGATCGGCGCTATAAGCCTGCGCACGCGCGGTGTGGGCTTCATCATGATCACGCTGGCCTTTGCCCAGATGGCCTATTACCTCGTGCTGTCGCTGCGCGCCCTGGGCAGCGACGACGGGCTGACGCTCGGCGCCCGGCCGTCGCTGGGCTTTGTCGATCTCAACAGCGACTTTGCGTTCTACTACGTCGCTCTGGCGGTCCTGGTGGCGACGCTGGCGGCCATGCGCGCCTTGCTCAACGCGCCAATCGGCCGGGCGCTGCAGGGCATTCGCGACAACGAGACGCGCATGGAGGCGATCGGCTTTCCCACCTACCGCCTCAAGCTCATTGTCTTCGTCATCGCCGGCGCGGCGGCCGGCCTGGGCGGCGGGCTTTTAGCCAGTCTCAACGGGCTGGTCGGGCCCAACCTGCTGCATTGGACCGAGTCGGGACTGCTGATGATCATGGTGATCCTGGGCGGCGCCGGCCGGCTGCTGGGCGGTGTCCTCGGCGCCGCCGTGCTGCTCGGCGCCGAAGAGGCGATCGCCGAGCACACGATCCATTGGCCGCTCGGCATCGGCGTGGTGCTGCTCGCCGTGGTGTTCTTCGCACCAGAGGGCCTCTCTGGCCTGGCTCGCCGACGGCGCGCCGATCGGGCCGGGACGTGACCGCGCCGGTTTTGCGCGTCACCGCCATGCAGAGGCGCTTCGGCGGCGTGCTGGCGGTCGACGACGTCAGCCTGGACCTCGCCGAGGGCGAGCTGCACGCGGTCATCGGCCCGAACGGCGCCGGCAAGACAACGCTGATCCATCTCCTGTCGGGGGCGCTCAGGCCGAGCGCCGGCACGATCGTGCTCGACGGCCGTGACATCACCGGCCTCGCCATGCACCGGCGCGTCCGGCTCGGGCTGGCGCGCTCCTACCAGATCACCAGCCTCTTTCCGAACTTCACGGTGCGGGAAAACCTCGCACTCGCTCTCCAAGGGACGGGCCAAGGGAGGGGCGGCCCGGATGACCGGGATCGCGCCCGCGCCGAGCTCGACGCCGTTGGGCTCGGCAACCGCGCCGATCAGCTCGCCGGCGCGCTGGCGCATGGCGAGCGCCGGCAGCTCGAGCTTGGCCTTGCGCTGGCGACCGGCGCGCGGATCCTGCTGCTCGACGAGCCGATGGCGGGGATGGGACCCGAGGAGGCGGCGCGCATCACGAGCCTCATCGAAGCGCTCAAACGCCGGCGGACCATCCTGCTGGTCGAGCACGACATGGAGGCCGTGTTCCGCCTCGCCGACCGGATCTCGACCCTGGTCTATGGCCGCCTCATCGCCAGCGGCGCGCCCGATGAGATTCGTCGCCATCCGGAGGTGCGGCGTGCATATTTGGGTGAGGCCTATTTGGGCGAGGAGGGGCCCGCATGACCCCGTTGCTCGAAGTCGAGAGCGTGCAGGCCGGCTACGACACCCTCCCCGTCCTGTTCGGCATCGACCTTTTAATCAAGCCGGGCGAGGCGGTGACGCTGCTCGGCCGCAACGGCATGGGCAAGACCACGACCGTGCGCTGCATCGTTGGGCTGTCGAGGCCGACCTCCGGCACGATCCGCTTCGAGGGCCGGCGCATCGACGGGTGGACGGCGGACCGCATCGGCCGCGCCGGCATCGCGCTCGTCCCCGAAGGCCGGCGGATCTTCGCCAATCTCAGCGTGCGCGAGAACCTCTTAGCCTTCGCCGCCAACCGCGGCGCCGTCCCGCCGTGGACGCTCGAGCGCGTCTACGCCCTGTTTCCGCGTCTTGCGGAGCGCGCCGGCAACATGGGCTTAGAACTCTCCGGCGGCGAGCAGCAGATGCTGGCCATCGGCCGCGCCCTGATGACCAACCCCAAGCTCCTCATCCTCGACGAGGCGACGGAAGGCCTGGCGCCGCTCCTGCGCGAAGAGATCTGGCGCGTGCTCGCCGAGCTCAGCCGCAGCGGTCTCGCCATTCTGGCGATCGACAAGTATGTCGACCGGCTGGTGAAGCTCTGCCAGCGCCACACCATCCTGGAGCGCGGGCGCGTCGCCTGGGCCGGCGCCTCGGCCGAGCTCGCCGCCGACCGCGGCCTGTGGGAGCGCTATCTCGGCGTCTAGCCGCAGCCCATCGTCATGGCTTCTCGCCCGGCGGCTCGCTCATCCTGCGTGCCGATCGCCACCGGCACCAGTGTTGGCGCCACCCGGCTTGATGCGTTCCCCCGCCGCATGCCAGCATGAACCGAACACTTTTCGCGAGAGGCGTCTCATGTGTCGCAACATCCGGAACCTCCACAACTTCAAGCCACCCGCAACGGAGGAGGAGATCCGCGCGTCGTCGCTGCAGTTCGTCCGCAAGCTGAGCGGCTTCAACCGGCCGTCCAAAGCCAACGAGCAGGCCTTCGACCGCGCTGTGGAGGCGGTGACCCATGCGGCGCGTGAGCTGATCGACTCGCTGGTCACGACGGCGCCGCCGCGCGACCGCGAGGCCGAAGCGCAGAAGGCGCGCGCCCGCGCGGCGGTGCGCTTCGCCCGACCGGCCGGTGGCGCCGCGTAGCGCCCGGCCGGTCAGCATCGACGTCGGTGCAAACCGGCGGGTCTCGCGATGGTAGAGAGGACCAGCTACGCCTTGTGAATTGGCGCCGAATCGCAATCTAGAGGGATTGAACGAAATCTCTTCAAGGGAAGATCGATGGCTTTGCTGCCCCCGATGTACACAACCAACGCCAACAGGCGCATCGGCTACCGGGTGCTTTCAACGAACGTCAACTTCAGCAACGGCGGCCCCTACACCTCGAACCTCGATCTGGTCATTCACGGCCGCTGATCGGTTTGACCCTCAGGTTCACGCCGGCAAGACGCGCCACAGGCGCATGTGAATGCGCCGCAGTGGCGTGTGCTCAGCAATGAGGGCCGAGTGCGTGGCGCGTCAGGGTGAAGAGGGATGGACGATGACGAGACGCGCCTTGCCTTCCAAGGACTGGCCGTCGCCGAACCTGGCAAAGTAGATATTGCCCCGCGAATCACGCATCTGGCTGCCGGTGTAGATGGCTGGCTCCAAGGCGCCCACCAAAGTGACCGCGCCTGTGGCAATCTCATAGGAATACAAATTCGACCCGCCGGAACGGCTGCGGCGGGGAATGCCGTAGATCCGCTTCTCGTCGGCGGACAGGCTAATCCCGTACAAGGAATTCACCCGCACCCCGGCCGCGTACTCTTGCCGTGGCAGGAAGTGACCGAGATGCGTGAAGACCTCGGTCTCGACATCCAGCTTGTAGAGCTCGCCGTTGACCGTCGCGAGATAGATCGTCCCGCCCTCGCGGGTCCACGTTTGCCCGTTCCAGAAGCCTCCGGTCGCCGTATAGGAGGTCTCGCTGCTTGCTTTTGACTTCAGGTCATACACCCAAATGCGGTGCACCTCGTCCCGCTGTGCCGGGTCTTCCGTTCCCCGATAGGTATAGATCTTGCCCTTCCGGGTAACGACGACTTCTCGGCTCAACGGGTTGCCCAGCCGCCAGGGAATGCCGGGAACGATCTGTTGCACCCGGCCGTGCTTGTAGTCGAAAAGCACTGTATCGCTCGAGGGATGGGCCAGGCCGACTAAAAGATCGGACCCCGGCGCGTGGGACAGCGCGATGAGGCCCTGGTGCTCCGTCACCACGCCGCCGGGAAGCGGGCGGCTGATGTCTTGCAATTTCCCGCCGGAAGGATCGTAGGCATACAGATGCGATCCCCGGTAGCTGGGGAGCGTGTCGATCGCCGCCTTGAGGTCATGAAAGCCCTGCGAGCCCATGTACATCTTGCCATCGATCTCGAGCATACGCGTGTGCCCTTTGGGGATCTCTTCCGCGGGCCCCAGATTGCCGGCCGCCTGCGAGGCGTCCATGAAAGTGCCGAGGAAGCGACGCTCGCCGGTGGACGGGTCGTAGCGGAAGACCACGAAATCCTCCCGCGCGTCGGCACGCCGGCTGGTGAAGCCGATGTAGATCCGTTCCTGGCTGTCCATGCCCAGCGCGTTCCAGCATTGCTTCAGCGTGAAACCCGCGGGGGCAATGTCGTCAAAGCCAATCGATCGTTCGTTGACCGCCCCGGGGTTGCCGATCCGGTTGCCGATCGGGTCGCTGCGAGACGACTGACAGGCGACGGTGCAAGTCATGGCGATCACGGCGATCCAAATCGGTATCGTTGCTGCCGTCATGATCGGTTCCCTCCTGCGCCGTCGATTGTCGCCCTTCGGGCGGCTCCGTTCGGGACGACGGAACAGCGGCGATATGCGACTGCCGTCCGGCAGCAGGACGGTACGGCCGAAGTTCAAGGCCAAGCGCTGACGGCGTTCGCCATGGCGACTTGGTCGTGCAGGGGCCGAGCGCCGCTTGCGCTCCCCTGCCGACCTTGGTTCAGGCCTCGACCAGAACCTCGAAGCCGCCGAAGATCAGCCGCTTGCCGTCGAAAGGCATCGGGTTGACGTCGGGCTGAATACGAGGGTCTGCCATGACCTTTTTCATGCCCTCGTCGCGGGCCTGTTTCGACGGCCACACGATCCAGGAGAAGACAACCGTCTCGTCGTCCTTCTTCTGGACGGCCATCGGGAAGGAAGTAAGCTTTCCGTCCGGGACGTCGTCGCCCCAGCACTCGACCATTTTCAGGGCACCATGCTCCTTGAAGATCGGTGCGGCCTTTTGGGCATGCTGCTTATAGGCGCCGCGGTTCGCGGTTGGCACCGCCGCGACAAATCCATCGATGTAGCTCATGGTCGTTGGTCTCCTCGATAGTTAACCATGTGGTGAAGTGTTGGGCCAGGTCGAGCGGGCTGTCAAGCCCGGGCCTCTTCCCGGCTAACTCCAGTTGTTCTTGATCAAGTCGGCCGTCGCCTTCTTCAGGAAGATCGGCGGCGAGACGACATTCTTGGGCGACGTAAGGTGAAGCAATATCCTGTCCTCCTCGGGCTTGCTGAACGGACCGGAATCGGGCTGCGGCTGTTCGACGAACAAATCGGCGTTCGCCCCGAGGTGTGTATGGTCCGAGTTCAGCAAGCCGCAGACATGGATGAGCTCGTGGGCGGCGATGAAATGCTTGATGCCGTGTCCCGCCTCCCTCTGCACCTGATTGAACTTGCCGCGGCCAACCTGCATCAGGGCGTTCACCATGGGGGTTTCAGGCACGAACACGAAGGCTCTCTGGATCCGCTCGGGTTGATTGCCGAATTGCAGGGATACGAGTTGCGTATTTCCGTGCATCGACGTGCCGGAATAGCCCTTGACCACGGTCGTCGCGCCAAGGGCGGTGTAGGTCAGATCGCCTTTTCCCATGTCGAACTGCACGTCGGCTCCGCCCGCGCCGTCCGGGTCCGGCTTTGTCGTGCTCTCCACCATCGTGAGGCCGAGCTGGTTGGACTGAGACAACTGGTTGAACGTCTTGAGGGCGTCATCGAACGCCCGGCGCCATGGCTTGTTCAACCCGGGCGCGACGAAGATCGTCAGTTGCCGGGGGTTGCGATTCCTGATCCTGTCTTCCCAGAGCGTAGGCATGGGGAATCCCTCCTGCCATGGCCCGAAAGTTGTTCTACGATTGATTGGCCTCGTCAACGTGGTTGATCGCAGGTGCGGTCAGACGGGGCACGTCGATTGCGCTCCTGGCGAGATCAAGCCGACGCAGCGACCCGCTGCAGATTTTCGCTGAACCAGCGCGCGAGGCCGGTGATGCGGGCGTCCTCGTGCTGCTGGCCCATGAGCTGCACGCCGACCGGCAGGCCGCCGACGCTGATCAGCGGCACCGTCACCACCGGCGCGAACAGCATCGAGGAGGGCGCGTTGAACACGAAGTCGCCGGTCGGCCGCGGCGCCAAGGGCTGGCCCGGCACGTCGCCCGACCAGAGCGGCGCCGGACCGGGACAGGAGAGCGTGATCGCGGCGTCGGCCAGTTGGGCCACGGCCGCGTGCGCAAGCTGCGCCTGCTGGCGGGCGAGCAGGCCCGCGCGATAGTCGTCCGGCGTCATGGCTTCGGCGCGCTTCAGCGTCGCCTGGCCACGGGCACTGATGCCGTCGGGCGCGTTGTCTAAAATGCCGCGCTGGTACCAGCGGTTCTCCCAGCTGGTGACGCCGTTGCAGATGGCGCGCCCGTTGGCGATCGCCTTCTCGAGAGCCTCGACGAACGGATGGTCGGTGCGGTGGATCAGGGTGACGCCGGCCGCCTCGAGCCGGCTCAGCAGCTGGGCGAAGGCCGCCTTGCTCGCCGGGTCGAGGTCGGCCCAGCCTTCGGTTTGCAGCACGATCAGCCGGTTGGGTTTTATCGCGGCGGGGAGTGTGTCCGGCCCCATCAGGCCGAGCGATCCACGGTCGCCGCCGCAGCGCTTGGCGATCTCGATCGCGACCTGCCACATGTCCTCGAGGCAGCCGGCGTGCGGGCCGTGCGTGCTCTGGCTGGTGGCGAGCCGCTCGCCGCGATTGATGCCGCCTTGCGTGGGTTTCAGCGCGAAGTTCCCGCAATAGGCGGCCGGGCGGATGATCGAGCCGCCGACCTGCGTGCCGATCGCCGCCGGCATCATGTTGGCGCCCACCGCGGCCGCGGAGCCCGAAGACGAGCCGCCCGGGGTGCGGCTGGGATCGAATGGATTGGTGGTCGGCCCGGGCTGCGAGCCGCCGAGCTCCGCCGTCACCGTCTTGGCGAGGATCAGCGCGCCCGCTTGGCGCAGCGCCCAGACGGCCGCATTGTCGCGCTTGGGGAAGTTTCCCCGCATCGCCGCACAGCCCATCTCGGTGGGCATGTCCTTGGTCTCAAGCAGGTCTTTTATGCCGACCGGCATGCCGTCGATCGGCGAGAGGGGCTTGCCCGCCTTCCAGCGCGCTGCGCTCGCATCGGCGGCGGCGCGGGCGCCCGTCTCGTTGAGGGCGGTGAGCGCCTTCACCACCGGTTCGCGCTCGGCGATGGTCTCCAGGCAGCGCTCGAGATAGGCGCGCGGGCTGTCGTTGCCGTCGGTGAAGCGGCGGGCGGCGTCGTGGAAGGTGAGCGGCGTGTAGTCGGCGTAAGGGATCATTTTGGGACCCTAGCACGAGCGGGTATCGTGGCGGGAGAACCGACGCGGCTTTGGTTTGTGCCGCCGACGACAACGGCTAGTCATGCTCCTTTTCCCCACCTATGCGCGGAATTCGCTCGTCAACTATAGTTGACATCTGACACCAAGAACAGGATCGTCGCCCGTATCGACAGGGCATCGAGAGGCAATCTCGGCGATTGGAGATCGGTTGGCGGTGGCGTCGCCGAGATGCGTATCGATCACGGGCCCGGCTACCGAGTCTATTTCACCCGACGCGGTGACCGAGTGATCATCCTCCTGGCCGGCGGGACGAAGCGAACGCTGGACGCGGATATCGCCAAGGCCATCGAGATCGCGAACCAACTCGAGGAGTGATGGATGGCCAAGAAGAAGAGCAAGAGCAAGATCAAACTGACAAAATTCGATCCCGTGGACTACCTGAAGACCGAGGAGGACATGGCGCTCTACCTGGAAGCCTGCCTTCAGGAAGGTGGCGACGATCCTGCTTTCATCGCCTCCGCCCTTGGCAATGTAGCTCGCGCCCGCGGCATCTCTCATCTAGCCGGCAAGATCGGAATGACGCGAGCCGGCCTCTACAAGGCTTTCAGCAAAGAGGGCAATCCATCGTTCTCAGCCGTGCTCAAGGTCATCCGCGCCATGGGCCTGGAGATCCATATCTCGCCGCAGCGATGATCCGCCGATGAGGCGGCAGGCGCCTCAATCGTCAGCCCCTGTCAGGAGTCGCGTCGGCGACGCGACTCGTCGAAGACCGGCTGCTGGTCTTGCTTCATTATCATCGACAGGTTCGGCAGCCAGGGCTGCGACGAGCGGAACCAATATTGATCGCGCGGGACGAGCTGGTCGCGCTGACGAATGGCGCCGACGCGCAGTACGACCACCGTGGTGTCGCCGCTGACGGGAGCCGAGTAGATCGGCGTGCCGCAGGTCGGGCAGAACGTTTGCTGGCGTCTGTTGCTGCTCTCGGCCGTCTTCACGTAGACCGTGGGAGCGCCGGCAAGCAGCACAAACGTGCCCGGCTTCGTCAGCACGACCGTGCGGAAGGCGGAGCCCGAAAAGGTCTGGCAGTCCGTGCAATGGCAAATGACGACCGTGGCGGGGTCGACCTCCGCCTCGAATCGGATGCTGCCGCAATGACAGCCGCCCTCGATCTTCATGGCTTCTTCCTCTACGTCACCGCCCGCGACACAACTCAAATTCCTCTCCCCCGTCAGGGGGAGAGGCTAGGTGAGGGGGCCACGCACGTCGCTTCCCCCTCACCCAACCTCTCCCCCTAACGGGGGAGAGGAGCCTGATTGGGAGGAGCCTGATCACGTGGTGCGAACGAGGCTGAGCACGGCTCCCCCGTCGCGACCCTGGCCCTTCGCTTCCTCCGCCTCAACGACCTACGGTTGAGCTAGGCAGCGAGCGTGCTAGGGTTCTCTGTTTATTGGTCTTTTTGGTGTGATGTCCGATGATCGATAGTTCTTACTTGTATATCTGTGTAATTGCCTTCGTTGCGATGTTCGGTGGCGCTCTGATCGGGCTCTTCACGGCGCGGGCTCTGCCAGACCATCACCTGAGCAGCGAGTCAGCGACCGTGGTCAAGCTGTCAGCCGCTGTTGTCGTGTCGCTTACGTCTTTGGTCCTTGCCTTGATGTTGTCATCGGCGAGCAGTTCTTTCTCGGTCAATGCCGGGATCGTGAAGAAACTCAGTTCCGACCTCATTCATCTGGATCACCTGCTGCGGACTTACGGGCCGGAAGCGAACGAGGCGCGTGCGAATCTGCGCGCCTATGCGACCAAGAAGCATGAGGAATTATTTCCCGTGTCAGACGTGCCATCAACTTCCAATCGAGAGACCTCCGATCTGTTGGACGCGCTTCTCGACGCGATCCTGTCGCTGTCACCCAGCGACCGACGACATACTGTGCTGATCTCGCAGGCTCTGACCGTCACGGACAATATTTACAATGAACGATGGTTGTTATGGGAGAATCCCGGCACCACAGTTCCCGTAGAATTCCTCTTTGTGCTGATCTTCTGGCTCTTTCTCATCTTCGTCAGCTTCGGGTTGTTCGCACCCGTCAATCTCACGGTGGTCACAAGTTTTTTGCTCTCCTCGCTCGCTGTCACAGGAGCCATTCTTATGCTCCTTGAACTGGGTGATCCGATGCACCACAGCTGGCTTCAAGTATCCAGTGAGCCAATGCGCCGCGCGCTGCTCGAGATCGGCCGTCCATAGAGAGATACGGTCGTCCATCGGGGCATCGGAGACGGTCAAGTCGCCGCGCCGCCGTTCACCTGAATCATCTGGCCGTTGATGTAGGCGCCCGCGTCGGACACCAGCAGGCGCGCCGCGGCGGCGACCTCGACCGACCTGCCCATGCGGCCGAGCGGCACCCGGGCCAGCGTCTGCTGGCGGGCCTGCGCAGAGGCATTGGTCTCCTCGACGTCGGGCGCGATCGGGCCGGGCGAGATGGCGTTGGCCGTGATGTTCCTCGGCCCGAATTCCACCGCCAGCGCCTTGGTGAGCCCCCACACGCCATGCTTGGCAACCGACACCGGCGTGCGTCCGGCATGGCCGTGGATGGCGTTCATGCCGGTGAAATTGACGATGCGGCCCCAGCCCTTCGCCAGCATGCCGGGCAGGCAGGCGCGCGACAGCCACACCGCGGCATCGAGGTCGACCGCGATGACGCGCCGCCAATCGGTTTCGCTCATCTCCAGGAACGGCTTGTTGGGGCGCAGGGCCGCATTGTTGATCAGCGCGTCGACCGCGCCGAACTGCTTGATGACCGCGTCGGCGATGCGCTTGCAGTCCTCTGAATTGCCGACATCGCCCATGACAACCAGCGTCCTGGCGCCAAGCTTCTCGGCTTCTCTGGCGACCTTCTCGCAGGCGGCGCGATCGCTCGAGCCGTTGATGGCGACGTCGAAACCGTCCTCGGCGAGGCCCAACACGCAGGCGCGGCCGATGTTGCGCCCGCCGCCGGTGACCAGCGCGGCCTTCTTGGCCTTGGCCATCAGATCACGCCGCCGGCCTTGAGCGCTGCGATCGCCTTGCCGTCGTAACCCAGGCTCGCCAGTACCTCGTCGGTATGCTCGCCAAGCTCGGGCGTGGGCCTGAGTTCCTTGGGCTGCGGCGCGTCGGAAAGATTTATAGGCTGGCCGACCACCTTGATGTCGCCGAGCTTGGGATGCTTCACCGCCCGGGCGATGCCGAGATATCTCACCTGCGGCTCGGCGAAGGTCTGGTCGATGGTATTGATCGGCCCGCACGGCACGCCTGCCTTGTTCAGCGCTTCGATCCAGTGCGCCGAGGTGTTGGTCCGGGTGAGAGCGGCGATGCGCTCGTTCACCGCCTTGCGATGCTGCGAGCGCAGCGCGGGCGTCAGGTGCTCGGGATGGTCGACGAGCTCCGGCGCGCCCAGCGCCTTGGCGCAGCGCTCAAAGAGGTTCTGGCCGGAGGCGGCGATGTTGATGTGGCCGTCGCTTGTCGGGAACACGCCGGTCGGGATGCCGGTCGGATGGTCGTTGCCGGCCTGCTTGGCGACCTCGCCCTTGATCAGCCAGCGCGACGCCTGGAAATCGAGCATGAAGATCTGCGCCTCGAGCAGCGAGGTGTGAACCCACTGGCCCTTGCCGGTGCGTTCGCGGTTGTAGAGCGCCAGGATGATGGCCTGGGCGAGCAGCAGGCCCGAGGTCAGGTCGGCGATCGGAATGCCGACCCGCATCGGCCCGCGGCCGGGCTCTCCCGTGATCGACATCAGCCCGCCCATGCCCTGGGCGATCTGGTCGACGCCGGGGCGCGCCGCATCGGGGCCGCTCTGGCCGAAGCCCGCGATCGAGCCGTAGACGATGCGCGGATTGATCTTGGCCACCGCGTCATAGTCGACCTTCAGGCGATGTTTTACGTCGGACCGGTAGTTCTCGACGATGACGTCGGCCTTCTCGGCGAGCTTCATGAAGATCGCATGGCCTTGCGGGCTCTTGAGGTTGAGCGTCATCGCCTTCTTGTTGCGATGCAGGTTCTGGAAGTCGAAGCCGTGGCGATGGCCGCCCATCGCGTCGGTCTTGCCCTCGGAGGGCGGCTCGATCTTGATGACATGCGCGCCCCAGTCGGCGAGCTGGCGCACCGCCGTCGGCCCGGCGCGGTGCGCCGTGAGGTCGAGGACGGAAATGTGGGACAGGGGCAGGGTGGTCATGGATGGTTCCTCTTTGCTGGGAGCGCGCCACTCCGTGGCGCAATCTTCTCTTCGGCGGGGCATGAGCGCCACTGGAGTGGCGCGCTCCCAGCACTAACGTCCTTTGAAAGCCGGCTTCCTCTTTTCCATGAAAGCCCGGCGGCCTTCCTTATAGTCGTCGCTGTCGAAGCAGGCCTGGGTCATCTTCTCCAGCCGCTTGTGGTCCTGCTTCGATTCAGGCTTGGCGATCTCGCGGGCGGCCGCCTTGGCAAGGGCGATGGTGAGTGGGGCGTTCTGGGCGATCGCGCTGGTGATCGCGCCGACCATGGCATCGAGCTCGGCATCGCTTGCGACGCCGTTCACCAGGCCCATGTCGTAGGCCTCGTTGGCGGAGTACTGCTTGGCGGTGAACAGGAACTCCATGGCGCGCGGCAGGCCGACGATGCGCGACAGCCGCTCGATCCGTTGGAACCCGTAGCCCAGGCCGAGCTTGGCCGCCGGCACGCCGAAGCGGGCGCCTTCGTTGCAATAGCGCATGTCGCAGCAGGCCGCGAGGTTCATGCCGCCGCCGATGCAGTAGCCGGTGATCTTGGCGATGGTCGGCTTGGCAAAGTCGTAGAGCGCTTCGTAGCCTTGCCTGGAGATGGCGTCGTAGCGCACCTGGGCGTCGGCATTGGCGCGTTCGCTCTCGAACTTGGAGATGTCGGCGCCCGACACGAACGCCTTGCCGCCGGCGCCGCTCACCACGACGCAGCGGATCTCGGGGTCCTTCTCGTAGTCCTTGAGGATGCCCGTAAGGGCATCCCACATGTCGAGCGACACGGCGTTCAGCTTGGCCGGGTTGTTGAAGACGAGGTGACCGACCGCGCCGTCGCGCCGGCCGTAGATCTTCTGTTCTTCCATGACGCCGTTCCTCCCGGTGGAGGTGGAACTATACAACATCATTGTGTTGTGGAGCGAAGCGACGCATTTTGCGCCAGCACTACGGAGTGGACACATCTCATGCTCCTCTCCCCCGCTAGGGGGAGAGGTTGGGAGAGGGGGAATCGACGTGCATCGCCCCCTCTCCTAGCCTCTCCCCCTAGCGGGGGAGAGGAATGTCGACTGCGTAGTTGCGCCTGCAGGGAGGAAACATGGCCTCAGTCGAACTGAAGGGCCTCAGCAAGCACTACGGCAACGCCGTCGCGGTCGACGGCGTGTCGCTGCGCGTCGAGCACGGCCAGCTCGTCTGCCTGCTCGGACCATCGGGCTGCGGCAAGACCACGACCCTGCGGTTGATCGCGGGCTTCATCGAGCCCTCGGCAGGCGAAATCGTGGTCGGCGGCAAGGTGCTGTCCTCGCCTTCTCGCACGGTGCCGCCGGAAGGCCGCAACATGTCGATGATCTTCCAGAGCTATGCGCTGTGGCCGCACATGACGGTGGCCGAGAACGTGGCCTATGGCCTGAAAATCCGCAAGCTCGACAGGGCCACGATAGACGCCAAGCTGAAGGCGATCCTGTCGACCGCGCATCTGGAAGCCCTGGCCGACCGCTACCCCGGCGAACTCTCGGGCGGCCAGCAGCAGCGCGTCTCGCTCGCCCGCGCCCTGGTGGTCGAGCCCGAGACCCTGCTGCTCGACGAACCGCTCAGCAACCTCGACGCCAACCTGCGCGAGGAGATGCGCTTCGAGATCCGCCGCCTGCACGACCGCTACCGCTACACCACCATCTACGTCACCCACGACCAGGCCGAGGCCATGACCACGGCCGACCTGATCGCCGTCATGAACCACGGCAAGGTCGAGCAGCTCGGGCCGCCGGAGCAAATCTACGGCCAGCCGCACTCGGAGTTCGTCGCCCGTTTCATCGGCGGCGCCAACATCCTGCGCGGTTCGGCGCTCGACGCGGCGCACGTGTCGGTGGCGGGCGCGGCGCTGCGCACGACGGGCCGGACGCTGCGCGCCGGCCGGCCGGTGGCGCTGTCGGTGCGCCAGCATGAGATCGGCATCGCCGCCGAGAAGCCGCAATCGGCCGCCGACAATCACCTCCAGGCTGTCGTGACGCGGCAGGTCTTTCTCGGCTCGGCGCGCGACTACACGGTGGCGCTCGACGACAGGACCGAGCTGCGCGTGACGGCGCCGCCCGGCCGCAACATCGCGGCGGGCGAGCGCGTCTGGCTGCACCTGCCGGCGGAACAAGTCAGGGCATTGGCGGAGGAATGACAATGATCGGCAAGCTCACTCGGCGTCGCGTGCTTGCGGCCGCCGCGGCGACCACGACGGCGTCGTTCGTGACGACTGCATTCGTGACGGGCGCGCGCGGCGCGCCGCCGGAGGCGCAGAAGATCACGCCGGCGCTGATCGAGGCGGCCAAGAAGGAGGGCAAGGTCTCGTGGTACACCTCGGTCGACCTGCCGGTCGCCGAGAAGGTCGCCAAGGCCTTCGAGGCGGCCTATCCAGGCATCAGCATGAAGGTCGAGCGGTCGGGCGCCGAGCGCATCTTCCAGCGCATCGGCCAGGAGTATTCTAGCAAGATCTATGTCTGCGACGTGGTCAACAGCTCCGACGCCGCCCATCTCATCATCTGGAAGCGCGGCGCCATGCTGGCGCCGTTCCTGCCCGAGGACGTGGCGCAGCATTATCCCAAGGAGCACTGGGATGCCGACGGCATGTACGCCTCGTGGCGCCTCACCCTCTCGCCGATCGCCTACAACACCAACCTGGTGAAGGCCGAGGAAGCGCCCAAGGGGTTCAACGACCTGCTCGACCCCAAATGGATCGGCAAGATCGTCAAGGCCCATCCCGGCTACTCGGGCACCATCATGACGGCCACCCAGCAGCTCGCGCGCGATCTCGGCTGGGGCTATTTCGAGAAGCTTAGCAAGCAGAAGATCATGCAGGTCCAGTCGGCGGCCGATCCGCCCAAGAAGCTGGCGCTGGGCGAGCGGGCGATCATGGCCGACGGCGGCGAGTACGTGGTGACCGGCCTCAAGGCGCGCGGCGAGCCGATCGAGGAGATCTATGCGGTCGAAGGCACGCCGCTGATCACCGGCCCGTCGGCGGTGATGGCGCGCGCGGCCAACCCCAACGCGGCGCGGCTGTTCTATGCCTGGTCGATGACGGCCGAGGCGCAGCAGATGAACGTCGATGTCGGCGCGATGCGCTCGGCCCATCCGCTGGTCAAGGAGCGGTCCGACCGCAAGAAGCTCGCCGAGGTCAAGACGCTGCGCGAGGACGCCGCCGCCGTCGCCGATCAGGCCGACGACATCAAGGCGCACTACACCAAACTATTTAAGGTCTGATGATGACAAACATCGCCGTCATCCCGAGCGGAGCGCAGCGTAGTCGAGGGACCTCCTCTTCCTCTGACGAGATCTCTCCACTTCGCGCTGCGCGCTCCGGTCGAGATGACGGGGGAGCGCGGTGCGTTCCTCTGGCGGTGGGCGGGTTGGGGCGGCGTGCCCTTCTAAAGGCCGCTGCGCTGTTGCCGGCACTCCTTCCCCTGGGCGCGCGCGTGGTGTCGGCGGCGCCGCCGCCTGAGGCGATCACGCCGGCGCTGCTCGAGGCGGCCCGCAAGGAAGGCAAGGTCACCTACTACACGGCGATGGACCTTTCCATCGCCGAGCCGTTGGCCAAGGCCTTCGAGGCCAAGCATCCCGGCATCAAGGTCGCGGTCGAGCGCACCGGTGCCGAACGGCTGTTCAACCGCATCGCCCAGGAGAACGCGAGCAACATCCGCCGCGCCGACGTCGTGAACAGTTCCGACGCCGCGCACTTCATTTCGTGGAAGCGGCAGGACTGGCTCGAACCCTGCGTCACGGCCGAGATCGCCGAGAACGTGCCGGCCGCTGAGCGCGATCCAGACGGCACCTTCACCAACCAGCGCACGCATCTGAGCGCGATCGCCTACAATGCCAGCCTGATCAAGCCCGAGGACGCGCCCAAGGGTTTCAACGACCTGCTCGATCCCAAGTACGCCGGCAAGCTGGTCAAGGTCCATCCCGGCTACTCGGGCACCATCATGACGGCCACCCATCAGATCGTGCGCGAACTGGGCTGGGGCTATTTCGAGAAGCTGGCCAAGCAGAAGGTGCTGCAGGTCCAGTCGGCCACCGAGCCGCCCAAGAAGATCGAAGTCGGCGAGCGCGCCGTCGCCGCCGACGGCAGCGACTATCTGTTCTGGATGGCCAAGGAGCGCGGCGCGCCGATCGAGGTCGTGCCGGCGATCGAAGGCACGCCGCAGATCTCCAACCCCATGGCGGTGTTCAAGTCGGCGCCCAATCCCAATGCGGCGCGGCTGATGTTCGCCTGGATCATGTCGGCCGAGGGTCAGGAATTCATCGTCAATCTGAGCGGCCAGTACCCGGCCAACAAGCGGGTCAAGGCCAAGGCCGGCCGCCCGCCGCTCGCCTCGATCAAGACGCTGCGCGAGGACCCGGCCGAAGTCGAGAAGATGGCCGACGAGATCAAGGCCAAGTATGCGCGGATCTTCAAGGTCTGAATCCGGGAGCGCGGACCTCCAGGTCCGCTCATCGCCTCCGCGCGAACTGCCGGATGAGCGGACCTGGAGGTCCGCGCTCCGGAGCCCGTTCGACCTTTCGCGCCCCGTCCTGATTGCCGTCACGCTGCTGCTGGCGGTGATGATCGTGCTGCCGATGGGCTGGCTGGTGGCCTACAGCCTGTCCGACAAGGCCGGCCATGCCACGCTCGACAACTTCGTCGCGCTGTTCACCGACCCCACCTTCGTCGATCCGCTGATCACGACCCTGATCATCGCCTTCTCGGTGAGCACCATCTGCTGCCTGGTCGCCGCGCCGCTCGGCTGGCTGGTGGCGCGCACCGACATGCCGATCCGCCGCACCGTGCGCACGCTGGTGATGGCCTCGCTGGTGACGCCGCCGTTTGTCGGCGCCATCGCCTGGGAGATGCTGGCGGCGCCCAATTCCGGCCTGCTCAACCAGCTCTGGCGCACGCTGAGCGGCATGCCGGCGGACGAGGCCTTGCTCGACATCTACAATCTGCCCGGCCTGATCTTCGTCATCGCCTGCTACACCTTTCCGTACGTCTTCATCCTGGTCGCCAACGCGCTCGACCGCATGCCGGGCGAGCTCGAGGACGCGTCCTCGATGCTGGGCGCCAAGACCTGGCAGACCGCGCGGCGCATCACCGTACCTCTGGCACTTCCCACCTTGCTGGCCGGCGCGCTGGTCGCTTTCCTGCAGGCGCTGAACCTGTTCGGCTCGCCCGCCATCCTCGCCATCCCGGCGGGCTTCCACACGCTCACCACGCGCATCTGGAGCCTGTTCCAGTTCCCGCCCAAGCCCGAGCTGGCGGCCGCCGCCTCGCTGCCGCTCCTGCTGCTCACCATCGTGCTGCTGCGTGGCCAGGCGCTGGCGTTGGGCCGCCGCGGCTATGCCGTGCTGGGCGGCAAGTACGGCGAGCCGCGGCTGGTGCGCCTGGGCTGGCTGCGCTGGCCGGCGGCGGCGCTGGCGCTCTTCATCCTCGCCATGCCGCTGTTCCTGCCCTACGCGGCGCTGTTCAACTCCGCCTTCTCGAGGGTCGCTTCCAAGCTCGTGACCTTCGACACCATCACCTTGCACAATGTGCGTTTCACGTTCCTCGAGCTCAGCTCGACCATGCCGGCGCTCAAGAACACCTTCCTGCTGGCGACCGCATCGGCGACGCTGGGCGCGCTGCTTGCCCTGTTGATCGCCTACATCGTCGCGCGACGCGCCATCCCCGGCCACAGGGTGCTCGCCTTCCTCGCCACCGCGCCGCTGGCCATTCCCGGCATCGTGCTGGGCGTCGGGTTGTTCCTCGCCTACACGCGCCCGCCGCTCACGCTCTACGGCACGCTGTGGATCCTGCTCATCGCCTTCGTCACCATCGAGCTGCCGGCGGCCTACCAGCAACTGTCGTCGGCCTTCCACGCCGTCCATCCCGAGCTCGAAGAGGCCGGCCGCATGCTGGGCGCCACGCGACTGCGCACATTGGCCGACATCACCGCGCCGCTCCTGCGTTCGGCGGTGATCGCCACCTGGTGCTTCGTCTTCGTCGCCGTGATCCGCGAGCTCTCGGCCGCCGTGATCCTGTTCACGTCGGAGACCAAGGTGCTGTCGGTGCTGATCTTCGACCTCAAGGAAAGCGGCGATGTCGGCGCCATCGCCGTGCTGAGCCTCGCCATGGTCGGCATCACCACGATCGTGATCGCCATCGCCAACCGGCTGGGCGGCGGGCGTGAGATCGCCCGCCTGCCGGCCCGCGCGGCAGGCTAGCGGCCGGCTTCGATAACGACTCGACCCGCCGCATGTCAGTGCGTAGCATCATTCAGACCGCTTGCTGGAGAGGTGGCGCAGCATGAGTGCCCTCTCGGAATGGTTGGGCGCGCGAGGGTTGGGCGCACTGCACGCCGTTCTCGAGGCGCAGCAGATCGATCTCGACGTTCTGCCGGACCTTACCGAAGACGACCTAAAGGACCTCGGCATTGCGCTGGGGCCGCGACGCCGGCTGCTCAAGGCCATCGCGGACGGCGGTGGCGCGCCTTCGCGACCGCCTCCGGCCAGCGCCGAACCCGCCATCGACTCGGCCGAGCGTCGTCAGCTGTCGGTGCTGTTCGTCGACCTTGTCGGCTCGACGGCGCTGTCGCAGCGACGCGATCCCGAGGAAATGCGCCAGATCGTCAGGCGCTACCAGAACGCGGTCTCGGGCGAAGTGGCGCGCTTCGACGGCTATGTCGCCAAGTTCATGGGCGATGGCGTACTAGCCTATTTCGGCTGGCCGAAGGCTCATGAAGACGAGGCCGAACGGGCGGTGCGCGCCGCCATGGCCGCGGTCGCCGCGGTTGGCGAGTTGCAGACCGGCGATGGCGTTGGCCTTGCCGCGCGCGCCGGCATCGCCACCGGGCTGGTGGTCGTCGGCGATCTGATCGGCCATGGCGCGGCGCAGGAAGCCGCCGTGGTCGGCGACACGCCCAACATCGCCGCCCGCCTGCAGGACCTCGCCCAGCCGGGGCAGGTCGTCATCGCCGACAGCACGCAAAAGCTCGTCCAGTCGTCGTTCGATCTGCTGCCGTTGGGATTGCGGTCGTTGAAGGGACTGGACCTGCCGCTTGCCACTTTCGCGGTCGAGCGCGAACGGTCGAGCGACAGCCGCTTCGAGGCGCGCGCCGGCTATCAGCTTCGCCCGATGGTCGGGCGCGACCAGGAGCTGGCGCTGCTGCGCGAGCGCTGGGCGGAGGTCCAGGGCGGCGAGGGTCAATGTCTCCTGCTGGTCGGTGAAGCGGGAATCGGCAAGTCGCGCGTCACCCGCGCCCTGCTGGATATCGTCGCCCAGTCCGAGAGCGCCATCCTGCGCTTTCAATGCTCGCCCTATCACCTCGACAGTGCCTTGTGGCCGGTGATCCAGCAGCTGACGGTTGCCATCGGGATGGAGGCTGCGGACTCAGCCGCGACGCGCCTCGACAAGATCGAAGGCTTTGTTCGCCCACGGGCCGCTCATATCGAGAGCGCGCTGCCTTTGATCGCGAGCCTGCTCGGTGTGCCCTACGACAATCGCTACGGTCCGCTCAATCTGTCGCCCCAGGCCCAGCGAAACCGGACTCTCGCGGCCCTGGTCGAGCAATTTTCAGGCCTTGCCCGGAGCCGGCCCGTCCTGGTGGTGATGGAGGACATGCACTGGACCGATCCGTCGACTCTCGAATTCATCCACGTCGTGCTCGATAAGATCGAAGACCACCGCCTCCTCCTTCTGCTGACCAGCCGGCCCGACGGCCAGCCCGTGCTGGCGGGCCATCCGACAGTGACGCGCCTGGTGCTCAACCGGTTGGGACGCGCCGCGGTCGAGGCGATGACGGCCGCCATCGAAGGCAGCGATACCCTGCCGGATGCGGTGCGGCGCGAGATTCTCGCCAGGACCGACGGTGTGCCGCTGTTCGTCGAGGAATTGACGCGGGCGCTGGTCGAGCTCGCGGGGCAGCCGCAGGAAGGCGGCGGCGTGAGCGCGGCCACGCCTGAACCCAATCTCAGCGTGCCGGCGACGCTGCACGATTCGCTGATGTCGCGCCTCGATCGCCTGCCGGAGGTCAAACGGGTGGCGCAGGTGGCCGCCTGCATCGGCCGCAACTTCGACTACCGCACGCTGGCTGCGGTTGCGCGCATGGACGACGGCGAGCTGAATGCCGCGCTCGACAGGCTGGTCGAGGCCGAGCTCGTCTTCCGCCGCGGCCTGCCGCCGGATTCCGCCTATACGTTCAAGCATGCGCTGGTGCGCGACGCCGCGGCCAACAGCTTGCTGCGCAGCGAGTTTCGCCGGATCAACGGCGGCATCGTTCTGGCATTCGAGGCGTTGACGGCGCGGCCTCCCCCCGAACTGATCGGCTGGCACGCCGAGCTTGCCGGCCTCGACCGCAAGGCCGTCGATCATCTGTTGCAGGCCGGTGGCCGCGCCATCGAGCGCTATGCCAACCACGAAGCGATCAACCACCTGGAACGCGCGCTCCGCCTGATCGCAGCCCTGCCGGAAAGTGCCGACCGAGGGGCACTCGAGCTTCGGGCGCTGGCCATGGTCGGCGTTCCGCGCATCGCCCTGCACGGCTATGCCTCGGCGGAAGTGGAGGCGACGTACCGCAGGACGGTCGAACTGGCCGAACGGGTGGGCGACACGGGGCAGCTCTTCCAGGGGCTGCGCGGCCTGTGGAACTGCATCTACGACCGCGCCGATATCATGAACGCCCATGAGATCGCCCAACGGCTTTGTGCGCTGGCGCTCGATCATCCGGCGGCCGAAGCGCAGGGCCTGGCCTATCGCGCGTTGGGCGCCGCCTGCTTCAGCCTGGGCCGCTTCCAGGAGGCGATCGATGCCTTCGAGACGGGCGTCGGCGCCTGCGCCGGTCTGCCGGTCGATGCCGGACTGCGCGAGCACGGCGAATCGCCCCTGGTCATCAACGGTGTCTATGCCGGCTTCGCCCACACGATCGCCGGCGACTTCGATCGCGGATGGGCCTTCGTCGACCAGGCGCTCACCACCGCGCGACGCATCCACAATCCGCTGACCCTCGCCTTCGCCTATCACATCGCCGCCAATGTCCAGCACATGCTGGGAGCAACATCGGAATGCGCCCGGCTTTCGGCGGAGTCCTCGCGCATCGCCGAGGAACATCGCCTGGTCTTCTGGCAGGCCGTAGGCGATGTGATGGCGGGCTGGGCTCGCACGGTGGAGGCGGGCGATGCGGCCGGCATCGAACGCATGCGGCGAGGCCTCCATGCCTGGCAAGCCAGCGGGGCCGAGCTCCATATCCCGACTTGGCTCGCCGCGCTCGCCGACGGCCTGCTGGCGGCCGGCGCGATCGACGAAGCAGGCGAGACCGTCGATCGCGCGCTCGTGCTCGCCGAGGAACGCCAGGAAAGATTTGCCATCGCTGTCCTGCTGCGGCTCAAGGGGATGGTCGCGGATCGGCAGGGCGATGCACGGACAGGCCAAACGCTTCTCGAGCAGGCGATCGTGGTGGCGCGCCAACAGGGCGCCGGCCTCTACCAATTGCGGGCGGCCTGCGAGCTGGCGGGTCTTCTGATGCGGCGCGGCGATCGCGCGGCGGCGCGCCGGGTTTTGGCCGAGGCCTGCGCGACCGTCAAAGGCGGAGCGTCGGTCGCCTGCGCGGTCGAAGCGCGGGCCCTGCTCTCATCGTTGGCGAGCGCGCATTCCGACTGAGCGAAATCGGTCCATCCGGTCCTGAACCGGAACAGGCGGCATCTGTCATGCGTTCAACCCAAGTGGTTGAAGAAGCAGGATAATGTCCCGCTTTTGGTGGTGTACACTTGATTCTCAACTAACTGAACAGTAAGTTAGTTCCATGAGCCCGACCAAGCAACGCCGTGCCCCGGCCCAGCGTCCGGGCGAGATCCTCGACGCCGCGCTCGCGCTCTTCGTCGAGAAGGGCTTTGCCGCCACGCGCCTGGACGACGTCGCGGTCCGCGCCGGACTCTCCAAGGCCGCGATCTATCTTTATTTCGAGGACAAGACCGCGCTGTTCCAGGGCGTCGTCCGTCAAGCCGTCGTGGCCAACCTCGGCACGGTCGAGGCGATGCTGAAGGCGCATCGCGGGCCCGTGGCGTCGCTGCTGCCGCGCATCCTGGAGTTCATGGCCGGCCGCATCGAAGAGACGCCGTTGGCCGCGGTCGCCAAGGTCGTGATCTCCGAATCGCGGGCCTTTCCCGAGATCGGACGTTTTTACCTCAAGGAGGTGATCGGCCGCGGCCTGCCCCTGCTCGAAGGGTTGATCAGGCGCGGCATCGCCCAAGGCGAGTTCCGCCGCGTCGATCCGGCGATGACCGTACGCTCGATCGTCGGCCCCATGTTGCTGGCCGGCATCTGGCGCACCGTGTTCGAGCCGATCGGCGCGGAGAAGCTCGATGTCAGGGCGCTGGCGCGGCACCACGCCGATTTGATGTTGCACGCGTTGGCCATAAAGCCAGGCATGAAAGCCGGGACGTCATGACGCTCCCTCCCAAGCGCGCGATCTTCATCGCCATCGCCGCGCTCATCGTGACGCTGCTGGTGACGCGCGGTTACTGGCAGCAGCCGGTGCTGGACTTTGTCGGCCTTGGCCCGAATGGCGACCGCTATCTCGGCTATGTCGAGGGCGAGACCAGCCTGATCGCGCCACCGGTCGCGGGCCAGCTCCTCGAGCGGCCGGTCGACCGCGGCGGGCGCGTCAAGAAGGGCGACCGCCTGTTCGTCATCGACCCGACCCTGGCGCGCGCCGAGGTGGCGCGCGCGGAGGCGGCCTTGGCCGAGAGCAAAGCGCGGCACGAGAACCTTCTAACCGGCAAGCGGCCGGAGGAGCAGGATGTCATTCGCGCCCAGCGCCACGAGATCGAGGCCAGCCTGGCGATGGCCGAGACCGAGCTCAAGCGCCAGACCGACCTGCTGCCGCGCGGCTTCACGACGCGCCAGGCCTACGACAAGGCCGAATCCCAGGTTTTCCAGCTGCGCGCGCGGCTCGCCTCGCTCGCCGCCCAGGAGCGCGTCGGCGACCTCGCCGCGCGCCAGGCAGAGATCACCGCCGCCGCCGCGCTGATCGAGCAGCACCAGGCCAATCTCAATCAGGCCAGGAAGCGACTCGCCGACCTGATGCCGGTGGCGCCCGAGGACGCGCTGGTCGAGAACACCTTCTTCAATCTCGGCGAATGGGTGCCGGCGGGCACGCCGGTGGTGTCGCTGTTGCCCGCCTCGCGGGTCAAGCTGCGCTTTTTCGTGCCCGAAGAAGACGTGTCGAAGGCCCGCATCGGCCGCCCGGTGAGCTTTACCTGCGACGGCTGTCCGCCTGATCTCAAAGCGACGATCATCTACGTCTCGCCGCGCGCGGAGTTCACGCCGCCGGTGATCTATTCGCAGAGTGCGCGGACCAAGCTGGTGTTCATGATCGAGGCCCGGCCGGAATCGGTGCCGACCCAGGTGGCGCTGGCGCCCGGCCTGCCGGTCAGCGTGGCGCCCTTTGTCGAGGCCGGGTCATGACGGCCGCGATCGACGTCCACGATCTGGTGAAACGCTACGGGCCGCGCACCGTGGTCGACCGTTTGAGCCTGTCGATCGAGCAGGGCCGCATCTGCGGCTTCCTCGGGCCCAACGGCTCGGGCAAGACCACGACCTTGCGCATGATCTGCGGCCTGCTGACGCCCGACGGCGGCGGCGGCACCTGCCTCGGCCACGACCTGGTGCGCGAGCGCGCCGCGATCAAGCGCCAGACCGGCTACATGACCCAGCGCTTCGGCCTCTACGAGGATCTCACCATCCGCGAGAACCTCGAATTCGTCGGCCGCGTCTACGATCTCGACCGGGTGAAAGAGCGCGTCGATGCCTCGCTCGACCGGCTCGGCCTGGCGACGCGGCAGAACCAGCTGGCGGGCGCGCTGTCGGGCGGCTGGAAGCAGCGGCTGGCGCTGGCCGCCTGCGTGCTGCACGAGCCGCGCCTGCTCTTGCTCGACGAGCCGACCGCCGGCGTCGATCCCAAGGCGCGTCGCGCCTTCTGGGACGAGATCCACGCCTATGCGGCTCAGGGCATCACCGTGCTGGTTTCGACCCATTACATGGACGAGGCCGAGCGCTGTCACGAGATCGCCTACATCGCCTACGGCGAGCTGATGGCGCGCGGCACAGCCGCCGACATCATCCGCCAGTCCGGCCTCATCGCCTTCGTCGCCAGCGGCCCCGGCGCCGACCGCCTGGCCGCGACCGTGCGCTACGCGCCTGGCGTGACCGCCGCCGCGGCGTTCGGCACGACGCTTCATGTCTGCGGCCCCGATCGCGCGGCGCTGCTGCGGGCGATCGAGCCCTATCGCGGCGATCCGTCGATCAAATGGGAGGAAGCCGCCCCCACGCTCGAGGACGTCTTCATCCATCTGATGAGCAAGGCGCGCGACAATGCGGAGGCTTGATCTCATTGCTGGGGGAGGCCGGACCATGTGGTTGAGGGGCTTCTGGCGGCGGCTAGGCGCCATGATCTCCAAGGAGGTGCGGCAGCTTCGGCGCGACCGGCTGACCTTCGCCATGATGTTCGGCCTGCCGATCATCCAGCTCCTGCTGTTCGGCTATGCGATCGACACCGACCCGCACCATCTGCCGACCGCCGTGCTGGCCGCCGACCAGAGCCAGATCACGCGCACCATCCTGTCGGCGCTCAACAACACCGGCTACATGCGCTTCACCCACCGCCCCAAGAGCGAGGCCGAGGCCAACGCGCTCCTGGAGAGCGGCGAGGTGCAGTTCGTGGTCACCATCCCGTCGGACTTCACGCGCCGGCTGGTGCGCGGCGAGCGCGCGCAGGTGCTTATCGACACCGACGCGACCGACCCGATGGCCGCGGCCAATCCGCTGGCCGCCGCGACTCCCGCGATCAACCAGGCGCTGGCGCGCGATCTCGTCGGCCCGCTGGCCAGCTTGCGCGACAAGGCCGATTCGGTCGATGTCGTGCTGCAGCGCCGCTACAACCCCGAAGGCAAGGCGCGGCTCAACATCGTGCCCGGCCTTCTGGCGGTGATCCTGACCATGACCATGGTGATGATGACGGCGCTCGCCGTCACCCGCGAGCGCGAGCGCGGCACCATGGAAAACCTGCTCGCCATGCCGGTCCGGCCGATCGAGGTCATGATCGGCAAGATCGTGCCCTACATCGCGATCGGCGCGGTGCAGGTCACGGTGATCCTGCTGGTCTCCTGGCTGCTGTTCGGGGTCGGCGTGCAGGGCAGCCTGCTGCTGTTCTGCCTCGGCACGGCGCTGTTCATCACCGCCAACCTGGCCATCGGCTTCACCATCTCGACGCTGACCCAGAACCAGCTCCAGGCCATGCAGGCCTCGTTCTTCCTGATGCTGCCGTCGATCCTGCTGTCGGGTTTCATGTTCCCGTTCCGCGGCATGCCGCAATGGGCGCAATGGATGGGCGAAGTGCTGCCGGCCACCCACTTCATGCGGATCGTGCGCGGCCTGATGCTGAAGGGCGCGGGCCTTGGCAGCGTCTCCGCCGAGCTGGCCGCGCTGCTGGTTATCCTGCTGATCGTGTCGACCCTGGCGATCAGCCGCTATCGCGTCACGCTCGACTAAGCGGGCCCCTGCTCGGCCTCGCCGGCAGAAGCGCGGCCGAGCAGGATCCAGCTCTGGCTCTCCTCGCGGACGGGAAAATTCTGCGCCAGGTAGCTGCCGTATTCGAGCCGCGCCCTCTCGGTCCACGCACTGTAGGTCGAGAATTTCGGGATCAGCACATAGTCGGCCTCGGCGAACAGCTCGGCCGCCGGCTGCACCGGCGCCGCCGGTCCCGACCAAAGATTGCCGCCGCGCGGCGGCGGCCAGCCCAGCATGAAGGGCAAGGGATTGACCTGGTCGAGCACCACGACGCCGCCGGGCCCGTGACGGCCGTTGTCGAGCAAGGCCGCCGCCTCCAGCAGGGTGCCGACATACTCGTCGGGCGAGAGTTCCCAACGCGGCTGCTTGGCGCGCGCTCTGTTGAGCAGCGTGTGATTGGGCGGGCCGTCGGCGAAGGCGGCGAGCAGGCCCTCCCGCTCGCTCGGCACGGCAAGCCCTTTGAGCTGAGTGTGCTGGACGACATGCAGAAGCTCCTCGCGGCCGGCGTATGCACGGTAGCCCGACAGGCTGAGCGCCGAAGCGCCGATGCTGAACAGCGGGAAGATCATCAGCACCGGCAGGCCCGGCACCGCTGATCCGAAATGCTCGCGGATCTGGTCGTACAGCAGGAAGGCGATGACGATGCCCACCGGCAGGCCGTGCGACTGGTGGTTCTGCGACAGCACGAAGCCGCCGATCACGACGATGGCGGCGACGGCAAGCGGCAGGCGTGGCGGGGCCATGCCGCGCGCCCACATCCAGGCCGCGACCACCACGCCGGCGGCATATGGCGCATAGCCTTCGACGACGGCGAAAAAGTTGTTGAGGTGGAAGCCTAGACTGTTGCGCACGGCGCCGCCGGCGCTGGCGGCCCGCAGGATGTCCAACAGGTAGGCGTGGTTCCACGGCGCCAGGGCATTGGCGACCACCAGGCTGCCGACCGCCAACCAGGCCGCCAGACGGGCCTGAACGTGCGGGCAGATCACCATGGCAAGTCCGAGAAAGGCGAGGCCGGCCGCAAAGTAGGTCACCTTCAGGTAGAACAGCACGGTGAGCACCAGGCCCACGTTGACGAGATCGATCTTGTCACGCCCGGCGCCATCGCGCGGCGGCAGGAACAGGATCAGCGCCAGGATGGAAAGCAGGCTCCAGCCGTAGCGGTTGTAGGACATGGCGAAGGAATAGGCGTTCGGCTTGTCGCCGACATTGGCCGGCATCAGCACCAACAGGCTGACGAAGATCACGAACAGCGTGGCCGGCACCAGCGGAAGGCGACGCATCGCCGCCGCCGTCGCCGAAGCGAAAACGCCCACGGCGATGATGGTCGCTCCGGCCAGGAAGGCAAAAGGCGTCGGCCCGAACAGCTCGAAGCCGAGCCGGGTCAGCACGAAATTGAGCGCGCCCACCGGCTCGTGGAAGTCGACGTGGGCGACATGGCCGTGGCGCAGCTGCCAGGCGCCGGCGAGATTGTAGAGGAAGTCCCAGGTCATCTCGTGCGACAGCACGAGATTGGGGGAGAGGAGGGCCCACATCGCCGCCAGCACGGGCAGGCCGGCCAGCAGCACGAGGGCGGCGAGCGACGTCTGAAGCGCCGAGGTCCGGTCGTGTCCGCCCCACTCGCCGTCGGCAAGCGCCATGGCTGCTTTCCTCCCAAAGCACGGAGGCGAGCCTAGCGTCATGCCAGCCGACCGGCCGCGACCAATCGGTGTCCGTACGTCAGAAGACGGCGAAAGCTGCGATCAGGGCGGCCGTGCCGCCGATGCCCAGGATCAGCGCAATCAGCGGCGAATTGCCGAGAAAAGCCAACGCCAGGCAGGCCAGCACCAGCCCGATATGGAGGATGGCGAACAGCACGAGCTTGCTGAAACCATGGAAAGTCTGCCGGTGCGCGCGCAATTCCTGGGCGGCGACATGAGGATCGTTAAAGGCGTCGACCATGCAATGCCTCCCGGGCGGGATTGCCGGGAAACGCCAATGGTGTGGCGAGGTTGCGCGCGTCGGCGCAGCCGGGCGATACCTTCGGACATGAACACCGTCGTTGCCGCCCTGATGGCGCTGCTTCTCGTGGTCCCACCCGTCGCCGCCCAGACGTCGCTCGAAGCCGATCTGCGCGCCGCTGCCGCGGCCTACGAGCGCAAGGATATGGCGACGGCGGCCCACCTTTGGAAAATTTGGGCGGAAAAGGGCAATGCCGAGGCGCGCACCCTGCTGGGCGCCATGTACTGGAGCGGCGAGGGCGTGCCGCGCGACCATGGCCAAGCGGCGCGCCTCTATCTGTTGGCGGCCAACCAGGGCTATGCCCGCGCCCAGAACGATATCGGCTTCATGCTGGGCTTCGGCGAAGGCGTCCCGCCGCGCGATGACGTCGAGGCCTACAAATGGCTGTCGCTCGCCATCGAGCACTATACGTTGCGCAACGAGGACCGGCTCGAGCAGGCGAAGAAGGATCTCGCCAGCCTTGCCGCGCGCATGGCCCCGGCCGAGATCGCCGAGGCCGAACGGCGGGCGAAAGCCTGGAAGCCCGTACCGTAGCTGCGCCAGAATTACGCAGGCATCGCTTTATCATCCGAGCGGGCTGGCGGACGCGACGATTTCGGCGCTAAAAGACGCGGTCGACGAGGCGCGATCGCTTCGGGTTGGGGTAGATCCAGGCTTTCGTGCTGAGGGGCCGCTGTGGGGCGGCTTGGAAATGGGGCGGGGAATCCCCCGTGTGTGGACTACCCAGGATTGATTCGGTCCTTGCGCGGCCTTGCCCAGTCGCGCCTGGCGGTAAGGCGCGTCCGTAAACTGTCGGAATTGGGGGGGCTCATGAAGAGGGCACGGCTTGCCGCGGCGTTCGCCGCTTCGCTGCTTTTCGGCTCGATGTCCGCGGCCGTCGCCGCGGACGATATGTCGTTCGACGATAGCCGTCTTGAAAACGCCCGCGTCACGGAGGAGCGTCTGTTGGGCTCCGCCGGTGAAGCCGCGCAGTTCGCCGCCTACCAGGTCTTCACGCGCGAGATCGCCGCGACCGGCGTCGTCACTGAAACGTTCGACGCAGCGCTGGGCGACGCGGGCGTGCCGGCGGCTGCAATGCTCGAAGCGCGGCAGGCCCTCGCCACGGTGATCGACCTTGGCCACGACATGGCCGCCGACGATCGTTTCCATGTGCGCTACGAACAAGCCTTCACCGCGGAGGGCGTGCCGATCGGCGTCGGTCGCGTGCTGTGGGCTGAACTCCGCACCAAGGCCAAGGGCACGGTGGCCATCCATCGTTTCCGCCCGTCAGGCGGGATCGAGCGGTTCTGGCTCGCGAATGGGGAGGCGGCAACGCCGCCGTCAATGCGCCTGCCGCTCGACGTGGTGACCGTCTCGTCGGGCTTCGGCCTGCGGCCCGATCCGCTCGACAAGCCTTCGGGAACGATGGTCGCGATGGGTCCGCTGCCCGATCAGCCACCGTCGAGCGCGGCAGCGAACGCAAGCGCCCCTGCCCCTGCCCCTGCGCCAGAACCGCCGGTGGCGCCGGCGCGGCAGGAACCGGTGCAAGCGAAGCCCGCCAGCCGCAACGTCGTGCGCGGCCGCCTGATCGGCGGACAGTTCGCCTTCGGGCAGACCACCCCGCATGCCATGCTCGATGTCGGCCGGCTTGAGCGCGAGGTTGCCGAGGCCCGCCGCGCCGCTGCGGCGCCGCCTGTCGACGTGCCGCCCGACACGGCGGCGGCCGTCGAGCAGGCGCACGTTGCCAAGCCGCAGCCTGCGCCGCGCGCGCGCCGGTTGTTCATGCATGACGGCGCCGATCTCGTCGCATCGGTCGGCACGCCGATATACGCCGCTTGCGACGGCGTCGTGGCGGGCGCGGCGCCCAATGGCGGCTACGGCAACTGGATCCGGATCGACCATCCGGGCAAGCTCTCGACGGTCTACGGGCACCTCTCCGAATTCGCGCCGGGCATCGAAGCGGGCGTGTCTGTAAGCCGGGGCGAGCTGATCGGCTTTGTCGGCAATACCGGCCGTTCGACCGGTGCGCATCTGCATTTCGAGATCTTGAGCAGCGGCAAGGCGGTCGATCCGCTCGCTTATCCGGAGCTCAAGCACGCGCAACTGCGCGGCGCCGATCTCGAACGCTTCCGCAAGCAGGTAAAGCGTGCGCTGGCCGACCGCGACCGCGAGACGGCGGTCGCGCGGTCATCCTCCGACTTCTGACAGTTCGCACCTGCAGCGCAGGGGGGTCCTTCGGCGCGGCTTAAGCTATGGTTTATATGTAAGTCACTCTCTTGTCACTATGATCGCACTGGCAGCGGCGACCATACAGGGACTACAAAAGGATTCATGAACAGGGCCTCGGTCGCCGCGGCGTTCGCCGCTTCGCTGTGTTTCGGATCACTATCCGCCGCCATGGCGGAGGACGCCTGCTCGGAGGAGGCATTAGCCGCCGAGCAACGCCTGTTGGGCGATGCCGACGAGGCGGCGCGGTTCGCAGCCTACCAGCCCTTCACGCGCGAGATCGCCGCGGACGGCGTCGTCAGCGAATCGCTTGATACTTCGCTCGCCCAAGCCGGCGTGGCGGCGGCAACGATGTTGGAGGCGCGGCAGGCGCTGGGCGACGCGATCAGCCTCGAGCGCGACGTGCGGCCCGGCGATCGTTTCCATGTGCGCTACGAGCAGACCTTCACCGCCCAAGGCGCGCCGGTCGGCGTCGGTCGCGTGCTGTGGGCCGAGTTGCGCACCAAGGCCAAGGGTACCGTCGCCATCCATCGCTTCCGCGGCTTCGACAAGAGCGAGCGCTTCTGGCTGGCCAACGGCCAGGCGGCAACGCCGCCCTCGATGCGCCTGCCGCTCGAGGTCATCTCGGTGTCGTCGGGCTTCGGGTTGCGCGCCGATCCGTTCGACCAGCCGCCGCCGCTCGCCGCGATCGGCAAGTCCGCGCCGATGGGTGGTCCCACGCGCAAGCCCTTGCCACCTGGCCTGCCGCCCGGCGGCGTCAGCGGCAACGGCTCGAAGATCAACACCGCGACGCCGCTCGGCGCTTCATTTGGCTTGGAGCCTTATGCCGGCATGAAGAAGGCGGTGACGGCGATGACACGGGGCACCGGCGCGTTGTTCATGCACGAGGGCATCGATCTCGTGGCGCCGGCCGGCACGCCGGTCTATGCCGCCGCCGACGGCGTGGTGGTGGGCGCAGCCCCCAACGGCCGCTACGGCAACTGGATCCGAATCGAACACGGCACAAAGCTCGCCACGGTGTACGGCCATCTCATGGCCTTCGCGCCGGGCATCGAGCCGGGCGAAAGCGTGGTGCGCGGCGAGCTCATCGGCTTTGTCGGCAATACCGGCCGGTCGACCGGCGCGCACCTGCACTTCGAGCTCCAGGTCGACGGCAAGGCGGTCAATCCCATCAATCATCCGGAGCTCAAGGCCGCGCAGTTGCGCGGACCCGAGCTGGAACGCTTTCGCAAGCAGGTCGCGCACGCGCTCCAAGAGCGCGAGCGAGAGGCCAAAGTCGCCGGCACCTCGGCAGGGCTCTAGTCGAAAAAATGCTGTCATAACTCGCCGCGCTGCCCTAGGCGATCTTCCCCACACGATTGGTCTATACTGCCCCCGGTAGAATGGGGGAGAACAAGTTGAGTGCTGTTTCCGTCGCGTCGATTGCCTTCGGCCTGATCCTGTTGAGCATCATCCTGGGCGTGGCACTGCGTTCACGGCTGCCGGAAGCCGATCTCGGCGGCGATTCCAAGGACGTGATCCGTCTGGCGACCGCGCTGATCGGCACCATGTCGGCGGTCGTGCTGGCGCTGTTGTTCGCCTCGACACGCACGTCCTACGAGACGACCAACGCCAGTGTCAGCCACTTGACGGCGCGGATCGTCGAGCTCGACCACGTGCTGAAGGAATACGGGCCGGAGGGCGAGGCCTTGCGCCCAACCTTGCGCCAGGACGTGGTCGCCATGATCGACTCGATCTGGCGCGAGGACGCCAACCTTCCGACCCCGACTGCGCCGGATGTGGTGGTGTTGCACAAGGTACGGCAACTGGCGCCGGCCAATCCGCAGCAGGCCAGCCTGCAGGCCAGCGGCCTCGCGGCCGGCACCGACGTCGAGAAGATCCGGCTGACTCTGCTCGCCCAGCCCCCCGATTCGATCTCCAAGCCGTTCGTCACCGTGCTGGTGCTGTGGCTTTGCTTCATCTTCGCCACCTTCAGCATGTCGGCCAAGGCCAACACCACCCTGATCGTCGTGTTGTTCGTCTGCGCCTTCTCGGCCTCGAGCGCGATCTATCTCATTCTCGAGCTCGGCCAGCCGTTCGACGGGTTGATGCAGATCCCCAACACCGGGCTGCGCCACGCGCTGCCGCCGCTCAGCGGAACATGACCGGGCATGCGGCGCCCCCGCCGGCCAGGCCGAGCGGGGGCGTCAACGGTCGTCGCTGGGCTTCAGGTGCGCGGCGGCAGGTCGTACTTGGCGTCCTTCAACGCCTTCTCGATCTCGGGAATGCCGGAGGGATCGCCCGCCTTGCATTTCTCGACGCCGGCGCGGGCGTCGACGCCTTGCGGCTGCTGACCGCGCTTGGAACTCATGTCGAGATACTGCTCGTACTTGTCGACCAGCGCCTTGCAGTACTGCGCATCGCTCGACTGGGCGACTGCGGCGGCCGGCAGCG
>Ga0070698_100000824_pt1 | contig 33936 bp, 29 predicted proteins | sample KBSK1502metaG_FD_65477 | JGI IMG/M metagenome (GOLD analysis project Ga0070698, IMG submission 65477) | Corn, switchgrass and miscanthus rhizosphere microbial communities from Kellogg Biological Station, Michigan, USA - KBS K1-50-2 metaG | ecosystem: Host-associated > Plants > Roots >... | reverse complement strand
GACGGGCCGGTGATGAGCGTGAAGATTCAGTGCCCGGCGCGGCACTGGTTCAACGGCCCGGTCTCCGCGCTGACCGTGCACTACGACGCGGCGGCGAGTGCCCCCGTGGGAGTTCCGGCACGCGTGTCACCGCGTTAGCCGCCTTCCGCCTGCCGCGTCCAGCGGTCGAGGCTGGCGCGGGCCTGGAGCGTGACGGGGTGTTCGGTGCCGAGCACCTGGGTCATCACAGGCACCAGCGCGGCGAACTGATCGCGGGCCGCGGCCGGGTCGCCGGCTTCCCCGGTCCAGTGGGCCAGGTAGCCGCGGGCAGTGAGGGTGCGCGAGTGTTCGGGGCCCAGGACCTCTGCCCTGATCGGCACCAGCGTCGCGTACTCGTCGCGGGCTCCGGCGGCATCCCCGGACATCCCGGTCCAGTAGGCCAGGCTGGCGCGAGTGGTGAGCGTGGCGGGATGCCTGTCGCCGGACACCCGCTCCCGGATCGGCAGCAGCGCGGCGAACTGATCGCGTGCCCCGGCCGCGTCACCCGCGTCCCCTGTCGAGCGGGCCAGGTTGGCGCGGACGGCGAGCACTGTGAGGCTCTCGTCGCCGAGCATCCTTGTCAGCTCGGGCAGCAATGCGGCGTACTGGTCGCGGGCATCGGCTGGCTTCCCGTTCTCGCCGGTCCAGTAGGCCAGGCTGGCCTGGGCAGCGAGGGTCCTGGGGTGCCCGGCGCCAAGCACCCGCGTCAGCGCCGGCACAAGATCGGCGAACTGGGCGCGGGCCGCGGCCCGATCGCCGGTCTCGCCGGTCAAGGTGGCCAGGTTGGCGCGGGCGGCGAGTGTCCTCGGGTGATCGGCGCCAGGGTCTATGTCACAGGCCGCCACGATCTGCTGCTGAAGCTGAAGCGCCGCGATGTCATTGCCGAAAGCGCGCAGGAAGGTGGCGACCTTGTCCATGCCGCCGCTGCCGGGGGGCAGCGCCATCAGTGCGTGCGGTAGCAGCGCCGCGAAGGCCGACCACGTCGCCGGGTCGTCAGCGTCCGCGGCGTCAGCGGGGAGCGCTGCCTCGATCAGCGCCGCGGCGGCTCGCCGCCAGTCCTTCGCCACGTCCGGGTCCAGCTGGTCCAGGGTGATTTTCTGCACCAGCCGATGCACTGATACGAAGCCGTCACGCGGTGCGTTGATCAGCGAGTACCGCCGCAGGTCGGCCACCGCCTCGTCGCAGGCGGTGGGGCTGTCGAGCAGCGGGGTGAGCAGCGGCGCTACCTCAGGACCAAACGTCGTCGCCAGCCCGGGCCTGGGACGCAGTAGCAGCCGCAGCGGGATGTCCTCGGGTGCGCAGCACGCGGCCATGCGCAGCAGTCCTGACGCCAGCTCGGAGCGCGCCAGTTCGGCGCCTACCAGTTCGGCGCCTACCAGTTCGGCGCGTGCCAGTTCGGCGCGTGCCAGTTCGGCAAGAGCCAGCTCCCAGGTGGCGGTGACCCGCTTGTCGTACCCGGCCGGGTCACCGCGGGCCATCAGCTCCGCCCGCCGGTCGCGGAATAGTCCCAGGTAGTCAGTGATGGTCCGGCCCGTTGCCAGCATGTAGGCGGCGGCCTGCTCTAGCGCGAGCGGCAGCCCGCCCAGCTCGCCTGCCAGCTCAGCCGACGCTGCTTTCTCCTCGCTGCCAGCGCGAGTCCTGGTCAGCAGGAACTGCGCCGCCGCCGCCTCGTCAAGCACGGGGACGTCCAGCTCTTGATCGGCTGGCCAGTGCGGGTACTGGCTGGTGATCAGCACGCGCCCGCCGCCCGCGGGCGGCAGGAGTCCGTCGAGATCCACCGGGTCTGGCGCGTTGTCGAAGATCAGCAGCCAGTCGTCCCTGCAGGCAAGGGCCGCGTGCACCCGTGCCTTGGGGTCACCCGCATTGGGGCCGCCCCGGCCGTCGAGCTGCCCGGCCAGCTCGCTAAGCCCAGCCGCCAGCGCGGCCGGTTCCTCGGCAGGCAGCTGCCATACCACCCCGTATTCCGCCAGGTGCCGGTACGCGTACTCGACCGCCGCACTGGTCTTCCCCACGCCGCCAGGCCCGCACAGCGCGACGATCTCTGGCCCGCTCTGATGGGGACCCGTCAGCCGTGCGTGCAGCTCCGCCAGCAGGTCCTTCCGGCCGAACACGAATTCCGGTCGCTGCGGCAGCCGCCGCGCCATCCCCGGCTGCCGCTCGCGCCGCAGGTCGGTCATAGCCCGCAGCAGCAGCAGCCCGAGCTGCTGCGGGCTGGAGAACGTGCCCGTCACGATCCCGGAATCTCGCAGCCGGGCACGGAACGCCCGCTGCCTAGCCCGCAGGTCCGGGTCGCTGTTGAGCAGCCACCTCGCCGGGATCGGTACTTCCTGTTCCTCGTCGAGCAGGAAAACCAGCCGCGGCAGCGACGCCTCGGTCGCGGCATCGAACTCGAGCTCGGTGTAGGACACCTCAGGCTGGTCGCGTACTGGCGTGCCGTAGCGCAGCCCGATCAGCCCCACGTACACGTCGCAGTCGCGGACTTGCGCGCGACAAAAGTCGGCGGGCTTCTGGTCGCGGACCGGGAAATACGCCATATCCGCGATCGCGTGCCCCGCCCGGCTCACCGCCTCCTCCGCCGCCGCCACGAATGACCAGGCATGCGGGAATTCCCGCAGCTCAGCGGTGTGACTCACAAACACCCGCTGTGGGCTGGAAGATCCGCCGTCCTGAGTCACCACGGGCCCGTTCTGGATAACTGTTCTTGGACGCGCTGCAGGGTGTGGTAGCCGAACCGCGCGCGGGCCGCGCTGATCGTCTCGCCGGACAGCACCGCGGCGGTGATCGCGTCTTCCCGTTCGGCAATGGTGACGGCTAGGTCGGTGACCTCGGCCAGCCGGTGGCGCGGCACCACGACCACGCCGTCGTCGTCGCCGAGCACGATGTCGCCGGGGCGGACCTGGACGTCGCCGAGGGCGACAGGGATCTGCGCGTCGGCGACCTCCACTCGGTCTTTGCCGGTGCGCATGAACCGGCCGTGGCTGTACATGGGATAGCCGAGGCGCAGCGCGGTCGCCACGTCGCGGCAGACGCCCCAGATCGCGGTGCCCGCGATGCCGCGTGAGGCGGCGTACTCCGTGAGGATGTCACCCCAGACGGTGGCGTCGGTGCGGCCCTGGTTGTCCAGCACGGCCACCGCGCCGGGCGGGATGTCGTCGATGTAGTCGCCGACGGTGCCCTTCGGGTCGCCAACGGGGACGTAGCGCACCGTATAGGCGGGACCCGCCATCCGCGGGCCGTTGGCGAGCGGCGCGATGCCGTGTGCGCTGCCCTTGAGGCCGAGACGGTCCAGGGCGTCGGAGACAGTAGCGGTGCCCGCGGCGAGGAGGCCTGTGAGGTCGTCGGTCACGTTCTCACTCATCCCCGCTCAAAGCCGCGCGAAAGCGGTCGTCGTGCATGACCTCGGTTACCGGCTGGCCGGCCAGGACCGCGTCCCGCATCGCGTCCTGGCGCGCGGCAAGCCGCTCGGCGGTCTCGATGATCTCGGTCGCGCGGTCCGCCGGCAGGAAAACGACGCCGCTGCCGTCGGCGAGCACCAGGTCGCCCGGCGTGACCAGCACGCCGTCGAACAGGACAGGGACGTCGCTGCCGCGTTCGGCCAGCCGGCCGCGCGCGGTGACGGGGACGGCCGCGCGGGCCCAGACGGGGAAACCCGCCTCGGCCACGGCGTCCAGGTCGCGGCAGGCGCCGTCGATGACCGCGCCCTCGATGCCGCGGTACTGGGCGGCGGCGGACAGGATGTCGCCCCAGGAGGAGACGTTCGCGCGGCCCCGGTTGGCGACGACGATGACGTCGCCGGGGCCGGAGCTGGCGACCGTCTGGGTGCCGAGGTGACGGCCCGCCGGCCCCGCCGCGGCGTCGACCGCCTCCACGGTGCGGGCGCGGCCGGCGATCTTCTGGCGGCCCCACATCGGGCGGATGCCAGTCGTGGCGCCGGTGATCCCCAGGAAGTCGAGCGCGTCGGAGACCGCACAGGTGTCGAGGGCCTTGAGCCGGCCGGTTAGCGAAGTGGGCACTCGCGCATTCTCATTCGGTCGCGGTGGAATGTTCAACCCTTGTCGCTTCCCCGGCCTGGTGGAAGTATCCAAATCAAATGACGAGCCCGCCGCATGAGCCAGCCCCACTGCTCCTCGATCGCGACGGCCCGGCCGCCGTCGTCACGATCAACCGTCCCGGGCGGCTGAACGCCGTCACGTTCGCCATGTTCGCGCGGCTGCCCGCGCTGCTCGCCGAGGCGGCGGAACTGCCCGGCGTCCGGGTGCTGGTGCTGCGCGGCGCCGGGACCAGGGCGTTCTCCGCGGGCGCGGACATCGGCGAGTTCGCCGCGGTCAGGACCACCCCGGAGCAGGCGGCCGCCTACGACGAGGCGGTGCTCGCGGCCGAGACGGCGCTCGCCGGGTTCCCGATGCCGACGATCGCCGCGGTGCACGGCTACTGTTACGGCGGAGGCTGCGGACTGGCCCTGGCCTGCGACATCAGGCTCGCCGCGCGGGCGGCCCGGTTCGCGGTCACCCCCGCCAAGCTCGGCCTGGTCTACCCGCTGCGCTCCACCAAGCGCCTGGTCGACGCGGTGGGGCCGTCCCGCGCCAAGATCATCCTCATGGCGGGGACCGAGTACGACGCCGCGCGGGCGCTGTCGTTCGGCCTGGTCGACGAGGTCTTCGACGACGCCGCCGCCCTCGACGCCGGCGTCCGCGAGCTCACGGCGCTGCTGGCGTCCCGGTCCGCGGTGACCCAGCGGGCGGTCAAGGAGACGATCGCGCGCATCCTGGACGGGGTGTCGGCGGACGACGAGTCCCACGCGGCGCTGCGCGCCGCCGCTCTCGCGAGCCCGGACTACGCGGAGGGTGTCCGCGCCTTCCTGGAACGCCGCTCCCCCCAGTTCGGCTGATCGGAGTTATCCAGAACGGGCCCGTTCCTTCGCCTCACTTCACGTAGTCGCGCCAGGAGTGGGCAGGCTCATAGCCGAGTAGGTCCCTGGCGCGGTCGATCGCCAGCAGCGTGCCGAACTCAGAGACGTCCCTGATCACCGGCACGCCAGGGAAGACCTCGGCGAGCACGTCGCGGGACGGACGGTTCATGACCGTGTCGGCGGCGGCGATGATCACGTTCTGGCTGCCCGTGACCTCCGCCTCGAGGCCGAGGCGACAGGCGGCGGCCACGTCCCTGACATCCACGTAGCCCCACACGTTCCACTTGCGCAGCTGCGCGTCCGGCCAGAACGAGGGGAACCGCTGGTACTCGTCCGGGTCCATGATGTTGGAGATCCGCAGCCCCACGAACGGGATCCCGGACCACTGCGCGAGCTGCGCGGCGATCGTCTCGCTGGCGACCTTCGACAGCGCGTAGGTCGTCGTCGGGAACGGGTAGTGCTCCTCGTCGACCGGGGCGTACCGCGGCGGCGCCCCGGCCACGCCGGGGATCTGCTCAGGGCCGCCGCCGAACGGCAGGCCCAGCGTCGTCTCGCTCGACGCCCACACCACCCGGCTGAGGCCGAGCGCGGCCGCGGCGTGGAACACGTTGAAGTTCATCGCGATGTTCGCGTTGAACGTGACCGCCGGGGTGGCCATGCCTGGCGCCGGGATGTTGGCGAGGTGCACGACCGCGTCGGCGCCGCGCAGCGCCTCGGTCGCCTCGCCGTAGTCGGTCAGGTCGGCGCGCAGCACGGTGCCGCGCGGCTCGCCGGCGACCACGGCGTCGGTCGCGACCACGTCGTAGCCGTGCTCGCGCAGCTCCTGGACCGCGGCGCGGCCCGCCTTCCCTGTCGCTCCCGTCACGCAGACCCGCCGAGCCGCAGTTGTCATGTCGCCGAGCATATTGTCTGTAGCGTGACGGGTCGTGCGGGCGGTGGTCCCTATCTGGATCTCGATCGCGCCGCGTGGCGCGGACTGCGCGCGAGCACGCCCATGTCGCTGACCGCCGAAGAGCTGGACGAGCTGCGCGGCCTCGCGGACCCCATCGACCTCGGCGAGGTCGAGGACGTGTACCTGCCGTTGAGCAGGCTGCTCCGGCTGTACTACGAGGCGAGCGCCGGGCTGCGGGAAACGGTCGGCGCGTTCCTCGGCGAGCAGATCCGGCCGGCGCCGTTCACGATCGCGATCGCCGGGAGCGTCGCCGTCGGCAAGTCCACCACGGCCCGGGTGCTCAGGACGCTCATCTCCCGCTGGCCGGCCCGGCCGCACACCGAGCTGGTCACGACCGACAACTTCCTGTACCCCAACGCGGTCCTGGCGGAGCGCGGCCTGACCGACCGCAAGGGCTTCCCCGAGTCGTACGACCGGCGGGCGCTGCTGCGCTTCGTCCAGCAGGTGCGGGCCGGCGTGCCCGAGGTGACAGCGCCGGTCTACTCGCACCTGGCCTACGACATCCTCCCCGGGCAGCGGCAGTCCGTGCGGCGGCCCGACGTCCTCATCCTCGAGGGCCTCAACGTGCTGCAGTCGGCTCCGGCCGGAGCGCTGGCCGTCGCCGACTTCATCGACTTCTCCATCTACGTCGACGCGCGCACGGACGACATCGAGCAATGGTTCCTCGCCCGGCTGCGCGCGCTTCGGGACACCGCGTTCACCGACCCGCGGTCGCCGTTCCGCCAGCTCGCCGAGGTCAGCCTGGCGGAGGTCGACGCGTTCGGCGCGGAGGTCTGGAAGACGATCAACGAAGTCAACCTGGTCGAGAACATCGCGCCCACCCGCGCCAGGGCCACCCTGGTCCTGCACAAGGACGCCGGCCACGCGGTCACCCGAGTCGGGCTGCGGCGCTTCTGACGGGAGTCACCACGGGCCCGTTCGGGATAAAGGTGTTCGGGATAAAAGGTGGCGGCCGGGGGCGAAGGCGGAAGCACCGGGCGGCGCCCAGGGGGCGTGCGGCTGTACCGGGCGGGTGCTGGCGTAGGAACGGCGCGCGAACGAGCGCCTGGCTATGTGCATGAGGGCGAGCAGGTCGTGCTGGCGGGCGGTGAACGTGCGGCTGTCGATGACGCCGCGCGCGGCCTTGCCGTGCAGCAGGGCGAGCTCCGTGGCGGCGAGCTGGTAATCGCTCATGGCGGCCGCCGCGGCCATGCCGCCGCGGGCGCGGGCCCAGTTCCGCGCCTGGCGACGCGCCCGCAGCGAGCTGAGCATGGCGATGTCGTCGCTCGTGACCAGGCCCGTTGCCGCGTAGGCGGGCAGGTCGTGCCTGATCAGCCCCACCAGGCGGTGGCGGTCGGCGACCAGCACCGCGATGACCCCGGCGAGCACGCAGCTCATGATCGCGTACCCGATCAGCACCCCGGCCGTGCCGTACACCGACAGCGCGTTCCAGATGCCGTGCAGCAGCATGGCGGCCAGCCAGCCCGCGACCACCGCCCAGCCGCCCCCGCGGCGCCTGGACGCCGCGTATGCGACGCCGAGGCCTGTCATCGAGGTGAACAGCGGGTGCAGCAGCGGCGAGAACAACCCGCGCAGCACGAACGTGTACCCGAGCAGCTCGATGCCGCCTCGCTGCGGGGTGACGAGCGCGTTGATGTAGTAGCCGACGTTCTCGATCATCGCGAAGCCGAGGCCGACCATCGCCGCGTAGAGGACGCCGTCGGTCGGGCCGTCCAGCTCGTCCCTGCGCCGCCACAGGAGGCCGACCAGGACCAGGCCCTTGAGCGTCTCCTCTACCACCGGGGCACCGAACGTCGCCGACACGTACTCCCCGGTGCTCGCGCCGAGCGCCGGCTGGGTCACGTACTCCAGGCCCGCGGTGTTGATGATCAGCGCGGCCAGCGCCGCGATCCCTGCGCCCCAGGCGAACGCGAAGATCAGCGGGCCGCGCGGCTCGGGTTCCAGCCGGTCCACCCACAGCACCAGCGCGACGAGCAGCGGCACCGGCAGCAGGGCCAGCGGCAGCGCGATGACGAACGGCACGACGCCCTGGCCCGTCGCGAACGACTCCCCCGCGTCGATGCTCAGCGCGACGATCGCGCAGGCCGCGGTGATCACGATCCCCGCGATGAACCCAACCCTCGCCCGCCCGGGAACCCGCCCCTCGATCACCGCCCTGGGATCGAACACCGGGACGGGCGGGCTGGGCTCGGTCATGTGCGGAAGCATACTGTGCGGCCCGCGCGCGCGGCGGCACGCGGACGATGCCATATTGGTCTAGACCTTATGTCTCCAGTGGTCTAGACCATCGAGCTGGTGAATGTTCTGGAAACGGTGTCCCCCCGGCGGTTTTCGCCGGGGTCCTGAGGATAGGCTCTTATCGGTGATGGCGCCCTAGCCGTGCGGGAAACAGAGCCATACGGGGAATAGAGCCATACGGGGAACAGCCCTGGAAGGGATTCACGACAAAATGGCGAGCAACGACACCCTCGACTGGTCGGATACGGACAAGCGCGCCGTCGACCTGATCCGCGTGCTGGCGATGGACGCGGTGCAGAAGTCGGGTTCCGGTCACCCAGGCACGGCGATGAGCCTGGCGCCCGCCGCCTACGTCCTCTTCCAGCACGTGCTCAGGCACGACCCCGCCGACCCGCAGTGGCCGGGCCGGGACAGGTTCGTGCTCTCCTGCGGGCACTCGTCGCTGACGCTCTACATCCAGCTGTACCTGTCGGGCTACGGTCTCACGCTCGACGACCTCAAGGGGTACCGCTCGTGGGACAGCCTCACCCCCGGCCATCCAGAGCACGGCCTGACCGCGGGCGTCGAGACCACGACGGGCCCGCTCGGCCAGGGCATCGGCAACGCGGTGGGCATGGCGATGGCGTCCCGCCGCGAGCGCGGCCTCTACGACCCCGACGCGGCGCCGGGCACCTCGCCGTTCGACCACTTCATCTACTGCTTCGTCTCCGACGGCGACATGGAGGAGGGCATCAGCCACGAGGTCTCCTCGCTGGCCGGGCACCAGGAACTGGGCAACCTGATCGTGCTCTACGACGACAACCTCATCTCGATCGAGGATGACACGCACATCGCCAAGTCCGAGGACGTCGCCGCAAGATACGAGGCCTACGGCTGGCACGTGCAGCGGCTGAACTGGCGCACCACCGACGGCTATCACGAGAACGTCCAGGACCTGTACGACGCCTTCGAGGCCGCCAAGGCGGTCACGGACAAGCCGTCGTTCATCGCGCTGCGCACGATCATCGGCTGGCCGGCGCCCACCAAGCAGAACACCGGCGCCGCGCACGGCTCCGCGCTCGGCGAGGAGGAGGTCGCGGCCACCAAGAAGATCCTGGGCTTCGACCCGGCCGTCAACTTCCCCGTCGAGGAGGAGGCGGTCAGCCGCGCCAGGCAGGTCGCCGACCGCGGCAAGGCGCTGCACGCCGAGTGGGAGCAGGGCTTCGCCGCCTGGGCGGCGGCCAACGCCGAGCGCAAGGCGCTGTTCGACCGGCTGGCGGTGCGCGGCCTCCCGGCCGGCTGGGCGGAGGCGATCCCGTCGTTCCCCGCCGACGAGAAGAAGGGCGTGGCCACCAGGCGCGCCTCAGGCAATGTCCTGTCCGCGCTCGCGCCGGTGCTGCCAGAACTGTGGGGCGGCTCCGCCGACCTGGCCGAGTCCAACCTCACGACGATGGAGGGCGAGCCGTCGTTCGTCCCCGTCGAGCACCAGACCAAGATGTGGCCGGGCAACCCGTACGGGCGCACGCTGCACTTCGGCATCCGCGAGCACGGCATGGGGTCGATCCTGAACGGCATCACGCTGCACGGGGGCACCCGGCCGTACGGCGGCACCTTCCTGGTGTTCAGCGACTACATGAGGCCAGCCGTCCGGCTCGCCGCGCTGATGGAGCAGCCGGTCACCTACGTGTGGACGCACGACTCGATCGGCCTTGGCGAGGACGGCCCGACGCACCAGCCGGTCGAGCACCTGTGGTCGCTGCGCAACATCCCCGGCCTCGACGTGGTGCGTCCCGGCGACGCGAACGAGACGGCGGTGGCCTGGCGGACCATCATCACCCGCACCGGCCGGCCCGCCGGCCTGTGCCTGACCCGGCAGAACATACCCGTCTTCGACCGGGAGAAGTACGCCCCGGCCGACGGCACCGCGCGCGGCGCGTACGTGCTCGCCGACGGCGACTCCGGCCAGCCGGACGTGATCCTCATCGGCACCGGCAGCGAGGTGCAGATCGCGGTGCACGCGCGGGAGCTGCTCGCGGCCGACGGAATCTCCGCGCGAGTCGTCTCGATGCCCTGCGTGGAATGGTTCCACGAGCAAGACGCTTCCTACCAAGAGGAGGTGCTCCCGGCAGCGGTACGGGCGCGGGTGTCCGTCGAGGCCGGCATCACTGCTCCCTGGAAGCAGTTCGTCGGCGACGCGGGCGAGAGCGTCGGGGTGGACCACTTCGGCGCGTCGGCGTCGTACATGAAGCTGTACGAGGAGTTCGGGCTGACGGCGGAGCGGGTAGCCGAAGCCGCCAGGACCAGCCTGTCCAGGACCAGGAGCTAAGAAGGCTTACAGGCTCAGCGCCATACGGAAGGAACACGGCCATGAGTGACGTTCTGCGAGAGCTTACCGAGGAAGGTGTGTCGGTCTGGCTCGACGACATTAGCCGTGACCGGCTGCGCACCGGCAACCTCGAAATGCTCATCAGGGACTTCCAGGTGCGGGGCGTGACGTCGAACCCGACGATCTTCGCCCACGCGCTCAGCCAGGGCGATGCCTACGACGAGCAGATCGCGGACCTCAAGGTCCGCGGCGTCTCGGTGGAAGAGGCGTCGCGGATGATCACTACCTACGACATCCGGTGGGCCTGCGACGTGCTCCGCCCGTCGTACGACGAGACCGGCGGCCTGGACGGCAAGGTGTCGATCGAGGTCGACCCGCGGCTCGCCAGGGACACCGCGGCGACCATCGCGGAGGCCAAGCAGCTGTGGTGGCTGGTCGACAGGCCGAACCTGTTCATCAAGATCCCGGCGACCGCCGAGGGCGTCCCCGCGATCACCGAGACGCTGGCGCAGGGCATCAGCGTCAACGTGACGCTGATCTTCTCGCTGGAGCGGTACGGCGAGGTCATCGACGCGTACATGGCCGGCCTCGAGCAGGCGGCGGCGAACGGGCACGACATCAGCCAGATCTGGTCGGTCGCCTCCTTCTTCGTCAGCCGGGTGGACACCGAGGTGGACAAGCGGCTGGAGAAGATCAGCACGCCGGAAGCGGACGCGCTGAAGGGCAAGGCCGCCATCGCGAACGCGCGGCTGGCCTACGAGCTGTACGAGCAGAGGCTGGCCACACCGCGCTGGGCGGCGCTCGCGGCGAAGGGCGCCAGGGTACAGCGTCCGCTGTGGGCCTCCACGTCCACGAAGGACCCGGCGTTCCCTGACACCCTCTACGTCGTTGAGCTGGTGGCCAGGGATACCGTGAACACGATGCCCGAGGCGACCCTGCGCGCCACCGCCGACCACGGCGTGCTGCGCGGGGACACCATCCACGGCACCTACGAGCAGTCCCGGCAGGTCTTCGCTGAGCTGGAGAAGCTTGGCATCAGCTACGACGACGTGGTGCGGGTCCTCGAGGACGAGGGCGTGTCCAAGTTCGCCGTGTCCTGGAACGAGCTGCTCGAGTCGATCCGAACCGAACTAAGCACCAAGTAGACGGCAACTGGAGGTACCGGACATGACCGTGCCTGACGCCGACGCCAGGGGCCCGGCGCCGGCGAATCCGGGGATGATCGCGACCGCGGACGACCCCGTCAACCCGCTGCGGGACCCGCGGGACCGCAGGATCCCCCGGGTCGCGGGGCCGTGCGTCCTGGTGATGTTCGGCGTCACCGGTGACCTCGCCAGGAAAAAGCTGATGCCCGCGCTGTACGACCTGGCGAACCGCGGCCTGCTGCCCCCCGGCTTCTCCCTGGTCGGCTTCGCCCGCAGGGACTGGGAGGACGAGGACTTCGCCCAGATCACGTACCAGGCGGTCAAGGAGCACGCGCGGACCCCGTTCCGGGAGACTGTATGGCAGCAGCTCGCCGAGGGCATGCGGTTCGTCCCCGGCGAGTTCGACGACGACGCGGCCTTCGACAAGCTGGCCGCGACCGTCAGGGAGCTGGACCGCGAGCGGGGCACCGGCGGGAACTACGCGTTCTACCTGTCGATCCCGCCGCGCTTCTTCCCCCTCGTCGTGGAGCAGCTCAAGCGCTCCGGGCTGTCCGACCCCAGCATCTCAGGCACCGACACCGGCACCGGGCGGCCGCCGTGGCGGCGGGTGGTGATCGAGAAGCCGTTCGGCCACGACCTGGAGAGCGCCCGTGAGCTGAACAACATCGTGGACGCGGTGTTCCCCGCGGAATCGGTGTTCCGCATCGACCACTACCTGGGCAAGGAGACGGTCCAGAACATCCTGGCGCTGCGCTTCGCGAACAGCCTGTACGAGCCGATCTGGAACCGCAGCTTCGTGGACCACGTGCAGATCACGATGTCCGAGGACATCGGCATCGGCGGCCGGGCCGGCTACTACGACGGCATTGGCGCCGCGCGTGACGTGATCCAGAACCACCTGCTGCAGCTCCTCGCGCTGACCGCGATGGAGGAGCCGGTGTCGTTCGAGGCGAACTCGCTGCGGCAGGAGAAGGAGAAGGTGCTGTCCGCGGTCCGGCTGCCCACCGACCTCGCCGCCGGGACCGCTCGCGGCCAGTACGCGGCGGGCTGGCAGGGCGGCCGGCAGGTGATCGGCTACCTGGAGGAAGAGGGCATCCCGCCGGACTCGAGGACCGAGACCTACGCCGCCGTCAAGCTCGGCGTGGACACCCGCCGGTGGGCGGGCGTGCCGTTCTACCTACGCACCGGCAAGCGGCTGACGCGGCGGATGACGGAGATCGCGCTGATGTTCCAGCGCGCGCCGCACCTGCCGTTCGCCGCCACCGACACGGAGGAACTCGGCCAGAACGCCCTGGTCATCCGCGTCCAGCCGGACGAGGGGGTCACGGTGCGGTTCGGCTCGAAGGTGCCAGGCAGCGCGATGGAGGTGCGCGACGTCAACATGGACTTCGCCTACGGCGAGTCGTTCACCGAGTCCTCGCCCGAGGCCTACGAGCGGCTGATCCTCGACGTCCTCATCGGCGACCCGCCGCTGTTCCCCCGCCAGGAGGAGGTCGAGCTCTCCTGGCGCATCCTCGACCCGATCGAGAACTTCTGGGCCGAGTACACCAAGCCGGAACAGTACCCGTCGGGCTCACCGGGCCCGGCGTCCGCCGACGCGGTGATGGCGCGCGACGGCCGCGCCTGGCGCCGGCTGTAGCGGCCCGCAGGGCCGCAGAGGAGGCCGCAGCGCCGCACAAGAGGCGCCGCATAGGAGGCATTGCATCGATGACGATTGACCTGACCGACACGACCACTGGCGCGATCAGCAACGCGCTGACCGAGGCGCGGCGGCGGCTCGGCGGGATGACGCTGGGCATGGTGCTCACGCTCATCATCGTGACCGACGAGGAGGGGCAGTACGACGCGATCCGCGCGGCCAACCAGGCCGCCAGGGAGCACCCGTGCCGCGTCCTCGCCATGATCACCCGCCGGCCCAAGGCGGACTCCCGGCTGGACGCCGAGATCCGGGTCGGCGAGGCCGCGCCGGGCGAGACGCTCGTGCTGCGCATGTACGGCCCGCTCGGGCAGCACGCGGACTCCGTGGCGGCGCCGCTGCTCGTCCCCGACGTCCCCGTGGTCACCTGGTGGCCGGAGACCGCGCCGGAGGTCCCGGCCAAGCACCCGCTGGGCGTGCTCGCCCAGCGGCGGGTGACCGACTCGGCCGCCGCGGACATACCGCCGGCGGTCCTGACCACCCTCGCGCGCGCCTACCAGCCCGGCGACACCGACTTCGGCTGGACCCGCGCCACGCCGTGGCGCACGCTGCTCGCCGCGACGCTCGACCAACCGCATCCGGTGCTGCAGGCCGGCGAGGTCGAGGCGGAGGCGGACAATCCCACCGCGGACCTGATCGCCGCGTGGCTTAACCTGCGGCTGGGCATCCCGATGCGGCGTTCCGTCTCTGGCGGCCCCGGCATCACGCGGGTCTCGTTTACCACCCCGGTGGGCGAAATCGCGGTGAGCCGCCTGGACGGCCGCACCGCCACTCTGTCCTGGCCGTCCCGGCCGAACCGGATGGTCGCGCTGCACCGCAGGGAGACCGCCGAGCTGCTCGCCGAGGAGCTGCGCAGGCTCGACCCGGACGAGGTCTACGCCGAAACGCTGCGCCGCCTGGAAGAGCGCGGGATCGAGACCGGGCCTGCCGAGGCGCCTGAGCCGGACGAGCGGGTCGTCTCGTGAGCGATGCTTGGTTTCCAGCCGAGCGGGTCGTCTCGTGAGCGCGCCGCCGGAAGTTCTGGTTCACCGCGACGGCGGGTTGCTCGCCAAGGCGGCCGCCGCGCGCTGCGTCACCCGGCTGGTCGACGCGGTCGCCGCCGCCGGGCACGCCCACCTGGTGCTCACCGGGGGCGGCATCGGCACCGCGGTGCTCGCCGAGCTCGCCGCCGCGCCCGCGCGGGACGCGGTGGACTGGCGGCGCGTCGACTTCTGGTGGGGCGACGAGCGGTTCGTCCCGGCCGGGGACCCGGAGCGGAACGAGACCGGAGCGCGGGCCGCGCTGCTCGACCGCATCGACGCGGACCCGGCGCGAGTGCACCCGGTGCCGGGCCCTGACGGCCCGGACGGCGACGACCCGGAGGCCGCCGCGGAACGGTACGCGAGCGAACTCGCGGCCGCCACGCGGCCCGAGGACCACGCCCCCGTGCCGTCCTTCGACGTGCTGATGCTCGGCATCGGCCCGGAAGGTCACGTGGCCTCGCTGTTCCCGGGGATGCCCGCCGTCTACGACAACCGCCCGGTCGTCGCGGTGCGCGGTTCACCCAAGCCGCCGCCGGTGCGTATCTCCTTCACGTTTCCGTCGATCCAGGCCGCCCGCGAAGTGTGGATCCTGGCCTCGGGAGAGGAGAAGGCCAGCGCGGTCGCCCTGGCGCTGTCCGGTCCCGGCCCGGTCCAGCTGCCCGCGGCTGGCGCCCGCGGCCGCCAGCGGACGCTGTTCCTCATCGATGAGGCCGCCGCCGCGAAGCTCCCCGCCGACCTGGGCCGCCCCGGCGCGCACTGACTAGCTGGCTAACGCCCGCCAGGGACCTTCGCCTGGCTGCCACTGCACCCGGACAGCAAGATCGACGATGCCGTGCAGGTGCTCTGCGCGCCCGCTCCGCTGGTCTGGCTGGTATAGGTCATGACCAGGGCGAACGCGAGCATTCCCGCGGTGACGCAGCTCCATATCCCTACGAACATCCACGTCAGCGCCGTCGTGGACAGCTTCCTGCGCAGCCGTCGCAGCGGGCGACGCTGCGGCATGTCCTCGCCGGAGGCCAGCCGGTTGAAGATGTGCAAGAACGACACCAGTATCGGAGCGGTCTTCGCGAGCTCGTCGGCTATCCGGCTCAGCGTGCGCAGCTCACGCTCGTTAAGGCTCAGGGGTGCCTCCTTCGTCAAGCCCGGGCTGGCTCCCTCAGGCCGAGCTGGCGGTCGCCTTCCCAAGAAGGCCGTGGTTACGCAGCCAGGTTATGAAACTTTCGCGACCGGCGAAGCCAAGTCCCGCTGCAAGGCAGATTGCGGGAACCGCGGCGAGGGCGTAGCGGTAGCTGAAGCCCGCGGTCATTGCCGGCAGCACGAGCAGCGCTACCCCGGTCAGCCAGGGCAGCAGGCTGAGGCCGCCCCAGCCGGTGCCGGGCACGCGCGTCCTGCGGCGGATGCCGAGCACCACGCCGACGGCGCCGGCCACCACGAACAGCAGCAGGAACGTCCCTGGCAGGTACACGACCCGCTGGTAGAGCCGCAGGAACGAGCTCCACGGCTGGACCACCGACGGCTGCCCGTAGCTCGCGCCGCCGAAGTCCCGCGCGGCCGCGGCGTTGGTGCTGCTGCCGGTCACCCAGCCAGGCAACGGCGTTATATAGGCCGGCGTCACGAAACGGAACTTGGTGCCCGAGCCTTCCAGGTTCCCGATGTCGTTGGTCTCGTTCACCCGCGCCCAGCCGAACGTGGTCAGCGTGTCCTTGGCCACCGCCCCCGCGTAGTCGAGCGGCTGGGCGAGGATGGCGCGCTCCGCGAACCGCATCGTCAGCGACTCGATCTTGGGGGTGAAACGGTTGACATTGTTGGTGGTGCCGGTCAGTCGCGCGAGCGGGGTCTTGTTCGACCAGAGGTACTCCTGCGAGTTGGGGCGCCTGGACGGCGGCCTCGAGTCGCAGAGCACCCGCAGATCGGCCGGCGGCTTCATCACCGCGCAATTGGAGAAGCTGCTCACCCGGCTGTACAGGAACGTGCCCGTCGACTCGTCCAGCGCGTACTGCCCGGTGTGGATCTGGAACCAGAACATGTAGCCCGCGATCGGCAACACGCCCGCGACCGCGGTGGCGGCGATGCGGCGCCAGCCCATGCGGCGCGCCAGCATGCAGATCACCGCGATGACGAGCAGCGGCTCGCCCACCGTCCGGACGGTCGCCGCGTACCCGATCGCCAGGCCAGCCAGCACGGCGACGGCCAGCGGCGGCCGGTCCCACCAGCACAACAGCACGAGCGCCGCGGTGATCAGCGTGTAGAAGAGCACGTCGGCGGCGATCATGTGCTCGAGCTGCAGCTCGAACACGTCGAAGAGCACCGGCAGGGCCGGGATCGTGGCGCCCCACCACGGCAGTCCCCGGTGGCGGAGCACCGCGTAGATGCCGGTGCCCATGGCCAGCCCCATCACGGCCTGCAGGCCGGTGACCAGCGCCAGGCTGTGGAACGGGAGCAGCGCGTACAAGAAGAACGGATACCCGTTCGACCGCACGATGTCCGGCGTCTTCGTGACCGCGTCGGTCATGTAGTTGTAGGAGTCGTTGAAGAACATCGCCGGCGGGTAGCCGAGCATGACCACGACCCGCAGCGCCACGGCGACGGCCAGCACGATCACGAAGGGCCGGTGGGCGCGGATGAGCCGCCACAGCCAAGCGGCCGCCCTAGCGCCCCGGGCGCCCATGGCCTGCTGCGCGGCGTCCGTCTCCGGCTGGGCGACGCGGTCGTTTACATGCATCGCACCGACTTTACAAGAACTGGCTTAGGTAGCCGCGCGTTACTGGCCCAGTGTGGCGTGATTTACCTGCGGCGCCCGAAAGAAAGCAGCGCGATCGTCATGATCAGCACCACCGTGGGGGCGACGATGTCGTGCGCGCTCCTGCTGGCGAGGGCGAGCACCAGCCAGAGCGTCACGATCGGGAGGAACGCGATCGCGCGCGGCCTGCGCCTGACCGGCGGGACCGTCCCGTTGTTCCGCTCGGGATGCGAGGGCAGCGCGGCCGGAGACAGGGCGGCGGAGGGCAGCCGGCGGCCGGGGACGTCGGAGCCGAGCACGGGCTGGGACGGCAGGTCCTCGGTCAGCTTCCGCAGCTCACCCCAGGTCTTGCTGGCGTAGGCGGCGGAGGTCCGCTCGTCGAACTCCTCCAGCGTCAGCCTGCCCGCGGTGTAGGCGTCTCTGAGCGTGGCAACGACTACTTCCCGATCCACATCTGACGCTCGGATCGAATGGTCGCTCGCCATCGCCGGCACCCCCTTGAGGATTTAAGAATACCGGGTCACTTTCATTATGATCTGCCCATGCCCGTCCTCCCTATGACCGGGAACCACTTCATCGTCTGCGGGGACGGCTCGCTCGCCTACCGCATCGCCTCAGAACTGACATCCCGCTACGACGAGAACGTCGTCGTCGTCCTGCCGGACCAGGCCAGGAACTACGGGCCGCAGATCGCCGCGCTTGCCGGGGTCACCGTGCTCAGCCATGCCGCGCTGACCAGCGACGCCTTCGTCGAGGCGGGCATCTCGACAGCACGCGGCCTGGCCCTGGTGGGCTCCGACGACCTCGTCAACTTCCACGCCGCGCTGCGCGCCGACGAGCTCAACCCGGGGCTGCGCATCGTCGTGGCCGCGTTCAACCGACGGCTCGGCCAGCACATCCGCGGCTTCTTCCGCGACTGCACCGTGCTGTCGAGCAGCGAGACGGCCGCGCCGTCGTTCGTGTCCGCCGCGCTCGGCTCGCCCACCCCGAGCCACGTCCGGGTGTCCGGGCGCACGCTGTACGTTGCGCGCCACGCCGACGTGCCGGCGGGCCACGCGGTCTGCGGGCTCGAGGTGCCCGACGACCCGGCGGGCACCACCCAGCTGATACCGCCGGACGAGCTGCCACCGGTGTCGCCGGACGGTGCCTCGTCCGACGGTGCTTCGCCGGACGGAGGCCGGGGCGGCCTCGTCCTCGCCGTCGCTGACGGCACGCCGCGCGATCCGCTGACCAGGCGGCGGCACCCCGTGCGCGCGTCAGCCGGCATGCTGTGGCGGCTCGCGTGGAACAAGTTCGCGCTGGTCTTCGCCATCCTGCTGGCGGCCGTCATCACGGGCTTCTGCCTGCTGCTCGTCGCCGGCTACCCGGTGAGCAACGCGGTCTACCTGACCGTGATGGACATGACCGGCTCCGCGCTCACCAGCGCCAGGCTCGGCGGCCCTGAGAAGGTCTCGCAGGTGGTCCTCACCGTCGACGGCATGGCGCTCATTCCGCTCGTGACCGCGATCATCGTCGGCGCCCGGCTGACCGGGAAGATCCGCGGCGAGCCGCGGCCGCGCGGCGGTCACGTCATCGTCGTCGGCCTCGGCAACGTCGGCACCCGCGTGGTCGGCGAGCTACACGATCTCGGCTACGACGTCGCCTGCATCGACCGGGACCCGGAAGCCAGGGGCGTCGCGCTGGCGCGCAGGCTCAGCCTCCCGATGGTGATCGGCGAGGCTTACCTGGAAGAGAAGCTGTCGGCGGCGGGGCTGGAGACCGCCGCCGCACTCGTCTCCGTGACGAGCAACGACATGGTCAACCTGGAGACCGCGCTGCAGGCGCGGGCGATGCGCGAAGACCTGCGCCTGGTGCTGCGCCTCGGCGACGACGACCTCGCCCAGCGGGTACAGAAGACGCTGGGCAATGTCATCTCACGCAGCGTCTCGTATATGGCGGCGCCCGCCTTCGCCGCCGCGCTGCTGGAGCATCTGGTGTTGCGCACGATCGCGGTGGGACGGCACGTCCTGCTGATCGCGGACGTCCGGGTGGAAGCCGGCTCGGACATCGCGGGGCGGGCGCTGGCCGAGCTCGAGCGGGACCGGCTGGCGCGCGTGCTGGCGCTGCAGGTACGCGGCGCGCAGCGGTTCCACTGGTCGCCGCACCACGGTTACCTGCTCGCGACGGGCGACCGGGTGATCGTGCTCGCCACGCGCGCCGGGCTGACCCGCTTCCTCACCGGAAGCGCAATTATCGGGTTATTTCGCTCGAGCGGGGTCTCGCGAGAATGCTTACCAGCGCGTTACGCTATTAGCAGAACTTTCAACCTGGTCTCTATGGGCCAGGAGGGAAGAAAACAGATATGCACCCGGTCGAAGGCGGCGGGAGCAGGCCACCGTGACCGGGAGCGGTCCCAACATCGGAGGCAACATGAGTGTCAGTGAAGACCGCACAGCTGTAGCACCGGCTACCGCGGCCAGTCCGATCGCCGACCCGGCACCGCTGGGCCTGGCCGCGTTCGCGCTCACCACGTTCCTGCTTTCTGCCGCTAACGCACACTGGATGAGCGGAAACGCCACCGGCGACGCCTGGCTCGGGTACGCGCTCGCCTACGGCGGAGTCGCCCAGCTGCTGGCCGGCATGTGGGAGTTCCGCAACAGGAACGTGTTCGGCGCGACGGCGTTCTCCACGTACGGCGGGTTCTGGATCGGCCTCGGCCTATGGGTCCTGCTCGTCGCGGATAGAACCCGCCCCGCCGTCGCCGCCGGAACGGCGTTCCTCAACCACGACCTCGGCTGGATCCTGCTCGCTTTCGCCATCTTCAACACGTACATGCTGCTCTTCAGCGCCCAGGTGAACATGGCGGTCTTCGGCGTGTTCCTCACCCTTGAGCTCACCGAGATCGTCCTTGCCATCGGGTTCTTCGCCAACAGCCCCGGCACGGTCCAGTTCGGCGGTTACGTGGGCATCCTCACGGCGCTCGTCGCCTGGTACACCTCGGCGGCCGGCGTCTCCAACGGCCTGGCCGGCCGGATCAGGCTTCCCGTCGGCAGGCCGCTAGTGGCCTAACCGGCCCTCGCCAGTCCACCGCCGCCGGGTACGGTTACGTTCAGCCGTGACCGTACCCGGCGCGAGTGGAGGACTCGAGATGCACCGGCAAGACGGGCCGGACGTCGACCTGCCTGTCCAGGTGGCCCGGGCAGTAAAAGAAAAGACGCGGCCGTGGTGGTCGATCATCTCGCTCGCCCTCGCGATCGCCTCCGCCATCACCTCCGCGTGGGCGCGCAGCTCATTTGAGGCCTATTTCCGCCCCGACCACGTCCCGAACCAGATCATCGCCGCGGCATCCGCCGCGGCGTTCTGCGTGTTCGCCAGCATCGCGACCTACGGGCTGTCGCGCGCGGCCCGCTCGGTGCTCGAACCGCGGGTCGGCACCGCGCACGCCGCGGTCGTCGGGTACTTCCTGCTGCTGATCGGCGCGTTCACCACGCTGGCCATCACGCTGGCGCTGTTCGACGTCCCGATCAGCCAGCTGATCCTCGGCGGTGCGCTCACCAGCGTGTTCGTCGGGATCGCCGCGCAGCAGGCACTGTCCAACGTGTTCGCCGGGATGGTGCTGCTGCTCGCCAGGCCGTTCCAGGTCGGCGACACGATCCTGCTGCGGGCCGGGGGGCTCGGCGGGGAGCTGACCGGAACGGTCACGGACATCGGCATCACCTACGTGCGGCTCGACACCGGCGCCAGCGTCATGTCCGTGCCCAACTCGCAGGTGCTGAACGCCGTGGTGGGACCGAAGCCGCAGCCGTCGGCGGCCGTTCCGGTCAGCCCGCCAGGGGACGACCAGCCGATACCTCCTGGACGCGGAGCAGTGCCCGGCTAACTGCTTTTTAACCACATACAGGGACAGCCCAGGGATGCGCAGCACGCGGACGCGGCGCGGGGCACCGAAGCCGGCTTCGCGGAGCCAGCCGCGCAGCTGCGCGGGGGTGTGCACCTGCGAGCCCGAGCTGAGGTAGACGAACAGGCCGAGGAAGTTCGCGGCCGCGGACGCGCGGCGGGCCGGGTCCGCGAAGGCATCCATCACGGCCAGCGTGCCGCCTGGCGCCAGTGCCTCGCGGGCCTTGCCGAACAGGTCGGGGATCTGGTCCGGGCTCAGGTGGTGGACGAGGTTGAAGCAGAGCACCGCGTCGTAGCCAGCGCCCAGGTCAACAGCGGTCGCGTCGCCGTCCCTGAACCGAACGCGGTCGGCCATCCCGGCGGCGGCGACGATCTCGCGGCCGACCGCCGCGCTGCCCGGCAGGTCGAGCACGGTCGCGGTCAGCCCCGGGTGGCGGCGGCACAGCGCCACGGAGTACAGGCCGTGGCCACCGCCGATGTCGAGCAGCTGCCGCGCGCCTGACGGCAGTCGCAGCTTCCTGGCCACCTCCGCGGCGCTCAGCCTGGCGAGCTCGCGCTGGCCGCGGATGTAGCGCTCCCAGTACGGGTCGTCTGGCGGCGCACCGTGCGACGCAGTCCCTGCGGGGGGGCGGCCGCGGGTGACTTCGCCGAGTTCGGCCCACCAGTTCCAGTAGTCGGCGGTTCCCGCGACGTATTCCGCGACCGACAGCCCGGACGCCGGGTCGAGCCAGCGCCGGGAGCGGCGGCTGAGCTGGTAGCGCCCGGCCCGCGCGGTGACGTGGCCCGACGAGCGCAGGCAGTCGAGCAGCAGCCGGGTGGGCAGCGGGTCAAGGTCAAGGTCGGCGGCCAGCTCCGCCGCCGTAGCGGGGTTTTGCGCCAGCCTGGCCGTGATGCCGGTGCGCACGGCGGCGACGAGGATCCCGGACAGCCCCATGCCGCCCCACGCCTCGGCGGCGGGACTGGGCACGACGCCGGCGAGCAGGGCCAGCCATTCGGCCGGGTTGGCACCGCGCAATGCAAGCCTCACACTGCAAAGGTAGGTGCTGCGAGCCGACGGACCGGGGGTTTCTGCCATGAACCGCGTGCGGGCACTGATCATTGCCAGCCACCCGGGTCCGTCACTCGCTATCACGGCCATGGCGACCCTACTGGCGGCGGAAGCGGCGCCGCACGGCATCGGCCCCGTGCTGACGGCGCCCGCCATGCTGGCGGGCCAGCTGTCGGTCGGCTGGTCCAACGACGCCTGCGACGCGCGCCGCGACGCCGCGGCGGGCCGGACGGACAAGCCGATAGCCACCGGCGCGATCAGCGTGCGGGCGGTATGGATCGCGGCTTTCGCCTCGCTGCTGGCCGGGCTCGCGATGGCACTGGCGATCAGCGTGCTTACCCTGCTCATCCTGATCGTGGTCATCGGGGCCGCGTGGGCGTACAACCTCGGGCTCAAGTCCACGGCCTGGTCCGGGCTCATGTACGTGGCCGGGTTCGGACCGATTCCCGCGTACGCGGCGAGTACGCTGCCCGGTCATCCCGCGCCGCGCTGGTCCGTGACGGCGGCGGCGGCGCTGGTCGGCCTCGGCGCGCACTTCGCCAACGTGCTTCCCGACCTGGCGGGCGACCAGGCCACCGGCGTCAAGGGCCTGCCGCAGCAGGTGGCCGCCCGGTGGGGGCCTGGTGCGGTGCGAGCCGCTGCGCTGGTGCTGCTGCTGGCGGCGTCCGTGCTGCTGGTGCTGGCGGCCAGTGACTCCAGGCGATGGGTCGCCATTGCCGGGCTCGTCGCCGCGGTCATACTTGGCGCGATCGGCGCCCGGGGCTCCGGGCGGGTCCCGTTCTACGCCGCGCTCGGCATCGCGGCCATCGACGTGGTGCTGTTCGCCGCGGGCGGGGAAGCCCTGACGTCATGACCAGGATCGTCGCCGTGCGGTCCGCCTTCCCAGCCCACCGCTACCCGCAGCCGGACTTCACCAGGACGGTCGCCGAACTTGGCGGCCTCGGCCCGGCGCAGCGCGCCCTGCTCGAACGGCTGCACGGCAACGCGGGCGTGGACACCCGGCACATCGTCTTGCCGCTGCCGGACTACGGGGCCCTGCGCGGGATCGTGGCGACCAACGACCGCTACATCGAGGAGGCTCTTGACCTCGGCGAGCGCGCGCTGCGCGGCGCGCTCGAGTCGGCCGGGCTTACGGCCGACGACCTGGACCTGCTGATCGTCACGTCGGTGACCGGGGTGGCCGTGCCGTCGCTCGACGCCAGGCTTATCCCGCGCCTCGGGCTGCGGACGGACGTGAAGCGGCTGCCGATCTTCGGCCTCGGATGCGTGGCCGGCGCGGCAGGGCTGGGCAGGCTGCACGACTACCTGCTCGGCTGGCCCGGGCACACCGCGGCGCTGCTGGCGGTCGAGCTGTGCTCGCTTAACTGGCCCGCCACCGACATGACGACGGCGGATCTCGTGGTCAGCGGGCTGTTCGGCGACGGGGCGGCGGCCCTGGTGGCGACCGGCGCACGGGCTGCCGGCGGGCGGCGGGCTATCGGGCCGCGGGTGATCGCGTCGCGCAGTGAGGTGTACCCCGACAGCGGGGACACGCTGGGCTGGCGGCTTGGCTCCGACGGCTTCAGGATCGTGCTGACGGCGGAGCTCGCGGACGTGGTCGAGCAGCGGCTGGCGGGCAGCGTGACCGAGTTCCTGGCCGCCCACGGGCTGACCGCGGACGACGTCAAGAGCTGGGTGTGCCATCCCGGCGGCCCCAGGGTGATCGACGCCGTGCAGAAAAGCCTCGAGCTGCCCGACAGCGCGGTCGAGGCGAGCCGCCGGTCGCTCGCGGAAGCCGGCAACATGTCCTCGGCGTCGGTGCTGCATATCCTGGAGCAAGTCGCCGCCAACGGCCGGCCGCCACCGGGGTCAGCTGGCCTGATGATCGGGCTTGGGCCGGGAGTCAGCGCGGAACTGGTATTGCTGCGATGGTGAGCTAGTGGACGTTTACTGGGGTTTGCTCGCCGTCATCGCCGTCGAGCGGGTGGCGGAACTCGTCGTGTCACAGCGGCACGCCGCCGCGAGCCTGCGCAACGGCGGTGTCGAGTATGGCCAGGGGCACTTCCCGGTCATGGTGGCGCTGCACGTCGCGCTGCTGGCCGGCTGCGTGGCCGAGCCGCTTTTGCTGCATCGCACGTTCATCCCGGCGCTCGGCTATCCGATGCTCGCGGTCGTGGTGGCGGCGAACGCGCTGCGCTGGTGGTGCATTGTCACGCTGGGCCCGCGGTGGACGGCGCGGGTGATCGTGATCCCCGGGATGCCGCTGGTCAGGTCGGGACCGTACCGGTGGTTCGCGCACCCGAACTACGTCGCCGTCGTCATCGAGGGTGCCGCGCTGCCGCTCGTCGGCTCGGCCTGGATCACCGCGTGCACGTTTACCGTGCTGAACGCGGCGCTGCTCACGGTGCGGCTGCGCTGTGAGGTCCGCGCGCTCGCCGCGGCGCAGCTCTCGCCGGTGCCGCGATGACGGGTGTCGCCGTGGTGGAGGCACTGTGATGGAAGCACTGTGATGGAGGCACTGTGATGGAGGCACTGTGATCGACGTGCTGGTCGCGGGCGGCGGGCCCGCCGGGCTGGCGACCGCCATCCGGTGCGCGCAGGCCGGGCTGTCGGTCACCGTGGCCGAGCCGCGGGCCGTGCCGATCGACAAGGCCTGCGGCGAGGGCCTGATGCCGTCGGCGGTGGTGCGGCTGGCGGCGCTCGGCGTCCGCCCGGCCGGGCACCCGCTGCGCGGGATCCGGTACCTGGACGCCAGCCACCGCGTCGACGCGCGCTTCCGGCACGGCGGCGGTCTCGGCGTTCGCCGTACGACCTTGCACGCCGCGCTCGCGGCGCGGGCCGCGGAACTTTCGATCCCGGTTGTGCCGGCGCGGGTGACGTCCGTCACCCAGGACGGCGGCGGTGTCACGGCGGCGGGCCTGCGGGCGAGGTACCTGGTCGCCGCCGACGGGCTGCACTCGACGGTCCGCCGGGCCTGCGGGCTGGACCCGCCGCGCGCCCGCCATCCGCGGTTCGGCCTGCGCCGGCACTACCGGCTCGCGCCGTGGACCGACCTGGTCGAGGTGCACTGGTCGGCGGGGGCCGAGGCGTACGTCACGCCGGTCGACGACGACCTGGTAGGCGTCGCGATCCTGGGCGGGGCGCATAGCGACTTCGCGTCCAGGCTCGCGGCGTTCCCGGCACTCCGCGAGCGGCTGGCCGGGGCTGGGCCTGGCAGCGAGGTGCGCGGTGCGGGCCCGCTGCGGCAGGACGTGCCGCGAAGGTCCGCTGGCAATGTCCTGCTCGTCGGTGACGCCTCCGGTTATCTCGACGCGCTGACCGGCGAGGGTATCGGGGCGGCGCTCGCGCAGGCGGCGGTCCTGGCGCAGTGCCTGGCGGCGGGGCGGCCAGGGGACTACGAACGAGCCTGGCGGCGGGCCTGCCGCAGGTCCTGGATGCTCACCGCGGGCCTGCTGTGGTCCAGGCACCAGCCGCTGCTCGGACCCCGCATCGTTCCCGCCGCCCAGCGCCTCCCCCGCCTGTTCACCACGATCGTCAACCTGGTCGGCGACGCGTGACCTGGACTGCACCGCCTCGGGATTGGCGGTGTGGCCCACAGGTGCGAATCTATTGGCGCTGTGGGCCACACCGCCAACGTCGTAGCGCATGATTTCTAGGTAGTAGAGCTATTTCGTGACATAGTGTATTCATGCCTAAGCGCACAGTAATTGACGACGGCGCGCTCCAGCGCATCCTCACAGCACAACACCAGGTGATCAGCCGTACGCAGGCGCTGGAGATCGGGATTCCGCAGAGCACGTTAAACACATGGTGCAAGGCTGGCGGAAAGTGGCAGAAGCTGCTTCCCGGGGTGTATCTGACGGCGACCGGACGGATCGCCACGGAGCAGCGGCAGGTAGCGGCCTTGCTGTATGCCGGACCGCAGAGCGTGATAACCGGGCCGGTCGCGATGCGGCTGCACCGGCTGCGGTGCCCGGGCGGGGATGCTATTGACGTTCTCATCCCGTGGACGGCCAGGCGGCAGAGCATTGGTTTCGTGCGGGTTCACCGCACACGCCGAATGCCGGGGTTCAGTCGGACTGGTCCGATCCGATTTGCCAGCCCGGCCCGCGCGGTGGCCGACGCCGCGCATGGCTTCACCAAGCTCGACGAGGTGCGCGCAGTGGTCGCGGAGGGTGTGCAAAGACAAGCTTGCTCGATCGCCCAGATAGGCCTTGAGCTTACGGGCGGCGTCAATCGTGATTCACTCCACCTGCGCACGGCCCTGGCCGAGGTCCGCGATGGGATCCGGTCGGTAGCCGAGGCACGCTTCCGCCAGCGGGTACGGAACTCCGACCTGCCGCAGCCCAGGTATAACGTGTTCCTTCGCGCTGCGGACGGCACCGACATTGGCGAGGCCGACGCCTGGTGGGCGGACGCTGGAGTCTCGGCGGAGATCGACTCCCGGGAATATCACTTCTACCGGGACGGCTGGCTGAAGACCGACGCCAAGCACAGCCGGATGCTCAAGTACGGCATCCTCCCCCATCACTTCGCCCCGACCCGGATCGACAACGACTGGCCCGCGGTCTATGGCGACCTCAGGTCCTCCATCTACGAAGGCCGTCAGCGACCTCCGCTGCGGATAGTGGCCTTCGAGGCTCTCGGCTAGCCGAGAACCCGGCGGAAGGCGGGGCATGTGAAACGGCCCCGGCGGATGCCGGGGCCGTTGACGCTGTGGGCCGGTGCGGTGGTCGCCTCCTCGGCGAGAGGCACATCGCGGCTCCAGCCGAACGGTATTCCGCGAAGGCGATATTAGGTGCGGCCCGGGGGATCCTAGCCGCACCGGCCACTGTCTCTAACGCCTCCTGGTGTACCTCTGTTCCCTGGAGTCCCGGCTCATTTGCTGATCGCGGGACTCGCCGTCCCAGTAGCCGCGCTGCGCCGGGTCGGCCTCGCCGGCCGCCGGCGTGAAGCTCGGGGCGCCCGGGTAGGCGGCCTGCTGGTGGTTCTCTGGGTATCCCGCCGCGTAGCCGTCATCGGGGTACGCCTGGCCACCGTAGGACTGTTCCTCCGGGTATCCCTGCGGGGCGTACCCGGCCTGTTGGTACTCGTCGCCAGGCCCGTAGCCGCCGCCGTTCTGGGTGAAGGTGGGGGTAAAGGTCGGGCCGGAGGCCGTGGCGGCAGAGCCGTTGCCCGGGTAGCCGTTGTAGCCAGCGGCCTCGTAGCCGTTCGCCTGGTACGCGCCGGACTGCTGCACATCACCGTAGCCGTTCGGCTCGTACGCGGCGGACTGGTGCGTGCCCGGGTAACCACTGGCCTCGTAGCCGCGCGAGTGCTGCGCCTCGCCGTAGCCATTCGCCTCGTAAGCGTCCGGCTGGTGCGAGCCGTTGTAGCCGTTGGTGTCGTAGGCCGCGGTGGCGCCGAAGCTGCCGTCGGCGGCGTAGTCGGATGACGGGTATGAGCCGCTGGCGGGGTCTGCGTAACCGTTCGCCTGGTAGGCACCGGTGCCGCTGAAACCGCCGGGCTGCGCGTATCCGGGGTCGGCGTAGCCGGACGGGTCGGGGTAGCGCGGCGCTTCCTGGTAGCCGGCGGCCTCCGGGTAGCCGGGCTGTTCCCGGTAGGACGGCGGGTCCTGGGCGTGCCGCGGCGCGGCCGGGGCGCCCGGGGCACTGGGGGCGCCGACGGGGGCGGAGAGCGCCGGAGCGGCGGCCGTCCCGTTCATGTAAGAAGCGGCGGGATCCGGCTGCACGTACTGGGCGAGATCGTGGCTGCCCGGGTCGGGCACGCTGTAGTCCTGCGCGGCGTAGCCCTGACCGTTGTAGCCCTGCGCTTCGTAGCCCTGCGGTTCGTAGCCTTGCGCTTCGTAGCCCGGTGCCTCGTAGCCCTGGCCGTTGTAGCCGCGCACGTCGTAGCCCTGCGCGTCGTAGCTTTCCGCGCTGTAGTTCTGGTCGCTGTAGTTCTGGGCGTTATAGCCCTGGCCGTCCTGCGCCTGGTCGGCGTACGCCGGACCGCTGTAGTCCGCGTACGGGGCCGCCGTGCCGGCTTGCGCGCCGTACCCCTGCGGGTCGCCGTACTGCTGCGGGTCGCCGTACTGCTGCGGGTCGGCATACTGCTGCGGGTCGGCATACTGCTGCGGGTCGCCATATCCCTGGGCGTCGCCGTATCCCTGGGCGTCGCCGTATCCCTGGGCGTCGCCGTACTGGTGGGACTCGCCGTACCCCGGCACGTTCCCGTACTGCTGGCTGCGGTAGTCGCTGAGGTACGTCGGCTCGGCCATGGCGCCGTACCCGCCGGCCGTGTCGTAGCCGCCTGCCTGCCCGTAGCCGCTGGCCGCGCCCGCGCCGTACCCGGCCGGGCCGGCGCCATAGCCGGGTGCCGGGTAGCCGACCGCGGGGTCGTCGGGGACGGCGCTCATCGCGCCCGTGAAGGGCTCTGGCGACGGGCCGATCGCGAGCCGCGGCCGCTGGGCCCCCAGCGCGACCGGGCCACCAAGGCCGGGGTCGTCAGGCGACCCCCTGTGCAGGGAGTCCATCAATCGCGGCAGGTCATCCATGGGCAACCGGAACGTGCCAGTGCAGGTACCCCCCTGCCAGATGCTGAACACTGCGATCCCGGTATCGGCGTACCAGCTGAGACGCATGCTGCGGGTACTGCCGCGCACGTCAAAGAAGACTTCGCCGAGCCGGGGCAGCGGTGCTGCGTCCGACGCTGACATGCTGCCCATCGTGGCCCCCCTCCGGAACGTTTGTCCAGTTCATTCAGACTATTGCCCAGGAGCCCCGCGCGTGACCCAGTCGCGGCACTCGGTCATGCCCGCAGCGTCCGTCGGCGTGTCGCCGCCGGCCGGAGCCGGCCCGGCAGAGCAAAAAAACTCGCGACCCGCCGGGGTTAAAATGCCACCCTGCCGTGCGCGGACAGGGGGCAGGTGGCATCATAGTCCGCAGGCTTTCCTGCCCCCGCCTCTTGGCGAGCACCGTTTTGCGGGGAACACCGGCTTTCGGGAACACCGTCTGGTGGGGCAGGCGTTTGTCATGCATGAGTCGCCCATGGCCCGGCTGCCTGCCTGCGAGCAACTGCACGCTGGCGTCGTCACCGCGCACGCGAAAAACGTGCGGGAACAGTACGACGCCATGCGGCGTTAGTCCTTGCAACGGCAGTTACCGCGCAGGGTGAGGCTCGCGTGCTAACGAGCCAATAACAAGAGTAACGCAAGAATAAAGCAACTTTGTTGAGGTGACTGATCCATGTCTCAGGTGCGTAGGCAGACGGCGATGCTTCCCCGCCCTAACTGGGGTTGGCAGGACGCTGCCGCGTGTCGTGGCGAGGATCTGATGCTCTTCTTCGGCCCAGACGGTGAGCGGCAGCCAGAGCGGGATATCAGGGAGCGTAAGGCTAAGGCCATTTGCGCAAGCTGCCCTGTCCGGCTCGAGTGCCTCAACTACGCCGTCGCGCGTCCTGAGAAGTACGGCACTTGGGGCGGCCTGAACGAGGACGAGCGCTCCGCGGAGCGCCGTCGCCGGATGCGCCGCGCGAACGCCGCCTGATACAGCGGGATCGCTATCGCAGCGCCGCGAGCAGCGTCAGCACGTCGGAGTCGGTCAGCTGGCCGAACTCGGCGTACCACTCTCCCACGCTACGGAACCGGCGGGGTGTGACTAGGGTCACCACCCCGCCGGTTTCTGCTTTCATCGCCTCCACAGCCGACGCCGGCGCAACCGGCACCGCCAGCGTCAGCCGGGCGGGCATCCCGGCGCGCACCGCGCGCAGCGCGGCCCGCGCCGTCACCCCCGTCGCCAGCCCGTCATCGACCACGATCACGTGGCGGCCGGCGAAGTCAGGCGGCGGCAGGCCGCCGCGGTAGACGGCGACGCGGCGGGCGAGCTCGGCTCGCTCGCTGGCGACGATGCCGGCCAGGTCGTCAGGCCGGAGCCGGACCTGATCCAGCAGGCAGGGATCGAAGACCGGCTCGCCGCCTTCCGCAATGGCGCCAAGCCCTACCTCGGGCTCGTCGGGATGGCCGATCTTCCTCGTCACGAGCACCTCGAGGGGGACGCCGAGGCACCGTGCCACGCCGGCCCCGACCGCGACACCGCCTCTCGCCAGCGCGGTCACCACAATACGTTCGGGATAAGAATGACCAATCGCCGGCCGGAGGCACTCGCCGAGGAGCAGCCCAGCAGCAGCGCGGTCCGAAAAACGCATGGGCCAGACCGCGCGGCGTCCGGCGAACGCGCTGGCCATCTCGCGCGGAGTTATACCCACCGCGCACACCCCGTAAAGACGGCACAATGAAGACCATGATCTGCGTCCCGTGCCGTCAGCGGCACCACCAGGACTGCCCGGGCGGCACCTGGTGCGACTGCCAGCACCTGCCGGCGCAGGACGCGCGGCAGGACGCGGTCGAGCCGCCGCTCAGCTGGGTGCGGCAAGGCTGAGGCATCGATGAAGGGCCGGCCGGGGGTATCGAGACCGTACTGTTACAACTTTTAACGCGAACGGCGGGAATAGCCGCGCGGTGCGGAAAGGTTAACGCCCACGTGACTCACCTTCGCTGGACAGACAACGCACGAGTGTGTGATCCTGCAAAGGTGATTGTTACGGACCCCATGCTCGTCGTGCGTAGGCATGTCGACCTGCTGCGTGTCCGTAGCGCCATGTGTCGTCCCGCACGCTGATCGCCGCCCGACGTTTAACTCAACGTTACAAACCCGCTGAGTACCTAGGGCGCGCGCCACGTAGCTGGGGCGGCTTTTTTTGTTTCCTGAAGCCCGCCAACGGCCAGGCGGCGCGTGCTCGCGCCAGGACTACGACCGTTAGTGAGGAAACCGCCGCATGTCTCCCGTTTCCGGAGCAACTGCGACCAAGGACGCCACCAGGCCAAAGGCCCCGGCTCGCCGCAAGCGCGGTGAGGGGCAATGGGCACTCGGCTACCGCGAGCCGCTCAACAAGAACGAGGAGAACAAGAAGTTCGACGACGGGCTGAACGTCCGCCAGCGGATCATCGACGTCTACTCCAAGCGCGGCTTCGACTCGATCGACCCGGCTGACCTGCGCGGGCGCTTCCGCTGGTACGGGCTGTACACGCAGCGGCGCCCGGGCATCGACGGCGGCAAGACCGCCATCCTCGAGCCGGAAGAGCTCGACGACCGGTACTTCATGCTGCGGGTCAGGATCGACGGCGGCCAGCTGTCCGGCGCGCAGCTGCACACGATCGCGGACATCTCCAACAGGTACGCCCGGGGCACCGCGGACGTCACCGACCGGCAGAACATCCAGCTGCACTGGATCGAGATCGAGAGCGTCCCGGCGATCTGGGAGGCGCTCGAAGCGGTCGGCCTCGACACCACCGAGGCCTGTGGCGACACGCCGCGCGTCATCCTCGGCTGCCCGCTCGCCGGCCTGGACGCCGACGAGATCATCGACGCCACGCCAGAGATCAGCGCGATCCACGACACGTTCATCGGCGACAAGGCGTTCTCCAACCTGCCGCGCAAGTTCAAGACCTCGATCAGCGGCTGCGCCGCGCAGTGCTCGCACCACGAGATCAACGACGTCGCGTTCGCGGCCGTTCAGCACCCGGCGACCGGCGAGACCGGCTACGACCTGTGGGTCGGCGGCGGGCTGTCCACCAACCCGATGATCGCCCAGCGGCTAGGGACGTTCGTCAAGCGGGAGCAGGTGCCCGAGGTGTGGGCCGCGGTCGCGTCGCTGTTCCGCGACTACGGCTACCGGCGGCTGCGGCACCGCGCCAGGATCAAGTTCCTCGTCGCGGACTGGGGCGCGGAGCGGTTCCGCGAGGTGCTGGAGAAGGAGTATCTCGGCTACGCGCTGCCCGACGGGCCGGCCCCGGTCAACGTCGACGCCGGCATGCGGGATCACATCGGCGTGCACCCGCAGAACGACGGGCTGGCCTACGTCGGCTTCGCGCCGAAGGTCGGCAGGCTCAACGGCGACGCGCTGCACGCCATCGCCGCGCTGGCCGAGAAGTACGGCAGCGGCCGGGTGCGGACCACCACCGAGCAGAAGATGGTGATCCTGGACGTGCCGCCGGCGAGGACCGGCGAGCTTGTCGCCGAACTCGAGGCGGCGGGCCTGCCGGTGAAGCCGACCATGTTCCGCCGGTACATGATGGCGTGCACCGGGATCGAGTTCTGCAAGCTGGCGATCGTCGAGACCAAGGCGCGCGCCAGCAGCCTGATAGACGAGCTCGAGCGGCGGCTGCCCGGCTTCGACACCCCGGTGACGATCAACGTCAACGGCTGCCCGAACTCCTGCGCCCGCATCCAGACCGCCGACATCGGCCTCAAGGGCTCGCTGGTCACCGACGACTCGGGCCAGCAGGTCGAGGGATTTCAGGTCCACCTCGGCGGGACGCTGCTCGGCGGCGACGCGGCCGGCTCAGGATTCGGCCGGAAGGTCCGCGGCCTGAAGACGACCGCCGACGAACTTCCCGACTACGTGGAGCGCGTGCTGCGCCGCTTCACAGCGAACCGCCAGCAAGGCGAGACATTCTCGCAGTGGACGATGCGCGCGACCGACGAGGAGCTGTCATGACCAGCCCATCCGGGCGGGCAGTGCCGTTCTACTGCCCGTACTGCGGAGAAGAGGACCTCGAGCCCCAGGGCGCGGCGGACGGCGAATGGCACTGCCGCAGTTGCACAAGGAGCTTCCAGCTACGCTTTGCCGGGATAGGAGCAGCACTGTGACGACCGTAGGGCTTACTCTTGGCGGTCTGGACTATCCTTTCGGTCCTGCGAGCTCGGACCTTGACGACGAACGAGGTGTGGAGGACCCGCGGCACATGCGCAGTCTCGCCGAACAGGCAGCTGAAGAGCTTGAGGACGCCTCTGCCGAGGACACCATCCGGTGGGCGACCGACACGTTCGGCGACCGTATCTGCGTCACCTCGTCGATGACCGACGCGGTCATCATCCACCTGGCTTCGGCGATCCGCCCGGGCATCGACGTGGTCTTCCTCGACACCGGGTACCACTTCCCCGAGACGATCGGCACTCGCGACGCGGTGTCCGCCGTGTACCCGGTGAACCTGGTCAACGTCACCCCGTCCCGCACCGTCGAGGAGCAGGACGCCGAGCTCGGCCCGCGGCTGTACGGGCGCAACCCGGACCTGTGCTGCTACCTGCGCAAGGTCGAGCCGCTCGAGCGGACGCTGGGGAACTACGACGCGTGGATCACCGGCGTGCGGCGCGAAGAGACCACCTCCCGCCGGTCGACGCGGGTCGTGGAGTGGGACGACAAGCGCGAGATGGTCAAGGTCAACCCGATCGTGTCCTGGACCGGCAAGCAGGTCGACGACTACATCGCCACGAACGGCGTGCTGGTGAACCCGCTGGTGTACGACGGGTACCCGTCGATCGGCTGCCGCACCTGCACGCTGCGGGTGGAGGCGGGCGCCGACCCGCGCAGCGGCCGGTGGGCGGGAACGGGCAAGACCGAATGCGGCATCCACGCCTGAACCCGGCCGTCCTGAACCGGACCGCCCTGAACCGGACCGCCCTGAACCCGGCCGCGGGTAATCGCAGGCCGCTGGTCGCGGTCGCCCACGGGTCGCGGGATCCGCGGGCCGCGGCGACGGTGAGCGAGCTGCTCGCGGTGGCGCGGTACCGGGCGGTGGCCTGGGGCCTGGGCGGTCTCGACGTCAAGGCGGCATTCCTCGACCACTGCGCGCCGTCGCTGCCGCAGGCGCTGTCCGCGGTCGGCGGCGACGGGGCGTGCGTGGTCGTCCCGCTGCTGCTCACCGCCGCCTACCACAGCAAGAGCGACATCCCCGCGCAGCTCGCCGCCGCCAGCGCCGCCACCCCGCTGGACGTGAGCTGCGCCGGCCCGCTCGGGCCGCATCCGCTGCTGCTCGCCGCCTTGGAGCGGCGGCTGGCGGACGCAGGCGTCGACCGTTCCGCTCGCGCGCGGACCAGCGTCGTGCTCGCTGCCGCCGGCTCGTCCGACCCCGCGGCGAACGCCGCGATCGCGGCCCTCGCTGCCCGGTGGCAGGCGACGCGCGGCTGGCA
>Ga0070698_100000821_pt1 | contig 33963 bp, 26 predicted proteins | sample KBSK1502metaG_FD_65477 | JGI IMG/M metagenome (GOLD analysis project Ga0070698, IMG submission 65477) | Corn, switchgrass and miscanthus rhizosphere microbial communities from Kellogg Biological Station, Michigan, USA - KBS K1-50-2 metaG | ecosystem: Host-associated > Plants > Roots >... | reverse complement strand
CGCTCCTGATCTGTCTCGCTCTGACAGCGCTCGCTCTGGGAGATCAGGAACGCGCGGCCCTCCTCTATCCGCGTCTGCTGGCCTTTCGCGGCCAGCACTACTGGTTTCTCGTTGATCGTGTCCTGGGACTGCTCGCCAGAGAGCGTGACGATTGGGAGACGGCAAGGATGCACCTGAGCGCCGCCCAGGCGCTCGCACAGGGTGAGGGACTGCGTCCTGAATTCGCGCGCACCCTTCTGGGAAGAGCCAACCTTGAGCTCGCACAGGGCGGTCAAGGAAATACCAGGCGGGCTGAGGATTTGCTCAAGCAGGCTCTGGCCCTGTTTGAAGAACTAGGGATGTCCCATTCAGCCCAACAGGTCCTTAGCCGATTGCGTACGCTTTCCTTTCACTCTAAGCGCCTAGCCCCTCCAGTGCTTCCAGCAGGTCTGACCCGGCGTGAGGCGGCAGTGCTCAATCTGGTTGCCCAGGGCAAGAGCAATCGCCAGATCGCGCATGCCCTGGGGCTCAGTGAGAAAACCGTGACCAATTACCTCACCCACATCTTCAATAAGACCATGAGTGAAAACCGGGCAGCGGCAACCGCTTTTGCGATCCGCCACGGACTGGCCTGATCAGCACCTCGTTAATTATGGTCCTCTCACCAGGGAGGTTTTTCCCTCATCTGAATCCTTCTCCTTTCCCTATGAGACCGCGGCCTGGCTGACCAGGGAGGTTTCTCCCTATCAGGAGCGCGATTTCCTGGATGAGGCGCTCCCTCCAAAAAAAGGAGATTTCTCCGATGTCAATGGTCACCTTTCGCGGGTATACTTGCGCTAGCACAAGATGACGCGCGTGTATGCGTCCTCAGGATATGGGGTCATCAGCCTGAGTTCCAGGCAGAGGAAAGGAAAGCGAACATGTTTGTCACCGTTTCCATGTACAGAGCCAAGGCCGGTGAAGAGGACGCGATTATTGCCCTCCATGAAGACTGGCAGCGTAATCGGCAACCCGGGGCCAAGGGCTACCTTTCGGGGGAACTGCTCAGGAACGTCAAGGACTCCCGCGAGTTCATCGCCATCATGCGCTTCGAGACTCAGGAGGCCGCACAGGCGCTCACAAACAACCCGGAGCGAAAGGCCTGGTATCAGCGCATCGTTAGTCTTACCGAGAACGTCCCTACGCTCACTGAGTACACAAGCGAATGGCCCTGACACTGCTGCACAGTTCGGTGCCTCTACATGGCCACACGAGAAAGGAAATACTTCAGACCCACATCGGCACCATCATTCCCTCTGCCATTCAGGTGAAAAGAACGTCACACGGGATCAAGCCATCAAAGTGAGGCCGCGAGGGAATCAAAGCAACCTTCGCGGTCACTGTCGACTGAGTATTCTACTGAAAATCTGCTTATCGCATTGGCAATGAGTCACACTCAGAACAAAGGAGGAAAACCATGTCTGAGAATCCTCAAGAATCTGTTACCGAACCCCGGCATATCCCCGACGCTCTCAAGGTACCGGCAGGAAATGTCTTACTCCTGCGAGCACATGGCAAGGGTGTTCAAATCTATACCTGTCCAGATACCACGCACGCCACACCGCATGCGATCCTACTAGAAAGTGACCGGGACGAAGGGGACCTGGTTGCTATCCACTTCGCAGGACCCTCCTGGCAAGCCACAAAAGACGGAAGCATTGTCGTGGGTGATGCCGCAAACGCGAAACATGTAGTAGCTCCAGACCCTGATGGCGTTGACTGGCTCCTGCTCCCTGCCAAACCGACCACAGGGAATGGCCTGTTTAGCAAGGTCACTTTCATTCAACGATTGTATACGGATGGTGGTAAAGCTTCTACAAGCAGCTGTGACCAGAAGCAGGATGGAACAAAGATACTGGTGGAGTATAGTGCGCAGTACCTTTTCTACGTTGCTTCAACTGAAGCGCAGTAGTAGTGCGCTTACACCGACAAGGGCGTAGTGGTTGTCTGGATAGTAGCTACGCCCTACATCATAGCCATGGATGGCCTTTCTGTAGCAAGGGTCTTGTGCCTCGATCGAAAGGAGAAACCGATGAGCACGACACAAGATGAGTCAGCCCTGCAAGAGCTTGCCATCAGGGTGGCCAAGGTGGAGCAGGCGAATGCAGACCTGCAGGAAAAACTGGCAACCTTACAAGCAGGCCAATTACCCTCACCCCAGCAGATAACGCCCTTCAACCCAGTACCGCCACCTCCAGGTAACTTTGGCAGTGCCACACTTGGTATACCTGCTGTGAGTGCCATAGGCATCCAGGGTGCAGACGGTGTCGATGCCTCTAGTGACAGCGGGACCGCCGTCTCCGCCCAGAGCAGCAGCGGCAGCGGCATGCACGCGGTTGGCGGGGGAGCCAGCCCTGGTATGTTTCCCTTCAGCTTCCCAGCCGCCGCAATCTTTGCTGAGGGCGGTCCTAACCCGGGCGTTGTCGGCACGAGCAAAGGCAGCACCTTTACCGGCGGTTTTGGCCCCAGCGCAGGCGTCGTCGGCATCGACATCGGTGGCAGTAGTAGCCCCTTCCCTGGCACCGGCGTCGTCGGCAGGAGCCTCAGCAATGGCACTGGTGTCGAGGGTCGGTGCGACGGCGGCGTCGGCATCCTCGGCGACAGCATTAGCGGCATCGGCGTCGCCGCTCGGAGCGACTCCAGCGACGGTGTCCAAACCCTGGGTGCTTATGGAGTATACAGTATAGGTAGCGATATTGGTGTGTACGCACAGAACCTCTCGGCAGGGAATGCCGCCTACCTCGGTACAAGAGGCCTTGCTGGCGACTTTTACGGCGAGGTTTTCTTCCACAACACGATACATAAACAGGGGGGCGGCTTCCAGATTGATCATCCGCTTGATCCTGCCAAGAAATACCTGTCCCACTCCTTCGTCGAGTCACCCGATATGAAGAACATCTACGACGGGATTGCCGTTCTCAATGCCCAGGGAGAAGCAGAGGTAGAACTTCCAGACTGGTTCGAGGCCCTCAACACGGATTTCCGCTATCAACTCACCTGTATTGGGAGCTACACTCCGGTGTACATCGCCCAGGAAATCCATGACCATCGTTTCACGATCGCAGGAGGCAAGGCAGGGATGAAAATTTCCTGGCAAGTAACTGGCACTCGGCAGGACGCTTGGGCAAACGCACACCGTGTCCAGGTAGAAATCGACAAACCTATCGAGGAACAGGGATACTACCTTGCCCCAGAACTGCATGGTGAATCGGCGCAGAAGAGTATCCGATGGGCTCGCTATTCAAGACAAAAAGAGCCTAGATGGCCGAGGATGCGGGCGGGTGAAAGGGTCTGATGTACTTCCTTCCCATGAGGGAAGAAGCAGGCCTCTTCAGGCTGAAGATAGCTGAGAAGACTTAGAACGAACAAGGTCACAAGCCTATTGTCTACTTGGTAACTTGTGGCCGCTTAACGTTGGGAAATGATTCGTGTTTGAGCGCACTTGAGCGAGGACCTTGCCATCATCTTTCGATCTCTGTGCCTATCGTGGAGGGATAGATGGATTCACCACTTTCACCACAACGGGATACTCTCTTTGGTGCGCCTGAGGTCTCCTCCCCTGGCCGTTTGCTCGAATCTGGATTTCTCTGTATTCGGCAAGGACGCTATTCTGAGGGAGTAGCCTTTTTCGCACTTGCCCGCGAAAGACTCTCACCCGATCAGGCGCATCTTGTTGCAGTGCTGGATGCATTCACACAGAGTCATAAAACATACTCAAAGGCTCAGGAAGAACTGCTTCAGGCGAGCAGGCACTTTGCAAGAGCGGATGCCGAGCAGCAAGTGCAGTTAGCTGCTCTCGAAAACCTTCTACCACTTGTGCTGGAAGAGACAAATAAGGTGACTCCTAATGTTGACAGACTACAGCGCAATACCAGGAATAACCAGCGGTTGTATGTACTTCAACCATCGCCTGAAGACCTTAACAGTAATCAGTTGTCAACGCCGTTATCGCAAAGAACTGCTGATGACATTAGGGGTAATCAATCTTTAGCACCGTCGGGCTTTGAAGACAGTACCACTCTTCCTGCCCTTTACATCACCTGCTTCGGACATTTTGAGGTTCAACGGCTGGGTACACCTGTCGTTCTCTGCTCAAATCGCCAGGGGCAGGCCATCCTGCGCTATTTGGTAGCTCAGCCGAACCGCTGTGCAACAAGTGATACGCTCATGACATTGCTATGGCCGGAAGATGATCCGGAAATGGCGCAACCCAGGTTGCACACTGCCATCTGTGCCCTCCGCCGCTCACTCAATCATGGCTATAGCTGTGAGCCGGGCTATGGGTACATCGTGTGCAAAAATCGAACCTACTATCTCAATACAGCGATCCTGGTACAAACTGATATAGATGAGTTTCTGTACTATTACCAGACGGGGCGGCAGACAAGCGAGGAGAGAGCAGTTCTCTATGAGAAAGCCTGCCACCTGTACACCGGTCCCTTTTTACCAGAGGATAAATATACCGACTGGTCATTTCTTCAGCGAGAGCATTTGCGCCGGGTCTACATTGACATGTGTAGAACACTTACCGACCACAATCTGAAGGTGAAAAGTTACGAAGATGCCGAGAATTGGGCTACTGCAGTACTCAGGGAGGACCACTGCGACGAACTGGCCTACCGGCAACTCATTCAGATCTATGCTACTCAGGGCCGCCGCAGCGAGGCACTGCAGCAGTATCAACTCTGTGAACGCATCCTCCGTGAGGAACTGGCTGCGCAACCATTGCCTGAAACAGTGCATGTAGTTCAGATGATGCTCAAAAGCGATCCCTCCCGTGATAATGAAGCAAAAATTTAGCCAAAGTTCAGCAAAAATTTAGCCCCTCATGATACAGTTGGACGGAGGACACTGGAGAACGTACAGGAGGGCTAAGGTTAAGGAAATGGTACACCGTATCATCTTGTTCGCAATGCATATCGCACGACGCGGGCAAAGATATGATGGAGAATGAAGAACTCTCCGTCATCGTCTGGTGCTGGTCTGACTCACAAACGAATGCCACCCAGTTACGAGCGGTGAATGTTGCGACGGGAGAAGAAGTGCATCTGAACAGCGGTAGTTTTCTTCTACGTATCTCAATAGACGCGAAAGCGTCGGTAACGCGCTGCTTTATTCGCCACCTCGCAAGTGGAGGTGAAGCCTACATACAAGGAGGCCCAAAGTTGCGAACGTTTGTAGAAGCCTGCCTCTTACATGGAGGAACTCAGGAGTATTGAACCTCAGAGGTATCAGAAAAGTAAACGCCAGCTGCGCCGCCACATATTTACAAGTTTACAAGAGAAAGCCATTCTCTCATCGCTCGTTCGTTTGTCGTTCTTGCCACATTTAGTGCTGGCAAGCATTGGTTTTGTTAATAGAGTTGATACAAGCCTTATTGCTTGTCGCCATCTGTCGGTGGCGCTGTAGGGAGGTAAAATGCCAGAGCTTCTGCATCCAGGCGTCTACGTTCAAGAAGTGCCGTCAACGGTGCGCCCTATCCAGGCGGTGAGCACCTCAACGGCAGCTTTTATTGGAGTGACGACCAAAGGACCACTGCCAGGTCATCCCAATCCACCAACTGGTCGTATAGCACAACCAGTACTGGTTACTAGCTTCACAGACTATCTGCGCCAATTTGGCGGCTACCGCACAGATAGCTTCTTGACCTATGCGGTGCAGAACTTTTTCGACAATGGTGGGATCAGGCTCTACATTGTGCGCATAGCTGGCGCTGGTGCCACAGCGAGTAGTAGCGCGGTGGGAGGGTCTCTTCAGATCTCAGCTGTAAATGAAGGCAAATGGGGCGAGGATATCGGCGTGGTGATCACAGATAGCTCGGATGGTGACACCACCAACAAGTTTAAGCTGATAGTGATTTATGACGGGACGGCGGTCGAAACATACGACAACATCACCTTCAGTAGCACTGACCCCGCCTATGGGCGTACAGTGATCAACAGCCGCTCTGAGTACATCACAATTACAGCCGACATCACTGCCAGGCCAACGCTCTCCGCAATAGACCCGACGACGAAGAAGCCGATCCCGACTAATCTAGCAGGCGGCGGTGATGGTGCCGCTGTTGTCCCTGGCGACTACATTGGCAATGCAGCAGCAGACAACACAGTAACCGGCAGGGGCCTGTTTGCACTGGACAAAATTACCGACGTCAACTTAATCGCTATCCCCGGTCAAGGTGACCCTAATGTCGTCAATGCTGGCATGGAGTACTGCTTCGATCGACAACTGCAGGATTGTTTTTTTATAGCTGATGTGGGCACGCTTGACATCAACAACGCCCGCCGCGACGATGCAACCCCGGACGTGTTTAAGATAAGCGACGCTGTGAGTTTCGCGACGACTGGCTTTGGCGGCACGCCCCTGGATAAAACCGCAGGACAGTTTGGCGCTATTTATTACCCGTGGATCTGGTCGGCGGATCCAATCGGGATAGGCCGTAACCCCCGGATACTGCTGCCGCCATCGGGATTCGTAGCTGGCATCTATGCACGAATCGACAACTCACGAGGCGTCTTCAAGGCACCGGCCGGTGCCGAGGCTGGTGTCTTCGGTGCTCTGTCCCCGGTTACCTACGTCAGCGATACCGAACAGGACCAACTCAACCCGGTCAATGTCAATGTCATACGTACGGTGCCAGGGAGTGGTATCGTCGTATGGGGAACGCGTACCATCGGGAGTGATCCCGCCTGGCGCTATATTCCGGTGCGACGTATGGCTATCTTCATACGTGTCAGCATCTACTATGGCATACAGTGGGCCGTCTTCGAGCCCAATGACGAGTCGCTCTGGGCCAGCTTGCGGCTCAATATTGGCGCCTTTATGCTGACACAGTTCCGTGCCGGTGCCTTCCAGGGCAGCAAGCCCGCTGATGCTTTCTTCGTCAAATGCGATAGTACCACCACCACACAGCAGGATATTGATAACGGCGTGGTCAACATCCTGGTCGGTTTTGCACCGCTTAAACCCGCCGAGTTCGTCGTTCTGAGACTGAGCCAGATTGTTAATCAACCTGCAGTTTAAAGATAAGGAGAAACAGCTTTATGGCACGCTTGAATCCCAGCACCAATCGCTTTGATCCTTACCGCACCTTCCGTTTCAAGGTCAAGTGGGACAACCAGTATGTAGCCGGGCTAAGTAAAATGGGAGCACTCAAGCGGACAACCGAGATGGTGGAATTTCGCGAGGCCGGCGAGAATATCACCAGCCGCAAGCTGCCCGGGAAGTCGACGTATCAGGCGGTAACTTTGGAAGCGGGTGTCACCTATGACACCTCTTTCGAGGATTGGGCCAACCTGGTTAATGACTTCGCCAGTCACAGTATTACCAACTTAGGAGAGTTCCGTAAGAACGTGACCGTTGACGTCTTCAACGAAGCTGGGCAAAAGGTATTGGCGTACGACCTGTATCGTTGCTGGGTATCAGAATACCAGGCATTGCCAGACCTGGATGCGGGGGCGAATGCTGTTGCTATCACTACCATCAAACTGGAGTATGAGTGGTTTACACGCGAGCCTGGTGTAAATGAGGATCCGAGCCAGGGTCCTGCACGGCTTGGTTAGCGATGTGGAACGAGCTATTATCCGAAAGCGTCTTTATGCTGCCAGGTGGACTTATGCTGTCGGAAGATCGTCGGCTGAGCGAGGCCGAGTTACGGCCCCTGACCGGTTACGAGGAAGAGTGGCTTGCTCGACATCGCGGCACACCCAGTGCTCCGGCGGTTACACGATTGCTGAGTGCCTGCCTGGTGCGCCTGGACGATGTGACACGAAGTCAGGAGTTAGTGCGACGCATACTTGTTGGGGACCGAGACTTCTTGATGTTGCAACTGCGGCGTATGACGCTCGGTGAAAAAATCAGCGCCGTAGTTGTGTGCCCTGCCTGTAGTGCCAAGATGGATGCAGATTTCAAAGCTAGCGACGTGCAGATCGATAGACATCCACAGACGGCGATGACCTACACACTTGAGTTCAATCCAGGAGAGGGAGCAGGTCGGACAGTACGTTTTCGCTTACCGACAGGTGCAGATCAGGAAGACATTCTGGGGCTGGATGCAGATAGTGCAGTCGACGTATTACTGATCCATTGTTTGGTGGACGATGGCGGTGAGCCGCTCTCAGCCGAGGAGCGGATTGCGGTAATTAACGCGATGGAACAACTCGCGCCGAAGATTGATCTCGAACTTGATCTCACATGTCCAGAATGTAGTCACGCATTCGTGGAACCGTTTGATACGACGGCATTTTTTCTCAAAGAGATGAGTGTTAATGGTGACCAGTTGCTGCGCGAGGTTCACTTTCTGGCATTCCACTATCACTGGAGTGAAGCGGATATTCTGAGTTTGACGCGTGAGCGGAGGCGGGCCTATCTCAGGCTCCTAAGCGACGCACTAAGACAAGATTGATCGTTGGGAGGACTCTTAATGCCTAATTACCTGGCGCGAGTCGCTGCCGCTGGCATGCGTACGAGTATCGCAGCAAAACCACCGGTTGCTGGGCCACCATTATCGCTCAAGCATATTCAGCCCAGCTTCACAGCTCTTACTACTACAGAACAAGGTGAAGCACAGCTCATTCAGCGTGACATAAAAGAGGAACAAGTAGTGCCAGCGCTACCGATAACGACTGTTACGCTAAATAAGCCGGTACCTCCAGGTGGCCGTGAAAGTACATCATTGCAGGATCAAGTTCCTCTCACGATTGACACTACACCGGTCATCCGGGCTCCCAGGATACCTCGCCCTGTTAATACAGCACATCCTGAGCTACCACAGTTGCATGAGGAACAAACAGCCCATCCGGGCAAAAGTACATCGTCAGTGTTTTCAACAAGTGCTACCATGTCCCTATCTACTACCCCATCGCCTTTTGCTCACAACAAAGGGCCAGTTACTGCTGGTGGATCTCTACCACGAGTAGCAGTCGAGAGCAAGGAGCCGACTGGTAAAGGGCAAGTTACTACTCAGAGGTCTCTACCACCAGCACCGGTCGAGAGCGGTGATAGGCTACCCAAAGCTTCTGTTCACGAGGTTAAGCTGGTCAACCAGGCCGTCCAATCAACCCCATTGCCGCTCACTGATAAAGTACGCTATGAGCGGGAACATAGTATGCCAGCCGTACAAGCAGCACCAAAGCAGATGGCTACACCACCGAGGCCACCTGCCCAGGTGAATGTACCGCCAATGCCAGCTACTAATCCTACTTCACGCCAGGTCAAGCTCACAATCGGCCAGGTAGACGTACGAGTACACAACCGACTGCCTGCGCCCCCCTCCAGACAAGTGCCCTCTATGAGCCGCTTTGCTGTGACCGATACTCTGGAACAGCACTATCTAGATCGTTTCCGACTGAAACTGTGACACGAATGGAGCTACTGAAGAGTCATGAGTTATAATGCCATATATGAGGTCACACGGGGACTGCGAACACTACTACATAATCAGCTAGCTCTAATCAGTACCAGTGCGGAGGTAACGCTCCTGCCACCGGGAGATACCCTGCCAGAGGTATCCGGCGTCAACTTGTATTTGTACCGTGTGACCGAAAGCCCATTTACGAAGAACCGCCCCTGGCCCGGAGACCGCGCCACTCCCCCATCAAATCAACCGGCCCTGGGCTTGCAACTCTTTTACCTGCTCACACCGCTTGGCAAGAAACCAGATGACACAAGCTTCGGGTTCGGTGACGACTCCCACACCATGCTCGGCGTGGCAATGCTCACCTTACAGGAAAACCCGGTTCTGAATGATGTCCATGTACCAGGCTTTGACGCTGATACTGTATTGCCAGATTTCCTGCGCAATAGCTATGAGCAAATCAAAATACACCTGACGCCAACTAGCCTGGAGGAGCTGTCGAAAATTTGGGCGACGATTAATCAACCCTATCGCTTGTCGGTTGCCTATGAGGTATCGCTGGTCGAATTGACTCCAACACCGCCCCCACCTGTCGGCGGCGGGCTCGTTATGTCCACCGGTGTGTCGGTGATCACGCTCGATGCACCACGTCTGACCGCACTGTCTCCTACGAGTGGGGCCCTGGTGCATATCGTTGGCAACACAATCACGCCAAACGACTTGCAGATCAGTGGCTTTGGCTTCAGCTTTCCAGGCCAACCCACGATCGTACAGGTAGGGGGTCAGCAAGTGGTGATCAAAAACACGCCAGCACCGACCGACCAGGCATTGACTGTAGTACTACCTACCGACCTGGATGCTGGTCCACAAGCGGACGTGCGCATAACGTTGAATAAGCGAACGAGTACACCTTTGCAGTTCACTGTCAGCCCATGGCTGAACGGCGTGACACCGATCCGCACAGCACTCGACCCGGCACATGGACCAAACGATCTGAAGCTCATCTTGAAGGGTAACGGGTTCACTACGACTCCACAGGCTGTGCGCTTCGATGCACCGGCCGCAAGTTCCACCGTCACGACTTTTGATGCTGGTGGCAGTGATACGCAAGCCACCGTGACAATCCCCGCCAACTTACCAAATGGCGTCTATACTGTTCGCTTTGTGCTCAATGATGCTGCCAGCAGCGCCTCTAACTCGCGCACGCTCGAAGTGATACCGCTGGTGAATAGTCCAATCGGGTTGACAGTCGTAGGATCTGTCCATCAACTGACCATCAATGGCGATCGGCTCGCAGGTGCGGACGTCAGACTGGTGATCGATGGGGTGACCTACGTAACAGGCCCGAACACAAATCCGACCCAGTTGGTCTATAAACTGAGTCGCCTGCTGAGCCTGGGTTCGCACAGTATTGCTGTAAATGTCGATGGTCATTTGTCACGCAGTATCGACCTGGAGGTGTAGGCAAATGACGGTAAATGAAGAAACCTGGGTTGACATGAACCAGCGTTACTTGACCACAGCTTTGGCCAATGTGCGTGCTACCCTGGAATGGCACGCAGCATGCATGAAAAACAATACCATATTGGCAGAGGCGACTCCTGAGGTTCAGCCTCCAGGTGAAGAAATAGACCAGAGACTCGTACCCTCAGCTCTGGAGATACTCTGTACAACCTTCGGCCTATCGCCTTTTGAGCGTGACATTATCCTGCTCTGCACAGGGATGGAGCTGAACACCTCTTTTGCCGCCCTCTGCGCCGATGCGCAGGGTGATCCGGCCCGCCCATATCCAACGTTCAGCCTTGCCCTCGCTGCGCTTAATGAGCCGCATATGAGTGCGCTAGCCCCTGACGCACCGCTACGGCGCTGGCGCTTGATCGAGGTCGTCAACCCAGCTGGAACGTTGTTGATGACAAGTACTTTGCATATTGACGAGCGCATCCTGCACTTCCTTACTGGAGTCCAGCATCTAGATGAACGTCTCATTGGGCTGATCGAGCCGATACAAGCTGGTGATGAACTCGTTCCGTCCCACATGGCTCTTGTCGAGCGGATTCAGGCAATCTGGGTGAACACCGATGGGCCACTGCCTCTTATCCAGCTCTGCGGAAATGATGAGACGAGCAACCGAACAATCGCTGCCGCTTGTTGCGCTGAGCTTGGGATGCACCTCTTCTCGCTGTCTGCAGATTCAATCCCCCTGAATTCCAGCGAGCTTGCGGGACTGGTGCGGCTGTGGGAACGAGAAGTGGTGCTCACATCGAGCGCTCTTTACGTGGAGACTGAGAGTATCGATCCCGCCGACACACGGGGCGTCAAGGCGGTGACGCGCCTACTCGAGCGCGTAAATGGTCCGTTGTTCCTGAGCACACGTGAGCGTTGGCAACCAATGCGCCGCCCGACATTTACGCTTGAGATTGGCAAGCCGACAGGGGAGGAGCAGCGAGCAATATGGCGAAGGTTGCTCGGGCACGAGGTAGCAAACCTGAACGGGCACATTCAAGAGTTGGTATCACAGTTCAACTTGAGCACAGCGGCCATTCACTCCTCAGCACAAGAGGCGCGAGCATCCGGGGTCAGTGGAGAAGCCCTGGCAAAGGAACTTTGGAATGCGAGCCGGGCGCAGGCTCGACCACGGTTGGCCGATCTCGCCCAGCGCATTGAACCGCTTGCAACATGGGATAACCTGGTACTGCCGGAGAGCGAGCGCGGATTACTGCGGGAAATTGCCGCACACGTCGCGTATAAGGCGACAGTCTATGAGAACTGGGGGTTCGGAGCCGCGAGCAATCGTGGTCTGGGTATCAGCGCACTGTTTGCTGGAGCCAGTGGTACCGGGAAAACAATGGCTGCTGAGGTGCTCGCTAACACGCTGCGGCTGGACCTCTACCGCATTGACCTCTCCAGCGTTATCAGCAAATACATCGGCGAAACGGAAAAGAACTTGCGGCGTGTCTTCGATGCCGCCGAAGACGGCGGAGCAATCCTCTTCTTCGACGAAGCCGACGCCCTCTTCGGCAAGCGTAGCGAGGTCAAAGACAGTCACGACCGTTACGCGAACATCGAAATCAACTACCTGTTGCAGCGCATGGAGTCCTATCGCGGATTGGCTGTGCTGGCGACAAACATGAAGGGAGCACTTGATCCAGCCTTCCTACGCCGTATCCGCTTCGTAGTCAACTTCCCATTCCCTGATACAAAGCAACGGGCCGAGATTTGGCAGCGCATCTTCCCGCCCAATACTCCCACCCAAGGCCTGGATATAGCTAAGCTCGCCAGGTTAAACGTAACAGGCGGTAGCATCCGTAACATCACACTGAATGCCGCGTTTTTAGCAGCTGCCATGGGAGAGCCAGTACGCATGGTACATCTGCTGCGCGCCGCACGTAGCGAATTTGCTAAGCTGGAGAAGCCTCTGAACGAGGCTGAGATTGGAGGTTGGGTATGATCTCGCAGAGTATGCAATTGCAGGCGAAAGCTGCGCCATCGCAGATACGATCCTTCACACCTGTTCGGACCAGCCTCCTGCAGCGCAAGTGTGCTTGCGGTGGGACTCCTGGTGTGGATGGAGAATGTGCTGAATGCCACAGAAAGCGCTTAGCCTTGCAGCGTCGCTCGACCAACCAACCTGGACTTTCCACAGTTCCGCCCATTGTGCATGATGTACTGCGCTCACCGGGGCAGGCATTGGATTCGGGCACAAGAGCGTTTATGGAGCCGCGTTTTGGACATGATTTTAGCCAGGTGCGGGTGCATGCTGTTGCGCCGACGACCGCTCAGACCGCGCTGACTGTCAGTCCATCCGGAGATCCATACGAGCGGGAAGCTGACCGGGTGGCAGATGGAGTGATGCGCATGCCACAGTCAGTCGCTGCGAGAGGATCTGAATCAGGGTTGCGGTACGATTTTAGCGAAGTGAGGATACATACAGGGACACGGGCGGCCGAGTCCGCACAGTCGTTGAATGCATTGGCCTACACAGTTGGGCGTGAGATAGTCTTCGGAGCAGGGCAATACACACCAAGCACGGCAGCAGGGAGAAGATTGCTGGCGCACGAGTTAACACATGTGATCCAAGGGAACAGTGGCGCGTCCCCGGGTTTCATCCGCCGGGCAACCATCTATGCCGATGGCTATCCCCACTATCCTAGTCCGGCACAGGAGGTGGCCGCAATCCAAGGCAAGTACTGGCAACCTACCTCTGAGGATTTTCGTTTTGTGGCGGGGTTTGCTGGAAAGGGCATTGAGAGGTTTTCAAGATTTCTGGGCTGGATCAAAATTCAGGACCCAGGCAACATCAAGGAACTCAACCTCATTGGCCATTCCAATCCCGATCTGTTTGGGTTCGCGGGCAAGGTCGATTTTCGCACTGGCTCAGTCGAGTTAGAGGTTCCGAGCGGATTGAGCATCGACAACTTGGAGAAGTTCGCCGATGAGATCAACCATCTGAAGCTGCGTAACCGCTTTGCCAAGGGAGCTAAGATTACACTTTTCTCATGCCATTCAGGCACTGATTTCGAATTCCTACAGCAGATCGCGGACACCTTCGGGGTATGCACATATGGGTTTAGCAAGGAGATCCTGTATTGCTACCCCAAATATAGAGACAATAAGGTGCAGTCTGACACTCGTGGCGAAGTCGCCATCGGAGCTTGTCCTGGACAAAAGGGCCTCGAAGGTCTCAAGAAACTAAAGCCCGATAGATCACGCTGCCCAAAGGGGATCAAGCCATGAGGTTACATAGAGGTACATGCACTTTGGGCTACAGCACGGTACTTGAAGTAGGATAAATATTAAACGAAGCTATGGCAATAAGCATCCAAATAGGATAGATAGTACATGAAGGAGTGAGTTAATGAGTACACAATTGGAAGCGCAGACAAAAGCATTAGCAATATCAACGCCATCCTTCACACCTACGCGGACTTTCCTCTTGCAACGCAAGTGTGCCTGCGGTGGGACCCCTGGTGTGGATGGAGAATGCGCTGAATGTCGAAGTAAGCGGTTAGCCTTGGAGCGTCGCTCGCCGAGCCAAACCGGTCTTTCGACAGTTCCGCCCATTGTGCATAATGTGCTGCGTTCGCCGGGGCAACCATTGGAATCGGGGACGCGAGCGTTTATGGAGCCGCGTTTGGGGCGTGATTTTAGCCAGGTGCGGGTGCATACGGATGCGCAGGCAGCCGAGTCGGCGCAGGCAGTGAATGCGCTGGCATATACAGTGGGTCGGGATGTAGTGTTTGGAGGGGGAGAGTATGCGCCGGGGACAAGTGAGGGAAGGAAGTTGCTGGCGCATGAGTTGATGCATGTGGTGCAGCAGGAGGGAAACGCTTACCAACGAAAATCAGTGGTCAGTCAGACGACAGACGCCAGTGAACAGGAGGCAGATCACGTAGCGCAGGCCGTTGTGCAGTCTCCTCTCAGGATGAATTTTCAGAAAAGCAGGTTTGCAACTCCAGAGTCTATACTTCTCCGTTACCGTAGCAGAAGGGAGCAATATTTTGGACGAGAGAATGATCCAGCATCGGGGCTGATAGAGCAGGAGTTCACAGACCCTGAGAACCAACCGTGGATTGAGCACATCAGTGTGAAATTCGATGGTACAGATCTTGATCACAATCCTGCCCTGGCACCGATTCCTGAAAGTAATCGGCTCATGGCAACTGGAAATCTTACAGCCACTTACAAGAACAATAAGACTAAACTCCCTGATTTTTCTACTCCTGTTGGTGGTGGTTCAACGGTTCTTGGGTTGACTGATCAGGGGGGACCCTGGCACGTTCACAGGATCGAGGGGGTTGGATACAATGCCGCTGCGCTACCTGGAGAGGATGTTAGTACTCGAATTCCAGGGACGAAATATACAAGGGATCCCCATCCCGAGACGAGGGTATTCACTGGGAATGCCAATATGCATTACGCTGTTTTTTTCAATCCATTGCAGAAATTGGAGGCACTCCATATTGGCCCCTTAAATGTTGGTTCGCATGCTTGCGTCCATGTACCTAACCCTCCTATGAAAAAAATTAACTACCATTCTAGGACGGGGGAGCATGGAACAAAGGTGAGTGTGTCCTATACTTCGGCATTGGCACGTACGAGACTTTGTGATGCACGGTTCAGATTAACAGGGCTGAGGAGAAATCCTTGTTAGAGTAGGAGCTGTCTGTAGCTTACAGAGCTGGCTGCACAGATGATAAAGTGTACAATTTATATTTTTACTACTTTAGCTTGAATCATATCTTTTGTCAAACTTTCGAGGATTTAGGTAAAAAGATTCAGCTGACCCTCTCTAGCAGTAACGAAAGAGGAAAACTATGCTCGATCTAACAATCGAACGCCTGCACTTACAGATAGAGAACGCTACCGGACACGAACACCGTATCCGGCCCATCACCACGCGAGCGTTCGCCATCCTTGCGGACCGTCTTGGCGAGCGATGGGCGGTGAGAGAACGGATGCCGGATATGAAGAATATAGAGAGCCTGAGCGTACCGCCTTTGAGTCTCAGCCTGAACCAGGTGAGTGACGAGCAGGCGGCAGACTACATCGCTAAGACAGTACTTGAAGCGCTCGCTCTAAAGATAGGAATATAGATGTGCTTATAGATATACTAAGGAGGTCAGTCCTATGCCAGCTCTGAAAGGTGCGTTTGTGAATCTTGGTGCGGGGGTGGTCGGCGTGTTGCCAATTTTCATCGTCTTCCAGTTCAACCCGGAGACGATCAGCAGAACACCATCGCTGGTTCTGCCACCGCCGCCCAGCGATGGTTCCGGGCGTATAAATGGAATGGAGCAGGCCGTCGAGGCAAGCGAATCGATGAGCTTTAGCTTGCGTGTGGATGCCACAGACCAGCTTGTCCTGGAGGACAATCCTGTAGCTGCAACCAGGGGTATTCATCCGACGATTGCAGCCCTGGAGCTGCTGATGGTGCCCAGGACCTCTCTTTCCCTCAACCTGATTAAACTGAGTGGAAAGAAGTCGGCCAGCCAGCAGCCACTGAACAAGTTGCCGACGGTACTCTTCTTCTGGGGTACATTTCGCGTCCTCCCCGTTACTCTCACGAGTCTGAGCATCAACGAGACGGAATTTGATGTGTTGCTGAATCCGGTGCGAGCCGAAATCTCTGTCAGCCTGCAAGTGCTTACGCCCAGTCAGATCACAGACTCTGCCTTTGCCATTGGTGCTTATAAATACACTCAGGGTGTCAAGGAGGTCATGGCCGGACTTAATCTGGCGAATGCGGCGGAGATCGGCGTCAGCAATAGCCTGTCATTCCTGCTGTAAGAAGGATGATCCGGAGAAAGGGGCCGTTCTATGATTTTCAAGGGGAGTCGCTATGAAAAGGTAAACACCTATCAGGTGACAGGCGCAAATGGACAGACTTTAACTGTGCTGGCGATTCGCTTTATTCCGCCGACACCAGCCGGCTACCTGCACACCCTTACGGCTGATGACCGTCTCGATCTGCTGGCCTTCAACTTCTACCGCAACCCGGAAAAATTCTGGCTGATTGCCGACGCCAACACCAGTATGGACCCGGATGACTTGCTTGAGCCCGGGCGGCAGTTGCTTATTCCACCCGACAGGATATAGACATGGCGAATAAAGCGTGCCAGATTGCCTTTGATGATGAGGCGGCTGATGAAGACTTTTACGGTGATATCGTCTCGCTGACGGTCGAGGAAAGTACGACTACAGCAGGAACGTTTCACCTTCAACTGAGAAGCGTACACCAGGATGACGGTTCGTGGACATATCTGGACGACGATCAGCTGGCACTCTTCACGAAGGTATCCATTCAGATTGGCTTTATGAGTGGTGGCGGACTGTCGGCAGCACTGGGTGGTCTGACGAACGGAAATGATGGATTAGAGCCGGTATTCGATGGCTATATTACTGCCGTCAATGTGAATCTGGGGAGCCAGCCGGGTAATGCATTTATTGATGTGATGGGTACGGATACGAGCGTCCTGATGAGCCTGGAAGAGAAGATTGTGACATGGCCGAACCTCTCAGATAGCGACATTGTCCAGCAGATTGTCAGTGACTACGGTGTACAGGTTGAGGCCGACGATACCGCGACCGTCCACGATGAAAATGACACGACGGTTATCCAGCGCGGTACCGATATTCAGTTCGTGTGTGAGCTGGCACGGCGCAACAGCCTTGAATTTTACTTTGAAACGGATAAGGATAGTGGAGATGTTGTGGCTTTCCTGCGCAAGCCACAGCTTGACGGCACTCCACAGCCCGATCTGGCTATCCAGTTCGGCGACGATAGTAACCTGCGCAGCTTCTCGACACGGCTCAGTGGACAACGCCCACTGAACGTGAAGACCGAGCAGATGGATGTGAAGGAGAATAGCCCCAATATCGGGCAGGCCAGCGATACGCAGTTTGACAAGCTTGGCGACAAGGATGTAAATGCGCTGGTCGGTGATCAGTTGGACAGGCTGGTAACGCCCAGAGAGGCACAGGCGCAAATGCTCGTCCTGGGAACACCAACCAGCGATGCAACCGAGCTGCAAACGCTGGCCCAGGCTGTGCGTGACGAAGCGGCTTGGTTCATCGATGGTCAGGGTGAAATCAATAGTGATGCCTATCAGGCGGTGTTACGTCCACGCCGCCTGGTATTGATCAAGGGAGCAGGAAAGCAGTACAGCGGCAAATACTATGTGACCAGCGTCGCACATCAATTGCGAGGCGACGGCAGTTATACGCAGAAGTTTGAGGCGCGTCGCAATGCACGCGACCTCGATGGTACTGAGGAATTTGGTGGTGGCGACCTGGGCTTGCCACTGACGGAGGTGTGAACAATGCGGCCCCAGACAGATGACATTTTAGCGCGTCTGATCGAGCGAGTCGAAGGACGCTATTACGGCAAATATCGTGGTCAGGTGACCCATAACGACGACCCGGATAACCTTGGTCGTATCAGGGCAAAGGTTCCACGACTGCTGGGCGAGCAGGAGACGGGATGGGCCTTGCCTGCTTTCATCTACGGAGGGGCCAGTGAACAGGGGCTGTTTGCTGTACCGGATACGGGAGCCGGGGTGTGGATCGAGTTCGAGGGGGGCGATCTCAGTTATCCGATCTGGTCGGGCACCTGGTACACCAGCGATGCTATCCCCGAATCAGCGAAGCCCGGTAAGAAGGTGCTCAAGACGAAAAGCGGACACAGGATTATCTTCGACGACGATGGAGGAAGCCTGGAGATCAGCGACAGCAACGGAAACAGTATCAAGATGGACTCAAGCGGTATTGAGATCGACGATGGCAATGGCAATAGTATCACGATGGATGCGTCAGGGGTATCGATTAATAACGGTGCCCTTACGGTGAGCGTTCCACCCACTGCGGAGGTGTAAGTATGGGGGCATCAATTCTCGATATGGGCTGCACTATCTCATGCCCGCATGGAGGACAGGCGGAAGTGATTCCCGGTAACACACAGGTAGACGTAGGAGGCAACTTTGCCCTGCTGGTGGAAGATACCATGCTTATTAGCGGCTGCTCGTTTGCGGTGGGTAGCGTCCCCCAACCCTGTTTGACCATACAATGGACAGCGCCTGCGGCATCCGTTTCTGTGAATGGGACGCCCGTACTGTTACAAACGAGCGTAGGTCTATGCCTCAATGAGGCTGATTTGCCGCAGGGTACCGCCATCGTAAGCGGGGTGCAGACGAAAGTGAGCGGAGAATAGATGATGAATGATGAGATTCAGAGCGACTTGCAGGAGCAGCGTTTCCTGGATTATCCGTATGGCGTGAGTGGCAGTGGTATACCCAATACTACCCCGCCCGATGACCACCTGCGCGACCTGATCCTGCAAGTGCTGTTTACCAATCCTGGCGAGCGGATCAACCTGCCTGAGTTCGGCGTCGGCATACAGCGCTTCGTTTTTGCTCCCAACAGCGATATGCTACGTGTGAGCACGCAATTTCTGATTACCACCAATCTCCAACGCTGGCTAGGAGATCGCATCAGTGTTGAGCAGGTCAATGTGAGCAGCGACCCCGGTTTTGAGGAAACTATGACCATTGAGATCATCTACTCAGTTCTGGCAAATCAGCAACGTCAGAGCGTCCAGGTACAGGTTTAAGCGATGATACAGCAAAACAGCTTTTTCACGCCCAATTGTCCAGACCCGCAGTTGCGTCCAAACGCGCAGGGTATCGCACGGGTAGCGGTCAATGATACAGCAGCTCAACTGCTCGTCACCTTCGAGGTGCCGATTACGCTGCCACAGCAGAACTACCTGCTCAATGCTCGCAGTTACAGCCTGTCTGGAGGAGAGCGTCTCTTTCCACATGTTCTCTCAGCTACCCTGAACCCGCCCGGCACACCGCCTGAACTCCAGAACCGACTCGTGCAACTCGACCTTGACAGTATTGGTGATTTCTCAATCTATACCCTGACCGTCAATGGGCCGGATATTGATCCTTTCTTTAGCAGCCATAAGCTGCGTTTTCGGGTGGACTGCGACGCCGCGTTTGATTGCCGTGAGCCAGCTCCTGTTCCCCCGCCTGAGCCAGAACTCGCTATTGCCATTGACTATGTAGCAAAGGACTATGCCAGCTTCCGTCAGGCTCTGCTCGACTTCATCCCTACTCGTCTGCCCGTATGGACCGAGCGCAGTGAGGCTGACATCGGTATGATGCTCCTTGAATTGTTCGCAGCCACAGCCGATACCCTCAGTTATATGCAGGATCGCGTGGCAAACGAAGCTTTCCTGAGCAGTGCCACTCAGCGTCGGTCGGTGGCCGAGCACCTGGCTGTGCTTGGGTATCAGATGGATGAAGGTGCCTCGGCCCATACCTGGCTGCAATTTCAGGTGAATACCACTTCTCCGGTGCTCCTCCCGGCTGGTTTCCCGGTGAGCACGAAACCCCGGGGCGGTAACGAACGGATCATTGTCTTTGAGACATACACGGCGGCAACACTACGCACTGAACACAATGCCATACAGATCTACGACTTGGGGAATACGAACTGCTGCCTACCCGGTACCTCGCTCAGTGTTGCCCTTGTGGGCCAATATGACCAGCTGAAGGCAGGCGACTACATTCTGTTTGACGAGAAGGATGGCCATCGTGATATAGTGCGCCTGACTGGCAGGCCGGAAGTTGTTCCCTCCAACCAGATCAAAGCCCGACCTGATGGTCCGATCACTGTCCTGCGCTGGTCGCCACAGACACCGCTGCGCTATGACTACTGTATTCAGGATACGACTGTGCGTGCTAATCTGGTGCTGGCAACGCATGGTGAAACGATAGCCGGTGAAGACCTGCGACGCCTCACGGACGAGCAAAAGGCGGCCCTCGATGCCGAGATTGCCGCACGTAAAGCGGGGCAGCGCATCCCCCGTCAACGCTTACAGTTGAGTCGAGCCCCGCTAGCGCACATCGATACGAGTACCAGTACACTGGTTGCGCCACTGAACCAGACGCCATCTCAACCAGAAGTGATAGTGCCACGCAGCGTCAGCACGCTTGAACTTCATGTTGACGGCGATGTCTGGCAGGAGTTACCAACCCTTCTCGACAGCGGCCCCAACGATCAGGTATATCGTCTTGAAATTGATGATGAGGGCTATGCGACCGTTGTCTTTGGTGATGGGACCTTCGGCAAGCGGCCCGATGAGACCTCAACCGTCACTGCCTTCTACCGCATTGGTGGTGGAGCGGCAGGCAATCTGAGTGCCGATACTCTCATCCTCCCCCAGCCGGGCGATACACCTGTTCCCTGGCTGGTCTCAGTCACCAACCCGCTGCCTGCTACCGGCGGGCGCGATCTGGAATCGCGTGATCACGCCCGCCGCTTCGCCCCGGCAACCTTCCACAAGCCGTTGGTGGCTGTTACAGCGGACGATTACCGGCTTATCGCACAGGATTTCACAGATGCCCAGGGACAGCAGCCGATCCAGCGTGCCAGCGCGGATTTTCGCTGGACTGGAAGCTGGCTTACAGTGGATCTCACGGTTGATCCCGGCGGGGTGGAGGCGTTGAGTGCCGATCTGCGTAATACCCTGCTGGCTTTCCTCGACACGCGGCGTCTGGCTGGCTATGATCTGGAAATAAGACGTGCAGTGTATGTGTCAGTTGATCTTGTCATTGCATTTTGTCTGGCAAAGGGTTTTCTGGCAGGAGATGTAGAGCAGCGCCTGTTGCAGGCGTTGAGCAACAGCGGTCTTCCCGGTGGTCAGAAGGGCTTCTTCCATCCTGATAACTTCAGCTTTGGCGATACCCTGTATGTCAGTAAGTTGTTTGCTACCATCATGGCCGTACCGGGAGTAGAGTCGGCACAGATTACGCGCCTGACTCGTTCACATTCTCCCCGGCCAGCCTCTGAAACCAGTACAAATCTGCGCCAGGGCTATCTTCAGGTTGGGCCGAACGAGATCATCCGTCTGGATAACGACCGCAACCTCCCGCAAAATGGCACGCTGGTCCTTGTACCGAAAGGAGTGGGCTAATAGTGATTCAAAATCCGCTTTGTGTACTGCCAGCTGAGCCGACGGGTGGTTGCTGCAATGCAGCCATACCACCGCCGAGTGCTCCAGTAATACCCTCCAACCCACCCGGACTGTCGATCATTACATATCGCATCGGCACGTTCAGTAGTTTCCGGCGTGCCATGCTGGACGAGGTAGCGGACCCTCACCTTCTCGATCTCCTCGGTGGCGCAGTTAACCCGTTTGCCTCGTGGCATGAGGGGATGGATGGCGATTACCAGACGATGTTCATCGAACTCTGGGCTTACCTGGCCGACATTTTGACTTTCTATCAAGAGCGCATTGCCAATGAAGCCTATCTGCCTACAGCAACACAGCGAGATTCTCTCTTGAGGCTGGCTCAACTCATCGACTACCGACCCAATCCCGGCGCAGGTGCCAGCGCCTCACTTGCATTTACTGTTGAAAAGGGCAGGCTCATCACCATTCCGCAAAGTTTCCGTGTTGGCAGCAAAGCACAGCCAGGGAAGCCTGCCGCGATCTTCGAGACGGCAGCCATAAACGCACGTGGTGAACATAGCGCTATTCCGATTGCGTCTGTGGCTCCTACCAACCAGTTTGGCCCCCTGAGCGACCCGACCGCAACAACGCGTACCATAGTGCTCAAAGGCACGAATAACCGACTGACTGTAGGGGATTATGTTCTGCTTGTCGAGAATGAACAAGTGTCCGGAGCAACCAGGCACCAGATAGAATCTCTCTCACCTGACAAAACTACCAATACGACGACTATTACCTGGAATGAAGCTGCCGGCACAAGCTATGCTGAGAATGCCAAGCTGTATGCGTTTCGGATCACCGCAGGAGCATTTGGCAACAATGCGCCAAACTGGAATAGTTTACCGCCTGCACTCAAAGATGGCGGCCCATTCGCGAACGAGAAGTGGGACGATCCGACTAGTCCCTGGTATTATCTGCCCACTCCTGGCGATCTGAACACGGTCCTTTTCCTCGATGCCGTTTATAGCACAATTAAAGGTACGCAAAATAATCCCGGCTGGGCTGTGCTGATAAACGATAAGGACTCATCTAGCATTTTTCAGGTGGTTGATGCCCGGCTCTCCAGTAAGGCGGCCTATGCTATCAGTGCGAGAGTCACGCAACTGACACTTGAGCCCGAGTTAGATCCCAACACCTTCCCTCTGCGTAGCACCGTCATCCTGGCCGGCAGTGAGTCGTTGACATTGCAAAACGACTTGCCGGTGCCCGATCCCCTCATCGGTAACCAGTTAGTGCTTGCCGGGCTGTATCCCAATCTACAGACGGGTCAGGAAGTTATTGTCCAGGGGAATCTGTATGATCCAACGACGAATCCCCCGTCGCAGGTCCTGGCTGCGGAAACTGGAATGCTGGCTGAGCCTCCTGCTCTGGATGCGGCCAACAACATCACAACCGTCACACTCAAGAAGCCTTTGACCAACATGTATACCCATGCCAGCACGGTGTTGATGGCCAACGTTGTGGATGCAACACAGGGGGAGACCGTGCGCGACGAGGTGCTTGGCAGCGGTGATAGCACAGCGTTCCAGTCCTTCCCACTGAAGCAGAAGCCACTGACATATCTCCCTTCTACGGACCCGGAAGGCCTTGCAGCCGTAGGGAGCACGCTTACCGTCATGGTAAATCAGGTGCGCTGGAACGAGCAGGCTACGCTTCTGGAAAGTTCACCGACTGCACAGGACTTTACAACGGCCGAGGATGATAGCGGTCAGACGACCATCACCTTTGGCGATGGCATAAACGGCGCGCGACCACCAACGGGCAAAAACAATATCCACGCTCGCTACAGGAAAGGCCTTGGTACCTCTGGTAACCTGGCGGCCGGTGGTATTCAGCAGTTGATCGACAGCCTGCCTGGTTTACAGCGAGTGACCAATCCAGAAGCATCACTGGGCGGTACCGATAGGGAAAGCATCAGCCAGATACGCGTGAATGCTCCCGCCAGCCTGCGCACTTTCGGGCGAGCTGTCAGTGTTGCCGATTACGCCGGGCTGGCACTCAGCTATCCCGGCGTGGCAAAAGCAAGTGCATCGTGGATACTGCGCGATGCACTCACGCTCCAGGCGCTTCCACAACCTTACGTTCAGTTAACCATAGCAACTGCTAACCAGACTTCGCTTGCAGCACAGATCCCTTTCGCCCGCCAGTTGCGCAGCTTCCTCGATAAACGCCGTGATCCCAACGTGCCACTGCGCCTCCTCGACTTCACGCCAGTGTATATCGATGTCGCAGCGAGAGTTGATGTGAAAGATAACTATCCACGCCAGGCTACACTGGCTGCCGCCCTGGCGGCGCTCAACCCCGGCCTGAACCCTGATGGCACAGCCGGTTACTTTGCCTTTGAGCGCCTGGAATTCGGCCAGGGTATCCATTTGAGCACTGTCTATGCTGTGCTGCAGAATGTACCCGGAGTGAGCGATGTGCTGATTACGACGTTACGCAGGCTAGATCAAGATCGGGATCCCTCGACGGTTCGCGATGACATATTTATTCGCCCAACCGAACTTGCGGTGATCAAGAACGATCCGACTGATAGGAGCAATCAGTTTGGTAAGGTGGTTGTTTCTCTGGGCAAAGGAGGCTTCGCTGATTCATGAGCCACAATGATGCCGAAGATTATGCACAACGATTGTATAGCCGTATGCCTGCCCAGTATCGTACCTATGATGTGGAGCAGGGCCTGCCACTTCTGGCACTTCTACGCGTGATCGGCGAGCAGGTCTCCAATGTTCGCCAGGACCTGGATGCCCTCTGGGATAACTTTTTTATTGAGACCTGCGATGATTGGGTCGTGCCTTACCTCGGTGCGCTGCTGGGGACCAATCTCCTCGCACATCCGGTTGGTCAGAGCAATCGTCTGGATGTAAGAAATACTGTCCATTGGCGGCGTAGCAAAGGCACGCCTGCTATGTTGCGCGAGTTAGCTCAGTCTATCAGTCTCTGGCCGATCGACCTGGCAGAGTTTTTCCAGACCCTGGGCTGGTCACAAAGTCTGAATCACTTGCGCCTGGAGCACCCACTTACGCCAGACCTGCGTGATCCCTACCAGCTCAGCTTACTCGGTCATGCCGCCGACCCCTTTGCTCATGCTGCCGATTTCAAACCGGGACATTCGCTAGATCAGGCACGGGTCACGCTCAACTTACCGCATATTGGCCGGGCTGCCTGGGGTACTCCGGGCCGCTATCAGATCAAGAATGTGGGCTTTTTCGTGCGCCGTTTGCAAACGTTCCCGCTGAAAGGAGTGACGCCGGCCACGGTTAGCCCTGGAGAGACTGCGCCGGCCGACGCAGTCTGCTTCACCTTCGACCCACTCTTTCGGGAAACGCCCCTCTTTGTAGAAGCAAGTGGTACGCCACTCAGTCGAGCAGCCTTCGATCATGCTCCATGGGAGACGTTCGGGAAAGATGTCAGCGTCCGTCAATTCGGCGTGTTGTTTGCCAGCGACATCGCTCCATCCTTAGACGTGGTTGGTGATCAAATTACCTTCGAGTCCCCCCGCTCGTGGAGCATTTCATCCGGCACTCTCAAAGCAGATATAGCCGGTGCTCAGAACGCTTTCACCTTTGGTGGCGCAGGGGCTGGCCTCTCGCTGGATGCCACTTCCGGTATGCGCCTGCTCGATCCCGGCTCCTTCCAGCTGGGTGGTAAGCACTTCGTTATCACTGCCCTCTGGACGGATGGCGATATTCCTACAGTCCTGGGCGCAGTAAGTACCCTGCATGCCGCACTGGGTGATAGCGATGCCTTTCATCCAGGGGCAGCCGCTGTGGGCAGTGGCCAACTCATACTCACAGTGCAGACCGGCAGGGTTGGATTGGGATGGCCGAATCTCCCACCTTCGCCTCCGGCCTACTTCCCCGGTGCTGTACTGGCCATCCGCGCCTCTCGCCTGGATGCTCCGCATGCCGCCGACACGCTGTATCTCTATCTGCCTCCTGCTCATATCAAGCCGGATGATCTGCCGACCTATTACGTGGCGGATGAGGGGAGCACCTACACATCTGCCACTTTCGACTCAACAACCCTGGCGCGGCCCTCTGAAGGGCAGATCTATCCTGCTCGCCTTCTCACCGCCAGTACAGAGCCTGCCAGCAGTTTCACCGTCTTGAACCGCAAACCGGGGGGCCTGCGCCTGCCCGATCCAGCACGCTTTGGTCCGGCAGGCAACCGGGCCGCCGTACTTATTGAGGTGAGCCTCTTTACCGGGGCATTCCAGACCCTCGGTGCGGTGGCAACCATTGACCAGTCACAGGCAGATTATCCAGCGCTGGACGTTCCTGACCCCTGGCCTGCCTTTACTTACGGGCCAAGTAAAAATGCTATCAACGGTACGCTGCCTGAGTCAGGATTACTCAGTATTCGCTTGAAAACCCTTGCCGGTGATTTCGTGCCGCGGGCTGAACTTATTGTCGTGAATCGGGCCCGACAGAGTCTCCTGATCTACCTGCCAGAATTGACTGGTCTTGCACCTGACAGAAATGATATGTGGCTTTTTGTTGCAGACGATGGCAGCACCTACTTTGCACCTCTGGATACTGTTGGTCAGATGGATGTGCTGAAGGGAAATTCATACAACGGGCTAACACTGGCCCGGGCCAGTGCCGGACAGGTCCTGCCCATTCCAGGAATACTGCCATTGCAGCAACGCAAGCCCGTCGCCATCAACCTGTGTCGCTGCGAACGAAACGCCCTCCTGCAACCCGGTCAACTGGGTATCGACCCTGAATTGGGCCGTTTTGCCCTGGCACCGGCTGATCCTGCTATTGGACAGGGGGGATTCAGTGTTGACTACGTGGAGGCATTCAGTGACCGCGTAGGAGCACGCGTCTTTGATCGTCTACTCGACCCGAAGGAGGTGCCTACGCGGCTGGTTGCCTTATCTGGTGACGCCAGCAGTTCGTTGAATCCAACTCTTGCCAGTGATCATATTCATGCTAACGTTGCGGATGCAGTAGCAGCAGCAGTGGATGGTGACGTCATCGAGATTGTGGACAGCGCTACGTATGCGGCTACCGCCCCGATCACCATTCCGTCTGCGGTAAAAACATTGGTGCTTCGCGCAGGTTCAGGTCAGCGTCCCTGCCTGACCTTCTATCAGGCGGCAGGAACTCCTGCTTCAGGCAGCCTGCAAACCACCTCGCCCATGGATAGTCTGGAGCTCAATGGTCTCCTCATCAGCGGAGGACCACTTCAGATTGAGAGTAATGTGAAGCAGCTATTACTGGCTGCCTGCACTCTCGATCCCCTCGGCGCCGGAAATACAGGCTCGCTTGTTGCCACAGATGCGAATGTGGATCATCGCGCTACTTACCTGTTGTGCCGCTGCATTACGGGCGGTTTACGCACCGGTGCCGGGATAAGCCAGCTCATTGTTGCCGATTCGATTGTTGATCAACGGGGAGGGCTGGCAATAGGCGGCGTATTGCCTCCCGTGCTGACCATTCTGCAATCCGATTTGTCTGCACAGAGTGTGCAGTTAGAGCGTGCGACAGTGTTTGGGCGTATACGCTGTGATATCCTGCAGGCCAGCGAAACTCTACTGGACGATCTGGCTTTTGTCGATGATCGGCAGGCAGGCTGCATCCGCTTCAGCCGCTACGAGTCTGGCTCGGTATTGCCTCGTCGTTACCAGTGTGTGCCGAGCGACGAGCAGGCGAGCAATTGTTCGTCTAAGAAGGGTCGCTGCTTCGCACCACTCTTCAATTCTCGCAGGTTCGGAGACCCGGCCTACGCCCAATTTGCCACTGCCTGCCCGCAGGAAATCTTGATAGCTAGCGAGGAAGGGGCTGAGGTTGGAGCATTTGCCAGTACGCTCAATACCACTCGCCTGGGAAATCTGGAGATCAAACTACAGGAGTTTTTGCCGGTTGGCCTTTCGGCCCTGGTTATAGCTGAAACATAAGGAGCTAAGATCGATGCGTGGTGATTTTGCCCGTCTGACTTTCGACCCGACCAAGCACTATACGGGAGTGCTGCATCAGCAGGGGCGTGTCTGGCTCGAAGCCGACTGGAACGAGCATGTTTTCGACCGTCAAAATCTTATGTGGCAGGAGACATCCGACATTATAGGGGCGTGTGGTACACCTGAACCAGGGACTGCCTTCCAGATCAGCCCTAACCCCGACCCCGCAAGTCAGCCCTTTGACTTTCTCATCTCTGGAGGTCCTGGCGCTCAGGGGCGCTACTATGTGGATGGTATCCTCTGCCAGTTGGGGCAGAATGCTACGTACTTAAGTCAACCTGACTTCCCCGATGCTCCCGATATCCTGCCTACCGACGGCGGTGATCTGCGTGCCCTGGTCTATCTGGAGGTCTGGCAGCGACTCATCACGTACCTTGAAGATGATGCCCTGCGCGAGATTGCTCTTGGAGGGCCAGATACAGCGACACGCCTGAAAACAGTAGCTCAAGTAAAAGTGCTCCCGGTCTCTTCTGATTGCGCTAAGAATCTTACCTGTGCTACCTCAGACCAGTTCTTGCCAAAGTCAGGGCAGGGTACATTGACGACACTCCAGCCGACGAACAGCCAGCCTGCTGATCTGTGTAGCCTGCCCGATCCATCCCTGTACACCGGACGCGAGAATCACCTTTATCGCGTTGAAATTCATAACGGTGGAGATGTGATTGGGAGCAATGCAGGCTTTGCCTTTACTCAACCACTCGCTCAGGATGCTGATGCAGGAGCAACGACGCTCATACTCCAGGGTATCCTCTCATCTGATCAGCACAATGCCCTCAGCCGCTCTGGCGTGGTGAGCCTGATGGACAGTGACGGTCAGACAGAGATAGCTACAGTCACCGGCGCTACCCCTGATTCTTCGACCTCAACGACCCAGCTCACCCTGGACCCGGGCCTGAGCCGGAATTTCACTGTGGCAAACAATGCGACTGTGACCGGGGGCGTAGCTCGCTTTAAATGGTCCCCGGATAATGCCTCCTTTGCCCTCCGCGTTACGGCAGTAAGTGCCGACCGTTTGACATTAACGCTCTCTAGCCTGGGACGTGACACGGCAACTGCATTACGCCAAATGGACCTGGTTGAGATTAGCGATGATGCCAGTGAGCTTGGCCCGGCACGAGGCCACCTCACCTATCTGGCTGCTGACCCCGACCCCGATCAGTTTACAGTGGTCATAGCCGACCCACTCCCCGATACTTTCCTGCTAGATCGCTACCTGGTACTCCGGCGCTGGGATGGCTGGGGATGGGCCAGGGCTGTCTTTGACGCCGCTTCCACACCGGATATGAACCTGGGAGATGGTATTCACATCCAGTTCGGTGGTCAAGACCTACGTTCAGGCGACTTCTGGCAGTTTGCGGCCCGTAGTGCAGATGGCTCTGTTGAGATACTGAATGCTGCCCCTCCTATGGGCATTATTCGTCATGCCTGTCCGTTGGCCATCGTGGAGTGGAACTTCCAGATTCTGTTCAATGCACAGGACATAGTAAATGCCGCTACCCAGATCGACTTGAGTACTGACCAGCTCACCCGTCTGAAACAAAAGTTAACGGCGAGCAACAAGACCTTCTGGAATGCCTCTCAGGTGATAGCACTGGTTCAACGTGTTGGCGCTACATTAGACCAGATACAGGCATTGAACAATCTGCTGGAGGGTTTGAGCAAAGAAAAACAGCCGAGTCTGATCTTCACGGTACTGGAGGACTGCCGTGCAATCTTCCCCCAACTGGCTTCTCCTGCGTTGCACGTGCTTGCAACTAACTGGGTAAATGATGACATGTTTACACTACAACAGTTTGGACAGGGGCTCACCATACAATTCAATGCAGCGCCTGATACCAATCCCCCGGCGACTGTTACTACCGTCAGTACAGCAACAATGATCGTTGCCATAGAAATCCCATTGTACACGCTTACGCAAGCCAGAGTTGAACAGCCTGGAGTTGCAATGATAGCCGCCCCTGCCACTGCCGAATTTGGACCGGACCTCTCTTTTATCATAACGGGCTCTCTGATAACCAATGCCAAATCCGTTCAGTGGTCAGTAGCGCCTGATGAGATGCAACGCATACAAACCTTGATTATGCCGTTGCTAAGACTACAACAGACATTACTCGTGCGTGTAACTTTAAAAGGCCACACGATCTGGAGCACGCAAAAAGCACCAGGGCAACGCCTCTACCTCGATGGGCAGGCATTTGGTCAACCTGACACACGTATGGATGGGACCCCCAGGACTGCACTGTATTTCCCCACAGGTGCTGGTATGCGGGCCAGCGACTTTGAGAGCTGGTTCTATCTCAGCGGCACCATCCTTGAGGTGAATGAGATCGACTTTACGCGCACCACTGATCAGGGGACCGAAACGGGAGTGATGTTCTCTCAGAAGGGGGGCGTCCCTCAACCGTTTCAGTTTACCTCAGATGTGGGATCGCAAACAGTGACAGTGACACTCTCTATCATGTTCAACAACCCGCTTCAACGCACAAGTATAGGTATTGAAGGTGACCAACAAAATATCTTTATTGTGCTTGCCGATTCACAAAGTAAAGTGGAGGCAACTCTTCAAATCGAAGCAGATCAGCAGGTCAACATCACCCCCGTACCGCTCCCAAATGGCTCATACCAACTGGTTATCCTGGGTACAGATACGAATACAGCAAAGGCGGTGAGAGCCCAGGATGGGACACCTCTGACAGGTGATTTTAATGATATAGGAAGCAATTTTGTTCTCCCCTTTGAAGTCATTCCTCCCATAACCCTTGTTTCGTTAACACTGAATCCGACAAGTGTACGGAGTGGGGACCCCTCACAAGGATTAGTAACGTTAAGTGGCCCAGCTCCCAGTGGTGGTGAGTTGATCAATCTTGTGAGTGCTGATCTGAGTGTGGCAGTTGTGCCGGCGAGTGTCACGGTTGCGGAAGGGCAAAGCTCTGCAACTTTTGGGGTTTCGACCCAGCCTTCCCAAGTAAACAGGACGGTTAACATTTCAGCCTCCCTCGCAGGAGTGACTCTAACAGCCACGTTGACTGTGGTAGGACAAATACAGTAAATGGTGCAGGGAATCTGGACCATTCCAGATCATAGACAAGTCGCTCGCCTGGCTTGCACTGGCCCCTCATCCGTAACGTATGAACTGAGTGCAGCCTTAGAGCGTGTTGAGGCACCTTACAAGTGATCAAGGACGTGCGGAGGGTGTGTCCTCAATAACGAGAGAGAAGATTGCACATGAGTGCGCATGCAAAAATCATCCTATCATCATCACCATCCTTTATGCCTGCACATACCAAGCTACTCCAGCGTAAATGTGTCTGTGGAGGAGCACCAGGTATCGATGGAGAATGTGCTGAGTGTCGCCGTAAGCGGCTGAGTTTGCAGCAGAGTGGACGTATGGCCACGGCGTCTTCGACGGTTACGGTGCAGCCTATTGTACGTGATGTACTGCGCTCACCCGGACAACCCCTTGATGCAGATACTCGTACCTTCATGGAACCAAGATTTGGGCATGATTTCAGTCAAGTGCAGATTGATCGTACTACACCTCTTATGACTAAAACTGACCTGACTATTAGTCAGCCTGGAGATCAGGGGGAACAAGAAGCAGATCGTATGGCAGAACAAGTGATGCGAGGGTCGAAGCATGCCCAGAGTTATGACTTTAGCCAGGTGCGTATCCATACGGACACTCAAGCAGCAGAGTCGGCACGAGCCATCAATGCTGTAGCCTATACAGTAGGTCGCCATATTGTGTTTGGGTCAGGCCAATATGCGCCAGGAACAACGGCGGGGCAAAGGTTACTGGCTCATGAGTTGACACATGTGGTGCAGCAGACGGGGAGAGACCACAACGGAGGGACTGCAAAAATTCAACGATTTACGACTGATGAGCACAAGTTGATTGGAGACCTGGCGGCTAAAGAGGCAGGTAAAGGTTTTACTCCGGCGATGATTAAGCAATCGCCTTTGGGTGACATATTGCGCAAGGGGTCTCGTTTTCCTATGGGCAAGCAAGTAAAAACTTATGGAGATATTGTTGCTGATCCGGATTACTTTGCGCTATTTGAAGACCTTATTAAAGCGGAAGGTGATCGGCCTGGTCGTCTTGGCGTGGGTGTCTTGGCTGCTCGCAATATCCAGCATTTTACTCCAGATAATGTGAAGTACTGGAAGGAGCTCCATGACTTTGCTGTGGAGCAGATGTTTTTTGCTCATAACCAATTGGCATTCGTCATCGAAATTCTGCATGGTCTCGATCCCATCCTGGAAGCAGCTCGCGCTGCGATGCTGAAAGATGATACCGAAGCGGCTTCGAAATTGCTGACCGAATATAGACGCCGCTTCGAACCGCTGCGCGGACGACTAGAACCTCTTAGCAAGAACGCTCGTGATCTCGCTAAACAAGCCCTGATGCGCAATGCCTTTGCAGATCATTTTCTCTCAGATGCCTTTGCTGCAGGCCACATCGTAGCTCCAAGGAAAGAGATCCTACAAGAAGCAGGGACACGACTGGAAGAACCCGAGACAGCCGGACACATCATACGTGCAGGTATTCTAGGAGCTACGTGGGGTGAACTGGGCCAGATCCGAGCTCAGGCCCGCTCTCTAGCCTGGCACGATCTCGATAATTATTACGGCGTAGAGGTCAAAGATGCTACCAACAGGACGTGGACAGCCTGCGGTGACCACTGCAGCGAACGGACTGGAGATATACACTGGAAAGAAACCAGGGAACACGTGATCGCTGCCACCGCTGAATCTATCAAGCACCTCTGGATGGCAGGGCTAAACGGTGAGCGACCAAAAGACTATAGATCGGTATTGAATCTCGTTCCACGGCCAACCTGGAAAAATTATCCCGCCTGGGAAGCGACAGATTGGGAGAATCAACTGCGCCATATCAGAGGCGAGAATGTACCGCACAAAACAGGGGATAATTTAACACCATTCGCGGTAGACCTTTTTCCAATCGAGCATTGTAGGTCATTAGAATTGAACTGCTGGCGTCCATATATCGGAACTTCGAAGGATTGGATCAAGAAATATAGTTTTCAGGCGTGGGTTAGGCCATGGATTGCTAAAATTCAGGCTCAGGCCGCGAGCCGCTACAATTTCTAGATGATGCCTGATGCAGAGTATATATTAAGGTTTGGTCAAATGAATACACAATTGCGAACACAGGCGAAAGTTCCATCAACACCAAAACCGTCTTTGGCACCAGTGCAGACCCAGTTACTGCAACGTAAATGTGCTTGCGGCGGATCACCTGGTATAGATGGTGAGTGCGTCGAATGCCGCGAGAAACGATTGAGCCTACAACGGCGTGCCACGAACCCTGCCGTTGAGGTTCCACCTATCGTATATGATGTACTGAGTTCACCAGGTCAGCCCCTTGATGCTAGAACGCGTGAGTTTATGGAGCCACGCTTTGGACATGACTTTAGTCAGGTGCGGGTGCATACAGATGTACTAGCGGCGGAGTCGACGCGAGTAGTGAAAGCCCTGGCGTATACAGTAGGGAGAGATGTAGTTTCTGGAGCAGGGCAATACGCACCTGCAACGAGTGGAGGAAGAAGGCTGCTTGCTCATGAGTTGACGCATGTGGTACAGCAATCGATAGGATCAAGCAGTTTTCTTAGTGGAGAGGCTCCTCTTCACAATTCACGAGCTAGCTCTTCCGTGATCCTCTCACGTGAAGCAACAGTCATACAAAGAGCTGGTCATGAGGAGACGCGAGATCCGACAACAGGTGGAGAAGGGCCACCTGTTCTACCTGCCGCTGGAGCAGCCGTGCCTGTTCCACCTGCCGCTGGAGCAGGCACGGCTGCTCCAACTCTGCCGACTGTAACTATTGCTGAAGTCAATGCTCCTAATACTCCTCCACCTATTAAACGCATTCCCCCACGTGTGGATACACAGGTAAGGGTTATAGTGGCACAGCCATCAGGTGTCTCTCTCTCCCCTATCACTCTTTCTATTGGTGGATCAGGCCGCGGAAATGGAGAGGTTTCGATCAATGGCTCACATACAGACAGTTTGACGGCCAGTAAGACTGTAATGCTAAAAGGAACGCAACAAACATCTCCTGGTCATGCGGGACAGTTGAAGTTGGTTGCT
>Ga0070698_100000820_pt1 | contig 33976 bp, 33 predicted proteins | sample KBSK1502metaG_FD_65477 | JGI IMG/M metagenome (GOLD analysis project Ga0070698, IMG submission 65477) | Corn, switchgrass and miscanthus rhizosphere microbial communities from Kellogg Biological Station, Michigan, USA - KBS K1-50-2 metaG | ecosystem: Host-associated > Plants > Roots >... | reverse complement strand
GGCCGGCCGCGGGTCGTAGATCTGATGGAATGCCTGGTCCAGCTGGTTCACGCTGTATGGCTGGCCGTTGATCGCGTACGACCCATCGGCCTTCAATTCCAGCACGATCTGGCTGGACGGTTTGTCCTTCGCCCCTTTCTGTGGCTTGGGCGTTTGCACGTCGAACGCCTTGCGTGACAGGGGCTGCGTGATCATGAAGATGATCAACAGCACGAGCAGGACGTCGATCAGCGGCGTGACGTTGATTTCGGAGCTGAGCCCCTCGCCGCCGCCGGAGGATCCCATCGCCATGGGTCAGTCTTCCTTTTTCTTCGCGAGCGTCTGCTTCTGCTCGGTGATGGCGCCAACGACGCGCACGCCCGCCTCTTTGGCGATCTCGATAGCCTGCTGCACGCGGCCGAATTCGAGGTTCTGGTCGGCTTTGAGAAACAGGATCTTGTCCTTGCTGCGGCTCTGGTAGATCGCCTCCAGCCGCCCAGGCAGCTGGTCGTCGGGGATCTGTCTCGGTCCCGTCCCCAGGTCGAGCCAGAACTTGCCGTCCTTGTCGATCCCGAGCTTGACCTCGTCCTGGCCCTCCGGACGGTTCTCCGGATTGGCCGAGCGCGGGATCGTCGCCTGGAAGCCGGCGGCGATCAGGGGCGTGACGATCATGAAGATGATCAGCAACACCAGCATCACGTCGATGAGCGGTGTGACGTTGATGTCGGCCTTGACGGCCGCCCGGGCGCTAGTGGCTGACAGGGCCACTGGTCTGTGACGCCTTCTGCGTCTGGAATTCCTTGGTGAAGATCGACCGGCCGAACTCCGACCCGACGCTCTTGATCAGGTAATCGATCAGCTCTTTCGACGTGTACGTCATCTCGACGGAGAGGAAGTCGATCTTGGTGGTGAAGTAGTTGTAGAGCCACACCGCCGGAATGGCGACGATGAGTCCGAACGCGGTGGTGATCAACGCCTCCGCGATACCGGCCGACACCGACGCGAGCGAGCCGCCGCCGCCCGACGCCGCCATGCCGGTGAAGGCGTTCACGATGCCCATCACCGTGCCCAGCAGTCCCACGAACGGGGCCGTGGAGCCGGTGGTGGCCAGGATGCCCAGGCCGCGCTTGAGCTCGGCCGCCACGATGAGTATCTCGCGCTCCACCGCGCGCTCCACCGAGTTGATGTCGGCCGCGGTGATGGTGGCGCGATCGCGCAGCAGCGGCTTCACCTCAGAGAGGGCTTCACCCACCACGCGGGCGACGTGACTGCGGTTCTGCTTCTCGGCGAGCTTGATCGCGCCGTCGAGCTGCTCCTCCTGGAGGAAGCGCGAGAACTCGGGCGCGAATTTCCGCGTTTGCCGCTCGGACCGGATGATCTGGACCAGTTTCTGAACGGCGTTCGCCCACGAGATGACCGACATGATCGCCAGGACGACGACGATGAACTTCGCGAACGGCCCCATCGTCACGAAGAGATCGTAAAGCGAGAGACTCATGTGCGCAGGCTCCTTTGGGCGCTACTGTTTGAGGCGGTAATCGATCGGGATCTGCACCAGCACGCGCACCGCCCGGCCGTGCACGCGCGCGGGGCGGAACAAGCACTTCAGCACGTAGTTCTTCGCGGATTGATCGAACCCGGGGTTCGGGCTCTGCAGCACCTTCACGGAGTTCGCCTCGGCGCGACCCAGGGTATCGACGATCGCCTGCACCAGCACGCGGCCCGTGATCTGCGCCTGCTTGAGGAGCTCGGGGTACACGGGGACCGGCCCCGACAGCACCGCCGGCTTTTCTTCCACGATCGCTTCCATGAACACTTCATTGCCCGTGGGAACGATGCCGGTCGCCACGCCGCCCTCCACGCCCGTCCCGGAGTAGTCCTTGGGATCGAAGTGCTCCTGGAGGTTCACCGGTGGAATGTTGGTGGGGATCACATCGGGCGCGACGACGGTCTGGAATCCCTTCAGCGGCACGTCGAGCTGGACCGGCTGCTGCTCGGGCGGCTTGTCCTGCTTCGGTTGATCGACGAACACCAGCGCCGTGTCGACCTTGACGGAGTTGTCCGTCTGACCGGCGTTCAGGGTCGCGTACACGGCCGCGCCGATAACCACGGTGTGCAGGATCATGGACAAGGCGCTCAATCCGAACGCCCGCTTGCGGTTCTTGGTGCGCTTGGACTCGATCAGGTGGTCGAACACGAGTAGTCGCCCTCCGGTGTGATCGGTGTCTCCATATGAAATAGTGGCCAGATCGCTTTGCCCGCTAGTGCAACGCGCATTACAAAACGATGACAGCCGGATGAGGTTGAGGCGCCCCAGCAGCACCCCAGTCCGGCGCCACGGCCTCACCGCACCCCCTGAAGCGTGAAATCGATCGGCAGGCGGACGAGCACGCGCACGGCGCGGCCCCGCACCCGCCCCGGCCGGAACAGGGCCCCTGGCACGTACGCGAGGGCCGCCGCGTCGAAGCTCCGGTTGGAGCTCTCGACCACCGCCGCCGCTCGCTCCGCCCGACCGAGCGTATCGATCACGACCTGGACCACCACGCGGCCCTCGATGCCGGCCGCTCGCAGCAGCTCGGGGTACGCGGGTGGGGGGCCGGCGAGCAGCGCCGGGGGCTCCTCGACCGACAGCCAGTCCACGGCCGCGTCACTGTCATTTGCAGGTCCCAAACCACCCGTACCGCGCACCGCCAGGAAGGGCTCGATGCGCTCTCCCGCTTCGATGGGCGGGAGCCCGACGGGTGTCCACCATGGCGGGTCGACCACGACCTCCGGCGGTCCCGGAATCGCATCTCGCGCCGTGCCGCGTGGGCCGCGCGGGGACTCCTGCGGCCAGGCCAGAATGACGGGTAACGGCTCCGACCCAGCGGCACGTGCGGGCTCGAGCGTCGCCCACACGGCGCCCGCGACGATCACGGCGTGCGCCACGACAGCGATCAATCCGCTCCGCACCAAGTGACGACGGGCGGTCGCTCTCGCGCCAGATTCGATCAGCAGGTCGAGCATGGAGATCCTCCGCAGCAAGGTCTCCAACACATTGGCACACCCGGCTTACGGCGCGATGGCGCGGGCGTGACGCTACGATGACGAGCGGGTTAGGAGTTTCCGGCGGGCGGCTCCCACGGCAGGGTGACCGTAAACGTGGTGCCGCGTCCCGGGCGGCTCACGACGTCGATCTTTCCGCCGTGCGCTTCGGCGATCCATTTGCAGATGGCGAGCCCCAGGCCCGCCCCCGGTCGCTCGCCGGTGCGGGTGCGTGCCGAATCCGCGCGCCAGAAACGGTCGAAGATGTGCGGCAGGTCGCCGGGGGCGATGCCGATCCCCGTGTCGGCGACGCTGAGGGTGAGTTTGCCGTTGGCGGGCCCGAGCTGCAGGCGCACGCTCCCGCCCGCCGGCGTGTACTTCACAGCGTTGGTGACGAGATTGAGGATCAGCTGGCGTATCCGGGTCGCGTCGACGGACATCACGACCGGCTCGGCCGGCGTCGTCATTTCCATCCGCACCCCGGCCTCCTCCGCGAGCAGCTCACCCGTCTCGCGCGCTTCCTCGACGATCCCGCGCAGGTCGACGGGCTCGCGGTGCAGCGGCGCGATCCCCTCGTCCGCGCGCGCCAGCGTGAGCAGCGCCTCCACCAGCTCGGTCATGCGCTTGATCTCCTGCAGGGTCTCCTCCAGCGTCGCGAGGGTGTCCTGCGGCAGGTTGGGCGTGGTGATGGCGCGCTCCACGCCGGCGCGCAACACGGTCAGCGGTGTCTTGAGCTCGTGACTGGCGTCGGCGGTAAAGCGTCTCAGGGCGGCGAAGCTCCGCTCCAGCCGGGTCATCATCTGGTTGAGCGTTTCGGCGAGGCGGCCGAGCTCGTCCTTCACCAACGGCTCCGCCAACCGGCGGTGCAGGCTCCGACCGTCCGTGATCTCGCGGACTTCGGTGATGATCTGGTCCACGGGGCCGAGCGCGCGGCGGGAGATCCAGGACCCCATGAGCAGGGCCACGGCCACGCCAAAGGGCAGCACGAGCGCGAAGGAGGAGAGCAGCTGATCGGGACCGAGCTCCGCCGAGCGCACGTTCGCCGCGGCGAGGATCGCCCCGAACTGGGGACCCGCATCGGTAAGAGAGCGGACCGCGTAGTGCAGCGTCGGCCCGTCGGGCTCGATGTGGAAGCTGCCCGGGGACCCACCGGAGCCGGGAGCGGTCGCGATGCCACGCAGCTGCTCCACCTGCTGGAACGTGAGCGCCCGGGCATCCGACGACGCGAACAGCAGGCTGCCGTCCCGCGCCGTGACGATCAGGATGTCGGGGACCGCCTCGAGCAGCGCGGCGACGTCGGGGATGAGCACCGGCCGCCCGGCGCTGTCCGGCCGCACCAGCACCCCGCGCGCCCGGTAGCTTTCCGCCAGGATGCCCGCGGTGAGCGAGGTTTCCGAGCGCATCCGCTGGTCCAGGTCCTGGTAGGAGGCGCTGCGCCGGTCCAGGTACAGCACCGCGGCGAACGCGGCGAGCGTGAGCGCGAGGGCCGCCGAGTACCAGGCGGTGAGCCGACCGCGGATCGTCTGCATGTCAGGCCTTCACGACGTAGCCCACCCCGCGCACCGTGTGAATCAGCTTTGGCTCGCGTGCGTGGTCGATCTTCTTGCGCAGCCGCGTGATCACGACGTCCACGATGTTGGTCCCGGGATCGAAGTGATAGTCCCAGGCGTACTCCGTGATGAGCGTCCGCGACATGACGCGTCCGTGGTGGCGCATCAGATACTCGAGCACCGCGTACTCCTTGGGTGTGAGCTCGATGAGCCTGCCGCCCCGTCGCACCTCGCGGCTCCCCGTGTCCAGCGTCAGGTCGGCCACCCGGAGCACCGGCGGCACGATGGCCTTGGGACGTCGGCCCAGCGCCTCCACCCGGGCGAGCAGCTCTTCCAGGGAGAACGGCTTCGTCACGTAGTCATCGGCGCCCATCTTGAGCGCCTGGACCTTGAAGTCCACCGCGTCCTGCGCGGTGAGCACCAGCACCGGGATGCCCTCGCCGCGGTCACGCAGCGTGCGCAGCACCTCGAGCCCCGACAGCGCGGGCAGCCGCAGATCCAGCACCAGCATGTCGTAGTGCCCGCCCGCCGAGAGGCGGAGCCCTTCGGCCCCATCGCCCACCAGGTCGGCGTTGAACCCGGCCTCGGTCAGGCCGCGCTTGACGTACTGCCCGACGGTCTTGTCGTCCTCGACGACGAGAATCTTCAACCGATGGGGAGATATACCCTGAAGTTCGAACCGACGCCGACCTGCGATTCGACGTCGATCCGCCCCCGATGCTCGGCGATGATCCCGTAGCAGATGGAAAGACCCAGGCCGGTCCCGCGTCCCTGGGGTTTGGTCGTGAAGAACGGCTCGAAGATCTTGGGCAGATCCTCCCGCTTGATGCCGGTGCCCGTGTCGATGAACTCGAGCAGGATCTCGTCCGCACGGTCCGGGTTGATGCGACTCCGCACGGTGAGCGTGCCGCGTGAGTCCATCGCGTCCATGGCGTTGAGCATGAGCGCCATGAAGCTCTGGATCAACCGCTCGTGGTCGGCGAGCACCATCGGCAGACCCGTCTCCAGCTCGCGCACCACGTGCAACCGCTTGAACCGCGCGTGGTGCTTGAGCAGGAACAGCGTGCGCTCGACGACGCTGTTCACGTCCGTCGGCTTCTTGTCGACGCCTTTCGGGCGCGAAAAGTCCAGCAGGCTCTCGACGATGCGGCGGCAGCGCTGGACTTCGGCGTCGATGATCTTCAGGTACTCGTCGTAGCCGTGGCGGTCCGGCGGGCCCAGGTCCGCGGTCCGGAGCGCCAGCGCCTCGCAGCAGGCGAGGATCGTCGCCAGCGGGTTGTTGATCTCGTGCATCACGCCGGCCGCGAGCTGGCCCACCGCCGCGAGCTTCTCGGTCTCGGCGAGACGCTGCTGTGCCTGGCGCCACTCGGTGATGTCTTCGCCGATGGTGATGACATGCGAGATGGCGCTGCCATCCTGATGCATCGGGATCTTGGTGATGCGGTAGTGGCGCGCCTCGCCGCTCGCCTGCGACTCCATCTCGACCTGCTGCAGCTCGCCGGTGTCGAACACGCGGTCGAACTCCTGCTTCAGGAGGTCGCGCGGCTGGCGGTCGAGCACGTCGAAGATTTCGCGCCCGACGGCGTCCTCACGCGACACGCCCTGCATCCCGGTCTCGCGCTTGCGGTTCCAGGCGCGGATCCGGTAAGTGCGATCGATCACGTACAGCCCCACCGGGAGGGAGTCGATGATCTGGGCGGCGAAGCTCCGCTGCGCCTCCATCTCGTGCGTGCGCAGCGCCACCTCGGAGGCGAGGTCCTGCGACAACTCCGTCGCCGCGATCATGGGGGCGAGAATGCGCGCCACCACGACCACGACGTCGTGCGCGATCCCTTCGTAGCGACCGGTGGGGATGACGACCTCGAGCGCCCCGAGCGGCTCGTCGTCGTGGATCAGCGGCAGCCGCATCACGGTGCCGCCGGGAACGCCTTCGCGCTGCGGCCCGTGCTGGACCCACTCGGCCACCGGCGGCGGGTAGCCCGGCACATCCACGTCGTCCCCGGAGGTGGTGACGGGTGCGAAACGGGTGCCGTCGGGTGTGCGGAGCCAGACGCGACAGCGGCGCAGGTTGAGACCGCGCCGAAGCGCACTCACCACGCCGTGCAACGCCTCGCCGGACGCGAGGCCCGCCTGCAGCACCGACGCTACTTCCGCGATGACCCGGATACCGGGATGCTCGGTATCGAGGGAGGGGACTGCCATCCGCGCTAAGCTAGGGATACCGCTCCCGCCGCGCCAGCGGCACGTCGAAGCGCACGCCCAGGAACGGCCGCACGAGGGTGGCGGTGCCGAAAAATGCCGTGGGGCCGAACAGCACCCCGAAATTGCCGATGCGCAGGCCCGGGAGGACGGAGATTGCTCCCCACGGAGACCCGATCCCGAGCGGCGAGTGCGCGCCGGCGTAGCCCGTCGTCTCGAACGTGACGTCGATTCCGATGCGGCTCGGCGCCGTGTCCGAACCGAACTCGGCCACCGTCAGGGCGTGGGTCCGGGCCGCGAGGGTGGCGCCGAAGACAAAGCCCTGCGAGCCGCCGATGATCGCCCGCTGGTCGATGAACTCACCGAGCCGCGCACCGAGCGACACCGCCGCAAACGGTCCGGAGCGCAGCGCGCGCCCGTAGCCGACATCGAAGCCTTGGATTTGCCAGCCGCTGCCGACCGTGTAGGCGAGCCCGAGCGTCAAGATCGGGCCGCGCGTCTCCTGCGCGGCGAGCGGCGTAGACAAACCGGCGAGGGCCGCCAACATTGTGACCATGGACCGACGCACGTTTGTGCTCCTGACTGGGGCTGGATCGGCGGCCCTGATCCGTCCGCGTGACCAGCTGTCCGCCAGTCCGCCGCCGGCGGACGGGCGGACCGTGAGATGGGCGGTCGGCAGACTGCGCTTCGAACTGGACGACCGCCGCCGCTGGTCCCTGTGGTACTACGGGGACGGCGCTCCCGTTCCGCTCATCCGCGACGCCGAAGTGGTGACCTGGCTGGCCGACCGCGCCCTCGGCCTCGCCGACCTGGAAGATAGCACCGTCGGAACTCGTCGACCCCCCGGCGGCGACGCCGTCGTGGTGCGCGGCCGTGCGGCCGGCGTCTGGGTGGAGGCGGAGTTTCTCACGGCGGGCGCGGCAGAGGCGCCGCAGGCCGTCGTCACCGTCACCATATTCCCCGATCGCTTCCTCCCCAGCGTGAAAGGCATCCGCTTCTTGCAGCTCCCCGAGAGCGATGTGCTCGGCGGGCCGGGCCCCCTGGTCGCTCTCGTGAACGGGTACCACTCCTCCGACCCGTGCCGGGTGGTGGCCGTGGGTGCACCGGAGGCGGCGGGTCTGGCGAGCCACGGAGCGCTGGGGCTCGCCCGGGCGGGCCGGGGGCTGGCGATCGCCTTCGATGCAGGGGAGCCCGGCGAGGCCCGCGTCCAGCTCGGACCCGGGGGGCTCGAGGCGGCCAGCGAGTGGTTCCCGACCCGACCGCTTCGTCCCGAGGGCGACGCCTCGCGGATGCGGTTGGCGTTCGACCCCCAGGGCGACGGGCTCACCGCGCTCAGCGCCTCGTTCATCCCCTCTTCGCCGGTCGATCAGGACCGGCTGGCCCACGCGGTGGCGCCGGCGGGCTGGTGTTCGCGGGAGGAACTGGCGGGGAGCGTCGGTGAAGCGGACGTGGTGGCGAACACGGAATTTTGCGCCGCTCGCTTCGACCGCAGGTTTTTCCGCTACATCGAGCTCGACGACGGCTATCAACGGTCGGCCGGCGCGTGGGACACCAACGACAAGTTCCCGCACGGCCACGCCTGGCTCACCGACCAGATCCACGCGAAGGGGTTCAAGGCGGGGCTGTGGCTGGCGCCGTTCGCCGTGGCGGAGCGGTCGGGGATCCCCGCCGAGCACCCCGACTGGGTGCTGCGCGACGCCGGCGGCCCCGTCGTGTGCGATACGCGCGAGTCGTGGGGCGGCCCGATCTACGCACTCGACGGGGCGCATCCCAAGGTACAGCAGTGGCTGTTCGAACTAGCCCGCCGCGTGGTGCGCGATTGGGGCTACGACTATCTCCGAATCGACGCGCTCCGCTGGGCCACGCTGGGGACAGGCCACTACGGGGGCCTGACGCACGCGGAAGCGTACCGCGGCGGCCTGGGCGCGATTCGCGATGGACTCGGCACGGAGGCGTTCGTGGTGGGGAGCGCCGCCCCGCTGCAGCACGCGGTCGGACTCGTGAACGGGATGCGGATCGCACCAGACGTTGCCGCCAGCTGGGACGGGCTCCAGCCCGCGGCCCGCTCGACAGGGCTGCGCAGCTTCTACCAGCGCTCGGCCTGGCTCGACGATCCCGACTGCCTCGTGGTGCGGCCGCCCCTCACCCCGGCCGAAGCACAAGTGTGGGCGTCGCTGGTCGCCGTGACGGGCGGACTCACCCTCTTCTCGGACAACCTCCCGAAACTCCCGCCCGAGCGAGTCGCCGTGCTGCAGCGCACGCTCCCCGTCGCCCCGGTGGCGGGCCGCCCGGTCGACGCCGCCGCCGTGGAGCGCGACGTCGCGCCGGCGATCGTCGCCGGTGGCGACGTGTTCCCGCTCAAGGGACCTTGGCGCTTCCGAACCGGAGACGACGCCGCGTACCGCACGCGTGAGTTCGACGAGGCGGCGTGGGAGACGATCGCGGTGCCCCAGCGCTGGAACGAGGCGGGGCATCGGGACTATACCGGGTTCGGCTGGTACCGGACGCGCTTCTCGCTGCCGCCACTCGTCCCCGGACGGTCGCTGTACCTCGAGCTCGGCAAGATCGCGGACGCCGACGAGGCGTTCCTCAACGGCGTGAAGGTGGGCCAGACCGGAGACTTCCCCCCCAGCGACCGCGGCGCGTCGCAGGCGTACCGCCGCTATCGCGTCGCCTCCGAGACGCTGAACTGGGGCGGCGACAACGTGCTTGCCGTGCGCGTGTTCGCTGGCGCGGGAGCGGGTGGCGGTCTCTGGAGCGTGCACCGGGATGCGCCGCCGCGCGCGTGGGTGGTCGAGGGCGCGCCGCGCTGGTGGACCCTGGTGCTGGTGAATTGGGAGGACGAGCCACTCCCCACGTCGCTGCCCCTCGGCGCGCTCGGCATCGCGGGCGCCCGGTTCACCGCCTATGACGTGTGGCGCGATGCGCCACTCGCCGATCTCAACGACGCGGTCGCGGTCACGCTCGAGCCGCGCAGCACGCTCACGCTCGGAGTGCGGCCCGCCGCGGCCCGCCCACTGGTGATCGGGACCACGCGACACGTGGTGCAGGGCGCCATCGACCTCACGGAGGAGACCTGGGATGGCGCGGCGCGCACGCTCGCCGCCAAGGCGACAAACCTCGACGATCGCGCCTACCGGGTCACCGTCGCCGTCCCGAAAGGGATGCGGCCCGGGACGTGCAAGGCCGACATCCCATGCTCAGTGACAACGCTCGAGAGCGGGCATGTGGTGCTGCAATGGGCTGCCGGTGGCGACGGGCGGGACATCAAGTGGGAGCTGACCTTCCGAGCGACGGCAGCAACGAGGAAAGGCAAAGACTAGGCGCACAGACGTACAGGGGAGAACCGTCACTTCGGTATTATCGCCTCGATCCCTCGCGTAAAATACTTTCGCGCCACCACATACAGAATCAGTAACGGGATCACCGCCGCGGTCGCCGCCGCCATCTGATACGGCCAGTTCAGGTCGTACGCGCCGTGCAGGCGCGCGATCCCCACCTCCAATACCTGCATGTCGGGGGATGACGTGGCGACGAGCGGCCAGAAGAAGCTCTTCCACTGATCGGCGAGCGCCAGAAGGCCAAGCGTCCCGACCGCCGGCCCGGACAAGGGCAGCACCACGCGCCGGAACACGGTCCATTCCCCCGCGCCTTCCAGCCGGGCGGCGTCTTCGAGATCCCGGGGAATCGCGAGAAAGAACTGCCGCAAGAGGAAGATCCCGCTGACGGATACCAGCTCCGTCGAGATCAACCCCTGGTAGGTGTCCACCCAACCCAGCGCACTGATGAGCAGAAACCGGGGGACGAGGAGCAGGACCGCCGGAATCATGAGCGCCGCGAGATACAGCACGAACAGGCGGTCGCGTCCCGGGAATCGCAGTCGCGCGAAGGCGTAGGCGGCGGTCGTGCTGGTGACCACCTGACCCAGAGCCGCGGCGACCGAGAGTATCGCGCTGTTCAAGAAGAACCGGGCGAACGGCGCCGCAGCGAGCGCGGCGGCGAACGTGTGCGGATGCGGGCGGCGCAGCGTGTCGCCCTCTCCCAGCAGCGCCGTGGCGACCATATAAAGGAAAGGTGCGAGCATGAGGAGCGCGATCGGCAGGCCGACCACGTAGACAGGCCACTTCCTTTGCCTCACGTGCGGTGCGTTCGGCCTACGCATGCTCGACCCGCCGGTCGAGCAGTCTCAGCTGCGCCCGTGTCACCACCAACAGGAGCGCAAAGAGCAAGACCGAGAGCACGCTGGCATCGCCGAACTGGAGCTGCTCCCAGGCGGTCCGGTAAATGCGATACACGACGACGTCGGTGCTGCCGGCCGGGCCCCCTCCCGTGAGAACCGCGACCAGCGCGAACACCTGGCACGCGCCGATGATCCCGGTCACCAGCACGAACAGGATCACCGGGCGGAGCAGCGGGAGCGTCACGCGCCGGAACCGCTGCCACGCGTCGGCGCCGTCGACGCGGGCGGCATCGACGTACGCCCGAGGGATACTCTCGAGCCCGGCGTGGAACACGGCCATTTGGTACCCGACCTGCGTCCAGACGGAGACCATCATCACCGCGATCAGCGCGACGCCCGGGTCGCCGAGCCAGTTCACCGGTCGCACGCCGGCGCGCGCGAGCAGGAGATTGATCACCCCGACGTCCGGGTGATACATCCAGCGCCACACGAGGGCGACCGCCACTACCGACGAGACGGCCGGTAGGAAGAACAGCCCCCGGACGAGCCTCGCGCCCCGCGACGGGCCGCGGAGCACCAGGGCGAGCGCGAGCGCCAGCCCCATGGAGACGGGGACGTAGCAGGCGTACAGCAGCGTGCGCCCGAGCGCCGCCCACACGACCGGGCTTCCTAGCGCCTGGGCGTAGCCCGCCAGCCCGACGAGCGGTCGGGCAGGCTCAGCGGGGCTGAAGTGGTGCACCGACAGGTACAGCGCGAACAGCAGCGGGCCAAGCGTAAACGCGACCAGATGGAGCGCCGACGGCGCCAGGAAACCCCAGGCCGCCACGGTCTCGCGCCGCTGCCGCGGTGTTGCGGCGAGGCTCCAACCGGCCAGCAGTGCGGCGAGCGGGCCGAGCGCAGCCAGGCCGAGCAGGACCGCGAGCCACGGCGCGGTGCCGGCCTCCACGGGGCGGGCCCGCAGCTCGACCCAGCGTCCGGGCCCGAGGCGCACGGCCACCACGGCCCGCACGACACCGGCGACGTCGCGCCGCACGACGTCCGAGCCGAGCGACTCCGCGGGCACCAGCTCTGCGCCTCGAGCGATGGTCGCGAGGCTGGCTGGCGCGGCGCGGGTCTCGGGGACGCGGGCCATTGCCTCCTGCATGAGCAGCCGTGTGTCGGACAGCCAGCGATCCGTGGCCCCACGTCCGGCCACGCGCACGTCGGCGAACATCGCCACGCCGAACAAGCCGGCGGCCGCGCCGTAACGCCCCAGTGCCTGGCGCCACGGCTCGCCCGGCACGCCCAGCGCGCGCACCGCCTGCGCTCCGGCGACCAGCAGCAGGATCAGCGCCGCGAGGGACCACGGGGACACGGGCCGGGCTCCGCCTTGCGGCTGGGCCGCGAGCGCGCCCACGACATCCCAGCCGTCACGATCGAGCAGCGGGACGAGCATCGCCGCTCCCGTCCAGCGTACCGCGACCTCGCGACGCAGCCGCTCGAGCGCGGCGGGGGGGAGCGGCGGCGCCGTGGCGTGGACCAGGGGCGCGGTGCGGTCGTAGATCTCGAAGTCGACCGCGAGTCCTGGGAGCCCGGCGAGCGCCCGCGCCCGGATCAACAGCTGCAGCAGATCGTACCCGCCGCCGCTCCGGGCCATCGGTGTGACGATCGCCAGGTACCCGGCGGCGGCCGTGGCGTCGCGGGCGGCGAGCACACGCTCACTGCGAGCACGCGCCCAGTTTGCGGCGGCCGCCGGAAGCAGCGCGGCCGCCGCGAGACCGACGGCGGCCACCCAGCGGGCGCGCGCGCGCGGCGTCATCGCGTGGCTCCCAAGAGACGGTCGAGCTCGCGCGCTGTGGAACCCGCGGCTCGCGCCGGGTCGACGCCGGTGCTCGCGATGCGGTCCATGAGATCGCCGAGTCGTTCCGCCACGTCGCGCCACGGCCCGACGCGCACGCCCCAGGACGGCCGGCCGTGCGCCGCCGCGCGCAGAAACGCCGCGTCCCAGCCGAGCGCGTCCGCCGCCGCCACCGCCCGCGCCGCCGCCGCGACCGCCGGCAGCTCCAGCCCCGCCTCTGCGCGCGCCACCGCCGCAGCGGAATCGGTGAGGTCGCCCGCGAGCTCCACCGCGGCTTTGCGCCGCAGCGTCAACGCTGGTACGGCATAGCCCGACACATAGAGCACGGTGGCCGGAGCGACGCCGGCGCGGTGCGGGATCGCGACGAATCCCACGTGCAGCCGGCCGGCCGCGACGGTCGCACGCAACCCCGGAATCGCCCAGTGACCCGTCGTCATGAGTGCGAGGCGGCCGCTCGCGAACAGGCGGGCGATGGCTCCCGGCGCGTCACGGCCGTCACGGATCCGCGGCGCAATGCCCGCGCTCGTCCAGCCGGCATACCAGCGCATCGCCTCGATCGTGGCTCGCGAGTCGAGACACCCCGATGCGCGCCTGCCGTCGGCGCACAGCACGTCACCGCCGCCCGCCCAGATCCACGGCAGCCAGAGGGCGAGCCGTCGGTCGAAGGCGCTCCCCCACTGATCGATCGACCCGTCGCCGTCCGTGTCCCGCGTGAGCTGCTTCGCTACACGGAAAAAGTCGTCCCAGGTCCAGTCGTCCGTGGGATAGGGAATCGCGGCACGATCCAGCAGATCCTTGTTGTAGGCGACCACCACGGGCGTATAGCCCCGGGGGAGACCGTACAGCCCGGCGCCGCGGCGGAACACCGCCACGAGCGTCTGGTCATAACGCGCCGGATCCACGCCGATCCGTGAGAGATAGGGAACGAGATCGAGGGCGACGCCCCGGTCCACGACCCGCGGCACATCCTCGTCGTCCAGCAAGAACACATCGGGAGGATCATCACCGGCGAGCGCGGTGAGCAGTGCCCGTCGGTAGTCGTCGCGACCCGCGATCGGGCGCTGCACGAGCTCGAGCCCGGGATGGCGGGCGAGATAGGGCGTGAGCAGCCGCTCCTGGAGCTCGGCCACGCCCGCTCCCGAGTCGACGCGATCGGAAAGGACGAGCGCGCCCCGGCCTCCGTCTTCCCGGACGCCACGGCACATCCAGCACGCGAGGCACAGCCCGACGATGCGCCTCACTCGAGTCGCGCTCCCGCCGCGTCGAACAGGTGGAGGTGGCGTGGGTCGAGCGTGATGCCGACCCGATCGCCGGGTCGGAAGTCCGGGAAGCCGCCCACCCGGGCGACGACACGCTGGCCGCCAGTGTCGAGGTGTATCAGCGTGTCCGCCCCGAGCGGCTCCACCACCCGCACCTCCGCCGTCGCCGTCCCCTGGTCGGGCGCGCACAGGCGCACGTGCTCGGGGCGCACGCCCAGATGGATCTCACCTTCGTAGTGCTCCAGGGGAACGGCAATCGACCAGGCACCGCAGTCGACCACTCCCCCGCCCCGCCCGGTTCCCCGTCCCCGACCCTTCAGCACGTTCATGCCCGGGTTGCCGATGAAGCGCGCGACGAACACGTCGGCGGGCTGTCCGTACACATCGGCGGGCGCGCCCAGCTGTCGCAGCCGCCCGGCGGCGAGCACGGCGATGCGCTGTCCCATCGTCATCGCCTCGACCTGGTCGTGCGTGACGTACACGACGGTGACGCCGAGGGCGCGGTGCAGCTCGAGCAACTCGGCGCGCAGCTCGCTGCGCAAAATGGGATCGAGGTGGGAGAGCGGCTCGTCGTAGAGAAAGACGCGGGGCTCGCGGACGATGGCCCGAGCCAGCGCCACGCGCTGCCGCTCGCCCCCCGAGAGCGCGCCCGGCCGGCGCTCGAGCGAGCCCGTGAGGCCAAGTCGTTCGGCCGCCTGCTCAACGCGGCGCGCGATCTCCTTCGCCGGGACTCCGCGCACCTCGAGACCGAAGGCGATGTTGCCCCGCACCGAGAGGTGGGGGTAGAGCGCGTGGCTCTGAAACACCATCGCCACGTCGCGCGCACCCGGGGAGAGATGCGTGACGTCGTGGTCGCCGATGAGGATCTCGCCCGCGGTTGGCTCTTCGAGTCCGGCGATGCAGCGCAGCACGGTCGTCTTGCCGCACGCCGATGGCCCGAGCAACACGAAGAACTCGCCGTCGCGCACGTCGAGCGACAGATCCGCGACCGCCTGCGTGCCGCCGGGATGGTACGTCTTGGCGAGACCGCGGAGCGTGACGGACGCCATGCCCGTGCAGCCCTAATGCCGTCGACTCACAGCGACGCGATCTGGCGGAGTAGCTCGGCGTCGTCGCGCCGGGCCCCGAGCTCCGCTTCGACGTGCTGCCAGCGCAAGATCCCCTGTTTATCGATCAGGAAGTAGGCGCGCGTCGAGAAGAAACGGTCCGGCAAGAGCGTCCCGTACGCGCGGCTCAGGTCCCGCTTGAAATCGCTCAGGAGATCCTGGCGCATCGCGTATTTCGCCTTGTACTCCTTGAGCGTGGGCACCGAGTCCACACTGACGGGCAGCACGACCGTGTCCGCGCGCTCGAAGGCGCCGAAGTCCTCGCTGAACGCGCAGTTTTCCGCCGTGCAGGTGCTCGTGAACGCGAGCGGGAAGAACGCGAGCAGCACGTTGCGCCGGCCACGGAAGCTCGAGAGCGTGACGTCGGTCCCGGATGTGGACGGAAGCGTAAAGTCGGGGGCGGCGGCGCCCACACGGGGGCCGGCCGCGGAGGCGGTGACGGTCACAACGCGTACTCCTTGACTCGAGCCGGGGACGCGGAACGGATCGCGACCCTCTGGGGTTTGGACAGTACACAATGTCATCGCGCTAGACTCGGCGGGCAACCCGCGGGCGTTCGGTTTGAAATCGGCGCGCGGGCCGTGCATCTTTCCCGCGGCACCTATGGCACAGAGCGTGAAGCATCGGACGACCGGTCAAACCGCCAAGGAGCGGACCATGGCGCATACCCTGCCGCCACTGCCGTACGATTTCGGGGCGCTGGAGCCCTACATCGACGCCCAGACGATGCAGATCCACCACGGGAAGCACCATCAGGCGTACGTCAACAACCTCAATGCCGCGCTCGACAAACACCCCGAGCTGCACAAGAAAACGCTGGAAGAGTTGCTGCGCGGCATCAACGGCATCCCCGAGGACATCCGCACGGCGGTGCGCAACAACGCCGGCGGCCATCACAACCACTCGCTGTTCTGGACGATCATGGCGCCGGCCGGCAAGGGGGGCGGCGGCGAGCCGAGCGGCCCCCTGGCCGATGCGATCAAGAAGACGTTCGGCGACTTCGCCAAGTTCAAGGAGCAGGTTGCGGCCGCCGCGACGAGCCGCTTCGGAAGCGGCTGGGCCTGGCTCGCCCTCGCGGGCGGCAAGCTCGAGCTGTTCAGCACGGCGAATCAGGACAGCCCGCTCATGGACGGGAAGATCCCGGTGCTCGGGCTCGATGTGTGGGAGCACGCCTACTACCTCAAGTACCAGAACCGCCGGCCGGACTACGTGGCGGCGTGGTGGAACGTCGTCAACTGGCCTGAGGTGGGAAAGAGGTACGAGGCGGCGAAGAAATAGACGTCTATCGATGGACGTTCAAGACAGGCAGAATCTTGAACGGTGCCCGATTGTTCTTCGCCCGGTTCAGTACGCCGATCTGAACACCGTGCAGCTCGTACGCGGAGTTATATAGCCCGATCGTCAGGCCACGCTGCGGGCCGCGCACGCGGTTGTAGGCGCTGACGGACAGCCCGGTCAGCCCACGACTGTCGACGCTGTACCCGGCGATCGCGATCCCGCGCAGCGCGGCGTCCGACACGACCGCCAAGCCGCCGATGGCGACACCGGAGAGTCGGCCGCTGGTGACGACAGCAAGACCTCCGATCGCGACGCCGCTGATCGAGCCATTCGCGACGGTGGCGAGGCCGCCGACACCGACCCCCCGGAGCGCGCCGTCGGCGACGAGGCCGAGCCCCGCGACGCCCACACCCGTGATGTCGCGGTTGGCGACGGTGCCGAGCCCCGCGACCGCCACCCCGACGACATCGCGATTGGCCACCGTGCCGAGACCGGCGACGGCGATTCCTGTGATGTCACGGTTCGCCACCGTCCCGAGACCGCCGATGGCGATGCCGGTGATGTCGCGGTTCGCGACGGTGCCGAGCCCGCCCACCACGAGGCCGCCGAAGTCGCCGTTCGACACGGCGCCCAGTCCGCCGACCGTCACCCAGCGCGAGCGCTGCTCGGCGACGACGCCGCCGACGCCGAGGGCGATGCCGCTCACGACCTGCGAGCCCGGGACGAGCCCCGCCTGGATACCGTTGACGGTACCGGTGAGCGGCTCGCGCGGCTTCCACAGGGTCAGGTTGATGCCATTCACGCGCTCGAGCGCGGCGTCCTGGATGTTGATGCGCAGCCCGTTCACGCGCGGCGCGTTGCCGACGTTGATGCCCCAATCGTGGATCGTGAGGCCGACGTGGAAGTGACCGGTGGTGCTCGAGTCCTGGGGCTCTTGGGCGACGAGCGGAGTGGAGAGTGAAGCGACGACGATGCACACGCGGCGGAATCCGGTCGTCACGGCGGTCCTGGCGTGGAGGATAGGCGTCCTACGGGGATCGCGGAGCCCGCGTTTCACTCCTCCAGCGGCTCGGTGAACACCTCGGCGGTGCCGTCCTCAGCGTAGCGCACCGTGACCCGCCACGGGCGGCAGCAGACCTGGCAATCTTCGACGTACTCCTGCACCGACCCACCGCCGGGGTCGAGGCCGAGCTCGTTGGCCTCTCCGCAGTGGGGACACACGACGAGCACCTCGCTTTCGGCCGTGCCATCGCCGAGCGGGAAGTCTTCGTCGTCGAGCGGATCGACGTCCGACAACCCGGGAGGAGGCGTCACCGCGCGCCGTACACCGAGGTCGTACCGTTCTTGTCGAAGGTCAGGATGTAGAACCGGGCCGGCGTCTCCGACTCCATCCCCGGCGACCCGGCCGGCATACCCGGGACGGCGACCCCGGCAATCCCAGGCCGCTCCTTGAGCAGCCGTTGGATCACATCGGCGGGAACGTGCCCTTCGATGACGTAGCCGTCCACCACGGCCGTGTGACACGCGGTCAGCTTGCGAGGCACGCCGTAGCGCTCCATCACGCCGGCGAGGTTGGACGTGTCGTGTACCATGACGCGGAATCCCGCGGCCTGCAGGTGTTCCACCCACTTCTTGCAGCAGCCGCAGCTCGCGTTTTTGTACACGGAGATTTCCGGTCCGGGCGACGGCGCCGCGATGGCGAGGCCGCCGACACCGGCGACGGTCGCGGCGAGCACCAGCGCGCCCCAGTGGCGTCGACCGATCATGTGACTCCTTCCGTGGCGCGGGACAGCGTGTCCAACATCGCCTCGTGCAACGCGCCGTTCGAGGTCACGAGGGTTCCGGTGTAGATCGAGCGCTCACCGCCGAGGCCGGTGGCGCGGCCGCCTGCCTCCTCCACGATCACCTGCAACGCGGCGACGTCCCACGGGTGCATCACGGGATCGATCGCGACTTCCCCTGCCCCCTCCGCCACCAGCATATGCTGATAGAAGTCTCCGAACCCGCGCGTGTGGCCGACGCGGTCGAGCAGCCGCGCGAAACCGGGTGGCGGGCCACCTTCCTGGAGACCGAGATTGCCGTGGAACACGAGGGCCTCGGCGAGCGAGCGCACGCCCGACACCCGCAGACGGCGCGCGTCGCGAAAGGCGCCGGTGCCGCGCGCGGCACGCCAGCGGGCCCGCAACGCGGGAGCGCTAGCGAGCCCCGCCACGACCTCCCCGTCCGTTTCGATGGCCAGGAGGGTCGCGAACACGGGAATCCCTCGCACGAAGTTACGCGTGCCGTCGATGGGATCGATGATCAGTCGCGTTCCGGCCGCGCCGGCCACCTCGCCCTGCTCCTCACCCAGCAGGCCCAGCGTCGGCTGCCGCTCCCGCAGCAGCGCGCGAGCCATTGTCTCGATCGCCCGGTCGGCTTCGGTGACCGGACTGGCGTCGGGCTTTTCGTCGACGCGCAGCTGCTTCGACCCGAAGAACGTGAGGGCAATCTCGTCGGCGCGATCGGCGATGTCGCCGAGCAGGGGGAGCCAGTCGATGGGCCGCACCGGATCAGGGACGATGAGTCTTGGCCGCCTGGAAGAGCGGGAGGAACTGTCCGTACCCTTCCGCTTCGAGCCGCTCGAGCGGAATGAACCGCAGCGCGGCGGAGTTCATGCAGTAGCGCAACCCAGTGGGGGGCGGCCCATCGTCGAACACGTGTCCGAGGTGGGAATCGGCATGCGCCGAGCGGACTTCGGTGCGCACCGTGAACAGGGAGCGATCGGTTTTATCGCGGATGTTCCCGGGCTCGAGCGGCTTCGTGAAACTGGGCCAGCCGGTCCCCGAATCGTACTTGTCGAGGGAGCTGAAGAGCGGCTCCCCCGAGACCACGTCCACGTAGATCCCGGGCTCGTGGTTGTCCCAGTACTCGTTGTTGAACGCCCGCTCGGTGGCGTCACGCTGCGTCACCTCGTACTGCAGCGGCGTGAGCGTGCGCCGCAGATCGCTGTCGCTGGCCTTCTTGAAGTCCATGGGATTCCATCCTCTCGGTCGAGCCGGGGCGGCGGCCGTTTGCGCGCGTGCGGCGCCGACACCCAGCAGGCTCAGCGCCAGCCACCCCCGCACCACACCCTGCGTCGTGAGCATCACGTCACCACCTCCGGAACGTGGAGCGGATGGGATTCGAACCCACGACCCCCTGGTTGCAAACCAGGTGCTCTCCCAGCTGAGCTACCGCCCCATGGTAGGACAGTAAGATAGCGAGTGCCCCTCGCCTCTCAACTGTTTTCCGCTGCGCGTCTGCGTCTCGCCTTTGCCTTTCCTGCCGCTCGACCGCGAGATTCCCGCATGCGACGCTTCATCATCGTCTGTATGCTCCTCGCCGGATGTCAGCCCGGCGCTGCGCCCCTTCGCCTCGGCACCACCTACACCGTCCAACAATCCGGCGTGCTCGCCGTGCTCGAGTCGCTCTGGACCGGCCCGCGCTTCACGACCGTCGTCGCACCCTCGGGACAGGTCCTGCGCGCCGCGGCGAACGGTGATCTCGACGTGGTGATCACGCACGCCCCGGCGCTGGAGCAGCGTCTGCTGGTCGCGTCCGGGCACGCCGTGCTCCGGTGCCCGCTCGTCGCGAGCCGGTTTGCGATCGTCGGGCCGGCGACGGATCCGGCACGGGTGGCCGCGGCCCCCTCGGCCGCTGCCGCGTTCCGCCGCATCGCCGCCGGGGGGGGCCCGTTCGTGTCGCGCGGCGATTCGTCCGGAACGCATGTGAAGGAGCTGGCCCTGTGGCGGGCGGCGGGGGTCTCGCCCGTCGCGCGCTGGCGTATCGAGTCGGGGGCAGACCAGGCCGCCACGCTCCACCTCGCCGACGAGCGCGACGCGTATGCCCTCGCCGATCTGCCCACGTATGCCAAGCTCCGGGACTTGAGCCTGCGGATCCTGTTCGTGGCCGACACCGCGCTCACCAATCCATACACCCTGTACGTGGTGCGCCAGCCCACCGCCCCGGCGGCCGCGGGCGCATTCGCGCAATGGGCGACACACGCAGGCCGGGCCGCGATCGTCGGATTGCGGCTTCCCGACGGCACGGCGGCGTTCGTGACCCAGGCGGGCGAGTGTGCGCCGCCTATTTCGAAACCGTGAGCGAGTAGCCCGTGAGCGCGCGCAGCTGAAAGTCGGCGGACGCCGCGACGCTCTGGATCGTGGCGACGTATTGGGCGACCTGGCGCACGTCGGCGACGCCGATCGTGACCACGGTTCCGTTGGTGAGCGGTCCCGTGACGGCACAGCGGGTCACCGTCGACGAGGATTGCAAGAACACGCGCAGACCGGGGCCAGCCGTGACGCTCGCGAGCGGCTGCGGACCCGTCACACTGAACAGGATCGCCCCGTCCGCGCCGGCGTTGGGCGTGGTGAGCGACAGCGTGAGCACGCCCGCCACCGGCCCGGCGTCACTGCAGCTCGCTGCCGCCGCGAGCGTCGCTGCCAGCACCCACGTGGCGACCCACTTCATCGCGCCGCTCCTCTCGTCTTCCGGACGCCCACCGACGCGCGCTGCTGGGCGGTGAGCGGTGCGCCCGTCGCTTGCACCCAAGCCAAGAAGTCGCCCACGTCGAAGGCGCCGTTGTTGTTCCCCAGCTGGTCGAGATCGGCAAGTTGCACGGCGGTGAGCGCGCTCGTGCCGCCCAAGAGCTGAGCCACGACGTCCGCCGTGCTCAGCGGCGGGAGGAACACGGCCCGAACGGTGTACGGCCGGCTCATCGGGAGAGTGATCGTGGCGCTCTTCGAAACCGTGTCCCCGGCCCAAGTCAGAAAACTCGTGGCCGCGCTCGTGTCCGTGGCCGTGAGCGTCACGGGCGCGCCCTCGGTGACGAATGTGCCGCTCGCGACCGGGCCCGTGACCGTGCCGCCGCTAGTCTCCGTAAAGGCGACTTCGTTCGACCGCGCCAACGTGACCGTCAGGGTCTCCGGGCTCGCGCCGGCCGTGTAGGTGAAGCTCCGCGCCTGCCCACCGGACCACGAACCGAACACGTAGCGGGTCCGACCCGCCGCGGCGTACTGCGTGTCGGCGACGCTCACCGTGTGGACCGAGCCCGCCGTGAGAATGTCGCGGAACAGATGATAGCTCACACCGTCGAACTGAATCACCGCCGCCGTATCCGCGGCACGCACGATCCAATCCGGATAGGTCAGTTGAAACTGAATCGGCCCGTTCGCCGCGAGCCGCTGGATCTGCTGAACCAGGAAGCCCGCCGCCAGCCCATCCGCGTTTCGGATCGCCGCCGGTGTGCTGGTCGGCGTGAAGGCGGTGTTGCCGGTCGTTCCCGGATAGGGATCTCCCGCGTCCCCGCGGTCGGCGCACGTGGACGAGATGGGCGCCCTGGGACACGCGGCGCTGGTGGGGTTCGCATCGAGATTGCCGAACCCGTCCGCCTGCATCACTTCCACGCCGTGCAACGGACCGGCGTTGACGCGGTTGTCTTGCTCGAAGCCGTGCTGCGCGATCTGCTGCGAGTCGACGTGGTAGATGAGCAGTCCTCCACCGCACCCGGCGGGCGGAGTGGCGGCGTGGTACCACACCTGGCAGTGATATCGGAGCATCGCGCTGTCGGACTCCACCCCCTGGCGGTTCTCGAGCAGGAAGTATTCGCCGCGGGGGTTCGCTCCGCCGACGGGAAGGAAGAACGCCGTGTCCGAGGTCGGTGCCGGCCCGAAGGCGTAGACGCTGCCCGACGCGATCGGCACCACCGTCACCCAGCCAAGCTCGCTTAGCGACCACGCGTCCATGCGCGAGGGGCTGAACGGGGAAGTGTAGTTGCCGCTGCCCATCAAGCTGTACTCGCCGATACCCTCGCTCTTGCCATCCGTATCGTACAGATCGGGCAACCCGAGCCCGTGGCCAGTTTCGTGCGCTACGGTCCCGACCGGCATGATTTGCGTCGTGTCGCAGCCTTCGGCACCGCCCACGGCGCTCTCGAGGATATAGTCGGCGACCTTGATCCGCACGCCCTGGCTATTCACCGAATGGGTCGTATAGGGAGAGAGCAGAAAATAGCGGTGGGACCACAGGTGATTGTTCCCGGCGGGCCCGCACGCCCCGTCGAGCGCGGGCTGGAGGAACGCGACGAGGTCCACATAACCATCGCCGTTGTTGTCGTACTGCGTCCAGTCGACTTGGGCGTCCAGTCGGCGCAACGCCTGGGTCAACCCGTTCTGCATGCGGGCGATCGCGTCGCCCGAGAACAAGCCATTGCAGTCGGTCGTGCCGTAGGGGTTCCCGCTGCACGAGCCGGCCACGCCGGTGTAGCTGACTTCGTTCGAGTCGAGCGAGGCGTACCCGTAGGTCGCTCCCTGCACGCTGAGCAATCCATTCGACAGCTGCGCGTAGTACGACGCGTACGTGTAGGGACGGCCCGCCGACGCGCCGGTCGGCGACGACGCGAACAGGACCTGATCGAACTCGCTGGTGGTGCGGGTCTCGCTCGTCGCCGTGTTCTTGAACTTGAGGAGCACCGCCGGCACTCGCAGCACACCCGACACGGCCGCCGCCGTCGCCAGGGGTCCACCCGCCGACAGGGGGACGCTTCCCCCCGCCGCGAGCGGGGCATTCAGGGCCGGGAAATTCCGACGTCCCAGCAGGCGGCGACGGGCGTTCCGCACGGTACGCGCTTCCCGGCGCCACACGCCATCCTGGCGGAAATCGAACCCGCGAATCTCGCGGCGCACGCGCGGTGGACCCTGCTGGGGCCGGCCGGCGGCCGGCAGGCACACGGCGGCGACCACTGTCAGGAACAGCGAGGGACGAACCTTCACGCCGAACTCCTGGGGGTCCTCAAAGGGACGGGTGACGTTCCACTCTAATGCACGGCCGAAGCTGAGGCTGTGCCACGCCTCACACCCCTCCTCGCGAGTACTACCCCGAGCAGCATGAATCCGATCACGCCCCCGACGACCTTTCCCTTGTACAGCCACGGGTGGGCCTCGTCGGCGGGAGTCACGAACCCCAACCCGATGGAGCAGAGCACCGCGGCGAGACCGACGACTCCCACCAGCCCGGTGCCGAGCGTGCGATCGCGCCGCAACCGTAAGTACGCCGCGAACAGGTAGAGGTACGGAATGAAAAACAGGATCAGCGTGGTCTGCGTCAGCACCAGGTAGGCGCTCTTGACGCTCGTACCCGCGAGGCTCGCGATCACGAAAACGGTCGCGATCGCGCCCTGGACGAGCAGTCCGACGTACGGCGTTTGCCAGCGCGGATGGATCCGGCCGAACGCCGGGGGCAGCGCCCCGTCCACACCGGCGACGTACGGCAAGCGGGCCGAGCCGGCGAGCCACGCGCCGACGCCGCCGAGATTGCCGAGCACCAGCAGGATCGCCACGAGCCCCGCCACCGGGGCGAGCCACGCCGCGCCGAGGCGCTCCACGAGAGCGGCGGTGGCCTGCGGCATGCCGTTGGTGATGCTCACGGTGTCCGCGGGCAGGGCGACCAGCATCGCGGCGGTGCCGAGCACGTACATCGCCACGATCGCAAATCCGGAGAGCAGTACGCCCCGGCGTAGCGTCGGTGCGGCGTCGTAAATCTCGTCGCCCAGCGTGGGGGCGAGCTCGAGTCCCGCGAAGGCGAACGTCATGGTCGCGAACAGGTTGATCGATTGCAGGTCGAATCGCGCGGGGACGAGCCCGCGGACGGTGAACGACGTCGCGCTGCCGCGCGTGACCAGGGACCAGACCGCGAGCAGCACGAAGATCAGTGCCGGAAGCCAGGTGCCGTAGCCCCCCAGGTTCTGTAGCCGCTTCCCGACCCGCAGGCCGACCACGTTCACGGCCACGGCGAGCCACAGCCCCGCGAGCGACACCACCGCGATGAATGCGTTGTCGTCGCCCAGGTGCACGAAGCGCGGGCCGAGCCCGTAGGCGGCGATCGCCGCCGTCGCGACGAGCAGCGACGGAAAGTAGAACAAGTTGTTCACCCAGTATCCCCACCCCGCCACGAAGCCGTGCAGCGGCCCGAACGCCCGCCGCACCCAGCGGTAGATGCCACCCGCCGCGGGATCGATGTGGGCCAGCTCCCGAACGGCGATGGCCGACGGCAGGAAGAACACCACCATGGCGAGGAGCCACAGGCCCAGACTGGCAAGCCCGAACTGGCTCGCCGCGGTGGTGAGCCAGCGCAGCCCCACGATGGCGCTGATGTTGAAGAGCACCACGTCGCGCAGCCGCATCACGCGGGGGAGCTGCTGGCTCACATCACGGCCCGGTGGGATGCACGCGCGGACGCATCGCCTTTCAACTTACGTACCGGGAGGAGTGCCTGCTGACGCGTCGCATCTCTCGCGCCCTTGCGGTTTTAGGTCACCACCACTAGCATGAAGGCTGCATTTTCCCATCACCGCCCTGGGGGCCCCGTGAACACCGAGACCCTGCAGCACGTCGCATTGTTCGACAAGTGCAAGAACTTCACCAAGGCCCGGGAGCTCCAGGCAGTAGGCTTATACCCGTACTTCCGGCCCATTTCCCATTCCGAAGACACGGTCGTCGTCATCGAAGGCAAAGAGCGGATCATGATGGGCTCCAACAACTACCTGGGGCTCACCCATCATCCGGCCGTGCTCGCGGCGGCAAAGCAGGCGCTCGAGCGCTACGGGTCGGGCTGCACCGGCAGCCGGCTCCTGAACGGCACGCTCGACCTGCACGAGCGGCTGGAGCACGAGCTGGCGCAGTTCTTCGGGAAGGAAGCGTGCTTGGTCTTCTCGACGGGCTATCAGGCGAACCTGGGACTCATCTCGGGGCTGGTCGGCCGGGGCGACATGGTGTTCCTCGACAAGCTCGACCATGCGTCGATCGTGGACGGCGCCAAGATGTCGTATGGCGAGACGGTGCGCTTCAACCACGGCGACCTGGCCCAGCTCGAGCGTAAGCTGCAGCAGGTGCCTGCCGGTACGGGGGTTATGGTCATCGTCGACGGCGTCTATTCCATGGAGGGAGACATCGCCGACGTGCCGAGCCTGCTCAAGATCGCGCAGAAGTACGGGGCGGCGCTCGCGCTCGACGACGCGCACGCCGTGGGCGTGCTCGGCCCCCGCGGCGACGGCACCGCGGCGCATTTCGGCCTCACCGACGAGGTCGACATCATCGTGGGGACCTTCTCCAAGTCGCTCGCCTCGATCGGCGGATTTGCGGCGGGCGCGGAGAACGTCATCCATTTCCTGAAGCACAACTCCCGGCCGCTGATCTTCACGGCCGCGCTGCCGCCGGCGAACACGGCGGGCGTGCTCGCCGCGCTCGACATCCTGCAGCGTGAGCCCGAGCGGCGCGATTGCTTGTGGCAGAACACGCGCCGCCTCCAGACCGGCCTGCGGGCGGTCGGCTTCGACATCGGCCCCACCCAAACGCCGATCGTGCCGGTGCTCATCGGCCCACTCGAGAAGACGTTCCTGTTCTGGCGGAAGCTGTTCGAAGCGGGTGTGTTCACCAATCCGGTGGTGCCGCCCGCCGTGCCGCCGTCGCATTGCCGGCTGCGCACCAGCCTGATGGCGACGCACTCGTCGCAGCAGATCGACCATGCGTTGGAGGTGTTCGCCCGGCTCGGCAAAGAGCTGGGGGTCATCTGAGCCTTCCGGAGATCGCGCCCGTCAGCGACGGGCGCGGTCTCGCGCAGTTCATCGCCTTCCCCTACGACCACTACCGCGGCGACCCGTTGTGGGTCCCGCAGCTGCGGATGGACGTCCGCACCCTGCTCACGCCCAGCAAGAACCCGTTCTTCCAGCACGCCCAGGCGCAGTACTTCGTGGCACGGGCCAACGGGCGGAGCGTCGGGCGGATCGCGGCCATCAAGAATGACGCGCACACGCGTGAGCACGGCGACCGCGTCGGCTTTTACGGCTTCTTCGAGTGCGTCGACGATGCGGCGGTGGCGCGGGCCCTGTTCGACACCGCCGCCGCCTGGCTACGCGAGCGTGGCCTGCGGGTCATGCGCGGGCCCATGAGTCCCTCGATCAACGACGAGTGCGGCCTGCTGGTCAAGGGCTTCGACACGCCGCCCACCCTGATGATGCCACACAACCCGCCCTACTACGTCGGCCTGCACGAGGGCTATGGCTTCGCCAAGGCGAAAGACCTGCTCGCCTTCGAGAGCCCCAACGCCCGGATGCCCGAGCGGATCGCGCGCGCGGCCACCGTGATCGCGGAGCGCAAGAACATCACGCTGCGGCCGTTGAACATGAAGCGGTTCAGGCAGGAGGTAGAGCTCGTCAAGGCGCTCTACAATCAGGCGTGGGAGAAGAACTGGGGCTTCGTTCCCCTTACCGAGGCCGAGATCGATCACCTCGCCAAGCAGCTCAAGGCGATCGTGGAGCCCGACCTGGTGTGCTTCGCGGAGCGGGAGGGCGACGTGATCGGGTTCGCCGTCGCCCTCCCCGATTTCAACGTGGCCCTCAAGCACAATCCATCGGGGCGCCTGTACGGGTTGCCGAAGATCCTCTGGTACGCGCGCAAGATTCATCGCTGCCGCATCCTGCTGCTCGGCACGCTGAAAGAGTACCGCATGAGCGGCGTAGACGCCCTGATGTACCACTGGATCTGGACCAAAGGCGCGATCCACGGCTATCACTGGGGCGAGGGCGGCTGGATCCTCGAGGACAACGTCCCGATGGTGAACGCCGCGCTGCAGCTCGGCTTTCGTCCGTACAAGACGTACCGGATCTACGACAAGCCGCTGTGAGGGCGTTCGTCACCGGCGGGACGGGCTTCGTCGGGGCGCACTTGGTGCAGGCGCTCCGCGCCCAGGGCGACGCGGTGACGTGCCTGGTGCGTACGCCCGCCAAAGCGCGGGCGCTAGGATGGACGGACGTGCGGCTGGTGCACGGCGACCTGGACGACGCGCGCGCGCTGCGCGACGGGTGCGCCGGGGCGGAGGTGATCTACCACGTCGCGGGACGTATCAGTGCGCGCGGTCTCGACGAATTCATGCGGGCCAACCGCGACGGTACCGCCAACGTGCTGGAAGCCGCGGCCGAGCGGCCGCCGCGGCGCTTCGTGCTGGTGTCGTCGCTCGCGGCCGCCGGTCCGACGCGGCCGGGAGCACCGGTCGAGGAGACGCGCCCGCCCTCCCCGGTCACGCCGTACGGCCAGAGCAAGCTGGCGGCGGAGGTGCTGGTGCGGGCGATGGCGTTTTCCTGGACCATCGTGCGGCCGCCGACCGTGTACGGCGAACGGGATCGCGAGGTGCTCAAGCTGTTCAAGCTGGCGAAGCTCGGGCTCGCCCCGGTGTTCGGTGACGGATCCCAGGAGCTGTCGGTCATCTACGCGGGGGATCTCGCGGGGGCGCTGGTGGCGGCTGCCGCGCCGGCCGCGGCGAATCACGTGTACTACGCGGCGCACCCCGCGGTCACGACCAGCCGCGGGCTGGTGCGGGCGATCGGGCGCGCGGTCGGCCGAGAGCCGCGCGTCGTATCACTGCCCGCCCCCCTGGTGCGCGGGCTGTTGTGGGTGATCGGCTCGGTCGCCCACTTGGCGGGCCGGGCGACGCTGCTCTCGTCGGACAAGGCGGCCGAGTTTCTCGCCCCAGCGTGGACCTGCCGCCCCGACGCGTTGATGCGCGACACGGGCTGGCGGGCGGAAACCGACCTCGAAACCGGACTGCGGCGAACCGCGCAGTGGTACCGGAAAGAGGGGTGGCTGTGAGCACGTCACACGACGCCATGACGCCACGGTTCACGACGCGACTTGCAACGTTGCGTCGTGGCGTCGTGGAACACCTCACCGCTGTGGACATGTTCACGCTCGTCTACGTCGCGGTCGCGACCGGTGCCGTGCTCGCGTTCTCGGGCCACGACCACGCCGGCTGGGACCTGCTGCTCACGGCGCACGCGTTGATCCTGGTCCTGGTGTTGCTTGCTCCTGCGGCGCGGCAGGCGGGCCCCGTGGGTCGCTTCCTGGGCGACTGGTACCCCATGCTGCTCCTGGGTGGGTTGTACGCGGAGGTCGGCGTCCTGAACGTGGACCTTGCATACCAGCACGACCTGGCCATCCAGCGACTCGAGCTGTGGGCATTCGGCTCCCAGCTCTCGTATCGCTGGATCCGCGAGATGCCGAACCCGCTGCTCTCGTGGTTTCTCCACGGCTGTTATCTCGCCTACTACGCGATCCTGTACGCTTCGCCGCTCGGGCTGTGGCTGAGCGGGCGCCGTGCCGCGGCGCGGCACACCATCTTCGCCGTGATGATCACCTTCTATCTGTGCTACGTGGTGTTTCTGTTTTTCCCGGTGGCGGGACCGCGCTACGCGTTCGATCTCACGCACAACGCGGCGACGGACGTGTGGCCGGCGCGGGCGACACAGTGGCTGCTCGAGCGCGGCGACTCGTGGGGCGCGGCGTTTCCGTCGTCGCACGTCGCGGCCGCGGTCGTGGCGGCGGTGTGCGCGCTGCGGTACTGGCGTCGCCTGGGACTGGTGCTCACGCCGTTGACGCTCGGGCTGGTGCTGTCGGTCGTGTACGGGCAGTTTCACTACGCGGTGGATGCGGTCGCGGGCCTGATCGTCGCGGGCGCGGTGCTCGCCTCCCACACCATCTACTACGCCACCGCCCCTGCCGCTGCGGCGGCGGCCCTCGCCGAGCGGGGGCTCGAGACCGGTCGGGCCTAATCCTTAACTCGGGAGGGCCGCCGCGCGCGAGGCGACCGTGTCGAGGTCCCCGCCCAGCGCGTCCATCTTCTGCTGGAAACGACAGTCGATGATCAGCAACCCGACCACGTACGCCGTCAGATTGGCCAAGAAGATCACGCTGAAGATGAGCGGATACGGCAGCCACACTCCGAAGTAAAGCGCGAACCGCTTGACCCCAGGGTCGAGCTTCGAGCGATCGGCGATGCTCGTCATCAGCAGGATCGCGACCAGCGCGAGGAGCACGAGTCGCCACGGGACCAGGCCCGCCCAGCCGAGCCCCGCGAAAATCACGGTCTCGGAAGCGCGGTCGAGCTGCGTGTCGAGCCGCCGCCCGGCGGCCGACGCCACGCCATACGCCCGGGCGATCCCGCCGTCGATGCCGTCCAGTACCTGTCCCAACGCCATGAGGGCCAGCCCCCAGCCAAGGCGTCCCGCCCCGAGCACAACGCCGGCGGCGGCGCTGGCGCCGAACGCCGCCCAGGTCACGTGCGCCGGCGACATGCCGAGTGTCTCGTGAAAGAGCCGGAGGAGGGGTCGGATGGCGCGGTCCGCGCCCCGTCCGATCGCCGGTGCGAAGTCAAACACGGTGACGGTACCAGTACAGCGCCGCGAAGCCGGCGAGCAGCAGCACGAACAGCGTGCTTTCCTTGAGCCTGTCGGGAATCGTGACGAGCCACCCGCGCGTCACCCACGTCGAGTAGGGGTACAGCGGCATCTTCTCGAAACGCACGCTGTAATCCATCGCGACGTGGATCGTGAAGAACAGGAGCGGCACCACGCTGCCGAGAAACACGCACAGCGGCACGATCCACAGGAGCGCCACCGGCTCCTGCAGCGACGAGCGCCAGTAGTAACCCCGTTTGTCTCGCAGCCCCACGGCGCGGACGTAGAACGGCGCCTTGACGACGTGGTCGATGTCGACACCCATGCCGAAGGCGTAGGCGAGCACCTTGTCGCGCCCCTCGAGCCCCATCGCCTGGACGCCCAGCGTGGTGGCGAGGAAGTGCGTGAAGATCGTCATGGCGTCGCGGCTCCGGCCGGCGCCACCCGGCGGCGCCCCGACAGCCAGACGAGGCCGACCCCCACGCCGATCCACGCGAGATCACGCACCCGGCTCACGATGGCGGTATAGACACCGAGTGCCGGGTCGAGACCCAGCAGCTGGAAGAGGAGGTAGAGCGCCCCTTCCTTCGTGCCTGCCTCGAACGGGACGACAAACAGCGCGTTCTGGACGAGCTGCGCAAGTCCACCGATGACGTACGCCCGTGCGTAACCGATGTCGAGTCCCACCGACATGGCGATGAGCAGGTACTCGGCCATGAAGAGGCAGCGGCTGGCGTACTCGAGCGTCAATGCCTGCAGGAAGCGGCGTGGGCTCGCGTGGTAGAACTGGGTGATCTGCTCGTCCATCGAGGCGAGCGTCGCGCGCTTCGGCTCGAGTCGCCGGGCCAGCCGGCCGAGCAGCGGCATGCGGTGCAGCAGGTCGAGGGCGCTTGCGAGCATGCCCCGCCGGTGGCCCGTCAGAACCAGCAGCGTCAGCGCGGCGAGCACGACGAACGCCCCCGCCAAGAGCGCGACGATCACCGGCGCGTGGGGCAGGAAGATCAGGCCCAGCACCACCGCCGTGAGACAGCTCAGCAGCATTCCGAGGGTGTGCAGCATCTGATAGATCACCGCCGACCCGGCGGCACGCCGCAGACCGAGCCAGGGCGCGACGGCGGCGATCTTGAACGGCTCGCCCCCCACGTTGACGAGCGGGGTCATGAAATTGAGCGAGAAACTGGCCACCGTGATCGCCCAGGCGCGCCAGAACGGGGGACGGCTCGGCTCACCCGCCATCACGAGCCACCACGCGCCGGCGTTGCACGCACACACCGCGCCGTACAGCAGCAGGATGGGTACGAACATCCAGCCCGTTCGCCGCGCATCCGCGAGCAGCGCCACCACCCCGATGCGCGCCACCAGATAGGCGAACACCGCGGAGCCGACGACGAACAGCAGGGCCTGGAGCCGACGACTCACACGCCGTCCGGGATCGCCACCGTCGCGCCGCTCCGGGCAGCCGCGTACGCGTGCTCCACCACGCTGGCCACACGCCCGATGTCGTTCAGGAATCGCGTGCCGGCGTCGCCCGCGTCGAGGGCAGCGACGAACGCCTCGAACAGGCACGCGAACCACCGGTGATACGCCGTCTTCTCGAGCTCGGCCGCGAAGTCCAGCCGCTCGACCCCGCCACCCCGCTCGAGCCGCAGCTCACCGTCCACCCATTCGATCATGCCGGCATCCCCCACGAAGCGGATGCGGTTCTCGCGCGTCCGCCCGGCCCACGTGAAGAACATCGTCGCCAGCCGGTCGGGGTATTCGAACCGCAGGGCCGCCGTGTCCTCGACGTCGTAGCCCGCGTGCCGCAGGCGGCCCGTCCAGGCGCCCACCGCGGCCGGCATGCCGCCGACGTCGAGGAGCTGGTAGACGAGATGCGTGCCGTGGTCGAGCAGCACGCCGCCCCGTCCCGCCGCGCTCGTGCCGCGCCACGGCGTGGTGCCCGCGGTCCGCCCGGGGTCGGCCGCGAGCCGGTGCACCGAGAACTCCGCCAGGTGCCAGCGACCGATGGCACCGGCCGCCAGCCACTCTTTCACGCGCAGCCACACGGGGTTGTAGCGGTGCTGGTGGCACGGCATCACGATGCGCCCACTCGCCCGGGCCGCGGCGCCGATGCGCTCGGCCTCAGCGCGGGTGAGCGCCACCGGCTTCTCGCACACCACGTGGTACCCTTGCTCCAGTCCCCACACGGTGAGCTCGAGGTGCGAGGCGGTTGGCGTGCAGATGTCGATGAAGTCGAGCGGGGCAAGGTCGCGCAGCGCCGCGAGGTCGCGCAGCAACGGAACCCCATCCACCGGCGGGACGGCGGGCGCGGTGTCCACGACGGCGACGACGTCGACGCGGGGGCGGAGGGCGGCAGCGCCACGCAACGCGGGCAGATGGGACTGCCGCGCGATGCCCCCGGCTCCGATCAGGGCACCGCGGTAGCGCCGCGGCTCAGGTGACGCGGGCGTAGGCATCGTGCTCCGCGTCGAGCAGGCCGCCGAGCGCAGTGGCATTCCACTCGTGCATCCACAGGAGCACCACAAGCACCAGGCTCATCCACACCGCCTCGGTCCACAGGAACGCCGACGGCCGCCCGGCGATGCCGGCGACTCCCAGCACGGCGAACCGGATGTTCTGCCCCAACCAGGCGCACAGGGGCAGCACGGCGTCCTGGCGCGCGCGGTACTGCATGCGGAACGGCGTCGAGACGCCGCCCTGCCGCAGAGCGCGGATGAGCTTCACGGAGCGGGGGAACAGCTGGACCTGTCGCAGCACGTAGTCGCGGTACACACGGGCGCCGAACCGCTGGAGCCACGAGCCGCGCGGCGCGGGGTCCAGGTCCTCGGGGAGGTCGAGCTCCCCGCGGCCGCCCACGCCGATGTAGAGATACGCGTTGCGCACGAAGTCGATGGCCGCGCTCTGGAACGTGTGCGCGAGGCCGGCGGCCGCGACGAGCAGAACCGCGCCCGGCCACCAGTAGCCGGTATGGACGAGGCGGTAGATCAGATGGAAATACAGGTTGACAAAGCGGAGGTTGTCGTTGATCCCGTCCAGCACCCGGCCGAAGCGCGTGGACGTGCCGCGCAGCCGCGCCAGCTGCCCGTCCGCCGAGTCGAACACATCCGACACGACGAACAGTCCGAAGCCGATGAGGTTCGTCCAGTGGTCCCGGTAGGCGAACAGGTGGCCGGCCACGAGCCCGATCACGAGCGACCAGAGGGTCACCTGGTCGGCGGAGATGCCGGTGGGCAGCAACGCCCGGGCGATGCGGATGCCAATGGGCCGGAAGAAGTGGAGGTCCACCCACTCCTCGACCGACCGTCCCTTATGCGACAAGTCGTTCGGTGGCTTCACTGAGCACGTCCTTCATGATGGCGAGGGCGCCCATCGCCTGGTCTTCCTCGATGACCAGCGGCGGGTTGATGCGAACCTCGGGGTTGTAGATCATGGCCAGCACGCCGCGCGACAGCAGCGTGTCGAAAATCCAGCGGGTGGTCTTCTTGTCGAGCAGCGTGCGGGTGCCCGGGACCACGAGGTCCATCCCGAGCAGCAAGCCGCGGCCTCGGACGTCAGACACAATCGGCAGCGCCGCCGGCCAGCGCTTGAGCTCCGCGAGCATGCGCTCGCCCACGCGGCGCGCGTGCTCCACCAGGTTCTCCTCGACGATCGTCTCCACCGTCACACGCGCCGCCGCGGCCGCCAGCGGATTGCCGCCGTACGACGACGAGCTGCCGCTCGGATTGGCCCACGGCTTCGAGAAGGCGAGCTCCTCGCGTGCGATCACGCCACTCATCGGGAACCCGCCCCCGAATCCTTTTCCCACCGTCAGGATGTCCGGGAGGACCCCCTCGTGCTCGATCGCGAACATCCGGCCGGTGCGGCCGAATCCCGTGATCATCTCGTCGCAGATCAACAGCGCGCCCAGCTCGTCGGCGAGCTCGCGCAACAGCTGCAGGTAGCCTGGCGGGGGCACGACGTTGCCCGCCGTGCCCTGAATCGGCTCCACGATGATGGCCGCCACTTCCTTCGTGGTCTCGACCTCGATCTTCTTGCGCAGGAAGTCGACGCAGTGCCATTCGCATGACGGGAAGGTCTTGCCGAACGCGCACCGGGCGCACGAGGCGTAGGGCGAGAGGTACGCTCCCGGCATCAGCGGACCGAGCGCGTGCTTGAAGCTCGATCCCAGGACGGGCAGCACGCCCCCGGTCTTGCCATGGAACCCGCCCCAGAACCCGATCACTTCCGTATGCCCGGTGCGCGACTTCGCCAGGCGCAGCGCCGCCTCGACGGCCTCTGCCCCGCTCGAGTAGAACTGGCTGCGGTTCAGGTCCCCGGGCGC
>Ga0070698_100000819_pt1 | contig 33992 bp, 29 predicted proteins | sample KBSK1502metaG_FD_65477 | JGI IMG/M metagenome (GOLD analysis project Ga0070698, IMG submission 65477) | Corn, switchgrass and miscanthus rhizosphere microbial communities from Kellogg Biological Station, Michigan, USA - KBS K1-50-2 metaG | ecosystem: Host-associated > Plants > Roots >... | reverse complement strand
GGTTCGTCCTCGACGATCAGGATGCGCGTCTTCTTAGCGGCGCCGAGTTCCGCAGGATCGCGATCTGGCGATCGGCTGCCGTTGGAGCCGCCGAGTGATGGTTCGAGATCAGCTTTTCTTTTCATATGCGATAGTCCTTCCTCGCCCCGAGTCCCGGAGGGACATAATGTTTATAGACCGGTGTATCCGTTCGGACCGCAGCTCGGTAGGAGCGAAATATGAGGTGACGATAGTTTCCTATTTCGCGCCTGGGGCGTTGCCCCGAGCTATTACATTTCGCTCCTTCGGAGCTTCGATCCGTCCCTACGAAACCGCCGGCTGTTGCGCGGCCGCGCTCAGCGGCAACGACAGAATAAACCGGCTACCTTTTCCTGGTGTGCTTTCCACTGCGATTTCTCCGCCGTGCGCCTGGGTGATGTGACGAACCAGCGACAGGCCAAGCCCGCTTCCTTTAGTGTTGTGCACCAGCGGATCTCCGGCGCGATAGAACTTTTCAAAAATCTTTGACTGATCGCGCCGCGTAATCCCGATGCCGTGGTCCGCCACTTCAAGTTTCACAACGCCGTTGTCCCGGTAGAGTTTCACACCCAAAAACTTTTCGTCCTGCGAATACTTCAGCGCATTGTTTACCAGATTGACGAGGGCCCGCGCGATCGCTTCACGATCCACTGGTACCGCCGGCAGGTTCGGGTCAATGTTTTCCTCAAAAGCAAAACCCTGTTGCTCTATCTGATAACGGTAAGACTCGAGCGTGTTGTGCACCAGCTCCGCAATGTCGGTGTTGCGAAACTCGTATTCCTTTCGACCCGCTTCGATCCGCGAGAAGTCCAGGATGTTGTTAATCAAAGCCGTCAGACGCTCGCTCTCTTTACGGATGATACGGTAGTACCGCTGCTTCTTGTCCCCGGTTGTGATGCGGCCCAGCTCGAGTGTCTCAGCGTACAAACGGATCAAAGCGAGCGGCGTGCGCAACTCGTGCGATACGTTGGAAACGAAGTCAGACTTCAAGCGGGCGAGGGCCAGTTCCTTGTTAACGATGTGCCTGGTTAGCACCAATCCGCCGATGATCATCAGCGAAAGGAAGCCGAGGATCAGAAAACTGCGATGCACCCAGGTCTGACCAAGCGCTTCAACGCTGGTGCCCTGGTACTTGATGCCAAGGGCCAGCCCGCGAAAAACGTCGTCGAGCTTGCGCGACACTTCGGGTTCCCCTTCGCCCCAGCCAGCCGACGTGGCGAGCGGCTTGGCCCCCGGCGCCATTTCCATTTCCACCGGATAGACCATCATGGCCACCTGGTTTCCGCCCTGCTCAGTCAACTTCTCAGTCACCTGCTCATTGAGCACTCCGGGAAAGAAAGTCTGCTGAAGATAACAAGGGTCGAAACTGACGCCGGCTATTACAACGTCTTCCTTTGAGTATTGGGGCAAGGCGAACACGACGGTCATTCCGTAGGCGTTGCAGTCAGCCCGTTTGATCGGGCCTGTAATAAAAGTCATTTGTCGTTTTTTCTTGTACAGTCCTTCGACCAGCGCTTTGCCCTCGCTGCCAAACCAGGTGTTGTAACTTTCGGCCATATGCTCGTGTTCTTTGCGGAGGTACCTATCCTTTTCCATTTGGTCGGATTGCGACCGGAAGACCATTACGTCTTCCTCGTAGAGAAACGCGTGGGCCAGCCAGGGACTCTTTGCGAGGATCTCGTCGAGCTTTTTTTCCTTGGCCTCGACGTCAGAGCCGGGAGACGGGAACAGATTCCGCGCGTCTTCCGTCATCGAGACAGCTTTCTTGTTTATTTTCTTTTCGGTGATGGCGAGCATCTCCTGAAAATCGCGATGGATGGCTTTCTCCAGCACCTTGTCGCGCTCAAAGGTCCGCAGCTGACTGAAATTGACATAGATGAGCGCGGCAGCCGGCAAAAGGACTGCAAGGCCCAGCGTTAACATCAGCCGGAACCGGTTGAAGCCTCCCAATAAACCTCTTCTCCTCAATTTCATTTCCGAAACCTCAGAAGGAACTTCGATAGCGGTTGAGAGCATACTCTTGCCTGGTCGGCAGTGTGTCAAGGGCATGTAAAGAGATGTTAAGAATTGTGAAGTTTTCGGAGCGGCCGGGGAAAAGGGGGAAAAGGGGAACGGGTAAAGGGGAAGAGAGGATGAAGACTTATCGGAAATGAAAAACGCTGAAAGCGTTGGCCAATTCCAGCCCAGGGTTGCGCTTTGGCAACCCTGGGAAAATGCACCCCATTTATCGAAGAGCAACTCTGAAGGAGTTGCGCTGCCGTTTGTTAACCGCAAAGCCGCGCAACCCCGACAAGTCGGGGTTGCGAATAATAATCTCCCCGAGCATTTTTGAACCCAGGGTTTCAAAAGCAAACCCTGAGCTGGAATTGGCCAACGCTTTCAGCGTTATTAGCACCTGGCGGAATCACTGGAGGTTCAAAGTTTTGAGGATCGCCGCGAATCGATAAAAAACTCACCTGATCATAAGGGCCCGCCAGGACGGACCCCCAAAGTGAACCACCTCCATTTTCTTTACGCGCCGTTCGGTTTGTCTTTTTCCTCCACCCTATGTAGAATACTTGCTATAAAGCATCCTATCTAAGTATGAGAAGGAGTTAGCTAAATGGGAACTGGGGGAAAAGGATTTCTCTCCTACGCAGCCACCGTCATTCTGCAGTCAGTGCGCAGCGGGTATCTTTATGGGTTCGACATCATCGACATCACAGGCCTTCCGGGCGGGACGGTGTACCCCGCACTCCGGCGTCTCGAAGAGGCCGGCTATCTAACTTCGAAGTGGGAACACCCGAAAATCTCGCAAGCTGAGCCGCGCCCGGCGCGCAAGTATTACGAGCTGACTCGCAGCGGACGTGAGGTCCTGGCTGACGCGCTAAAACGCTACCGGATCCTTGAACAGCCACAAGGAAAGAAAGTGCGTCAACCGTCGCGTGCTTGAACCTTTTGGAGTGCGCTGACCTGTCAGCGCTTTGGCCGGTTGCGACCTGTCGCAACCACGGTTAGGTCTGGGTAAACACCGGCGTCAAGACGCCTTTGACCAAAGCGCTGACAGGTCAGCGCACTCCAAAAAGTCGCACTCAGGAATTAAGCCCATGGCTGATTCAAAACAAAAAACTCGCTTTCGTCTCTGGCTCTGGTTAATCCGAATAATCGGCGTAATCGTTCCGCGCAGGATTCGCGCCGACTGGCAGCACGAGTGGGAAGCCGAGTTACAGCACCGTGAATTGCTCCTGGCGGATTGGGACCGATTGAATTGGTCCAACAAGCTCGACCTGCTGTGGCGCAGCACCAGCGCATTTTGGGATGCGCTCTGGTTACAGCCAAAACGATTGGAGGACGAAATGTTTCAAGACCTGCGCTTCGGCGTACGTATGTTACTCAAGAACAAAAGCTTCACGGCTGTGGCTATCCTTTCGCTGGCGCTGGGCATCGGCGCGAACACGGCAATCTTTCAGTTGATTGATGCGGTGCGACTGCGGACGTTACCCGTTAAAGCGCCGCAGGAGTTGGCCGAAATTCGCATGGCGGATATGAAGGGTGTGCGGGGCGGAGTTTTCCGCGAGCCATCCGTTACGAATCTAATTTGGGAACAGATCAAGGGGCGGCCGCAGGAAGGCTTTTCCGGCCTCTTCGCCTGGGGGACAGACGGCGCCAACCTCGCTCAGGGTGGTGAGGAGCGTCCGGCGCGGATGCTCTATGTTAGTGGCGACTTCTTCAATACGCTGGGTGTGCCACCAACGCTGGGACGTGCCTTAACGACCGCAGACGATCAGCGGGGTTGCGCTGCGCCAGGTCTTGTCCTCAGTCACGAGTTCTGGCAACGCGAATACGCCGGCGATGTCAATGTCATCGGGCGCAAGCTGACGCTGTCTGATCATCCACTCGAAATTATCGGAGTCACACCACCTAACTTTTTTGGTATGGAGGTTGGACGTTCTTTCGACCTGGCGCTGCCGATCTGTGCCATCCCGCTCGTTCGCGGCAACAACCGGATGCTCGACTCCGGCATCGTCTGGTGGCTGACCGTCAACGGCCGTCTGAAACCCGGCTGGTCGTTTCAACAGGCCACGACTCAAACGCAGGCGATTTCGCATGGCATCTTTGAAGCGGCCCTGCCGAAGAATTACCCGCCGGTCAGCGTGAAAGATTATCTGGGCTCCACGCTGATTGCCCTCCCCGCCGGTTCGGGCGTCTCCCAGTTGCGTGAAGAATACGAGCGCTCGCTCTGGTTACTGCTGGCGATTGGCGGGTTAGTCTTATTGATAGCCTGCGCCAACCTGGCCAATTTACTCCTGGCGCGCGCGAGTGCGCGAGAACGTGAGATCGCCACGCGGCAGGCTTTGGGCGCTTCGCGGGGGCGACTTGTCCGGCAGTTGTTGCTCGAGAGTTTGTTACTGGCCGCGATAGGCTCAGCGCTTGGAGCAGGACTGGCCCAGGTGCTCAGCCGGCTCCTTGTCGCATTCCTTAGCACGAGTAATGACCCGGTCTTTTTGGATCTGGCTCCGAATTGGCGCGTGCTTGGTTTTGCCGCAGGTCTGACCGTCCTGACATGCCTGCTCTTCGGACTGACGCCGGCAATCCGCGCGACGCGCACGGAGCCAGGCGCGGTGATGAAGGCCGGCGGACGCGGGATGACAGCGAGTCGCGGCCGGTTCACGTTGAGACGCGCGCTGGTGGTCGCTCAGGTTGCGTCCTCGCTTGTGCTGGTGGCCGGCGCGCTCCTGTTCTCGCGGAGTTTGAGCAACCTGCTCACTGTGGATACAGGTTTCCGCGAGGAAGGCATCCTGATCGCGGGCGTGAACTTCCAGCGTTTGAATCTGCCGCCCGAACGCATTCAACCTTTCAAAGATGAGTTCCTCGATCGCATCCGCGCAACTCCGGGAATGGAAGCTGCTGCCCTGGGAATGATCCCCTTCCGTGATAGTGGGAGCAACACCGTCTGGATGGACGGCACGGATTCGCACCGGGGAAAAGAGGTAAGCCGCAGCCGAGTCAGTCCTGATTATTTCAAGACGCTGCAAATCCCGCTGCTGGCCGGGCGTGACTTCGATGCGCGAGACAAAACAGCCGCGCCGAACGCGGCAATTGTGAACCAGGCCTTCGCGCGACAACTCCTGAATGGAGCAGATCCGGTCGGTCGTAGATTTTGGGTTGAAGCAACACCCGGTGACCCTGAAAAACTCTACGAGATCGTCGGCCTGGTTCGAGACACCAAATACGGGGACTTACGCGAAGAGTTTGCCCCAATCGTCTACGACAATGCGGCCCAAGTCACTGGTTCCGGACCCGCCGGTAATGTCTTCATCCGTTCGCGCCTACCACAGGCCGAGACTGTCAAAGTGGTCACGCGCGTTCTCGACGAGATCAATCCAGCCATCACCGTTAGCTTTCAGGGGCTCAAACCTATGATCGACTCGACCATCCTGCGCGAGCGACTGATGGCCACTCTCTCCGGTTTCTTCGGCCTGCTGGCATTGTTGCTCGCCTGCATCGGGCTGTACGGCATTCTTACTTACGGCGTCGCCAGCCGTACCAATGAGATCGGGATTCGGATGGCCCTCGGTGCGGCGAGGCGCAACGTATTCTGGTTGATCCTGCGCGAGGCGTTATTGCTGGTGATCGCCGGCGTGGCCGTGGGGCTGCCGGTGATATTCGCTGTAACTCGTCTGGCCTCCACGCTGCTCTTCGGGTTGACGCCGACTGATCCGGTTTCACTTGTCTTTGCAGCGCTGTTGATGCTCGCGGTGGCGATGGTGGCCGGCTATCTGCCGTCGCGCCGGGCCACGCGGGTGGATCCGTTGGTTGCGCTCAGGTATGAGTGAAGACGAATGGTGAAAAGGGGAACGGGAAAAAGGGGAAGAAAAACCGCTATATCCACTGACTCGGCGGATTGCGCAGAACGAAATGCCGAAGGTAGAGCTTCTCTTCCCTTCCCCAAAATACCAACTGTCAACCGTTCGGAGATCTCTGCTGCCGCTTTTACCCATTCCCCTTTTACCCGTTCCCCCTTCCCCCTTCTTGCTTATGGCTAATGGCGCGGCGGCAGATGGTCGGAGATGAAGGCGGAGAGCGCATCTGCCATGATGGTATGCCCGATCTTGTTTGGGTGGATTATCTCTCCTGGCGACAGTCTCAGGTTTTCAATTCCCGCGTGCAAGAATTTGTCCGTGAGGTCAATGGTGTCTAAACCCGCGTGGCTCGCTTCCATTTCAACAATGCGATGCGCTGCGAGGTGGGAGTAAACGCCCCCTTTGTTCTGTAGCAGCGGAATAATCATTATCACCACCCGAAAGTCGTTCTCTTTAGAAAGCCGCGCGAGACGGCGAAAGCCGAAGCGCAGCCGGCCCACCCGATCACGGTCTCCATACCACGTGCTGCCGGGCCACTTCGGCGACTGGTTCATTAAGTCAAGAAGTTCAGACTCGTCGTCGCCTATCGGGTCGATCTGATTTGCGTACGCGCGACGGAAGACCTCCGGGTCGTTCACATGCTTCTCCCAGTTTTTTGTCCTGATCGTTTCGACGCTCTCGAAGATCCACTGCACCAGACGCGATTCATACAGAAAGCTGTAGTGAGAACTCTGCAGTTGCTGCGTTCGCTGGATGTGTTCCAGGCTCACGCTGGCAATGCCTATATCATTTAGGCAGTAGGCTACAACAACGAGATTAGGGTGATACTTCAGCCCGCGGATCTCCAGCAACGCCACCTCCTGAAGTGTGTCGTAGCCGCCCACGCCAAAATTTAGGACCTCGATGTTGCGCTGCTGGGAAACCAGGCGTTGCTGCAACTGGAATGGGAAGGTGTCTTCAAGTGCCAGGCTGTTTCCGAAGGCAATCGAGTCGCCTAAAACGATCACGCGCTTGGTTGCGGGATCGCTGGATGGTTCGGGACCGCGGAAGCCCTGCGAATTGATCTTAATGTCCGCGCCCCACGCCTTAACGGAAGCTCCGGGCGTGTGTTCATACCTGAGGTCTGGATAAACGGAAGAACGCAAAGGAACATCCGTCCCCCGGCGCCAATAGGCGGGCGGGTTGTAGCCGTAGACCCGCAATGTGACTTCGAGTGCAATCAGGGTGATTAGTAACGAGGCCGCGCTGAGGCCTGTCTTCTTCAGGTACTGTCGCTGCATGGAAGGAGAGGGTAACGGGGAATAGAGGAAATGGGGAAGCAGTCAGGCCGTCGGGGAGAGATCCGGTATCCACAGATTACGCTGATTGCGCAGACAAAATTGAGAAGCCAGACGGGAGAAAGGTAATTGGCAGAAGGCACAGACTATGTAGTTTCAAATCGGACCAACTGAATTGAAGTTTGCGAGCGAAGGTGTTACAGGTGCACCGGCGCTTGTGCAGCATCAATCTGGCATCTTCCCGATTAGTGCATCAAACTCCGGACGCAATCGTAGCGAGTCCAGATCAGAATCCGTCACGATTAGTTCCTTGTTATTGAAGCCGGCATCTATGGCACACTCGAGCCATTCGCAGGCCTCTGTAATTTGGGAATCATGAGCCAGAGCGCAGGCGACATTGTAGGCTACATTCGGATCAGGTTGCTTCTCAAAGGCCCTTGAACCCGCTTCAGCCGCAAGTCTAAATTCACTGCTTTCAAAAGCTTCTTGCTGCAGACTTACGTAAAGTTTCCAACTGACTTCACTCAGCACGACATGTCCACACTGCTCGAGTGCCTGGGTATAACTCTTTTCATCAACAAAGGCCTGGTAAAGCAACATGCCTGTCTCCTCCGTTGGTGACTGCTCAAATGCAAGCTTCAAATGAGGAATTGCCGTGGCCATTTCTTCCTTCTGAAAATAGAAGAGACCCTTGAGATATGGGTATTCCCCAAACACGGCGTCAAACTTCTTGAGTTCAACTTCCGCTTCGTTGAGACGCCGCTGATGGATCAGTATGAAGATAAGTAAGTAGGCCGCTTCCCTGCGAAGCGACGCTGTATGCGCCTTTCTCTGGGCTTGTTTGGTGAGATCCAGGGATTTTTCAAAATCCGATTTGGTCCAAGCGTCCCGAGCCTGGTCCAGTAGCGGACGAATCCTCTGATCACGACGCGTTTGGAACTTCTCAACGAGGACACTTCCGTTCATGTAAGCAAACCACACTCCTAGAATCGCGATCCACATTTGGTGGCGCGATAAAGCCAGATAAGTTATCCCCAGCGCCACCGCCAGCGAAACGAGGTGGGAAATGAGCTTCGTTTTTCTTTTCGAAATCCACTCTTCCAGAGTCAATAGAACGTGACCGCCGTCGAGCGGAAGCATGGGCAGCAGGTTGAAGATTCCCCAGCCAATATTGACCCAGAGCAGATCAGAATACAGGGCGGCTAATAGTGGAGAGGGGTTGGGGCCCAGAACTGTCGGTCGGGCGACAAAGATAATGCCACCAAATAACAAGCCCGCCGCAGGACCGGCAAGACTAACAAGCAGATGCTTCGGCGGCGTCAGATTGACCTCAGAGTCCCAGGATGTCAGCCCGCCCATTGAATATAATTTGATCGACGGCGCTAGACCGAATTTGCAACCGACCAGAGCATGCCCGAGCTCATGCAGCAGGACTGAGACGAACACCACGAGCAGCCATTCAAAGAGAAGCGGAAGACTCGAACCTCGACTAGCCGCGAGGAAGAAGGAAAGCACAAAAAATGAGGCTTCAACTTTTGTAGGGATGCCGAAGATTTTCACGGGGCGTAAAATACTCGCAGATGGTCGGATGATAGTCCAGTGAGTGATTAGAATCTGCAGGTTACACCGAATAAAAACAAGGCAGCAACGGTACGGAACAAGCTACGCTCTGCCTTCTGCCTTCTGCCTTCTGCCTTCTGCTTCCTGCCTTCTGTTCTGCGTGATCTGCGTAAATCTGTGGATAGTCGAACTACTTTGCGACCTCGCTCAACTCGAGGCCGGCGACCTTCTCCTCCTTCGTAAGTCTCACCGTGCAGGATAGAGTTTTCCCGATGTCAGTCAGCAAGAAGCCATAAACCCGCAGCCCATTTTCGTCGCGGCGCTCTATTAGTTCGCCTAAGTGAATTACCGCGACCGGCAAACTTAGTGAACCGAGCGTCTCGCCGATCTGTTTGGCCCGGTGGGGAAACATTTCGGCTTTGAGTTCGGGGGTGAATTGATCGGGAGTGGCCGTGCCACGCGCCAGCTGCAGTAAGACGCGGCGGATAAATGCCGTTGACTTTGGTTCCCGATCTTCAATCGTCCTACCGTCGATCGATTGCACCTGTGGGAGCGCGAATTGAGGATAAAAAATTGCCGCCAGCTGACGTGCGAATTTGAAATCCTTTGTGTCCCACGAGTTGGCAAAAAAGGTGATCGTCAATTTATCGTCCGGAAAGCGCAGAATAAATGACTTGAAACCCTGCCAGGCACCCCCATGAAAAACTACGCGACGGTTATGGATGATCTCGGTGTGCCACCCAAAGCCATAGCCTTTTCGTTTGCCATCGTTCAATTTTACTGGAGCCCAGATTTGCGCGAGACTCGTTTGCTTCAGCGGTTTATCGGTGTAAAGCGCGGCGTCCCATTTTGCGAGATCCAAAATCGTAAAATAGAGCGAACCGTCAGCTGTAGAATTCGTCGATGGCGAAACCCATTCCTGATTCTTGAGCACACCCTGAACGAGGCGGTAACCGGCGGCGCGGTTTGGAACAATATCGGCTTCGGAGATAACGCGCGCCGTGCTCATCCCCAACGGCTGAAAAATCCTCTCCTGCAAGAACTCGCCGTAATACTTTCCGCTGACCTTGCGAACTAAGAAACCTAACGTCGCATAGCCCGCATTGCTGTAATCCCATTTTTCGCCGGGCGCGAAACTGAGTGGAGCCTTTTTGAAGTACTCGAAGTATTCGTCTTCGGTGTACTCGCGGCGCAGATCTACTTCGGGCGGGTAGTCACCCATGCCCGAGGTTTGTGTAAGCAGATGACGCACTGTGATGTTGCTCCAGGTCGCCGGAGCGTCCGGAAAAAACTTCGTAATCTTGTCATCAAGCGAAATCTTTCCCTCCTCGACCAGGATCATTACCGCCGCCGCGGTGAACTGCTTACCGATCGATCCGGATTGAAATACAGTTTCAGGTTTCACTGGAACCTGATGCTCGACGTTGGCGAGGCCATAGCTTTTGAGGATGTCGACACGGCCGTTGCGAATAATTGCCAGCGATACTCCGGGAATTTTCTCTTTACGCATCTCGGCGCGGACAAGACGGTCGATTCTCGATTCAATGCGCTGTTGCGCCAGGGAGGGCCACGCACAAAGAAGCATGCAAACAAGCGTAGCGAAGGAATTTCTGTAAGGGCCGACTCTCATACGTTCTCGTTCAAGTTTGTGACGCCTCTTGTCACTTCGTGGATCGAGAAATCTTCCCTTAGGTAACTTTGTAATCTGTGTACTCTGCAGATAAGAATCCTATTTGCTCGCTGAAGTTCGCGACTCCTCGGGTACAACTTCCAGACTTAGCTGGTCCGTGTTTCTAATAATCGAGACAGAAGCCTTCTTCCCAATCCGATCCTCGGTTAAGAGCTTGTGAAGATCGTCGATGCCCGCAGTCGGTTGATCGTCAAACCCGATAATGATGTCCCCTTCCCGCAGTCCGGCATTCCTTGCTGGGCTTTTGTCTTCAAACGAGACAATCAGAATTCCACTTTCAACGGCAAGGTTGTAGTAGCGCACGATGCGTCGCGGCAGCGGCACGTTCTGGCCCGCCAGACCGATGTAACTGCGGCTGACTTTGCCGTCGCGGATTAGCCGGCTGGCGACGAACTTGGCAGTGTCGATCGAAGTAGCAAAGCAAATTCCCTGCGCCGGCAGAATCATCGCCGTGTTGACGCCAACCACTTCTCCACGGGAGTTAACCAGCGGCCCACCAGAATTGCCGGGATTGAGCGCGGCGTCCGTTTGAATCACATCGTCCATTAATCGTCCGGACTGCGCGCGAAGCGAGCGCCCGAGCGCACTGACCACTCCGGCGGTGACGCTGTACTGGAAGCCATACGGATTGCCAATGGCCACGACTAATTGTCCGACACGTATCTTCTGCGCCTCACCCAGCTTCACGGGGACCAGGTTCGGGGCGTTGATTCTGATTACCGCCAGATCCGTGTCGGGATCATCTCCGATCAAATCAGCTTCATACTTGCGGCCATCGGAAACAGTAACCTCGATTCTGCGGGAACCGTGAACAACGTGACTGTTCGTCAGAATGAACCCGTCAGGCGTGAAGATGAAGCCCGAACCGCTGCCCTTCACTTCACGTGGGATTTCGCGTGGGGTTCGCGGAGAATTTCGCCTTCTGCTTGTGGCCGGTTGCTGGATTTCGATATAAACAACCGAAGGGCTTACCTTTTCTGCCGCGGTGATCACTGCGCGCGAATAGGCATCCAGAAGGTCGTCGTCCGTTTGTGATTGCGCCATTGGCAGTCGGCCTGATCCTGCCTCAGACTCAAATCGTTCGTCGTTTAGTAATTCTATTTCTCGTCTCATGATTAATACCCTATTGTTTACCTACTTAGTTCTGGTTGGCAAAAACGTTTGCTCTGCGCAACAGACTTGTTTTCAGACCAAGGGCCCTAATAATCGCTTAGTCCCGGAGGGACCGAATGTTTATAGAACTCTTCAGTCGATAGGTCCTTCGCTCCAGCGGAGCGAAATGTACGGTTCGATGTTCTAGTCTACCAAGTACATTGCGCTCCGCTGGAGCTCCTACCAATGGCTAGCCGCGAAGTCTATAAACATTTTGGCTCCTCCGGAGCCAGAATACCGTTTCCCTCAAACACAGGCTTCAACTCGACCATGCCAATGATAACCATATATTCCGAGATCTAAGAATTGAGGTAGACTCTCGGCTGCGTGTCAAAGAGCGGAGCAGCAGAATCCAAAGTAGCGATTGTGGCGGCAATCATCGGGAACGTTGCCGTTGCCGTTACCAAGTTCATCGCCGCCTGGTTCTCCGGCAGTTCGGCGATGCTGTCTGAAGGTATTCACTCGCTGGTAGATACCGGCAACGGCGCGTTGCTCCTGTACGGTCTCCGCCAAAGCCGCCGGCCTCCCGACTTCACACACCCTTTTGGCCATGGGAAAGAACTCTATTTCTGGTCGTTGATCGTGGCCATCACGATCTTCGCGCTGGGCGGTGGGATGTCGATCTACGAAGGCATCTGGCATCTCAACCATCCGGTACCACCGGCTGACCCATTCTGGAATTATGTCGTCTTAGGCTGCGCCTTTTGTTTTGAAGGAACGACCTTGTTGTTTGGCTGGAAAGCCTTTCGCACTGTTAAAGGCAATCGAGGCATCCTGGAAGCGATGCACAAAAGCAAGGACCCCTCAAGCTTCATCGTGGTCTTCGAGGATTCCGGCGCTTTGCTGGGTCTAATGATCGCCTTCTGCGGAGTTTTCCTCGGGCATCAACTAAACAGACCCTACCTTGACGGCATTGCTTCAATCATTATCGGGTTGATGCTCGCCACCATGTCCTTCTTTCTGGCCTTCGAAACTAAGGGACTGTTGATTGGCGAGGGAGTCGACCGCGAAACATTAGGACGCCTGCGCCGGGTCGTTGAAGGCGACGCGGGCATAGCACATGTCAGTCGACTGCTCACGATGTACTTCGGTCCACACGAAGTGCTACTAACTCTGGAAGTGAAATTCCGCGATGAACTTTCTGCAGTTGGCGTCAGAGCGACGGTCAGACGAGTACAAAAGAGCGTGCGAAAAGAATTTCCGGACATTACGCGAATCTATTTTGCGTCTGAATCAGTCGCTGCCGAGGAACCTCATGACAGGCCGCACTGAAATGATCATGCCGAATCTTAATGCAGGCTCTGCCTCCAGCGGAGCCAAATGTTTATAGACTTCGCGGCTAACGCCTGCCTTCAGCTGCGGCGCGCGATCAGCATTCATGCTGATGGGAAAAATTACTTGAGAAGCATGCTATCGCGCCGTCAGCTGCAAGGCTTTGTTGGGCGCGTGCTTAACGCTCAGAGTTATTTGACGCTTTCTGGTACAAGAATAACTATCGCCTCATGATCGATTTTGTCGTGGAGGAAAACCTTCGTAATCGGTTTGTATCCATCCTTTTCGATGACCAACCCGGCATTGAAGCGGAAAGGACTGGTGAGTCCTCCTACTTCAAAACTTCCATCCGAGGCGGTTAAGGTTGAGTCCGAACGCAACTCCGACCTCTCGGCTTTTTCTTTCGAGTAGTCGCCCGCATGATAGAGCGTTACTTTCGCACCTTTGATTGGCGAAAGGTTCGCATCTGGTGAACGTGATTGATCAACCAGCGCTTGTGAGTCGCCAATGGAATCCTTTTGAGCATAAACATGTCCCTTAACCTTGATTCCGCCATCGCAGGCACACAAACCTAAAAGACAGGCGGTCCCAAGCAATAGCGTTAACTTTTGTTTTAGCCTACAAAACATATTAGAACCGCCCAACTACCGTTTGGCGCTCCAGCGGAGCGCAATGTACTGCTGGATGAGTGGGTCTTACCTCTACATTTCGCTCCGCTGGAGCGAAGAACCTTACAGACCGCCGGAGTCTATAAATATTCGGTCCCTCTGGGACCATCAGACGGCTGCGAACGTGCGATGCGAGAAACCGACATTCACAGCCCGGTCCTTCGTTCCAGCTCTTCGGGGTACCGAGCTCCTTGTACCTCAATCTCTGCAGCGGCGCTGTCGATCTCACGAAGATCGGCGGAAGTAAGTTCGACTGAAACCGCTCCGATGTTCTCTTCGAGTCGATGCAGTTTGGTCGTGCCAGGAATGGGAACAATCCAGGGTTTCTGGGCCAGCAGCCAGGCGAGCGCTAACTGGGCCGGCGTCGCATGCTTGCGTTCTCCGATCGAACGAAGCAGATCTACCAGCGCCTGATTCGCTTTGCGAGCCTCGGCCGTAAAGCGAGGAACGATGTTGCGAAAGTCGGAGCTGTCGAAGGTAGTGTTTTCATCAATCTTTCCAGTGAGGAAACCCTTACCAAGAGGACTAAACGGAACGAAGCCGATGCCGAGTTCTTCCAGGGTCGGTAATACTTCCTGTTCGGGCTTTCTCCACCACAGCGAGTATTCGCTCTGGAGCGCTGTCACCGGCTGGACGGCGTGTGCGCGACGAATCGTTTGCACTCCAGCTTCCGAAAGCCCAAAGTGTTTGACCTTGCCCTCTTGAATCAGATCCTTAACGGCGCCGGCAACTTCTTCAATCGCCACCGCTGGGGCAACCCTATGTTGATAGAACAGATCGATGCTATCGGTCCGCAGTCGTTTCAGTGAAGCTTCGGCTACCGCCTTGATGTGCTCGGGCCGGCTATCCGTTCCGCTCTGCTTGTCACCGTCGAACTTGAACCCGAACTTGGTGGCGATCACGACTTGATCCCGCACAGGTGCGAGCGCTTCGCCCAGGAGTTCTTCGTTTTTGTACGGGCCGTAGGCTTCGGCGGAATCGAAGAAATTGATACCGCGTTCCGCGGCCGTTCGAATCAACGATATCGCCTCCTGCTTATCCGTGGCTGGACCGTAACCATAGCTAAGGCCCATGCAGCCAAGTCCGAGAGCTGATACTTCCAGGGTACTTTTTCCTAGTTTGCGCCTCTGCATTGTTGCCTCGACTACTCGGATTTTAGCGAAGCCATATCGATGGAGAACCGATACTTCACATCCGACTTGAGCAATCTCTCGTAGGCTTCGTTGACCTTCTGGATGGGAATGACTTCGACGTCGGAGGTGATCTGGTGTTCGCCGCAAAAGTCGAGCATCTCCTGCGTTTCTTTAATGCCACCGATGGGGGAGCCGGAGAGACTGCGGCGGCCCATGATCAGAGCGAAAGCGGAAACTGCGAGCGGTTTATTCGGTGCACCAACAAGCGTGAGGTTGCCGTCGCGACGGAGCAGATTCATGTAGGCGTTGATGTCATGATCGGCGGAAACAGCATCGAGAATGAAATCGAAACTGCCGGCATGTTTTTCCATCTCGTCTGAGTTGCGTGAGACGACCACCTCATCTGCTCCGAGGCGGAGTGCGTCTTCCTTCTTATTCGGTGAAGTCGTGAACACTACAACGTGAGCTCCGAGCGCATGTGCAAACTTCACCCCCATGTGACCAAGTCCGCCCAGGCCAACAATCCCTACCTTCTTGCCCGCGGTCACGCCCCAGTGACGCATCGGGGAATACGTGGTGATCCCCGCACACAGAAGTGGTGCGACGCCGGCCAGATCAAGGTTGTTGGGAACGCGGAGCACGAATTTCTGGTCAACGACGATGCTGTCGGAGTATCCGCCGTAAGTGACGCCTCCGAGATGCGTGTCCGGAAAGTTGTACGTCAGAATAAAGTTTGGGCAGAACTGTTCCTGACCGGCCTGGCACTCGGGGCAGGTGCGGTCGGAATCGACCATGCAGCCGACCGACGCAAGATCGCCGGGCTTGAACCCGGTAACGGCTGAGCCGACCTTGGTGACACGCCCGACGATCTCGTGACCGGGTACGCATGGGTAGACGGTTGGCATGACCTCATTCCATTCGTCTCGGACCTGATGAAGATCGGAGTGGCAGACGCCGCAGAAAAGTATCTCGATCTGAACGTCGTTTTCCGTGGGTTCGCGTCGCGGGATCGTGGTTAGAGCTAGTGGCGATGTCGCACCGGCAGCAGCGTAAGCTTTTACATTGTTCATGAATCTATTTTCCCTCTGTTTAAGATTGATCTAATTTCATTTTATCTAACGACCATACCTGCCCAACAAGACAGTATTAAGTCACGAAGTCGCGGCGACTGATGCCGTTCATCTGACTTCAATTCTTGTGTGACTACATATTAAGAGGTCGAGACGTTAAGCGCTACCTCCGCCTGTAGGAAGCACGACTTTTGATGTTGGGCGAAGATATGGATGCAGCGAGCGGCAGCGTTCCGCATAGGCTACCAGGACCCATCACATTTCAGTCGCAAGTATAAGAGGCATTTCGGGGAGCTACACCAAGGCGACATCGCGAGCCTGCGAAGCCGAAGTTGAGCTTTAGGAGAGTGAAAATTGCGCGGCTGAACGACAGACGCTTTCACCTTAACGGCATGGTTGGTCAATCGCGCTTAGAGTTTGCCACTTAGCCGAAGGCACTGAAGGAGGATTGACGTAACCAGGTAGGTCAGTGATTCTGCCCCCACTTTGAGCAGTGTTTTTAGTTTGAGCAGAGAGCGCTGCGTAGGTAAGAGCTCTCAGGTCAGGGCCAGCCGGGATGTAATCGGTTACAAATTGGCGAAACTCGTAACCATCCCCGCCACAGAAAATATACTTGTTGACCGCCACTACATAAGTCTTTGCCTCGTCGAACGCAATCGGACCTTTTGCAGACAACCCCTTAAGATCTTTTATTACGTCACCGGAGCCTCCAGACGGATCTCGTCGGAAACTCACACCTGAGACTTGCAGAAATCGACCGTCTCCACGTTTACTGCTGACCGAAGAGTCAAGGATATATTTCTTTAGATACTGTCCTTTTAGCTTGACGAACACTACCTGTGTTTCATAGGCAAAAGTTCGTTCGAGATTCTCAAATGTGATGCGGTCGCAGATTGTGTCATCGATGCGAATCGATCCGCCATTTAGCACCGCGACGTCGGCGGTTATGCCTTTATAAGCCGTCCGCATTGTGTCGGTTAGAAAGTTTCCCCAATCGCTTTCTCGATCGCGGACCGCCTCTTCGGTACCATCGTAGCAGCGGTGGGGCTGAATCGAGATGATGTCGTCCAGGTAGGGACGTGCATTTCTTAGCTTTGCCCGATAAAAGTTTTCAATGTTTTGAGTGAACGCAGGATCGGGCTGGATTGATTCATCGATCAATAAGCTCTCTTCATGAATGTCGATATTCCGGCCATTCTTTAAAACTGAGACCTTCCAAACGGTACGAGCATTTGAATCACCCTTCGTTATGAGTGCGGCTCCGGACGATCCAGGTTCACGATCGAGCGAGTGCTCATGCCCACCGGCTATCCAACGAAAGCGGGGATGTTGCTGTGTGAGTTTCGCTAGTTCGTGATCATCGCTGATATTGAGGTGTGTCAAGCCGACGATCAAATCGGCACCTTCGCGCTCGAGTTGTTCTATTTCCGCACCGGCGATACGCGCATAATCTCCCGAGATCGGTGCGTAAGGTGAATCCTTGTCCCCTTGATCAATGGTGAGACCGAAGATTCCAAGTTTCACTTCTCCATACGGCACGACGATGTGCCGGCTGACGTTGTCTCGCAGAGCCGGCAGCAGGTTTGAATCACTCCGTTCGATGTTCGAAGCGACCCAGGGGAACTTGGATTTGAGTATAGCCTCAGTCAGATAGTCCTTCTCCTTCTCCTTATAATCAAACTCGTGGTTACCAGGAACGACGTAAAGGGGTGCGACATCATGAAGGAAGTTCATCGCGTCAATCATCTGCAACCCATGAAACACGTCGCTCTCAAGCGACGGAGATAAGAAGTCACCCGCATGGAGTACGAGAATCGGAACCTGCGGATTCTGAGTCTTCAGCTGCCGAAGAAGTGCGACCACGCGCGCCAAGCCACCGCGCTTACCAGCCCGCACCGCATCGAGGCGGTAGATATCGTTTAGTTGAACAATAATTAGTTGAGTGGCAGGATTCGCATTTTTCGTTTCGGCTTGTTCAAAACTCAAATACACAGCTCCCACGACTAAAACCACGAGAAGAACCAACAGCAAATTCAACGTGCCGATCTTTCCCTTGAATGTTTGGAGTCGCTCCCGAACTCGTGTCTTGGGTTTTGGTGGTTCGATTACCGCCGGTGCGTGTTCGCCATTGTCTTCTGGTGGGGTGGACCTATTCAATCCGGTTGCTTTGTCTTTCTGGTGGGTGGCTTTCTCCTCAGACATCGCGCTTCTCCGATTTTAGAGGTATCGCATAACTGATGGTGTTATCAGTTATCGGTTTGATGGTAGCGTCTAGAATAAATGACCCAGTGAGTTGACCATTATCTACATCCAGTAAGCATCCGCAACATCTTTTAAGGCCACAACGCTGAACTGAACGTTAATATCGCTGACACTTACGCTCTGTCGGTCATGAATCCCGTCAGCAAATGTAGCCGGAGTAGGATAAGATAGGCGACCGTCTTTCGTCCGTTACAATGAGAAAAGAAAAGAATATTACGATTCCGGAGATTAGGGTTGGGGACACAGCGCCGGGCTTCGTGTTGGCTTTGGCGCAAATGAATCCCCAGCTAAAGTCTTTGTCATTTAGCATCTATTCGCCCATGCCGGGGGTGCACGAACGGCTTGCTAACTCGCCTGAGCGGGCAGCCGCCAATCGGGTCGACGACTTTTTGCATCATGACAATTCTCCCAACGAACATTGGCAAGTCTTAGTGAGTGATTTAACCCATGAAGTCCTGAGAGAGAAAGTTGCCAATCTTCCAAGTCACCTGGCACTGGCGCTGGATTCTAAGTGCATATTTCAGGATGGTTCATTCAAATACATTCCGATGATGGACTTTAAACCACCTCCCAATGCCAACAATCTGGAGTTGCTCAAACAATTGCTCGAGCGACTCGCTTGTAGAGGAATCATCATTGATTCCGGAGCCTCATATCATTTTTACGGCTTTGATTTTTTCGACTACGCGCAATGGCGGGAATTTATGGGGAAATGTTTGCTCGCTCCCTGGCCTGATTCGAGATGGATCGGACACAGCCTCATAGCAGATGGTGGCGACCTGCGGATCTCCGCAACTGAACTCAAGCCGAAGGCTCCCTCCGTATGCGCAATCTTGAGATGAGAGCGGAACGATGAGTTAAATGACTCGGTGAACCTTGAGCTTGAGTGCAAGTTATTGCGTTGGAATCAACATCTCGTATAATTCCGCTCGGTATAATACAAGATGGGGGATCACATATATGGTTCGTGGTGCTAGTCTTTACTTTCATTCGCCTTGTTTCGATGGAATCTCGTCTGCAGTTTTGACGCTGGATTTTCTCGAAAGATCGCAGGATTGGACATTTGAGGAATTACGCGCGGTTAACTACGAGCGTCGAACCAGCTGGCTCTCCATAGAGCATCGGAAACCATTTGCGGTAGTTGATTTTCTTTATCATCCTGACGCAGATTTCTGGGCCGATCACCATCAAACGAGCTTCTTGAACCGATCGCTCAAGCAGCACTTCGAAGAACAAAACAACCCGGATCACATCTATAATTCCAAAAGCGGCTCCTGCGCGAAGCTGCTTTGGAATACTCTGGCGAAACGCTTTAACCACCGAAACAGTCGTTTCGCCGAACTCGTAAAGTGGGCTGATAAGATCGACTCGGCACGCTACAGTTCAGTTGAAGAAGCGATAGTTGGACCGTATCCCGCCTTGAACATAAACAGAAGTTTAGTGATCAGCAAAGACCCAAACTATCCGGCCTGGTTGGTGAGACAACTAAGAAACCAAACGTTGGGTCAGGTAGGACAATTGCCTGAGGTAGTCGGAAAATCAGATGAGGCGAAGACGCTGATAGAAGCAGGCCTGGACCGGTTCTCTCGGACAGTCCGCCTGGATGGCAGAGATATCGCGGTTTTTGATGTGGACAGTTCGGACGTTCTTATTAATCGTTATTCACCGTACCGATTTTTCCCGAAAGCGCGGTACTCACTTGGCATTGTTCGAATGCCCGATGGCATAAAAATTACTGCAATGAGAAACCCATGGCTGGAGTTTCCGAGCGTTTACCTCGGCAAAGTCTTCGAAAGATTCGGGGGCGGTGGTCACCGCCGAGTAGGCTCCCTATTGCTCAGAGGTTCCGATGCTTCTAACGCCGAGGGTGTTATGAAACGATTGCTGCGCGAGATTCGCAAGGAAGAATCCATTAACAAAAAGAGCGTGGCTGCGTGACGATAAAGTTCAACTTCTACGATATCTATGGATTCGCTCTACCTGGCTTTTTGCTCTTAGCGGTGCTGTGGTTGCCTTTTGGGTTGATTGAAGGCAAATGGCCAGATGCTGAGTTCTCTTCCGCTTTGGTGGGAGTCATCATCGCTTATTTCGCCGGCCATGTGCTGCAACAGGTGGCGGGAAATGCGATACCATCTGATTTTCTTGGAGGAAGACATGCCTCAAGCGTGTTCCTCGATGAGAAAGATTCTACTTTTAGCAAAGAGTTTAAAAACAGACTCAGACTTCAGATCCTTTCAACTTTTCAGCTTGACGTGTCCAACGAAGGAGAACGGCGTGACGCCTTTTTCCTATGTCGTAGCGCTCTGATAAAGAGCAAGACAGTCGTTTATGCCGAACAGTTTGAGGGTTTGTATGCCCTGATGAGGGGACTTTGCGCAGCATTCGGGATTGCTGTTGTCTACTATTTCGGTTGGGCGTATTCGGGCGAGCTGCATAGGCTTGTGCCATCGGCGCTAGGAACGTGGCAATTTTCAGGCGTAATAGTTTTAGTGGGATTGGTCCTTGCGTCTTTCGCATTGGTAGCTGCTGACCGGTTCACAGCCTCTAAGAAAGCCTCTCAGAAAGATGATGAACGGACGAAATATGAGAAGTGGACGAAATACGCCAAGCGGTTAATGATTTGGTCCCTTTTTGTAGCGGTCTTTGCCGCAGGCTATTACCTGGGACTGTCCAGCGTTGATGTATCGAAACACCGAGGCCTGCTCATAGCAGCAGCGGTACTCAGTTTCTTTGGGTCTGAGCGCTGTTACGCTGGTTACAAGTCGTTCGCACAAGAGTTCGCAAAAGCTGTATACAGGGATTTCAGCAACTACGATAAACCTGGCGAAGAACCTAAACCCAATCCGAGTCTTGAAACGGAAGAGGATACGTAGGTTCTTCGATGCGAGCGCCACAGCCACCCGGCTCCGTTCCTGTTTTTCCTGGTAAGGAGCGTACACGTTCAGCGTATCGGCCAAGCCAGAGCTCACTGGACTCCCACACGCTTCTCCAACTCTTTCCAACGCGGATCGCTGTGCAACGTTTCCATTAACGGTTCAAGCTTCAAGAACACAAGAAAGACGCTCCTGTCTGCAAAAGCCTTCTCCAGCCACGTGAACGCTTTGTCTTTATCGTCCAAACCTGCATAGACCACTACCAGGTCCCGACCATCCGCTTCCTTCTTTGCATACCGTCTTTCGAGTTCTTTGATTACCGCGTCCGTCTCACTTCGCTGCCCCAGCCTGGCATAAACATGTCCTAACAAAGCCAAAGACGCATTCGATCTATCGGCAAGTTGAGTGCTCTTTTGCGCTTCGGTCAGTGCTTCGGCATACCGGCGTTGTTTGACCAGTATGATTCCTAACGTTTGGTGCGCCGCCCAAAAACCAGGATCGAGGTCAATCATTCTTTGGCATTCCCTGCCGGCCGAATTCAGATCGCCCTTATCGATGTAGATCTCCGCCAGGTTGTTGATGATAACAAGCGATAACGGATCGAGTTCTTCGGCCCGCTTGATTTCACGGAACCCATCATCGAGCCTTCCGATGCCGCGAAGGTATCGTGAATACCAATGGTGGGCCGTTGGGTAATTCGGATTGAGCTCAATGGCGCGGAGAAATTCCCTTTCGGCTGTCGCCTTGTCCCGCTCCAGTAACCATCTAACGAATCCCAGCGTAGCGTGCGGCTCGGCGAGCGTCGGATCGAGCTCGATCGCCTTTGCTGCATACGTAATTGCCTGGGGCATGAGTTCGCGAGGACGCTCGCCAACGTAGTAATAAGAAACCGCGTAACAGTCTGCCAAACCTGCATATGCGAGAGCGAAGTTCGGGTCCTTTTCAGTAGCGGCTCTCAGCAGCTCGGTAGCTTTTTTCAGATTTCCCGACGAGCGCTTATTCCAGAAATAGCGGCCCTGAAGATAAAGCTGGTAAGCGTCGTTGTTGCTCGTATACTGCTTGGTGATTCCGCTCGAATCGGTGCCCGAGAGTTTTACCTGAAGCTTTTCAGTAATAGCCGACGCGATCTCACGCTGAGTGGTCAACAGATCAGAGATCTTTCGTTCAAACTGTTCGCCCCATAACGTCTTTTTGTTTTTGACGTCTATCAGATCGACGCTGATCGTTAAGTTCTCGCCCCGCTGTATGAGCCTTCCCGACATCACAGCATCTACGCCCAGCTCGTTGCCGATCTTTTCTGCGTCGATTTCCTTTCCCTTGTAACGAAACACCGAACTGCGTGGGCTGACCTTGAGATTCGACAACTGCGACAGGCGATAGATGAGCGACTCTGCCAAGCCGTCGGAGAGATATTCCGAATCAGCGTTGCCGCTTTTGTTCTCAAAGGGCAGCACCGCAACCGACTCGATGCCTCTCTCTTTTGCCGGCGTCATGAATCTTCCGCCCAGCGAATAGGCAGCGAGAACGATTCCAATCAGGAGAATCGCCGCGACGACTGGAATGAGAATTCTCCGCCGTCCTCTCCTGGATAACTCTTTTGTCGTACCTGTTAGCGGCTGAAGCGGAAGCGATGTTGTTGGCCCGGTTGCTCGATTGAAGCTGGCGTCGGTGTTGTGAGGAAGGATGCTGGTATGAACTTCGCCCGCATCGAGTTGTGCGGTACTGGATTCACTTGCCGGCGGCGCTGTAACCAAAGCTGCGCCGTCGTTGCGACAGAAGACCAGCGCGTCGTCCGCTTCAACACGATTACATTGGGGGCAGCGTTTCAATCTAGGCGTTAACCTCGTGGTGCCTGGGAGTAGGTGGCTCGAACCCTGAGCCTGACGAGCGACTTGTTAAGGGATGAACAACTTTCAGAAGTTCAGGCGCGCGTAAAGCTAGAGGATTGATGCTGAGGATGTCAACCAAATCATTTGCGTGATGAAGTCAGTATCATCCGCGATAACGCGTAGGTCTCGGTGAGTGGACGATTCAAGTTAGACAAATTTGCAGGTTGAGAAGGGTGGTTTACCCCCGCCTCAAGATCCACAGGTATCCAGGCATGAGAGAAGGAAGTCCTCCTTCGCGAGCAGGTGGCCCTCGCGTGACATGACGTTCAAGTTTTCATTACCATCTGTGTTAAAAGGCGCCCAAGCTCTTGATCCTGGCGCAATGGTTGGATGCTGAGACGCCGCAACTGAGGCGAAAGATGGAAATACCGCTCCGACCTGGGTTTTGTAAATCGTCTCTTGTTCTTAATAGATAGATAATCACCAATGCCGCGTCAGCAATCCAAAACTGACACTCCATCCTTTCCCGAATGGCTTGCACCAATGGCAGCCACTCTTACTCAAGATCGCTTCACAGGAGATGAGTGGCTCTTCGAACAAAAGTTTGACGGCATCCGTCTCCTCGCCTACAAAAACGGCACCGACGTCAAACTGTTTTCACGCAACCACCTTCCGAAAGACATTCCCGCAGTCGCCGACGCAGTGAAAAGTCTTCCCGCTACTCAATTGATTCTCGATGGCGAGATCACCTGGGGCGGCACACCGGTTAGGTATCACGTGTTCGATTGCATGTGGCTCGACGGACGCAATCTCACTGAGTTGCCGCTCGAAGCGCGACTTCAAATCTTGAGAAAGTTGCCGCTGAAGCCGCCGCTCTATCGAGTGGAAACCCTTTCGGATGAATTGCCGTGGGAGCGTGCCGCACGAGAAGGCTGGGAAGGAGTGATTGCGAAGCGCCGCGGCTCGCTCTACGAACATCGTCGCTCGCCGCACTGGTTGAAGATGAAATGCGAGCTGGCGCAGCAACTTGTCGTCGGCGGATTCACGGATCCACAAGGCAAGCGCGTGGGATTGGGAGCTTTGTTGGTCGGTTACTTCGAGGACGACGACTTCGTCTTCGCAGGCAAGATCGGTACTGGCTTTGACACCAAACTGCTACTTGACCTCCGTGCGCAACTCGACCAGATCGAAATTCCTAAGGCGCCGTTTACCAAAAGTGTCGGACTGCCGCGTGTTCGTGCACATTGGGTCAAGCCTAAGATCGTCGTTCAGGTCGGTTTCATCGAATGGACCAAACATAACAAACTCCGCCACCCGCGACTTCTCGGTATTCACAACAACAAGGAACCGCGTGAGGTGGTGAGAGCGTGATACGAAAACGCTGAAAGCGTTGGCTAACTTCAGCCCAGGGTTGCAGCAACCCTGGGGTTTAAGAGAGGCCCCCGGAGACTCGTTCGCAACTCTGAAGGAGTTGCGGACGGCAATCGTCGAACGGTGACGCAACCCTTTCAGGGTTGCGATGGCATAAAACACGATGCGCTTCGTCCCAGGGTTGAAGCAACCCTGGGCTAGAATTAGCCAACGCTTTCAGCGTTTGGTTCTTTAACGGGCCAAGTCTTATTCGCAGGTTAGAGATCCGCTTGAGGTAGTGCGAGAGTGATTAGTCATCCAGAGAAAATCCTCTTTCCCGGGGACGGCATCACCAAGGGAGAACTCGCCTCGTACTACGAAGCGATTGCGCCAGTAATGCTGCCTCACATCCGGCGTCGGCCCGTGACGATGGAGCGTTATCACCGCGGCATAGGCGCGCCCGGTTTCTTTCAGAAGGACGTCTCGAAAGGCTTTCCTGAATGGCTGAAACGCGTCGAGGTTCCAAAGAACGAGGGCACTGTCAATCATCCAATTGTCACTGACGCCCGATCGCTGTTGTGGCTCGCGAATCAAAACAGCATCACGATTCACGTGTGGCCTTCGCGTGCGCCGAACCTCTACAAGCCCGACATCTGTGTCTTTGACCTCGATCCGTCTCGCAATTTTGGTGACAAAGGTCAGTTGGCGGTGCTGTGCCGCGTAGCGCTTGACTTGCGTGAGCTGTTGAAGGAGTTGGGCCTTCCGAGTTGGATCAAAACCACCGGGTCGAAGGGATTTCATATAGCAGTGCCGTTGGACGCAAAGGCGGATTTCGCGACAGTCGCGCGCTTTGCTCATCGCGTTGGTAAGTTACTGGTCGCGCGTGATCCGGAAAATCTCACGCGCGAGTTTCACAAAGTGGATCGCGGAGGTCGCATTCTCGTCGACACCGGTCGCAACGATTACAGCGCCACGTTCGCCGCTGCTTACACTGTTCGTGCAAGACCCGGTGCAACTGTTTCAGCACCATGCACATGGGAGGAAGTAGAGCGCGGTGAAGTGTCGCCAGGAAGTTTCACGATTCGCAGCATGGCCCAACGCATAAAAAACTGCGGCGACCTCTGGTCTGACCTGCTGAAGACCAGGCGATCGCTGCGATTGCCGATCGAGCGGTTGATTAAGATGTTGTGAGGGATAATCGTGCAGGTGTAGGGATGTCCCCCGCGTGCTACAGCGAGATCTAATCCATATAATCTGAATCAGGATCGAGAAATTCAAAGAACACGGAAAGTTAACGGAACATATGGCGACCCAAACATCATCGCCCCAAACATCGACAGTGCAATCAGTTTCACCTGCTAGTCAACGAGTTGCTTTGCGGTGCGCGGGACTCCGGAAGCGGTTTGCCGACGTAACTGCGGTCGACGGTTTGGATCTGGAAGTTTTCGCCGGGGAGTGTTTTGGTCTGCTTGGTCCAAATGGCGCCGGTAAAACAACCACGGTGGAAATACTCGAAGGCCTAACACCTGCGGACGAAGGAAGGGTGGAGGTGCTGGGCCAGCAGTGGAATTCTGTCGGCTATTCAGATAGGGACCGCGCACTTCGCGAACGTGTCGGGGTGCAGCTGCAGGAAACACAGCTCGCAGAGAAGGTTACCGTGGTCGAGACGTTGCGACTATTTCGCAGCTTCTACAAACGTGGTCACTCTGTAGACGAGGTCATTCAAACAGTCGCACTGGAAGAGAAACGGAACGCACGTGTCGGCAAGCTTTCAGGTGGTCAAAAGCAGAGACTTGCAGTGGCCTGCGCACTAGTCAGTGATCCTGAACTCCTGTTTCTTGATGAGCCGACCACTGGCCTTGATCCGCAGGCCCGTCTATCGCTGTGGGACGTGGTCGACAAATTCCGTGAGGGAGGCGGTACCGTGCTTCTGACTACTCACTACATGGAAGAGGCGACTCGTCTATGCGACCGCGTGGCGATCATGGATCATGGGAAAATCATCGCGTTGGGAACGCCGCCCGAACTGATTAAATCGCTGGGTGCGGATCAGATCATCGAATTCCGGGTTACAAAAGAAATTGCTGACGATGTGTTAACGAGTCTTCCAGCCGTGAGTCATTTGCACAAACGAGATGACTATTATTCGTTGACCGTTGCGGAGATGGGCGTTGCGTTGCCGGCGCTGCTTGAAGAAATCAAACGACAGGAGTCAGAACTCGTCTCGTTAACAACGCATCAGGCGACGCTGGAAGATGTTTTTGTGAAGTTGACTGGAAGAATGCTGCGCGAAGGGTGAAGAAGAGCAGGAGGCAGGGGCAGGAGGCAGGAGCAGTCATGATCGTTCACATAGCGAGGGATACTGGTCGTTCAGTCTCGATAAGACTAGTTAGTCCGTTTTCCTGCTCCTGCCTCCTGCCTCCTGCCCCTGCTCCTGTCCCTGTAATCTGTGGATAAGTTTTGGTTCAAAGCACATGCATAAACAGACCACTCAAGTGAATAACCAATCGTTGCATCCTCTGATTGAGCTGACCACGATGCGAGTGCGCGAGTTTCTGCGTGAAAGGGAGGCGGTGTTTTGGGTTTTCGTGTTTCCGGTGTTAATGACCTTTGCACTCGGCATAGCTTTTCGGAACACCGCTCCCGATAAAACATTTGTGGCTATTGAGGCTGATGCGACAAATCCGCGCGTAAGCGAGTTCGCAAATGTTCTCGCACACTCCCCTGAAATCAGCTCATCCGTTCTACCTCCAGAAGAAGCAGCTACAGCATTGAGAAGCGGGAAGGTTGCGATACTCATAAAACCCGGTAGCGATTCTTATTCCATACGTTTTGATCCGACCAGACCGGAGAGCCGTACCGCCAGACTCATCGTTGACGATGTTTTGCAGCGCGCAAAAGGAAGAACCGACATCGTCACAGTCGGAGAAGAAAGGGTCACTGAAACCGGTGCCCGATATGTAGACTTCCTGGTTCCAGGTTTAATTGGTATGAACCTGATGGGAAGCGGCTTATGGGGACTGGGATTTACCGTTGTGATCGCCCGCTCGCGCAAACTGCTTAAGCGTTTTGCGGCGACACCGATGCGGCGTTCGCACTATCTGCTTTCGTTCATCCTTTCGCGCCTGGTGTTTTTATTCCTTGAAGTCTCGGCCGTTGTAGTCTTCGCCTGGCTCGTCTTTGGTTTCACTGTGCGGGGTTCGTGGCTGGGCCTTTCTTTAATCGTCTTACTGGGAGGATTTACTTTTTCAGGAATCGGCCTGCTTATAGCTGCGCGACCGACGACGATCGAAGGAGTGTCGGGGTTGATGAACTTCATAATGCTTCCGATGTGGTTGCTTTCCGGGACATTCTTCTCGTCTGAGCGGTTTCCGCAAGTCTTTCAACCCTTCATCAAGGCCTTGCCGCTCACAGCGCTGAACACACTCCTGCGAGCCCTGATGAACGAAGGGGCACCGCTCTGGGCTAACTGGAGCCAGGTAGCGATATTGCTTGCGTGGCTGCTTATCAGCTTTGTTGTTGCGCTGAAGATTTTTAGATGGCAGTAAAGATAGGAGGCAGGCGCAGCAGGCAGGAGCAGGAGGAAGGAGGGCGTGGTCAGCAGTGATCATAACTAGTCAACAGGTCAACGATGCACGCGAGTTATTACGGCGGTTCCTTAGGCCCACTCGGTTGATTCCGGCAGAGCGGATAGGACGCGATTCAGGGACTCAAATCTATCTAAAACTCGAGTCGGAGCTGCCGACCGGATCATTTAAGCCACGCGGGGCCCTGTACGCCCTAATGAAGAATCTTGAGCAGCGATCTATAAACGGCGTCGTAGCTGCCAGCACCGGCAATCATGGTGCAGCCGTCGCTTACGCCGCAAGTCTGGCAAAACTTCCCGCAACCATATTCCTTCCGCAAAATCCCAACCCGATCAAGCGCGCGCGAATCGTTGCACTTGGTGGGGTCGTGAAGGAGGTTGAGTATCAGTCTCTTGGAAGCGCGGCCGCGGCATTCGCACAGGAACACGATTACTACTTTCTTAATGACGCAAGCGATGAATTTGTTCCTATCGGTACCGCGACGATTGCTGCGGAAATCCTGGACGAGCTGCCAAAGCCGGACGTGATCATCGTACCGATGGGCGATACTGCCTTAATCCGTGGCGTGGCGGCGGAAGCAAAGGGTCGTCATCCTGCTGTCAGAATCGTCGGTGTGCAGGCAGCACAAGCACCAGCGTACGCCCGATCCTGGCAGGAAGATGGGGTAGTTTCGACGGATACTTGCAATACGATTGCGGATGGGCTAGCGACATGTGTCCCGCTCGGGCCCAATGTTCGTGCGATCCGTGAATTGGTTGACGAGGTAAGATTGGTATCAGAAGACGAACTGATTCAAGGTATCCGCACGCTTTTATTCGAGGAGCATCTGATTGCAGAAGGTGCGGGCGCTGCTGCGGCCGCCGCGTATCTTCAGGAACCAACAGCTTATGCGGGCCGCAGTGTCGTGTTGTTGGTTACAGGATCAAACATTCCGCATGAGCTTCTTTCTCACGCGGCAACGGCGCGATAGATTGACGGCCTAACGCCATGGAAGAGTTTCTGGGCAAGCATCTTGGCGGCCGGGTTGAAAAAGCAGTTGACTGAAGAGGAGACAAGGTGACGATCACGGTTTTCCGCCGCCACTTTCGTTGTGTGTTTGCGATCCTGATACTGCTAGCAGGCAGCAGCGTCGTCGTGGCTCAACATGCTTCTGGTGGGGTTTCCGCCGCTGTAAGCCGCTCTAAAAAAGCAACTGCGTATTACCAGCAGGGTGAGAAGCTTTTTGAATCGCACAAGTATCGCGAAGCACTTGGAGAGTACCTAAGGGCTGCGCAATTCGACCCCTCGATGGCAGCAGCTCTTTACCGCATTGGCTGGATCTACAATGATCTGGAGGACTACAACTCTGCCGTGGGTCCGCTCAAGCAAGTTGTTGCACTGCAGCCGAACAATGCAGCCGCAAGTTTTGAGTTGGGTTATGCCTTAAAAAAACTTGAGCGTCTACCTGAAGCGCTGGCTATGTTCAAGCAAACAGTTCGCCTCAACCCCAACTATGCTGCAGCACACTATGAGACCGGATGGATCTACAACGAGCAGAAAAACTATGAAGACGCGGTTAACAGCCTGAAGCTTGCGCTCACAAACGATCCGAATTATGTCGCAGCGCATAACGAACTCGGTTTCGCCTTAAGAAACCTGGGACGCTACCCGGAAGCGATTGCAGAATATCAGGAGGCACTGCGACAGAAACCGGAGATGGGGCTCGCCCATTTAGGCCTCGGCGATGTCTACTACTACAACACGAAGCAGTACGAGGAAGCGGCGGAATCTTATAAACGAGGGCTGGAACTCCGGCCCGGCAACGCCATTGCCCAATACAATCTTGGCTGGTGTTACAAATCTCGAACGTTACGGCGAAGCAGTTGAGGAACTAAGCAAAGCGATTGAGCTGCGCCCCAGCTATGCTGAAGCCTACAATGAGATGGGCTATGCGCTTCATCAGCTGGCCCGCTATGGAGAAGCGATTCAGAAGTATCAAATCGCCATCAAACAAAAGGCTAACTACGCGTCTGCTCATTACAACCTCGGTATGGCATATCTGGCGATCAACGACCGCAACGGGGCTCTCGAGCAATACCGCATCCTCGAGCGTATCGACACGGGACGTGCCACAAAACTTTTCAATTAGATTAAGTAAGCGTCTTGATCGGTCGCCGCCAGAACCCGATCCGAAGCCGCTTAACCTACAGGCTACCGGGCTGACATTAGCGGTTCAGCGTTTTCATTGCACCGGCCCGGCGCCGCCTTAAACTCCATCGTACCGTCGTCCACGCGACCGAAGCGAAGCATTGAAAGGTCCTTCACGTAGTTTTGGTGTAGGCGCCAGGGCGTTTTTGATCCCTGTCGCGGCAGAGTGTGGAGCGCCCGCAGCACGTAGCCGGAATTGAAGTCTATGGCTGGCACCGGCGTGAGCTCGGCGTCGTTAATGCGCGGGGTGCACTGAGCATAGCCGTGCTGGTCCATGTATTTCAGCAGCCGGCAGACGTACTCGGACGTGAGGTCGCATTTCAACGTCCACGACGCGTTGGTGTAGCCGAAGGCGGAGGCAAGGTTCGGGACGTCGCTGTACATCATCCCCTTGTAAGTAATCGTCTGCGACAGCTCCACGGGCACACCGTCAACCGTGAGTTGCAGCCCGCTCATGAGCTTCAGCACCAGGCCCGTTGCCGTCACGATGATGTCAGCGTCGAGCTGCTCGCCAGACTTGAGCTGTAGACCAGTCTCAGTGAAGGTTTCAATCTGATCGGTGACAATCGTTGCCCGGCCGTCACGTATCGCGTTAAAGAGGTCGGAATCAGGGATCAGGCACAGACGCTGATCCCAGGGGTTATATTTTGGCGAGAAGTGCTTGAGGTCGTATTGCGCGCCGAGGTGGTTCCGCACTCCCCGCGCCAGCATCCGCTTAAAGAGATCGGGCCGCGTCCGCGCCAGGTTGTAGAAGAACTGCTGCAGCAACACATTCTTCCAACGCGTGAGCACGTAGGCTGCGCGGGCTGGCAGCACGCGGCGCAATGCGTTCGCCAACTTGTCCTCGGCGGGCCGCGAGACAACGTATGTGGGTGAGCGCTGCAGCATGGTGACATGCGCCGCCTTTTCCGCCATTGCAGGAACAAGCGTGACGGCGGTAGCGCCGCTGCCGATTACGACCACGCGCTTGCCTTCATAGTCGAGAGCGTCCGGCCACTTCTGCGGATGCACAATCTGGCCACGAAATCTCTTGACGCCAGTCCAGTCCGGAGTGTACCCAGCCGCATAGTCGTAGTAACCCGTGCAGAGGTAGACGAAGTTGCAGCTGAACTGGACGACTGACTTCTCTGGGCCGTTTTCGGCTTCCCCCGTATCGGCCTCTATCGTCCAGCGCGCGTATGCGGTCGACCACGAAGCGTGTCTCACACGGTGTCCATAACGAATCTCCTTGCCTACGTCGAACTCGGCGGCGGTATCGCGAATGTAGTTGAGAATGGATGGCGCGTCGGCAATGGCCTTGGCGTCGCGCCAGGGGCGGAATCGGTATCCGAGCGTGTACATGTCGGAGTCTGAGCGGACACCGGGATAGCGGAACAAGTCCCAGGTGCCGCCCAACGCGTTTCGCCCCTCAAGGATGACGAAACTCTTCCGCGGATGCCGCTGCCGCAGGTGGCAGGCGGCGCCAACTCCGGAAAGACCAGCCCCCACGATCATGACGTCGAAATGTTCCATGCTCAGCCTTGGACTCCTACTGCGTTGTCACCCTTGTTCGCGTTTTATGAAATCGTACTTATCACAGAACGTCGGGTTTGGAAACGCCGAATCGCGCGAGATTAAACCCGCCAGCGATTAGGAGCCAGGCATGTTCGGGTTGGTGGGCTACCGGGACCGGCGCCATGGACCATTACGATTTCGAGATCAGACGACTGGCCCGGTGACGCGGCCTTGAGATCGACCTTTGCCCCATCGCCGCTCATCGAATTTTACTGAGTCAGCAGCCTGGTAAACGAGAGCGAAGCCAACTTCCATGTACCGCTTTGCTGCACGTACACTTCTGTAACCACGAAGGGATTAGTGACCTCATTGCCGCCAACAACTGCGACCAGGCGAATTTTGTTCAGAAGGATAGCTGTCTGATCAATGATCTGCACCGACACTTCCTGAATTTCTGCATTCTTGTATTGAATCGCTCCGCTTCTGATGACATCAAGCTCCTGCTTCTTAGACACGGTTGCACCCATGTGGACAAAGACAGCCTTTTCATGAAGCAGGGCATCGAGCGAATCTACCTTACGTTCCGACATCCATTGCCACTTCTGTTTAGAGAGATTAATAAGCTCTTGTTCCGAATTCTTGCTGCTCATCGAAGAAGGGATTTCTTTTTTTTGCGGTGTGTTGCTGTTGCCATTACTTTGGGCGCTTACCGAACTGGTAACCGTTGCTATTGATAGCGCAAGACAGCTGAACATCACCTTTACGTTTCTGCGTTGGTTTTTTTTCATACTTCATCTCCTATTTCTTCGGCGGCGCCTCAACGCCTGAGAAGGCTAGCACGACGTCCGGCAGGCGCTGCCCCTTAATTTCGATTGCCCGTACTGCCGAGTTCAGTTCAGCGATTTCAGAGGGCGTGAAGCGAACGCCGGCCGCACCGCCGTTCTCCACCATGTGAGCCATCTGGGTCGTCCCAGGGATCGGCACGATCCACGGCTTCTGCGCCATCAACCAGGCCAGCGCGATCTGCCCGGGAGTGGCTTCCTTACCCCTGGCCCACGTCTTCAGGAGCTCAACGAGTTGCAAGTTGTGCGGAAGGTTGTCAGGAGAGAAGCGGGACTCCACGCCGCGAATATCACCCGGCGCGAAGCGAGTGTTGGCGTCAATCCAGCCGGTCAGGAACTGCACGCCGAGCGGGCTCCACGGCACGAAGCCGATGCCAAGCTCCTCGCATGTTGGGATCACTTCCTTCTCCGGACCACGCCAAAGCATGGAATATTCGTTCTGGACAGCAGTGACGGGCAGTGCTGCATGAGCACGACGCAGCGTCTTAAGCCCCATTTCCGAAAGGCCCCAATGCAGGACCTTGCCCTGATCCATGAGTTGCTTTACGACGCCGGCAACATCCTCAATGGGCACCTCCGGGTCAACACGATGTTGATAGAGGAGGTCGATGCGATCGGTGCGGAGCCGCTTGAGCGACCCGTCGACTGCACGCTTGATGTGATCAGGCTTGCTGTTGAGGCCCGGGCGTCGCTCACCGGTCTCGAGATCGATGTTCCAGCCGAACTTCGATGTGATAACTACCTTGTTGCGGAAGGATGCGATGCTCTCACCCAGGATACGCTCGCATTCGAAAGGTCCGTAAGCCTCTGCGGTGTCAAAGAACGTTACGCCGCGATCATAGGCGGCGCGGATGATGTTGATCATCTCGGGACGGTACGGCACGGTCGTTTCATACGTGCGGCTCATGTTCTGGACTCCCAAGCCGATCGATGAAACCTCCAACGTGCCCAACCTTCTTCGCCCTGGCAAAGGATCCGCCGCACCCTTCTCACCAGTTCGCAGCTTACTTTGTCCCTCAGCTTGGGAGCGCACCTCATTCTGCGAAGCCGCTAACGTCGCTAAGCCGGCGCCCGCAATGATGGTCGTCGCGATAAAACTGCGCCGGCTGATTCCATCACTTTTCTGATCGATTGATTGCTTTTTCTTCATCTTACTCCCTGAGGAGCGCTCTTTAAGTATTTCGTTTTGCTTCGCTGAGCAATTTGACCATCGCCGGGTCGCGATGATCGAAGAAGAGGCTTGTACCAGTGTCGAGCTGCCTGATGGTGTCCATATCTTCCGGTGTCAACTCAAAATTAAATATGTCGAAGTTCTCCGCCATGCGGTCCTTTCGAACCGATTTGGGAATGACGATGATGTCCCGCTGCGTCAACCATCTGAGGATGACCTGCGCAACCGTCTTGCCGTGCTTCTTCGCGATTGAAAAGAGCACTTCGTTGCCGAAGATATTGTTCTTTCCCTCCGCGAATGGTCCCCAGGACTCGATCTGAATATTGTTTTCCGTGAGAAACTTCTGAGTCTTCACCTGCTGGTGGAACGGATGCGTCTCGATCTGGTCCACAGCGGGCACCACTTGGTTATGGACAATGAAATCCATTACACGGTCGGGATGAAAGTTGCTGACGCCAATGGCCTTGATCCTACCCTCGCCATACAGATCCTCCATCGCGCGCCATGAGCCAAAAACATCCCCATGCGGTTGGTGAATGAGGTAGAGGTCGAGATAGTCGAGCTGCAGACGCTTCATCGAGCGGTCGAACGCTCTTTTTGTCTTCTCGTAACCGGTGTCTGCGATCCAGAGCTTGGTCGTCACGAAAAGTTCATCGCGCGGCACGCCGCTCGACCGTATTGCATTACCGACCGCTTCCTCGTTGTCGTAAGAGG
>Ga0070698_100000818_pt1 | contig 33993 bp, 28 predicted proteins | sample KBSK1502metaG_FD_65477 | JGI IMG/M metagenome (GOLD analysis project Ga0070698, IMG submission 65477) | Corn, switchgrass and miscanthus rhizosphere microbial communities from Kellogg Biological Station, Michigan, USA - KBS K1-50-2 metaG | ecosystem: Host-associated > Plants > Roots >... | reverse complement strand
GCGCAGGAACGCGGATCGGTCGTAGCGTTGCAGTGCCATTTGCGCCATCGCGAACAAGTTCGATGCCCCCACGGGTGCGCAGAGCAAGCCCACTGCCAACTAACGAGCGCGTGCGCGCAATCCGCGGCGCGTGGTTCGGTACGCCTTCGAGACGGCGAAACGAACGAGCTGCGCACGGTCGGAGACCTCTTTGATCGCGACGGTCGCGTTGCCACAAGCGAGCAGACCCGAGCGGTCCGCGGCGCGCTGACATGCGACAAGGTAGGCATTCGCATCCATGGCCTGGGGCGGCGTTGCCGCGAGCAGCTCGGAGACGCGGCCGCGCAGCGTCACCGGAATGGCGCCGTGAACGCGCTTGGCCTCGTCGGCGACGGTCGGATCGACATTCGGCTGCGGCGCGAACGCGTGACGCAGAGCCGCGACCATCAGCGCGAACGCCTCGGCGTCGACGCCGGCGGCAAACGCCCGTCGCGCACGAGCCAGCTCGACGACGCGGCCGACCTTGAACCGAAGAAGCGGGTCGTACTTCGCATCGCCATCGACGGCGCGGACCGCCGCGAGGCCATCGCCGATCACGATGACAGGTGGCGATGCGAGCACGACGCGTACGTCATCACCGACGCTGGGGTGAGTGAACTGCAGCGTCGCCGGACCGCCGAGCGCCTTGGATACCTTCGGGTAGAGCACGCCGACGGTCGCGTAGCTCGTCGCCGAGAGCCGCGTCGCGTCTTCCATGCCGGCACGGCGCAGCGCCGTGTTCGGATCCGGCGCGAGCCGCGAGTACGCCTCCGCAAGAATGTCGAGCAGCGCGGCGAGTGGCCCCTCATTCGGATCGTCGATCACGGCATGGTGCGTCGCCTCGTCGAGCGCGCCGCCGTATGCCTCGTCGAACGCCATCGGGCGCGGCGCCGTCTGCGTCATGAATTGTTCGTCTTCGGCGGTGAGCGGCAACTCGAGTGCGCGCGCGACATCGAAGATCGCGCGGGCATCGTCGAGCCGATCGGCGGTCAGATACGCGCGCGCGAGCTGGAGCATCTCCTCCGGCGACTGCTCCGCTTCGACGAGCACCTCGAGGGATTCGAGCGTCGTCGCTTTCGGCGCGAGTTGCATGAGCGCGCGCCGCGCCTCGATGGCGTCATTCGAATCACCGCCGATCTCGACGGCACGCTGATACGCGGTCTTCGCTTCGGTGTTGCGCTGACGCGAGCGCTCGACATCACCGAGCCGGCGCCAGAGCTCCGCCTGCCGCGGATCGCGCGATCGCCCCGATGCCCATGATTCGAGCGCACGCTCGAGCCACGCGGCCGCCGTGTCGGCATCGCACGCGGTGAGCACGATGCCACTTGCGGAGTTGACGGCGTCGATATCGAACGGGTAGGTCGCCATCAGCGCCTCGGCCGCTTCACGCGCGCGCACGAAATCGCCAGAAGCCGCGAACACGTCCGCCGCTTGCAGCATCAGCTCGCGATGCGACGCTTTGTCGGCCGCTGCAAGCCGTACGCACGTCTCGGCCATCTCGAGATCCGCGTTACGCTCGCGCTGGGACGCGAGCAGCTTGCGCAACACGTCGACGTTGCCGTCGGCGGCTTTGCTCCAGTACCGCTCGGCGTCCTTGGGATCGGACATGACCTCGAGCGCGAGGTCGCCGAGCGCTTCATACAAGCGCGCGCGATCCGCCGGATCCGTCGTGTTGACAGCTTCCCGCTCGAAGCATTCGATCGCGCGCACGAGATCACCGTTCTCCATCGCATCTGCGCCGAGCGCGTGCCAGGCCGGTGGACATTTCGGATCGAGGCGAACGGCGGCTTCGAAATGTTTGATCGCGTTTGCCGGGCGCAGTGCGCGAATCTCGGCGTGGCCCGCATGCACGAGCGCCTGCGCGACGCGCGCGGCGTGGCGCGGCGCATCAGGATGCTCGGCGAGCGGCGCGAGATAAAGGATCGCTTGCCGCCACAACTTGCGCTCGACGCAGCTCTGACCGAGATCGAGCGTGATCGGCAGCGAATGGCGATCGAGCAAGTGCGCCTCGTGCAACAGCCGGTGCGCCTCTTCGGTATCGCCCGTCGCCGCGACGATCATCGCGCACTTGTGCGCGAGCGGCGCGAGCCTGCGCTTCGGCAGTGCATCGTCGGGCGCGGACGCGAGCAGCTGCTGGAGGTGCTCGCGTGCGGCCGTGAGGTTGTTTGTCGCGATCAATAGATCAGCGAGCGCGATGTTGGCATCGACGTCGAACGGGCGGACCTCGAGGACCGCGCGAAGGCGGCGCTCGGCGGACTGGGTGTCGCCGCTCGAAATGTCCTGCGCCGCGCGCTGCAGATCGATCGTCGCGCGCACTTCCTCGAGCTCCTCGCGCACGCCGTCGACGATCTCGGCCGCTTGCTCGAACGCACGGATCGCAGAATCAAGCTCGCGTGCCTCGCGATAGCGGCGTCCAGCCTCGGCGTATGCGGTGGCCTGCGCACCCGGATCTTCGGTCGCAGCTGCGTAGCGCTCGAGAGCTCGGGCGTGCACGACGGGATTTGGATCGTGCGACGCCAGCCACACGAGCCGCTCGAGCGCCGGCCCGTACATCGGATGATCGACAAGCAACTCGTCGAGCACGGTGGCGGCCGATGCGCGATCGCCGCACGCGTCGTCGAGCACGATCGCATAGCGCAGGCGCAGCCCGGCGAGGTCGTCGGGCGACGTCGCGCGCGTAGCTGCGTCCTCGATGCGCGCCGCGAGTAGCGCGGCTGCATTGGCACCCTGGCCGGTACGAGCGAGCATGTCGGCGTGGTCGAGCACCGCGACGAGATCATCGGGCAATAGCTGCGCCGCGGCGACCATCGCTTCGGTTGCGCCCGCACCATCGCCCGCCTCGAGGAGTGCACGCGCTTGACCGCGAAGTAGCGTCGCCTTGTCGACGGTGTTCGACGAGCGCCTCGCGAGCTCGCCGCGGACATCGGCAAGCTCCTGCCAGCGCCCGAGCTGCTCCAGCAGCTCTTCGAGGTTGCGCCACGCCTCCTTGTCTTCGGGGCGATGTGCGAGCACGGCGCGATACGCATCGGCGGCGCGCTCGGGCTGGCCATTCTCGCGATAGAGCTTGCCCGCCGAACGATACGCGGCGGTCGCTTGCTCCTTGTTCGCGAGCATGCCGATCCGCTCGAACGCTTCGGCTGCCTTTTGCACCGCGCCCAGGCTCACGCAGCGCGATGCGAGCGCTTGCAGGTGCTCGACGTTATCGGGGACCAACGCGACCAGCTGATCCATCGCTGCGACCGCTTCGACAGGACGATCGAGCGTCTCGAACATCCGCACGAGCACCTCGAGGAACACCGCTGCGGCGTCGGGCTCATCCGTCAGCGCGCGCCGCACTTCTTCGCGCAAGATGCCGACCGCGCGCTCGCGTAGCGCGGGCAATCCGGCGACAGCACGCAATCGCCGCCGCACGTCGTTATTGCCGGGCGCGAAGCGCACGCGATTGATGGCGTCTTGCAGCGCTGAGACGATTTCGTCGTCGCTGCTGAGACTGGTCAGCGGCTGCCAGCCGCGACTGCGATCATCACCCACCCGTCTAGTCTAGGCGAGACCGCACCGAGAATCTGCATCCTAGGGTTTTGCGATCACGCTCACGCATCAGAACCTATCGGACGCCTGTCACCGCTAGAATCAAGCTGGTGCCGCGTGGGCCCTACATCGTCAGTCGCAGGTACGACTGGCTATTTTTTCTCGCTCCGCCGATGCTGTCGCTCGCGCTGGGAGTCCTCGTCTCGGGGACATCGCTCGCGAGCGACGTCCGGTTGCTCGGCGGCGAACGCGACACGCTTGTTGGCTTCTTCATCGGCACGGTGATTCAAGCGCACCTCGTCGCCGTCTTCTTTCGAAGCCACGGCAATCCTGCGATCCGCAGGCTCTACCCGATCCGCTTTCTCGTCGTGCCGATCGTGCTGTGGCTCGCGATCGTCGTCTCGCCGTGGATTGCTGTCGCGAGCACGGTCGTCGCCACGTTCTGGGACGTCTGGCATTCCGGAGCGCAGACGTTTGGCTTCGCGCGCATCTACGAGCGCAACGCCGGCACGCCGCCCGAGCTCGGCCGCCGCCTCGACTTCTGGCTGCAGCAATTACTCTACGCCGGGCCGATCCTCGCCGGCGCGACGTTGATGGATCACGTCGATTCGTTCAGCAAGTTCGACGAGATTGGTGTCGCGCTGTTCACGTCGGTGCCCGCGCGCGTGCAGAGCCATCATCGCGAGCTGACGTTCGCCGTGCTCGCGATCGGCAGCGTGCTCGTGGTCGCCTATGTCATCACGTATTGGCGGCTCGCGAAGCGCGGCGATTGGAAACCGCCGTGGCTCAAGATCTGGCTCGTCGCATCGACGGGCTTCGTCTCGCTTTACACGTGGGGCTTCAACTCGTGGGGCCAGGCGTTTCTCATCATGAACCTCTTCCACGGCGTGCAGTACCTCGCGCTCGTGTGGGCGATGGAGGGAAAGCGCATCGCGGCGCTGATTGGCCTCGGCAAGTACCCAAGCCTGGCGCTTGGGCTCTATCTCGGGAGCGTCGTCGCGTATGGCTTTGGCGTGCAGGCGCTCAGTCCCGACATCACGACGCTGTGGGCGATCACGATGGTCGTGTCGCTCATGCACTTCTGGTACGACGCGTTCATCTGGTCGGTGCGGCGCGCGCAAGTGTAGGGTAGAGGTCTATGACGCTGGAGCCCGGGACAACGCTCGGCAACTATCGCGTGATCGGCCCACTCGGGCGCGGCGGCATGGGCGGCGTGTGGACCGTCGAAGATGCCAGCGGCCAGCGCTACGCGCTGAAATCACCCGCGATGGACATGACGGCGGATCCGGCGCTGCTCAAGCGATTCGCGCGCGAAGCAAATGCGCTGCGCATGATCGAGCATCCAAACCTCGTCGCGGCGATCGACGTCTTCGTCGAGAGCGGCTGCTTGTATCTCGTGATGGAGCTCGTGCCCGGCAGAACGCTCGGCAAGGTCAACGCGGAGGGCGCGATGCAGCCGCGCCGCGCGCTCGTGATCACGCGCCAGTTGCTCGAAGGCCTCGGCCACGCACACGGCCAAGGTCTCGTGCATCGCGATCTCAAACCCGACAACGTGATGCTCGTCGACATGGGCGGCTGGGAGCGCGCGAAGATCGTCGACTGGGGTCTCGTCAAATTGATCGGCGATGCCGAAGCTGCGATGGGTGGCGGGAAGCTGACGCGCACCGGGTACGTCTCCGGCACGCCGACGTACATGGCGCCGGAGCAAGCGCTTGGCAGGGCGGTCGATGGTCGCGCCGATCTGTACGCGCTCGGCGTGATGCTGTTCGAGATGCTGACGGGACGGTTGCCATTTGAGAGCGACGATCCGATGGCGCTGATGCGCATGCAGGTCAAGCAACCGCCGCCTCGCCTCGACGAGCTCGCACCTGGTGCGCCGTGGATCACGCCGCCGCTCGTCGCGCTTCTCGACGGTGCGCTCGCGAAAAAAGCGGACGACCGCTTCGCGAACGCGCAGCTGATGACGAGCGCGCTCGACGCTGCGTTTCAGTCGCTCGATCACGTGTGATGCAGCTAACAGCGGATGACGTGCGCTTGCATCGCACTCGATCGCGGTGATTAACTTTGGCGATGAGGTGGCTGCTCGTGTTGTTGGCGGGCGCTGGATGCGCGAATGACCCGGGGGAGCGCCCGGCGACGTGGGCGTATCTGCACCCGGCGATCGTCGCGCCGAACTGCGCGACATCGAGCTGCCACAGCCAGCTCGTGCAGACCGCTGGCATCGCGTTCGACAATCGCGAGACCTCGTACGATCAGCTGCTCGAGCTGCAGTACGTTGTGCCCGGCGATGATGCGAGCGCGCTGTTGCCGCTGCTCGAAGGTGACGAGCGCACGCGCATGCCGCCCGATGCGCCGCTACCCGCCGCCGATATCGCGCTCGTGCGTGCATGGATCGAAGCAGGAGCACCGCCGTGAAGTGGTGCGTCATCCTGCTCGCGACCGCGAAGGTCGCTGCCGCGTATCCGCAGTTCCAGCTGTCGAGCGGAACCGCGCAGTGCGGGCAATGCCACATCTCACCGGCCGGCGGTGGCCTGCTCACCGCGTGGGGCCGCGACGAGAGCGGCGATTCGCTGTCGATGACGGGCGGTGACGGTAGCTTCTTGCACGGCGCCGTCGAGCTGCCGAGCTGGCTCGCGATCGGCGGCGATTTTCGCGTCGCGGCACTCGCGAACGAAACAGGCAGCAGCGGCGGCACCGAGCTCGCTGCATTTCCGATGCAAGCGGATGTCTCCGCGCGCGCGATCGTCGCGAGTAGCGTGTCGGTCGTCGGTGTGCTCGGCGTGCGCGGTGCGGTGCGCTCGGGCGCGCCCGATTCGCCGCAGACGGATCCGCCTGCAGGCAATGCAACGAGCCCGTCGCTGCGCAGCTATGTCGTCGCGCGCGAGCTCTACGCGATCTGGTACGCCGAAGACAAAGGCGGGCCGTACGCGCGTCTCGGTCGCTTCGCCGCACCATATGGCTTGCGCCTCGCCGATCACACCGCGTACGTGCGGCGCTACCTCGGCTACAACTTGCTCGAGGAGACGCTCGGCATCGGCGGCGGTTGGATTGGCGGCGGTTGGGAGCTGCACGCGACCGCGTTCGCACACGACGCGCTGCAAGACGCGACGCGCGAAGAAAAAGGCGCCGCGCTCATGTTCGAAGCGCAGCCCGGCGACATGCTCGCGCTCGGCGCATCCGCGCGCCTTGGCATCGGCGCCGATGACACGCGCATGCAAGCGGGGCTGCACGGCAAGCTGTGGCTCGAAGGCGCAACGCTGCTGCTACAAGGCGAGATCGATGGTGTGCGCCAGACGTTCGATGCGGGCGGCTCGCGCTATCAGCTCGCAGCCTACGCCGGGCCCGTCGTGATCCCGACGAAAGGGCTCTACACCGGCATCGCGTACGAAGCGTTCGCCGAGGATCTCGAAGTTCACAGCGTCCTGCGCCAGGCGATCACGGCGTGGGTCTCGTTGTTTCCGCGCGCGCACTGGGAAGTGATGTTTTCCGCTCGCGGTCAGCGCATCGGCCCCGACGAGCATGCGATCGCCTGCATGCTCCAACTCCACTACACGATATGAAGCGGCTCGCACTCCTCGTCGTTGCAGCGTGCGGCGCCGATGTGCCGGCGAACCCGACGTACTTCTCCGACGTGCAGGCGATCGTGCGTGCGAACTGCGTGCGCTGCCACGGCGCGGAACCGTCGCAGCCAAAGATCGCGCGGTTTCGCCTCGACCGCTACGTCAAGAACGACACCGCGACATTCGATCTCTACGACTACTCGATGGGCGCAGATTCGGCGCTGCTGCGCGTCGCCGTCGATCAAGAAACGCCGGCGATGCCTCCCGACTATGCGTTGACCGATCGGCAGCGCGAGATCCTCGAGCGCTGGGTTGCGCAGGGCAGCCCAAAAGGCACGCGCGAAAACCACATGCCGCAGATGGATCTCATCGCGCCGCTCGGTGCGACGACCGCCGATCAGACGCTCGACATGACCTTTCGCGCGTGGGACGCCGATCTCGACGGCCTGTTCGTGCAGCTGTGGGCACACGACATCGCGAACAACGAAGACATCCCGCTCGGGATGCAGACAGGCGGCGGCGAGCACGACCTCGCGATCGATACAGGCACGCTCGCATCGAAGCGCGACTTCGAAATCTACGCGGTGCTCGACGACGGCTACTTCGACGACCCCGAACAAAACAAGGTGCGCACGCCGCTGCTTCCGAACGTCTACGTCGATCACGGTATTCGCGGCACCGCGCCGACGGTCAAGCTGATCACGCCAAACGGCGGCGACACGCTGTTCGGCAGCGTCTCGATCACGTGGAGTGCGACCGACCCCGATACGGATCCGACGAACGGCACGCCCGATGTGCTCAAGATCTCGATCAACCTCGTGCGCTTCGATGCGAGCGGCGCCGAGGTCAGCGTGGAGCCGATCGCAAACGCTCTCGCGAACACCGGTTCCTACGTGTGGACGATTCCGGCGACAGTCGCAACGACAGACGCGAGCGGCGCGCCAATTCCGTACAAGATTCGCGTCGTCGCCGTCGACACGCTGGGCGTTCCGAACAACATCCGCAGCGACGACTCTGACTACATCCTCTACCTCGCGCAGTCGGTGACGACGACATATACCTGGGCCGACATCCAACCGCTGACGACGAAGTACTGCGCGGATTGCCACAGCGATCCTGCGCGCACCGTCGCGATCGATTACTTCTGCTTGCTCGAATACGAAAAGGGCGAGGCGGTGCCGCCGTGCGCGGCCGGCGACGTCGGCGCCTACGAGCAGCGTTCGCTCGTGTATCAGCGCACGGTCACGCTCAAGAACATGCCGCCGGCAACCGCGCCGCAGCCGACGCAAGCCGAACGCGACAAGATCGCAAACTGGATCCTCGGCGGCGCGCCGTATGGCAGTGGGCCCGCCGACGCGCATCCCTCGCTCGTGTGGATGGCGCCGGGCAATACGGTGCTCGATGCTTCGACGACAGGCATGGCGACACTGATGTGGACCGACGCAGATGCCGAGGCGCTCGTCGCAGATCGCATCGAGTATGCGAAGGTCAACGGCCCACCGGGATGCAACCTGTCGACGGGTTGCGGAAGCATGATCATTCCGACGTGGAATCTCGTGACGATGAGCAGCGTCAGCGGAGTGTCGGCCGCGCAGTCATACTCGTGGAGCAGACCGGCCGAAGGCGCGGGCTGCTATTGCGTGCGCGGCATCGTCACCGATTCTGCGATGCAGAGCACGACCGTCATCGCGAACAAGCCGGTGCGCTTTTAGTAGAGCCAGAAGCACTCGAGCGTCGCCTTCGCGTCGACGCCCCTGCCGTTCTTGTTCGGCGAGAAGTACACGACGGTGAATCCCGTCGGTCGCTTGCCCATTGGATCCGAGCCCTCTGGCCTGCGCTTGCCAACCTCCATGATGCATTGATAGGGCGCTGAGTCCTGGCCCGGCGAGCAATGGGTCTGCACGCGCCACGTCGGGTGCTCGTCGATCACGCTTCGCACGAGCGCGCCGAGCGTCGGTTTGCCGCCGCATTCGGAATCGCGGTGCGTCTCGAGCGGGAGCTTGATCGCGGATGTCGAGAGCGTGCTCGCGATCGGATCATGATCGAACGCGGCGAAGATCAGCGGGAGTAGATGGAGGCACCACATGTGCTGCTACTCATCAAGGCGCGTGCCGCGCGAAGCCTGCTTCAGTGAAGCCAACACGTGCCAACGCAGAACCTCAACGCGCCAACGCATGGCGACTACACCTGCCGGTGATGCGCGGTTACGACGCCGCAGCACCGCGCCGGTTGCACGTAGCACGTGAGGGGTTGCTGTAGACGCGAATACAGCTGGCCAACGATTCCAGGCACGAGCCGGTTCGCGCCCACGCAGCGCACGCGTCGACGACGATCGATTTGCCCCGAGGTCAGCAGCGGTCGGGAGAGCGAATCCGTTCTGCTGTCGTGTGGCCTCCCGGGCGTGGGCTATTCAGCACGCTGCAAGGCGGCGACCTTGCCATGACCACATCTTCACCGTTCGGCAGGTCGCGAACGCGCGATACAAGTCTCGCGTGACGAGAGCGTGAGCGTTCTGCGGTCACGAGCCTCCCGGGAGGGCTTCGTTGATCGATGTCGCGTGGCATCTGCGCAGAGCGCGAGCGTACTGCAGGCGCTACCCACCGGCGCGGTTCCGTGATCGATTCGTCATTCGAGAGTCACGCGGCAGGTCCCATCGCAGATCGTCTTTGGTCAGGCGGCAGATCGCCATCGAAGACCGCTATGCGCATCGACGAAGCGCCTCGCGGATCAGTATCTCTAGCTCAGCGTCTGCGCCCACGTGGGCGCAGGCTGTGTCGACAGCGGCCTTAGCAAGCCTCGGTGGGTAACCGAGCTGCGTAAGCGCTTTGGTCGCGAGCTTGATGTTGTCGTCGGCGTCGCTCGGCTCCGTTGCGCCGCGCGCGAGCACCGCCTTCACAAGCGAAGCGACATTGAAGTCTGCGTCGGCGCGTGCACGGATCTCGAGCAGCGCTTCGTGCGCGGCGCGGGGTTTGTAGCCGAGGTCCACGAGCGCACGTTTCGCTTGTTCGAACGCCACAACTTCGTCGAAGCGTGTCGGCTTCGATTTCGATGTCGCGTGCGCCGCGACGTGAGGCGCCGGCGAAGGTTCGGCGACCACGATCGGAGCTTGCAACAGCGGCTTGCCATCGCGTTCGAAGTGCAGCTCGTCGGGCGCGCGGCCCGAAATCGATAAACGACGGTCGTGCAGGAGTTGATGATGGCCCGAGCACAACACGAGCAAGTTCGATGGATCGTGATCGCCACCGTGTGCGCGATGGATGATGTGGTGAATGTCTAGGTTGCGTGTTGCGCGGCAGCCGGGCACGCGACAACGGCCACGATCGCGAGCCCAGACCTGCTTGCGAATGGGTTGCGGGATCGACTTCGTGGTCTTGCCGTTCTCGTCGACGAGAAGCGCATCGCATTCGGCCAAGCGGGTGTCGTCGGCATCGATGGGCACGCGCCGGCCTCGGCCGTCTTGCCACGCGCGATTGCAATCGTCGCAACGATGAATCACGACACGATGCGCGGGCTGCGGCGGCGTATCGTTCGCTGCGCTCGGCTGAAGAAAGCTCCGGCACAACATCTCGATGAACTGGACATCGTCGATGTGATGGCCGAGCTCGTCGGCGGCGGCCGCGCGACACTGGTGCACGAGTGCATCGACGCGCGGTGGCAGCTCGACGACAAACCTGCGCGTCATCAGCTCGGGATCCTGCGCCGCGTCGGGATCGTCGCCCTTCTTGCGACCTGCGACGAGCTCCTCGATGTCTCGCAGATTCTTGCCACGCGCACGCGCGAGCCACGCGGCTTCGGTTGCGGGCGTCATCACGCGACTGAGCTCCTTCGCCGCAGACCACGACATCCGTCCGTGACGCAGCTCCTCTTCGAGCCCGCGGAGCTCGCCGAGCTCCTTCGCGACACGCAGCCGCTCCATCGCAGTGCGTGGCGCGTATCCAAAGACGTCTTCGAGATATTCGAGGACCGTCGAGAATCCAAGCTTTCGCCAGATGCGTTGCTTCTCCGCTTCGCGGAGCCATCGCGCTTCCTCGACATCCAATCCCGCGCGTCGCTTCGCGATCGACCGCAGCTGCCGATCGATCTCGCGATAGCTCACACTCGTTGCTTCCTGCGCCCACGTGGGCGCAACGTCGACACGTTCGTCCCTCAACATGCGTCGACATCTAGCACGAGGATTTTCGACGCCACCGTTTGCGCGCTACGCGACGATTTGCAGTTCCTCGTCGAGAATCGAGGCGAAGTTGTTTCCGCGCGCGCACACGCGAAATCATCGCGTCTCATGATCGATCGCGCCGACATACGCCGAACGCGCGCGACGTCGCTCTCAAATCGCGTCAACAACTAATTTCTCTTCACAAAACTTTTTCGCGATCTCTTCGGCCGATCGCGACTGCAGAACGTCCGCGCTCTTCACGCGCGTCACGCGACAACGATCAATGAAACCCTCCCGGGAGGCTCATCACCGCACACCGCTCGCGCTCGCGGCCCGCGAGACTTGTCTCGCGCGCTCGCGACCTGCACAACGCCCACGCCCGGACGCAACACGACAGCAGAACGCATTCGCTCTCCCGAACGCCACTGACCGCGAGCCGTAGCTCGTCCGGACGCAGCCGCGTGGCATCGATGTCGCGATGACGATTGCCGCATGCGCAGCCGTCGATAGGGCTCGCATACGCACCGGACGACGTGACCACAGCCGGCGATGCCGCCGACGTTCATCGGGCGCCAGAGCCTATCGATGAAGTTTCTGCTTCGCTGACTACAACACGTCGGAGACCGTTGCGAGCTGAAAGCCCTGCGCGCGAAGCGCGGGCACGACAAGCCGGACCGCGTCGACCGTGGCGTCGCCGCCTTCGCGTGCGTCATGCATCAGTACGATGCTGCCGGGGCGTGCTCGCGAGACGATTCGCTCCGCGACGTCACCGGCAGGTGCACCGTTCCAGTCGTAGCTGTTGACGTCCCAGAGCACGAGCCGTTTGCCGAGCCGCGCGAACACGCGCACGTTGCGCGGCGAGCGGCCGCCGTAGGGTGGGCGCGCTAGCGTTGGCGTGATGCCACTCGCGCGATGAATCGCCGCGTCGGTTGCCGACAGCTCGCCGGCGACGCTGCGCGACCGCGCGAGCGGTAGGTAGCGATGGCCGTATGTATGATTGCCAAGCTCGTGGCCCTCGCGGGCGATGCGCGCGACGAGCTCGGGGTACACCTCGGCGCTTCTGCCGAGGAGAAAGAACGTCGCTTTGACGTCGAGCGCAGCGAGTGCGTCGAGTAGCCGTGGGGTATGCACCGGGTCCGGGCCGTCATCGAACGTCAACGCGACGCGGCGACGATCGCGGCAACCATGCGTGATCGTCTGCATCGCCCAGTCGATGGGACCTTCGAACCCGCCGTAACAGAACAAATACGCGAGGCCGACGACGACAGGTAGGGCGAAGAGGCCGAGCACACTCTCAACGTGAGTCGCAAGCGAGGTCCGCGCTCGTGCAAGCCTCGGCAATTCTCGGCTCTTTACAGTGCGGAGATGTTGCCGATTCATTCATTGTGACGCCGCACAGCGAGCTTTTGGTCAATCGGCGGGTGTTGCTCGTCGACGACGATCGCGCCATCCACGCCGTCTATCGCCGGATCCTGGGGGGCCGTCGCGAGACGATGCCGACGTTCGAGCTACAGTCGGCATTTCAGGGCGCCGAAGCGCTCGGCTTCGTCGAGGACGCGGCAAAGACCGAGCGACCGTTCGCGATGGCGTTCGTCGATTTGCGGATGCCGCCGGAATGGGACGGCATCGAAACGATTCGGCGGCTATGGCAGGTCGATCGGCATTTGCAGATCGTGATCTGCAGCGGCCACTGCGAAGACGACTGGGCCGAGATCGCGCGAGACTTCGGCCGCGCCGATGGCTTCTTGATGCTCAAGAAGCCGTTCGCCAACGTCGAGGTTCGCCAGATGGCGCAGGCGCTGACGAGCAAGTGGTCGCTCGAACAGGCCGCACGCGGCGAACGCCAGCGCATGGAGGCCGAGCTTCGCCTCGCGCAAAAGCTCGAGGCCGTTGGCCAGCTTGCCGCGGGTATCGCGCACGAGATCAACACGCCGATGCAATACATCGGCGACAGCGTGCACTTCTTGCATCGCGCATTCGACGACCTGCTCGCAGGTGAGCTCGAGCCCGACGACGTCGAGTACATGCGCAATCAGATCCCGCGCGCATTCGAGCGCACGCTCGAAGGCATCGAGCGCGTCGTAACGATCGTGCGCGCGATGCGCGACTTCGCGCATCCAGGTCAACGCGAGAAGGCGCCCGCGGATCTCAACCGCGCGATCGATAGCGCGCAGATCGTGAGCCGCAACGAGTACAAGTACGTCGCCGACGTCGAGACCCAGTTTGGCCAACTGCCACTCGTCGAATGCCAGCTCGGCGAGCTCAATCAGGTGTTCCTCAACCTGATCATCAACGCGGCGCACGCGATCGGCGAACGCGGCAGCGAGGCGCGCGGCATCATCAAGATCACGACGTCTCGCACCGACGACGCCGTGCGGATCTCGCTCGCCGATACCGGATGCGGCATCCCCGAACGCGTTCGCGATCGCATCTTCGATCCGTTCTTCACGACGAAGCCCGTCGGCAAGGGGACGGGGCAGGGGCTCGCGATCGCGCGCACGATCGTCGTCGACAAGCATGCGGGTCGGCTTTCGTTCGAGACCGAAGTCGGGCACGGCACCACGTTTCACATCGACTTGCCCGTCGCGGAGGCCTCGTGAAGAAGCGCATTCTGTTTGTCGACGACGAACAGCGAATCCTCGATGGCCTGCGCGATCTGCTGTATCGCCAGCGGCGCATCTGGGACATGGTGTTCGTCACGAGCGGCGAGCAGGCGCTGCACGAACTGACGCGCGATCGCTTCGACGTCGTCGTCAGCGACATGCGGATGCCGGGCATGGATGGCGCGACGCTGCTCCGCAAGATTCAGGAGGAACGCCCGCACATCGTTCGCATCGTGCTGTCGGGTTTTGCCGAGCTCGAAGCGGCGCTGCGTGCGGTGCCGGTCGCGCATCAGTTCTTGACGAAACCGACGAGCGCCGACGACCTCGAGAACGTGATCGCGCGCGCGTGCAACCTGCATGCACTGATCGGTGCGGACGTCGTGCGTCGCACTGTCGGCAGGGTCGAGAAGCTGCCATCGTTGCCGCCGGTTTACGCGGAGCTGACGCGCGTGATGGCCGACGAGCGCTCGGGGCCACGCGATGTCGCGCGCGTGATCCAGCAGGATCTCGCGATGTGCGCGAAGGTGCTGCAGCTCGCGAACAGCGCGTTCTTCGGGCTCGGTCGCTGTTCGTCGAGCATCGAAGCCGCGGTCGCGATGCTCGGCTTCAACATGATCAAGAACCTCGTGCTTTCTGCCGAGCTGTTCACGCCGTGGCACAACGCGCGCGTTACGGGGTTTTGCCTCGAGACGCTGCAGACGCATTCGCTGTTCGTGTCGCTGCTCGCATCGCGCATGCTCGCCGGGCACAAACGGCACGCCGAGGATGCGTTCATGGCCGGCATGCTGCACGACATCGGCAAGCTCGTGCTCGCGTTCGAGTTACCACTGCAGCTCGAGGCGGCGCAGACGCGAGCCAATCGCGAAAAGCGGCCGCTCCATGACGTCGAGGCGGAAATGTTCGACGTCACGCACGCCGAAGTCGGTGCGTACCTGCTGGGGCTGTGGGGCCTGCCATATTCGGTCGTCGAGGCCGTCGCGAACCATCACAAGCCGATGCGTGTCGCGCAGCGCGGCGTCGATCCACTCTGCGCCGTGTACTGCGCGGATCAACTCGCCTGTGGCCGCGCGATCGATCCGGCCTACGTAGCATCGCTCGGGCTCGCCGACCACATTCCAGCATGGACGGCTCTCGCCGAGAGGCTGGGTCAAGGCGGCCGCGCGTGACGCGTCCCAAGATCCTGTGCGTCGACGACGAGCGCAAGGTGCTCGAAGGTCTCGAGCTGAGCCTTGGCCGCGCGTGGCACATCACGACGGCGACGAGCGGCGCGCGCGGGCTCGAGGAGCTCGCAGCAAACGGGCCGTTCGCCGTCGTGCTCTCAGACATGCGGATGCCGGGCATGGACGGCGCGACATTTCTCGCGCACGTGCGACGCATCGCGCCTGATTCGGTGCGCGTTCGGCCGCGCCGGTCGCATCAAGAAGCACGTTGCCGAGCTCGCGCGTCAGCTCGAGATTCGGGACGTCTGGCCGCTCGAGGTCGCCGCGATGCTCTCGCAAATCGGCTACGTCGCGCTGCCGCCCGAGGTCGCCGAGAAGGTCCATCACGGCCACGATCTCGGCGAGGAGGAACGCGCGATGGTCGCGCGGCTACCGGCGATCGCCGATCACCTGCTCGAGGGCATCCCACGCCTCAATGCGATCCGCAGCATGCTTACCCGGTACGCTAAGCGCCGCCCGGCTGCAGCGGCGCAGGATCCCGTCGCGCTCGGCGGAGAAGTACTTCGCCTCGCGATCGATCTCGATGTGCTCGAGACCGCCGGCACACCGCGCGATGCGGCGACCGACACGCTGTGCCGCCGCAACGGCACGTATGATCCTGCCGTGATCGAGGCGCTCGTCGCGCTCACCGGGCACTCGCGTAACGAGCACGTGCGCGAGCTACCGATCGCGGCCGTGCGCATCGGCACGAGGTTTGTCGACGACGTCTGGCTCAAAAATGGCACGCTGCTCGTCGCTCGGGGCTACGAGGTGACGCGCGGCTTCGTCGAGCGCGTGCGCAACGTGATGAGCGGTCAAATCCGCGAGCCCGTGCGCGTCGTCGTTCCGGACTAGCGTCGAATCCACGAGCCCCACGGCGCGCTGGCGAGAACACGCCCGGCACGATGACCGACGGAGCGCGATAACCGAGCACCGACGGCATCGTCGAGCGCCTGCGCGAGCTCGCCCGCAGAGGCGAACCGCTCACCGGGATTCTTTGCGAGCGCGATCGCGAGCACGGCCTCGACCTGCGCAGGTACATCGGTAATCTGACCGGGCCGCGTCGGTTGCTTGTACACGACCTCGTGGATCATCGCGGGCACTTCGCCGGGGCGCACGACGGGTACGCCCGTGATGAGGCGATAGATGACGACGCCGAGCGAGTAGACGTCGCTACGCGCGGTGACTTCGTTGCCGAGCGCTTGCTCCGGCGACATGTACCCCGGCGTGCCGATGACTTGCTGTTTCGTCAACGTGCCTTCGCTGTCGATCCATTTGCCGAGACCGAAATCGATGATCTTCCATGTGCGCGCGTTATCGGGACCGACCGCGAACAGGTTTTGCGGTTTGAGATCGCGATGAATAACGCCGGCGCGGTGCGCGGCATCGAGGCCGAGTGCGACCTGCTGGACGATCTCGACAACGTCGGGCAGCGGTAGCATGCCGCGCTCTTTGACGAGCTGCGCGAGGTCGATGCCGACGAGGCGCTCCATCGCAAGGTAGGGCTGTTCGCGGCCATCGGCCGTCGAGACCGCAAGCACCTTGACGACGTGCGGCGACTCCAGCGACAGCAGCATCGCCGATTCGCGCTGGAAGCGATCGTAGGCACCGGCGTCGCGTTGCACATGACCGGCGAGTACTTTGACGGCGCAGTCGAGGCCATCGCCCACGCGCTTGGCCGCGTACACCTCGCCCATCGAGCCGCGCCCGATGACCTCACCGAGGCGAAAGCCACCGATCGTGTCGTCGGTGAAACGGCCAGGCCCGCCTCCTGCCGCCTTGCGCGCTGCCGCGATCTCCGCCTGCGCCTCGGCGAGCTGGGCTTCGCGCTGCGCGAGCGCGCGCAACGTGCGCTGATGATCTTCAAGGATCGCGCGGGTGCGGTGTTTCGATTCGCGGCCGAGCAGCACGCCGCCGAACGCGAGCATGCCGATGAGTCCGATGGCGACGAGCTCGTGCGCGAGCGTGCCTCGTACGGTGTCGGTGAGCGAGCGCGTCGGGATCACGTCGAACACGGTCGCGAGAGCAAACCCGGTTTGGAGCACGACGCACAGCGCGGCGGCCAGGTACGCGACAAAATCCGTTTCGGCGCCGTCGGATGCGACGAAGATCGTCACCGGCACGACGGCGGCATAGGCGGAGAACACGCCCCAGTAGTGGTAGCCCGTCAGCATCACGAGCAACTGCACGAGCACGGTGGCCGCCGCTGCAGTCTGCGAGTAGCGACGCGGATCCGAATAGATCAACACGTACGCGCCGGTGATCGCGGCCGAACCGAACAGCGCGTAGCCGTGCAGGCGAGTCGCGAACGGATCGCCGCCCATCACGAACAGCACCAACACGCCCGCGACGAGCGACGCGAATGTCGACTGAAGCATCATGCCGCGAATGCGGTGCGCCTTGATGTGCAGCAGTGCCTGCTCCGGCGTCTCGATCGCGACGGTCGTCTGCTGACTCACGCCATGGCGCGGCGGCGGCCTCATCGCGACCGTCGCGACCGAGTCGGCGTGCTTCAGCTCTGAATCCATGTTCCCCATGGCTGTTCGGTGAGCACGCGGGACGCATGCGCGGAAACGCTGGCGGCGAGTCGACCGCTGACCGCCGCGTCGAGTGCTTGTGCGAGCTCGCTTGCTGATGCGAACCGATCTTCCGGACGCTTCGCGAGCGCGATCGCGAGCACGGCTTCGACATCCGCGGCAACGTCGGTCAGCCGGCTCGGGCGCTGTGGCACCTTGTAGACGACCTCGTGCAGCATGTTCGGAACATCGCCGAGGCTGACGGCCGGGACGCCGGTCACCATGCGGTAGAGGATCACGCCGAGCGAGTAGAGGTCGCTGCGCGCGTCGACCGGTTGGCCGAGCGCCTGCTCGGGCGCCATGTAGCCCGGCGTCCCGATGATCATGTCCTTCGTCAACGAGCTTTCGCTGTCGATCCACTTCGCGACGCCGAAATCGATGATCTTCCATGTGCGCGCGTTCTCGGGCCCGACCGCGAACAGGTTTTGCGGTTTGAGATCGCGATGGATGACGCCGGCGCGATGGGCGGCGTCGAGACCGCGCGCGACCTGGCTGATGATCTCGACGGTCGCGGGCAGCGATGGAATCTGTTGTCGCTTGAGAAGCTCAGCGAGATCCGCGCCGACCAAGCGCTCCATCGCGACGTATGGCAACGGCGCGCTCGACGTCGACACCGCGAGCACGCGCACGACGTGCGGCGATTCGAGCGCGAGCAGCATCGCCGATTCGCGTTGAAAGCGATCGAACGCGCTCGCGCTGCGCAAGAGATGCGGTGCGAGCAGCTTGATCGCGCATTGCGATCCGTCCTCGCGCCTGGCCGCATACACTTCGCCCATCGCGCCGCGGCCTAGGACTTCGCCGAGCTTGAAGCCATCGATCTCTTGGTCGGTAAACCGACCCGGCTTGCCACCACCCGCCTTGCGCGCTTCGGCGGCCTCGGCTTGCGCCTCGAACACCTGCGCTTCACGCTGCGCCAGCGCGCGCTGCGCCTGATTGTGCTCGTCGAAGACTGCGCGCGTGCGCCGCTGGATGTCCGTCGCGACGATCGCGGCCCCGATCGTGAGCATCTGGATCAGACCGAGCGCGAGGACGTGAGTCACGTGCGTGCCGCGTACGGCCTCGACGAGGCTGCGCGATTCGATCCAACCAAGCACGATGGCGAGCCCGAACAGCGCTTGCGCGGCAACCGCGATCGCGGTGCCGAAAAGCGCTTGGCCGCGCGATTGCGCCGCATCGGAAGCGATGAAGATCGTCAGCGGCACGACCGCCGCGTATGCCGAGAACACGCCCCAGTAGTAGTAGCCGGTCAACATCACCGGGAGGGTCACCATGACGAGCGCGAATGCGAGCGTTGGTCGGTAGTGCCTCGCATCGCGAAACAAGAGCGCGTACGCGCCTGTGAGCACGGCCGAGGCGAGAAGTGCGCCAGCATGGACGCGCGTCGCGAGCGGATCGCCACCGAGCAGCATGACGAGGCCGGCGGTGAGTACAGATGCGAGCGTCTGCCCCACCGCGAGACTGCGTACGCGGTGCGCGCGTAGGTGGATCATCGCCTGCTCGGGCGTCTCGATCGCCAACGCGCCTGGCATCGCTTTCGAGTGTACAGGTTCGACCATTGCGATGGTTCGCGCGCGCCGACGACCTCTAGGTGTGCTGATCGAGGGCCGACCACGCGACCGACGTCGTGACGATCCGGAGAATGCTGTCCACGGTCGTGTCGCCGACGTCGAGCCGCTCGCGAATCGCCGTACGCGTCTTTGTGATCAGCGACGCGCGCGCGGTCGCGGCGCGGCGATACGCGGTCGCGCGATGGACCTGGTAGAGCTTTGCGATCGCGTCGAGGTCGAGCCGCTCGTGCAGCTGCAAGCCGAGGATGAAGCGATCGTGTGGCGCGAGCGCGAGCCATGCAGCGCGCAGCGCCTCGCGCAACACGCCGCTGTATTGGCGGCGCATGTAGTCGAGCTCTGGGTCGGTACCGCCACCGAGCACATCGGCAATGTGCTCGTCGGGCGTTTCGCGTTCGCGCCGCTGGAGCTCGATCGCGCAGCGCAGCGCGACGGTGCGGACGAAGCCGGCGAGGCGTCCGCGGCCGCGGTACGTGCGAAGCACGGGCGGTTCGCCAACGACGAGGCGCATGCGTGCGAGCTGGAGCGCATCGTCGACGAGCGCCGGCGCGAACCCCGATGCACGCACGTGATGCGCTGCGGGTACGAGCGCTTGTTCGTCGAGTGCGGCGAATGCGGACTGCGACCCGGCGACGCACGCCCAGGCGAGCAGAAGATCCGTGCGCGGCTCGCCTGTGAGCGGCTCAGCGAGACTCGCGAGCTCGCTCAACTGGTCGGGTGCGAGCACGACGTGCCATCGTGTGCGCAGCTCTTCCGCGATATCTTCGTGCACTGACCCGAACATATGACACCGTGCCTCGCAGATGAAACGATTGCCGCTTGGGCCGCAGGCGCGCTCGCGGACGATGAGCGCGATCGCGCGATCGAGCACGCTGCGAGCTGCCCGCTGTGCCGCGCCGTCGTCGGCTATCTGATGACAGCGCCTGCAACAAAGGCACAGATCGGGCGCTACGAGATTCGCGGCCCGCTCGGCGCCGGTGGAATGGGCGTCGTCCTGCGCGGCCATGACCCGGTGCTCGGTCGCGAGGTCGCGCTCAAGATGATCAAGGCGACGCTTGTCGACCCAGCGCACCGCGATCGCATGTCGCGCGAAGCGCAGGCGATGGCGAAGGTGCGCCATCCAAACGTCGTCACGGTGCACGAGCTCGGCGAAGCGGGGGACGAGCTGTTCGTCGCGATGGAGCTCGTCGAGGGCACGCTGCTGCATCGCTGGCTGCAGACACCGCACCCGCTCGCAGCGCGCATTGCGGTCGTGCGCGGCATTGGCCTCGGCATCGCAGCGGTGCACCGCGCGGGGCTGCTCCATCGCGATATCAAGCCGGAGAACATCATCGTTCGCGATGACGGCACGGCGGTGCTCGTCGATTTCGGGCTCGCGCGCGCGACGGCGACGCCGGTGTTCGGCGCAGGCTCGGGCATCGCTGGCACGCCGCGCTACCTGGCGCCCGAGGTCGCAGCGGGCTCGCCGGCGAGTGCGGCGAGCGATCAGTATCAGTGGTGGACGATCGTCGATGAGGTGCTGCCCGAGGCGCGGCGGCTCGTCGAGCGTGGGCACGCGGCCGAGCCCGCGCGCCGCTTCGCGAGCATCGAGGACGCTCTCGCGGCGCTCGACGCGATGCTCGCGCGTAGGCGGCATATCCGCTGGCTCGCGATCGGTGCGGCCGCGATCGCCGTGGTCGCGATCGCCGTCGTGATCGCGTGGCCGCGGCGCGAGGGAGCAGCGACGTGCGCCGCGGCGCCGCCGAAGAACTGGTCGCTCGCGCGCAGGCTTCAGCTCGAAGCCACGCTCCGCGCGGCGCGCGTAAACCCGGCGCCCGTGCTCGCTGCACTCGATCGCCGCGTCGCACAAACGGTCGCGCTGCGCGAGCGCGCGTGTCGCGCCGCCGATCCGAGTGCTCGCGCCCAATGGTCGCGACGCTCGGTGTGCGTCGACGAGACGTGGGCAAAGACGGCAGCGGCGGTCGCCCGGATGCTGGCGAGCGATCCCGAACGCGTGCGCGAGGCCGCCGATGCGCTCGGCGAAGTCGCGCCGGTCGAGGCGTGCGCGCGCGGTTCGTTGCCCGCCGTGCCCGAACCGCTCGAGCCCGACGCGAGCAAACGCTATGACGCGGTGATCAAGACGGTCCAGCAGCTCGAGATGGACTCGAAGCTGCGGCCCGCCGAGCGCACCGCGAAGCTGCGCGCGCTCGCCGGCGACATCGCAGCGCTGCACTATGCGCCGGCCGAATCGCGCTGGCACTGGGCACTCGGCCACACGCTCAGCGACGGCGAGGACATCCCCGGCGCGCTGAAAGAATACGATCTCTCCGCGCGCGCAGCGCTCGCTGCCGGTGAGGACAACGTGTACGTGCGCGCGCTGATCATGCAGCTGAACCTCACGTCGGAGACGGCATCTGACGCGCGCATCGCCGAGCTCGAGACGCAGGCGCAGGCCGCCGCGCTGCGCCTCGGGCAACCTCAGATCGATGCCGAGCTGTTTCGCGCGCGCGGCATGATGTATCTCAATCGCGGCGATGGCGTGAAAGCGCGCAAGGCGCTCGAGGAGGCCGACGCGCTGTACTCGAAGATCGCAGTGGCGCCGATGGCGATGCACATGGCCGTGCTGCAAAACCTCGGTGCCGTGTGTCTCGAGGCCGGCGATGGCGAAGCGGCGGCGCGCTATCTCGATCGTGCAATCGAAGTTGCCCGCGGGCGATTCACCGAAACGGGCGCGTACTACTGGCAAGCGCGCGGCGCACGCGCCGTGCTCGATTTGCAGCGCAAAGATTACGATCGCGCGGAGCGCGAGCTGCGCATCGTCGCGGCCGGCCTCGATCGCACGTATCCCGATGGCAGCCAAGCGGGCCAGCTGCGCACGTATCTGTGCGCTGTCGAGCTCGCGCGCAATCATCTGCCCGAGGCGCGCAGCACGTGCGCCGCTGCGATCGCCGGCATTCGCGCGATGGACGGCGCCGGCTCACCGCACGAGGTGTGGCCGCTGGCAATGAGCGGTCAGATCGAGCTGCGCGCCGGCAAGCTGAGCGCGGGCCTCGCATTCCTCGAACAAGCGATGGCGATCGCACGCAAGGGCAACGTGCGACCGATCGAGGCGACGACGGCTGCGACGTACTACGCAATCGCGTTGCTCGCAGCGAAACGTACGCGCGAAGCGCGCGCGCTCGCGGAAAAGATTGCACCCGCGTTGCGCGCGCCTGAGCTTGCCGAAGCTCACGGTGACTTTGCGCTCTACTTTCCGGACCTCGCGAAATAAACGAGTCACGAACGCCAACTGCGTCGCTCCTTACCGATGGGAACGGAAAGAAGGAGAGACGGAAATGCGCTACATCATCGCCACGCTCATCACGCTCGCAACCGCTTGTGCGACCGAGGCCGACACGGCCGACATCGCCATCACGCACCAGGTCCGAGGCGCCGAACAGGACCCGGCCGCGTGCCGCGCCGCGTGTCGCGTCTCGCTCGGGCTGTGCGAGATCGCGACCGCCGAAGACCGCGAGCTGCTCGCCGACTGCACGGCGGACTGCCCGTTCACGGCCGACGAGCTGCGCTGCTTTGCCACCGCAACGTGCGGCGACGACACCACCTGCCAATGATCACGCCGGCGGTTTGCCTTGCGCAGCGATCGAGGCCTGCGCGAGCGCGACGATGTCACCGCCAGACGTGCCGTCCACGACAGCCTTGAATGCCGCTTGATAGAGCTTCGCGTTGCGCACGGTGCCTTGCGCGAGCTGATACAGCGCCTCGGCATCGATGCCGTGCGGTGGCACGACCGGCACGACAACGCGGAAATACAGGTTGCGCACGGCCTCATCGAGGCCAAAACCCGGCATCTCGATCTTGTTGTTGAGGATGACGATCGCGCGCTCGACATCGGCGACACGCGCCTGGGGAATCTCGACCAGCGACATCTGGATGAGCTGCACGAACGGCAGCTCTTTCTCCCAGCGCAGATACAGACTCCCGGGCAAGCCGGGCATCTTCTGCGGCAGCTCGATTGCCTGGTTCTCGCGGTCGAGACGATGGTTCGTGTTGTCTTTGACGAGCAGGTTCACCAGCTCGTCGAACGTCGTGAGAACGGGAGGCATGAGTTCTTATACTCCGAGTCCTGCGTTACCTTCGTCAGGGTGCGCCGGATCTTGCTGTCGACGCTCGGGACGCTCGGCGATGTAATTCCATTCGCGCGACTCGCCGAGCGCCTGCTCGCGCGCGGCCACGAAGTGACGGTGCATTCGTGGCAGCAGTTCGCCACGTGGTTTCCAGCGGGCACGACGTTCGTCGCGATCGCGGAAGGCGTCGATGCCGGTGAGCTCCACGCAACGCTCGATGAAGCGCTGCGCGCGCCGACGTTCGTCACGCAAAAGCAGCGCTTCGCGCGCATGTTCTATGGCCTCGGCGACGGCACGACGCGCGCGCGAGCCGGCTACGAGCGCGCGCGGCAAGTCATCGCCGGTCAGGACTTCGCGGTCATCAACGTGCTCGATCACGTCGCGCAGCTTGCCGCGATCGATGCCGGTGTGCCGTGGGCGTCGTATGCATCGCGACCGCCGCCGGCACTCGGCGATGCCGATCCGCTGAACGCGGAGCTCGACGATGAGCTGAGCGAATTGCTCGCGAGCGTGACAGGCAAGCGGCGCCGCGTGCGGATGTTTCGTGAATTCTCCGAACGCCTCGCGTTTGCCGCATGCTCGCCGCAGCTATTGCCCGATGAGCTGCGCCATGTGATCGACGCGACGGGACCGTGGCTCGCACGCGCCGAGGCACCGGCGCCGCTTCCGCCTGCGCTCGACGCGTTCGTGTCGGATGGCGATTGTTTGTTCGCGACGTTTGGCACGATGCCAGATGTGTTCGGCCGCACCGCAGCGCTGATCGCCGGCGCCGCGGCAAGCGGCTGGCGCGCCGTCGTGCAGGTATTGCCGCCGCTCGCCGTTCCGGATCGCGTCCCCGAGCGCGTGTTCGTGCTGCGCGACCGCGTTGCGTTCGATGCGCTCGTGCCGCGCGTCGTCGCCGTCGTGCATCATGGCTCCGTCGGCACGACGCACGAGGTGCTGCGCGCCGGCAAACCATCGTTCGTCGTGCCGCACATGGGAGACCAATTCTTCTGGGCGCACATGCTCTACGTTCGCGGCCTCGCGCCACAACACGTGCCACACGTGATGATCCAGCCGAACGTGATCGCCGAACGCATGGCCGCGCTGCGCGATCCGCGGTTGGCGCAGAACGCCGCTGCGCTCGCACCCGTGATCGCAGCGCAAGACGGCGTCGGCCGCGCCGCCGAACGCATCGAGGAAGTGGCATGACCGACGATCCCGCGGCGTGGCTGGCCGAACGCGCGCGTGCGTACCGCTACGAGGTCACGCAAGTGCCGCTCGGCGAGCTGCCGCGCTGGCATCTCGGCGACGATCTCGCGCATGACACGCGGCGCTTCTTCACGATCGAAGGCATCGCCGTCGAGACGAACTTCGGTCGCGTGCCGCGCTGGACGCAGCCGATCATCAATCAGCCCGAAATCGGAATCCTCGGCTTTCTGTACAAGCGCATCGCCGGCGTTCCGCACTTGCTCGCGCAGGCAAAGATGGAGCCGGGCAATCGCGTGATGGTGCAGCTATCGCCGACGGTGCAAGCGACGCCGAGTAACTACACGCGCGTCCACGGCGGGCGCGCGACGCCGTTTCTCGAGCGCTTTCTCGGCGACACGCGAGGCCGCGTGCTCGTCGATTTGCTGCAATCGGAGCAGGGCTCGCGGTATTTGCGCAAGCGCAACCGCAACATGATCGTCGAGGTCAAAGGCGACGAGGAGCTCGCGCTCGATGCCGAGTTTCGGTGGCTGTCACTGCACGAGCTCCGCGCGCTGCTCGCGAGCGGTCGCAAGCTCAACATGAACGCGCGCACCGTGCTGTCGTGCCTGCCGTACGATCCGACGAGCGAGCCGCCTGCGCGCGATGCGTTTCGCGAGGCCGTCGTCACATCGCATCTCGCCGCCGATGACGACGAGCTCGCGCGCACGCTGAGCTGGCTTGCCGACCGCAAGACCGAGCTCGCGATAGACGTACGTCGGATCAAGCTCGGCGAGCTCGACCAGTGGATCTGCGATCGCGATTCGATTCGCCACGCGAGCGGAAACTTCTTTCGCGTGATCGGCGTCGAGGTCACGGCCGCCGAGGGCCGCGAGATCGCTGCGTGGAAGCAACCGATGTTCGCTCCGGTGCATCCCGGCACGATCGCGTTCGTGTGCCAGCGTAGGGCAGGCAGGCTCGAATTCCTCGTCCAGGCGCGCGCGGAGCCGGGCTTCATCGATCGCGTCGAACTTGGTGCGACGCTGCAGGTATCGCCGGCAAACTACGCGCGTCGCGAGGACATGCCGCCGTTCGCGGAGCTGCTCGCATGCCCACCGGAGTGGGTGCGCTTTCGCGCCGAGCAATCCGATGATGGCGGGCGCTTCTATCACGACGATGCGCTTCACCTCGTGATCGAGGTGCCCGAGAACGAGCCGATCGTCGCGCCGCCGACGTTTCGCTGGGTGACGCTAGGCATCCTGCGTCGGCTCATGCGCTGCGGCTACCTCGTCGACATCGAGGCGCGCAGCCTGCTCACGTGTCTGTCATGAGCTGGATCGTGCTCGGCTGCTCGAAGTTCGCGCGCAGGCGCGTGTTCCCCGCGCTCGCATCGTTCGTCGACGTCATCCACGTTGCGAGCCAGCGCGCGAGCGAGGCCGAGCTCGCTGCGATTCCAAAGCTCGGCAAGACGTTTCGCGACTACGAGCAAGCGCTCGCCGAGCCAGGCGTTGTCTACATCTCGCTGACGAACGACGCACACGCGCAATGGGCGGAGCGCGCACTCGAGCTCGGTCACCACGTCGTCGTCGACAAGCCGGCGTTTATCGATTTGCCGACGGCGGAGCGCCTGGTCGCAGTCGCCAAGCGCCGCGGCCTCGTGCTCGCGGAGGCGACGAGCTGGCCGTTTCATCCGCAGCTCGAGCTCGTGCGCGGCGCGTTCGCCGAGGCCGGCAGCGCGCCGCTGCTCGCGACCGCGCAGTTCCTTGCTCCGATTCCCGCGGATAACATTCGCATGCAGCGTGCGCTCGGCGGGGGCGCGTTGCTCGACATCGGCCCCTACGCGGCATCCTTCGGGCGCGTCGTGTTCGGCGGCGAACCGACATCGGTCTACGCGCGAGTCCACAGCCGCAACGCAGAGGTCGACACAGCATTCAGCGTGCTGATCGAATACGGCGAGGGCCGCGCCGTCGTCGGCCACTTCGGTTTCACGACCGAATATCGCAGCTGGATCCATCTCGGCGGACCGGGCTGCTCCGTTGACGCGCACGGCATGTTCTCGACGCCACCCGATGTCGAAACCGAGATCACGATCCGTCGCCGCGATGTCGTGACCACCACGAAGGCACCCGCAGCGTTCGCGTTGCAGCGCTTTCTCGCGGCCGTCACCGAGGCAATCGCGCGCGGCGACAGCGACACATTCGCGAACATGCTCCTCGCCGATGCGCGCGTGCGCGAGGCGCTCGCTTCTCACGCGTAGAAGTCGTTGATGCGCTCGGCGACGTACGCGATCTGATCATCTGTGAGGTGCTGGTGGCACGGCAGCGCGATCACGTGATCGCATTGCGCTTCCGCAATCGGAAAGTCACCGCGCTTGTAGCCGAGGGACGCGGCCGCTGGATGCAGGTGCAACGCAGTGCCGTAATAGAGCTGTGTCTCGACGCCGTGCGCGGCCAGATGCGCGCGCAGCTCGTCGCGCCGGTCCGCGAGCGCGTTGCAAAACGTCCACGCGACGCGCTCGTGTGGCGCTTCGTCGGGTACGCGGACCGGCGGGCGAATCAGCTCGCGATACCGCGCCACGTGTCGGCGACGCGCCTCGATGACCTCGCTCAGGCGCCCGAGTCGGCGCTCGAGGATTGCCGCGTGGAGCGCGTCGAGCCGCGAGTTGATTCCGTATTCGACGCAGCTATCGCGACTCTCGAGACCATGGGTGCGATGCAGCGCGACGCGCCGCGCGATGGCCGCGTCATTCGTCGCGAGATAGCCGCCATCGCCGAACGCAGACAGCAGCTTCAGCGGATGCGCCGAGAACGCCGAACACGCACCGAACGTGCCGGCGTTGCGCCCGCGATACGACGCGCCGATCGCCTGTGCCGCATCTTCGATCACGACGAGTCCGCGTGCGCGAGCGATCGCGACGATCGGATCCATGTCGGCGATGCGCCCCGCCCAGTGCACCGGCACGATCGCCTTCGTGCGCGGCGTAATGGCCGCTTCGATGCGCGCGGGAGCGATGTTCTGATCGGCAGCGACGTCGACATACACCGGCCGCGCGCCGACGTGCACGATCGCGCCGGTCGACGCGACGAACGAGACCGGCGTCGTGATCACCTCGTCGCCGTTGCCGATGCCGTGCGCCCACAGCGCCATCATCAGCGCATCGGTGCCGGAGCCGAGCCCGACGACATGCGCGACGCCGATCGCGCGCGCGGCCGCGGCTTCGAAGCTCTCGACGCGGGGCCCCAGGATGAACTGTGCGTCGTCGAGCACCGCGTCGATGCACGCGCGCAGCTCATCACGCTCCTCGGCGATGCGCTGCTTGAGATCGACAAACGGCACCTGCATGTGCGTCCTGTATCATGGAAGGCATGGGACCTGTCGGTCTGATACCCGCCGCTGGACTGGCTACGCGGCTTCTGCCGCTCGCATATCCAAAGGAGCTGCTGCCGATCACGTACACGAGCGAAGACGGCCGACTCGTGCCGCGGCCGGTGCTGCAGGCATCGCTCGATCAGATGCGCCGCGCCGACGTGCGGCAGTGCGTGATCGTGATCGCCGAATGGAAGCTCGAGATCGCGCGCGTGTTCGGCGATGGCTCGGCCGTCGGTGTCGCGCTCGCGTACGTGATGCGCCCGCAGCCGCGCGGCCTTGCCGATGCGCTCGATGCTGCGCGGCCCTGGCTGCACGGACGCGACGTTTGCCTCACGCTGCCCGACACGCTCATCGCGCCCGACGATGCGCTCGCCCGCGTGCGCGCCGACCGCGAGGCCTCCGGCGCCGATGTCGTGCTCGGCGTGTTTCCGACGCCGCGTCCCGAACAGCTCGGTCCGGTGCGTGTCGATGCGCGCGGCGATGTCAGCGAGGTACTCGATAAGCCCGCAACCACCGATCTGCGCAACACGTGGGGCATGGCGATCTGGTCGCCGCGGTTTACGGAGTTACTCGCCGAGCAAGTTGCGGCCGCAGCCGACGACGCGAAGCCCGTCCTCGGCGCCGTCTTTCAACGCGCGATCGAGATAGGCCTGCGCGTTCGCGCGGTCGCGTTCGACACCGGCCGCTTCATCGACGTCGGCACGTCGGAAGGCATCGCCGAGGCGCTCAGTTGGAATAAATGAACAGGTCGTCGCCGGCCGTCGACGAGATGATCACGATCGTATCGGCCTTGACGCTCGCCGTTTGCATCATCCACGCCTGCGCCATCGTATCGGCCGCTTGATCGTCCCACGCGAGGATCGCGAGGATCTGTTTGTCCCACTGGTCCTGCGCCGAGACGTTCGCCGTCGACACCAGGATGTCGGAGAGCTTGCGCTGGATCAGCGTGTTCGCCATGTCGAGCGTGTACGTACTGCCGTACGGATACGTCATCGCGCGCGTCACGCTGACGCCAACTTTGTGGCCATCGACGAGCACCTCGAGGTCGGTGATCTTGCCGGTCGTGTCGTACACGATTTCGGTCTCGGTCTTGACGAGCGACGCGAGCTCGCAGCGCGCGAGCTGCTCGAACGCGAACACCTCGGAGAGCTGCGAGCTGCCGCCGGCGTTTGGCACTTCCGCGAGATGACGACCGCCTTCGGTCAGGAGCGGACGATCCGCGGGATCGACGTAGGCGCGCTCGAACGTGAACGTGTCGCGAACGAGCTGCGGCGTCGTGCTCGTGAAGTCCATCGCGGCGAGCACGCCGCACATGCCCGACAGCGTGCCAAACCCGGCGAGCGGCACGCTCCCGCTTGCATCGGGCGACACGGCAGCATCGGGTGCGCTCGCATCGACATCGATCGGTGCAGGTTCGCGACACGCGAACAGACCGACAACGAGGAGCGCAGATCGCATGGCGGCGACGTTACCGTCGCCGGCCGCCCGGGGATAGTGGCGACCGCAGTTGCCGGCAATCGCGCTGCGGATCGGTCATGCTGTCAGCGTGAAGACGGATCCACCGGTGATCGCGCGGTTGCGCCGAGCGCTCGTCGCTCAAGTGTCGGCGCCGCTCGCGGTCAGCACCGAATGGAACCAGTACTACTTCGACGAGGAGTCGGCCGCATACAACGAGATCGAGGTTCGTCTCGGTGAGGCGTTCGCGGTCGTCGTCGTGCGCGGCGGCTTACCGTCCGAAGAATTCGTCGTGCGGGTGTGGCACCGTCGCGCGGACGAGGTGTGGCTCGTCGACAGCGTCGAGCAGGCCGTGTTCGTCGTGCCGCGCGAAGGTGTGATCCGCGTCTTCGAGATCGGTGAAACACTACGCTCGCCGCGCTTGCCCGACGTGCACATCGCGGTTGCAACACTGTTCGACGTGATGAATTGACGCACGCGGGAGTAACGAACCGTTGTGGTAGCGTCGCGTGCGATGTCCCGACGCGTCCTGGTTGTCGAGGATAACGCCGAGGCTGCTCTCATCTCGGCTACACCGCGGAGACGGCCGGCGACGGCGTCGAAGCGCTCGCCGTTGCCGCCGCGTTCGAGCCCGATGTTGCGGTGCTCGATATCGGGCTGCCGTTCATGGATGGCCACACCGTCGGCCGCCGGCTGCGCGAGGCGCGCGCGCTGCGTCTGATCGCACTCAGCGGCAATGGCTGCGATGAATCGATCGCGCGTTCGCGCGACGCCGGCTTCGAAACACATCTCGTGAAGCCGATCGGATTGCAGCAGCTCACGTCCGCAATCGGCTAGCGCGTCAAATCGTCGACGGCGGCGAGCACGATTGCCGCTTCGACGGGTTTGACAAGATGTGCGGCGAATCCCGCCGCGCGGCTGCGCCGACGATCGTGCTCCTGGCCGTAGCCGGTGAGCGCGACGAATCGTGCGCCGTCGGGCAACAGCGTGCGGAGCTTCGCGGCGAGATCGTAGCCATCCATGATAGGCAGCCCGATATCGAGCAGCGCGACGTCGGGCCGAAACGCCGGCACCGCGCCGAGCGCTGTCGGGCCATCGTATGCGACGACGACTTCGTGACCGGCCTCGCGCAAGAGCGATGCAAGCAGCTCGGCGGCATCCTGGTTATCGTCGACGAGCAGAATCCGCCGACGCAAGCTCGTGCGCACGATGCGCGGCGGTTCGATCGTCGTCTCCAGCTCGGCCGCGGGCCGCGGCGCGAGCGGCAGGTGCACGACGAACGTGCTGCCGCGACCGGCGCCTTCGCTGCGGGCTTCGACACGACCGCCATGCAGCGCCACGAGGCTACGCACGAGCGCGAGCCCGACGCCGAGGCCGCCTTGCGATCTGTCGACGCCGCGTACACCTTGCACGAACGGCTCGAACATCCTCGGTAGCATCTGCGCCGGAATGCCTTCGCCGTTGTCGCTGATTTCAGCGACGACGATGTCGCCATCCATTCTCGCGTGAACGCCGATCTTGCCGCCCGGTGGCGTGTACTTCGCAGCGTTGGTGAGCAAATTCTGAAACACCTGTGCGAGGCGCAGCTCGTCGCCTTCGACGTAGAGCACGCCGCGATGCGCGGACAGCTGAAGGAGGTGGCCGCGTTCTTCGAGTAGCGGGCTTGCCATCTCGATCGCTTGTGCGAGCACGCTGGCAACGTCGACGCGTCGCTTGTCGAGCTCGAGCTTGCCGCGCGTGATGCGCGAGATATCGAGCAAATCGTCGACGAGGCGGACGAGGTGCTTCGTTTGGCGCTCGATCAACGCTCGCTCGTGCTCGCCGCCCTTTTCGCCGCGCAGCTTCATCAAGTCGAGCGCGGTGCGAATCGGCGCGAGCGGGTTGCGCAGCTCGTGACCGAGCATCGCGAGAAACTCATCTTTGCGGCGATCGGCATCGCGCGCGGCCGCACTCGCGGCGCGTTCTTGCTCGAGCAGCCGACTGCGATCGATCGCCTGCGCGCACTGATCCGCGAGCAGCTCGAGGAAGCGGCGCTCGTCGGGAACGAACGGGTTTGCGTGCGGCCACGAGATCACGAGACCGCCGATCGCTTGGCCTTCGACGATGAGCGGCAGGCACGCCGTTGCGAGCTCGGGCGGCGCCTCGGCGACGATGCGCGCAGCGGACTCGGCAAACTGCGCCGCGTATTCCTTGATCGTCGATAAGTACACCGGCTCGCCGGCGCGCACGGATGCGCATAACGGGCTCGTAGAGGCGAGCGGCATCGATGCGTACCGCGCCGGGTACCCCAAGCTCGCGAGCATGTCGAGGCGATCGCTGGAATCGGCGAGCAGCCAGATCGCGCCGGTGGCATCGCCGAGCACGGCCGCGCTCTCGCGCAGCACGGTCTCCGCAACGTCCCGAGCTTGGCGACGATGCGATAGCTGCGATGCGATCGCATGCAAACGGCGCGTTTGCTCGGCGATGCGCTCGGCCGCGTGTCGCGCGAGGCGCTCGGCATCGAGCACCCGCGCGTTCTCGATGAACAGCGACGCGCGATCTGCGAGGTCCTGCAGCAGCGCGAGATCGTTTTCGGTATACGCGCGAGCGGTGCGATCGCGCACCATCATGACGAGACCGAAGCGCCTCTCGCCGTCGCGCAGCGGCACAGCGATCACCGAGTGAGCCTTCGAGCGGCCGATCGCTTCGCGGTGCAGGTCGTTGTCGAAGCTCTTCTGCAACTGCCCGCGATCGAGCTCGGTCACGAGGAGCGCTTGGCCCGTGGCGTACACCTTCGCAGCGAGCCCTTCGTTGATCCCGAGCGGCTTGCCGAAGAACACGTGATAACGCTCGAGCCCATCGGGATCGACGTGATGGAGTGCGACGGTGCGCAGCTGCGCGCCGTCGATCTCGCGGACGACGCAGCCGTCGCCGACGATCTCCGCGAGCGAGCGAGCGATTTCGTGGAACAGATCATCGAGCTCGAGCGGCCGCGCAAACGCATGCGAAGCGCGCGCGAGTGCAGCGAGACGTCGCTCGGCTTGCTTGTGTTCGCTGATGTCGGTCGACACCACGTACACGTGGTCGCGATGCCGGATGATCTGATGGCGATACCAACGATCGTGCGCGACGTCGTGCTGCTCTTCGATCTCGCGTTCGCCGCTCGCGCGTACGCGTTCGATCACGGGCGCGAGCTGCGCGATCAGCTCTCCGGCCGCGATGCGCTCGCTTGCGGTATTTGCATAGACCACCACGCCGTCCTCGGCCAGACCAACCACGCTATCGTCCAACAAGTCGCAAACAGCGACTGGATCAACGCCCATCGAACCATCTTATCTCGAATTCAGTGCGCCCAGCCGTACTCGAACGTGGCAGTGACGACCGGCTGTATGCCCGATTGCAGCAATTGCGCTTCGACGGTGTAGGTGCCCTCGGCGCTGCCAAACGGCATGCGAAACGAAAATTGATCGATCTGCCCCTGACCGAGAACGAGCTTGTCGCCGCCGCCGCCTTTGACCTTCTCATTCTCGTAGACGATGCGTCCGTTCGGATCGAGCACGCGAATGTCCCAGACGTTGTCATCGACGAAGTGGTACGTGCCGTCACCCGCGCCCGCAGGTGCCATGCTCGCGAGGATCGTGATCTGCGGACCGAGCCCATCTTGCGGGCCTGGGCCCGGCATGTGGTTCTCCCAGTAGGCCTGGGCATCGGTGGCGACCGCGATCAACAGCACGCTTTAAGTTAAGCACACCTGCTCAGTGTCGCTTTGGCTTGCCGTTCGTCGCCAGCCATTCCGCGGCATCCGCGCGGGTTTGTGCCCAGCCGCCGGTGGCCGTATCGAAGTGCTTCAGTGCCTTCTCGAGGAGCGCCCGCGCACGCGGTGGGTCGCTGTGCCACAGTTCTTTCGCGAGCGCCCATTCTGCGCCCGCGAGGTGACCGCTCTCGATCTGGGCCTTGCTGAAGATCTCGATCGCGTGTTCGAGGTCGGCAATCGCGGCCGCGTGATGGCCGAGCTCGGCGTGCAGGGCGCCGCGCGTGACGAACGCATTTGCGACTTCGGGATGCGGCTCGCCGAATGCTCGCGACAGGATCGGCAACGCTTTCTCGATCAGCGCGAGCGCTTCTTTGTTCTTGCCGAGGCCCGACAGCGCGACGCACTCCGACAGATAGCACTGCGCGAGCGGCGATGCCTTCTCGCCGGATTGAAACGCGATGATGTCGCACGCGCGCTCGAACTTCGGGACCGCTTCGCTGTAGCGCTCGAGGTCCGAGAGGATCGTGCCCTCGAGCTGCAGCACTTCACCGTAGCGCTCGTTGCGATCGCCCTTGACCTTCGCGATCTGAACGAGCGCGCGGCGCGTCTCGGTGAGCGCTTCGTCGAGCTTGCCGGCCGTGTGGAGCACCTGCGCGAGGTTCGCGCGCGCCTCTGCGTGATCCGAGTGCTCCGGCGGCAGCGCTTGCTCGGCGAGCTCGACAGCGCGTCGCGATTCGGCCTCCGCTTCCTCGAGCTGGCCGAGCAGCGAGAGATTGATCGCGAGCCGCTGGCGAAACACGATCATCCCTGACATCACACCCGAGCCCGTGTTCGGCAGCTTCTCGAGCGCGCGGCGGTACGCATCGACAGCCTCGCGAAACCGGCCTTGCTGCTCGTAGAGATACCCGAGGCCTTGAATGCTTTGCGGCAGTTGATCGGGCACGTACTTCTCGGCGAGCTCGAC